>JAEEGI010002244.1_pt1 | contig 47851 bp, 39 predicted proteins | sample 8958751 | NCBI WGS metagenome assembly JAEEGI01 (sample SAMN16246545, study PRJNA631951) | gut metagenome | biome: gut microbiome; feature: rumen; material: KS-attached | host: Bos | place: Iran: Karaj | collected 2018-10
CAAGTACGTCGAGGAGAAGGGACTTGGCCATAGCAAGGTCAACTACAGGCTCCGTGACGCCATATTCAGCCGGCAGAGGTACTGGGGTGAGCCTTTCCCGATTTATTACAAGGACGGTATTCCTACTCCCGTTCCTTTCGAGGATTTGCCGCTTACGCTTCCTGAGATCACTGAGTTCAAGCCTACCGAGAAAGGGGAGCCGCCGCTTGCCAGAGCCAAGGATTGGACCTACAAGGGCTATCCTCTGGAGACAAGCACCATGCCTGGTTTCGCCGGTTCCAGCGCCTATTACCTCCGCTACATGGATCCTCACAATGACATCGCCTTGGTTGACAAGGATATCGACGCCTACTGGCGGGATGTGGATCTTTATATCGGTGGAACTGAGCACGCTACGGGGCACCTGATTTATTCCCGCTTCTGGAACAAGTTCCTTTTCGATCTTGGTTATGTCTGCGAAGATGAGCCTTTCCGCAAGCTCATCAATCAGGGAATGATCCAGGGACGCTCCAACTTCGTCTATCGTATAGTCGGGACCAACAAGTTCGTGTCCCTCGGGCTCAAGAGCCAGTACCAGACCACAGAGATTCATGTGGACATAAGTCTTGTTCGGAACGACAAGCTTGATCTGGATGGTTTCAGGTCTTGGAGGCCGGAATTCGCTGATGCTGAGTTCATTCTCGAGAACGGCGAATACATCTGCGGCTGGGCCGTCGAGAAGATGAGCAAGTCTATGTTCAATGTGGTCAACCCGGACAACATTTGTGACGACTACGGTGCCGACACCCTCCGTCTCTATGAGATGTTCCTTGGCCCTCTTGAGCAGAGCAAGCCTTGGGACACAAAGGGCATCGACGGAGTCAACCGTTTCTTGAAGAAGTTCTGGAGGATGTTTTTTGAGGGTGATGATCTCGCTGTCTCTGATGATGAGCCTACCGCCGAGGAACTTAAAGTTCTTCACAAGCTTATCGGGAAAGAGGAATATGACATAGAGCATTTTTCCTTCAACACTACGGTCAGCGCCTTCATGATCGCTCTGAATGACCTCGGTGCTTTGAAATGCCGTAAGCGGGCCATTTTGGAGCCGATGGTCATCCTTCTTTCCCCGTTCGCCCCTCACATCGCTGAGGAACTTTGGTCACTGTTGGGGCATAAGGAGAGCGTCACATTCGCTTCATTCCCGGTATTCAATCCCGCCCTGGCTACCGAGGACACTGTCAAGTACCCGGTTTCCTTCAATGGCAAGACTCGTTTTGTGGTCGATCTTCCCAAGTCCATGTCCGCGGCCGAGGTTGAGGCTGAGATCCGTGGAATGGAGATGACAACCAGATGGGTCGGCGACAAGACGATAGCTAAGGTTATCGTTGTTCCTGGAAGGATTGTCAACATTGTCATCAAATAACGGAAATGGACAAGGCACGGAATAAAAAGAAAGGATCTTTCCTGAGTACCATTGATGACTATGTCGTCATCACGATAGGAGTGCTCTTTTACACCTTCGCATGGGCTGACATGCTGATTCCCAATGGAATAGCCAGCGGTGGTCTTACCGGTGCGTGTACGATTCTCAACTTCGCCACGGGTATCCCGGTCTACCTTTCTTATGTGATCATCAATGGTCTCCTCATCATCCTGGGGAGTATCGTTCTTGGTCGAGGGTTCGGGTTCAAGACCCTTTACGCCATCGGTCTTTCGACCTTAGGCCTTGATTTCCTGGCTGGGATGGAGTTCCTCCATGTGTTTTTTGACAACAAGCTCCTGCTTGTCATCGTGGCTGCCATAATCGAGTCAATAGGCATCACCTGCATCCTGGCTCGCGGGGGGAGCACTGGCGGCACTGACATTGTCGCACTGATAGTCAATAAGTTCTGGCCGGTTTCGTTAGGCAAGGTTTTCTTGGCTGTCGATATGTTCATCATCGCTTCGATTCTCCTTATTCCAGGGAAGACTGTCGAAGACATGGTTTACGGTTATGTCGCCATGGTGATTTTCTCCGTGTTCGTGGATTGGGTCCTTCTTGGGCGAAACTCGACTTGGCAGATCATGGTCTTTTCCAACAAGTACAAAGAAATCGCGGACATGGTCATCAATGACCTTGAACGCGGAGTCACTGCCCTTGAGGCCACAGGTTGGTATTCCGGAGAGAACAAGAAGGTGCTTCTGATCCTTGTGCGCAAGCCTGAGCTCCATACCATCACAAAGCTAGTCAAGGAGATAGATCCCTCGGCATTCGTCACAGTGTCCTCGGCCAGTACGGTCTATGGTGAGGGCTTCGATGAGATGAAGACCGGCATCAAGTTAAAACTCAAAAAGAAATCCGAAAATGGCGAACAACGATAAGAACGTTCTTCGGACAATCAAGGAATATGTGCTCATAACCCTTGGAATCATCATCTACACCAGTGGTTGGACTATATTCCTGACTCCCAACAACATGTTTGGAGGTGGCGTGTCTGGTATAAGCGCCATTATCCAATTCGCTACCGGCATCAAGATGGGTTATACCTATTTTGTGATCAATGCCTTGCTGCTGCTGATCTCATTGTTCATCATCGGTCCTTCTTTCGGAGTGAAGACCATCTATGCGATTTTCCTGGCTTCGTTCTGCTTGAATATTGAGCAAACCATAATCCCGGAGCCCTTCATCCAGGATTTCGCGCTCTCGAATGGAAAGCTGCTTTGCTCAATCATAGGTGGCTCAATGGCCGGTTTGGGAATAGGCATGTCGATCTCCCAGGGCGGAAGCTCCGGAGGTACTGACATCATAGCTCTGATCGTCACCAAATACAGGAATATATCCCCGGGTAAGGTGATTCTCTTGATAGATGTGTTCATCATCGCCTCATCTCTGCTTGTGCCTTCTTATACCCCTGAAGGTAAGCTGCTTCCTTTCGTGGACAAATTCATCACGGCGGTCTATGGAATGATCGTAGTGACGGTTTGCGGCAATATGGCAGATCTCTATCTCGCAGGTTCGAAGCAGAGTGTACAGCTGTTCATCCTCTCCCATCATTATGAGGAGATCGCCGACATGATCTCCCGTGACTTTCATCGTGGAGTTACAGTCCTGGACGGCAAGGGTTGGTACACGAAGCAGGAAGCTTCGGTGCTGATGGTGATAACCCGTAAGACCGACGTGAACCTGTTGCTTCGGTCCATCAAGAGGATAGACTCTGAAGCGTTCCTTTCAATTTCCTCTGTAGCCGGGGTATATGGCAAAGGATTTGACTCAATCAAGGATAAAAAATCTTAATTTTCGTTTTTTAAGAATTATTTTTGAGAGAAACCCCCAGCGTACCCCCACGCTGGGGGTTCTTCATTGCATTATTATGCCTAACTTCGACAAGCGAAAGAAAAACTAATTATTAACCATTCTTATTCAACATGTCGATTATTGTAGCGGTTTTCCTGATTGTCGAATGTCTGGCCTTCTTGCTCAACGACCTTTCCCAAAACCATTCCCATTATTCCCGTCATCTCGCCATCAGATTGATGGCAGGGTTGACCGGTGTGGCCCTGGTATCACTGGAACTCATGACTTCCAGCCATGTGGACACCCGTTACCTTTCTCTTGACATCGCTGCGGCGGTGGAGATCCTCCTCCTCTATCCATGCTCTTATGAGAAACCAACCATATCTTTCACATCGGCTCTCATTCTTGAGGCCGCGGTGTTGATCTCCTTGGTCTATTCTTTAATTGTACCTTCAGGCAATCTCTCATTCCGATCCGAGAGGTTATTCTTCTCTCATATTGTGGTCCTTGTGATATTCGCGTCCTATTTCATGTCTGTCGCAGCCAAGAGGATCAGCGGGATAAGGATGTTTTTCAGAAACGCCGCCGTGTGGCACAGCATTGAGGATTATTCCCGTTTCATCTACTCGCTGGCTTTCCTCGGTTTAGGGATTCTGTCCCTTTGCGCTGTCCATCTTCCAGGAGATGCCGGGGAAATCATGGCTGTGCTTGGGGTGGTCCTCTATATGGCCCTGTTCGCCATTCTATATTTAAGGGATATGACAGGACGGACTTATGTGATGCCCCGAAGCACCGAACGCAAGGTGAAGGACATTATCAAAGGCAATCTTCGCACGTCATTCATAGACAAGGCGGAAGAGGACAAAAAGATGAACAACCTCTACAGCAGGGTGATGTTGTACATGAACGAGAAACAGCCCTTTCTCGATCCTGACTTCCGTATGGAGAATATGGCGGAAGATCTGTACTCTAATAAACTTTATCTTTCAAGAACAATTAACCTGCTGTCAGGCAGGAATTTCCGTCAGTTCCTCAACTATCACAGAATCCAATATGCGATCTCTTTGTTCAAGAAAGATCCTCGGCTGAAGGTGGGGGAGGTCGCTTCGATGTCCGGATTCAACTCGGCCGTATCCTTCAATATGGCCTTCAAGGTAAACATGGGCAAGACTCCCTCTGAATGGCTGAATGAGCATTCGCTCGACAGGTGAGGTGGAATATTAAAAAATCCTTATATTTGTCTTTGGACGAAACCAATTAGACAGATATATCATGAAAAAACTCATTATGGCGCTTCTTGCGGGAATGATCGCGTTTTCTCCCGTAACCGCCCAAAACCGCAAGGCTGTGAAACAAGCCAAAAAGGACACCAAGGTCCTCGTCAAGGAATTCAAGTCTGACGGGTACAAGTCTCTGGACAATATAAAACTTGACGATGTGGTCAACCGGTATCTGACCACCTTATATTCAAAAAAGAACTATATTGAGGTCATTGGCAAGGCTGAAGACAAGGATCTTAACGCCGCTAAGGCGGAGGCTCGCTCCGACGCTCTATACGGCTATCCCGATGATGATATTGAAGATTATTTCTTCGTCTATAAAAAGACAAGGAACAGGTTTGAAGTTTTGTGCTATGCCGTGCTTAGCGGGCGTTCAGCGAAGGATGCCTCAAAGGATAGAACCCAGATCAGAAGGCGTTCAGACGGGACCGAGGCTTCCATAGCGTCCGCTCGTGCGGAGCAGGAGGCCAAAGAAGCCAAGCAAAGGGAAGAGAAGGCTAAGGAAAAGGCGCGAAAAGAGGCCAGGAAGGCTGAGAAAAAGGCCGAGAAAGCCAGAAGAGAGGCTGAGGATGCAAGGCAGAACGCTGTTTCAGCCAGAGAGAAGGTTGATGATTATAGGTAAGGGTCAATTCCTTTCCATGAAGACGGGGGTGGCGCGAGCAGCGTCACCTCTTCTTTTTTGACGGGGTGGATAAAACGGACTTCACGGGAGTGTAGGCATATACCTCCGTCCGGATTGGAGCGTGAAGCTCCGTATTTGAGGTCCCCCTTGATCACGCATCCGATGGAGGATAACTGGCAACGGATCTGGTGATGCCTTCCGGTTAATAGCTCGACCGCCAAGAGATAGTACCTGTCCGTGCGGCCAATGAGTTTGTAACGCAAGCGGGCTTCCTTCGCCCCAGGGGTTCCAGCCTTAGTTGTGAAACTCTTGTTCAATTTCTCGTTTCTCACAAGATAATCAACAAGTTCCCCGGATTCTTCCGGTGGCGCAGCTTGGCAAAGCGCCCAATAGGTCTTGTGGATGTCTCCAGTGCGGAACATCTCCGAAAGCCTGGATAGGGCCTTGGAAGTTTTGGCGAATATCACGATGCCGCTCACGGGCCTGTCAAGCCTGTGCGGCACGCCAAGAAACACTTTGCCTGGCTTGGAGTCCCTTTGGGCGATGTAGGCCTTCAAGGTCTCAGCCAGGCATTCGTCTCCTGTCTTGTCCCCTTGGACGATCTCCCCGGGGACTTTATTGAACACTAGGACATGGTTGTCCTCATGGAGAATCCTCGAAGAAAGGTCCCCAAACTCCAAAGGGTCCAGTCTCCGATACTCCATCTTATTCTTGGATTGGCACGAGGGCGAAAGAAGGCATACCCTTGCAGCAGAGTTTCCCGTTCACCTCGAGTTTAGCGGTGCAGAAAAACAGCTGGCCGCGCCTCTCATCGAGACTTGCGGTAACCTCGCACACATCCCCGGGTTTGACGGAATTCTTGAACCTGACTTTGTCTATGCCAGCATACAATGTGATGTGCCCAGGAATCTCATCTTTGACCAGAATGGCGCAGCTTTGTGCCATAATCTCGCAAAGGATGACACCGGGTACTACCGGATTACCAGGGAAATGCCCTCTGGTGAAAAACTCGTCCTCTTTGATTGTGTATTTGGAGTGGGCGAGCCCGTTTTCATCGATGTAGGCCTCTTCTATGAGGAGCATGGGCTCCCTATGTGGGAGGAACTTCTTAATGTCCTCTTTATTAAGTATTTCTGACATTGTAGGTTATGGTTAGTCTTCACATTTTCTGAAAGCGACGCAAGCGTCGTGTCCGCCAAATCCGAAGGAGTCGGATATTCCAAGAGTGAGATCCGCCTTGACAGCCACGTTTGGAGTGTAGTCGAGGTCGCACTCAGGATCAGGAGTGTCAAGATTGATGGTGGGAGGGCAAATGCCGTCACGCAACGCGAGGATAGTAGCTATCGCTTCGGCGGCGCCGGCAGCACCGAACATGTGCCCGGTCATCGACTTGATTGAGCTGATGTGAGCCTTGTAGGCGAAGTCTCCGAGGGCGTTCTTGTAAGCCAAGGTTTCAGCGGCATCATTCAGTTTGGTGCCTGTGCCATGGGCGTTGATGTAGAGGTTGTCTTTCTCTTTGTCAAAATTGGCCTCCTTAAGAGCGAGTTCGATACACTTGGCCTGGGTGGTACCATCCGGCCTGGGGGCTGTGGAGTGGTAGGCGTCGCAGGTGTTTCCATATCCGACCATCTCTCCGAGGATCACGGCTCCACGGGCTTTGGCGTGCTCATATTCCTCAAGGATAAGAGATGCGGAGCCGTCTCCCATGACGAACCCGGCGCGGTTGGCGTTGAACGGCAATGACGCGTATTTCGGATCGGTGGACCTTGATAGGGCTTTGAGGTTGGCAAACCCCGCTATTCCGATCGGAATGGTGGCGTTCTCGCTTCCACCGGTGATGATGGCATCAGCATAGCCATGCTTGATGGCCCTGTAGGCTTCTCCCATGGCGTTAGTGGAGGTGGCGCATGCTGTCACGATGTCGAGGCAGGGGCCTTCCGCATGATTGAGGATGGCGATCTGGCCAGCGGCGATGTTGGAAATCATCGTGGGGATGAAAAGCGGGGATATCCATTGACCGGAAGGGTCATCGATCATCTTGGCCATCTCCCTGTACTGAGTGGCGAAACCGCCGATACCAGAGCCGAAATAAACTCCGAACCGTAAAGGATCGATATTCTGTCCTTCACCGGTGGATACGAGACCGGATTGCTTCACGGCCTGATAAGCCGCCGCTACGCCGAACTGTGTGAAAAGGTCCTGCTTGCGGATGAAAGGTTTGTCCATCCCATAGTCCTCGGCGTGAAACTCCTTGACCTTGCCTGCGATCCTCACGGGAAGCTGCTCAGTGTCCTCGCTCTCAATCACTTCTATCCCGCAATAACCGTCGCAAAGGTTTTTCCAGTAAGTGTTGACGTCATTTCCGACGGGGGAGATGACACCCATTCCAGTGATAACTACTCTTTTGTCCATGTATGTCTTGATTTATTATTCTTCAACAATCCACAAATATAACGATTAATCAGGAGATTACCACTCCAGCACGGCGGCTCCGGACAGAAGGCCAGCGCCGAAAGCGCTCAGTACGATAATGTCTCCTCTTTTGAACAATCCCTTTCTGTTGCATTCATCAAGAAGGATCGGGCAAGATGCGGAAGATGAGTTGCCATGATCCTGGATGTTAACGGGGAAGCGGTCTGAAGGGACCTGCATGAAGTCGATAATCGAGTCTATGATCCTTTTGTTGGCCTGATGGACCATGAACCAGGACACATCCTCTTTCTTGATCCCGACCTCGTCCAAAAGGCCTTTGACTCCATTTGTGCAGGCTTCCACGGCGAAGCGGAAGACCTCGCGGCCACGCATCTGAAGAGGAATGTCCATCTCGGCCTTGTTGATGTAAGGCGTGGATTCAAGCTTCCTTCTCATGAATAACTTGTCCGTATCAGGTTGGGCTTTGAGCTTTGTGCCCTTAATGTTGTCTCCGGCTGTCAAAACCGCGGCGCCAGCTCCGTCTCCGAACAGGACGCAGGTTGAACGATCCTGCCAACTGGGCATCCTTGTGGGCTCTTCGATGCAGGCGATCAGCACATTCTTGGCTTTGCCGGCTTTGTAATATGCTTCAGCCATGTCCAAGGCGTAGATGAAGCCAGGGCAGGCGCAGTTGATGTCGAACATCGCGCAATTCAAGCCGATCTTCTCAGCCACAACGCAGCTCATTCCAGGAGTGATATGCTCTGAAACCACATTGGAAACAATGAACAGGTCGATGTCCTCGACTCCTAGTCCGGCCATTTCCAAAGCCTTCATGGCAGCTTCCGCTCCCAAGTCCTCAATTCTCTCTTCGGAAATAACGTGCCTGGATTTAATCCCGGTACGGGTGGTGATCCACTCGTCGCTGGTGTCCAGGAAGGTGGATAACATCTCGTTGGTGACAATCTTTCTCGGAAGCGCGCTTCCGGTTCCAATTATTCTCATATATTTCTTAGATCTTTCTTTTATCCCACAAATTTACCAATAACCCCGCAGGCGGCAAAATAATTGTGGCGAATGACGCTTTAGTCTCGCGATAAATGGCTCGATGTGGTGAATCTGGTCCATTTGTGGTGAATACAAAGCCTTTTAGATAATCCCGAAAAGTGTTATATTTGCACTCCCGCATTTGAAGATGGCATCACCGACGAAGACTATTCCTGATTATCTCAGGGGCAAATATCAACTGATTTACACCGTGACTTTCGCGGCGTTTTTCTCCATAGTCTTTCTTCTGTTGAGCCTTCCTTTTTCCCATAACAGTTGGATGGCACTCGGCAACTCCAAGTTTTTCGCGTTCACAGTGCTTTTCGCCTCAGGTTCCTTGACACTGGTCGCTCTCAGCCGTCTCCTGATGTATAAGACAAGGAATGTTTTGAAGATGACCTATTTAGGGTATTCAGCATGGTGTGTGGCCGAGGTTGTCGTCATCTGTCTGGCTTACTCGTTCATCACTGTACCTATCACGGAGATTGGCTGGGACCAGTTCCCGCAGACTCTCGGCAATGCCTTGCTTTACGGAACCATCTCATTGATAATTCCTTACATTTTAGCGGGGATGTATTTCGCCCTTCAGGACAAGAACCAGATCATCCGTCTGATGAACTATGGCAATGTGGTGATGGACGAGAATATGCTTCCTTCCAAACTTGAGAAGATCACTCTGTTCGACAACAGCGGGAATCTGAAACTTTGCGTCAACTCTTCCAACCTCTATTATTTGGAGTCTGATGACAATTATATTATTGTCCGTTACACCGACAGCAGGGGAGACCTCAAGCGTTACATGATCCGTTGCAAGATGAAGACTGTTGAGGAGAGTTTCAAGGGCAGTGACCTTGTCAGGTGCCACCGGAAATACATTGTCAACATGGACAAGGTCAAGGTTCTCCGGAAGGAGAAGGACGGCTATGAGTTGGATCTCGACAACGACACCATCCCCCCGATTCCCGTTTCAAAGACGTACGAGGAGAATGTGTTGGCGATATTCAATAACGCTGTATTATCTCGTCAGTCTATCCAGTGACAGTTCGACAAGTGAACGGACCATGGCCTTATAGTCCGGATTGCTGCTCTTCAGGTACCTGTTGGCGATAGCGCAGCAGACTGTCCCGGCCTTGTGCCCCAACTGTCTCGCTAATCCCGCCACCGCTGAGCCTTCCATTTCGAAATTCGTGATCCTGTAGTCTCCGTAGCGGAAAGACTCGAACTTCTCAAGCATGTCTGGCATGGCCAAGCCCAAACGTACCACCCTGCCTTGAGGTCCATAGAAACCTGAAGCGGAGATAGTCATTCCCTTGACAGTGCAATCCTCAAATCTCGCTATAAGATCCTCGCTTGCTTTTGCGAAGTAGGGGGTGGGAAGATGTCTGTCCCATCCGGTATGCTCCATGAAAGAATCCTCCATGTCCTTATCGGACACCCGATTCCTGTCCGCGTACCAATTAAGCAGGCCGTCGCAGCCTATCGAGTAATGAGAGAAAATAGGCGACCCGATGGGGATGTCCTCCTGGATGGCGCCAGTGGTGCCAATCCTTAGGATTGTCAGCTCCCGGTGGTTCTTCTTGACCTCTCTTGTCTCGAAATCAATGTTCGCCAAGGCATCCAGCTCTGTCATCACGATGTCACAGTTGTCTGTTCCGATACCGGTCGAAAGTGCGGTGAGCCTTTTTCCGTTGTATCTTCCCGTGATGGAGACAAACTCTCGGCTGGCATGGCGGAACTCCACGTCGGAGAGATAGTAACCGATCATGTCCACCCTCCCGGGATCTCCTACAAGTATAACTATATCAGCGAGTTCCTCCGGTTTCATGTGGATGTGGAAAGCGGATCCGTCGTCATTGATGATGAGTTCTGATTCAGGTATTCTCATGGTTATGAATTTTATGTTATAGATTCCAAATATAAGAATTTTCATTTGAATTCACTATTTTCGCGTAACTATGTGGCAAAGAATCCAGACATTGTATCTTGCTGTCGCGCTCGGATTGGTCGTGACGCTTTTCTTTAGTGTTAAGTCTTTCACTCTTGGCCCCGGCGGCGCTCATGCCGATGAGGTCAAATATATTGCCTTCATTCCGTATGCCATCCTGCTGGTGATCGCGGTGATTCTCCAGTTCATCGCCCTGGTCACTTTCAAAGTGAGGGTGTTTCAGATGCGAACGACTATCTTGTCCGCTCTCATTCTCCTTGGACTGCAAGGGTGGCTGGTGTTTGATTATCTGACAGCGGATGACGGGGTTCTGTTCCATTGGACCGCCATCTTCCCGCTCCTGGCCGCGATTCTTGATTTCATGGCCTCCAGGCGAATACTGAGAGATCAACTTATTGTCGAGAGTTCATCTCGCCTCCGATCCCGCAAACGTTGATTGCCGGTGCCGGGTGTCGTCCCGGCTCCCTGCGCTTCGCGCCCTATCCGGGTAAATGGTCACCGGTGGCGACACCCGGACCCCGGCGACTCTAGATTTACGGAACGGGATCGTAGCCGCTTCCACCCCATGGGTTGCATCGGAGGACGCGCCAAACTGTGAGGTACAACCCTTTGAAAGGGCCCCATTTGCGGAAGGCTTCGATCGCATAGGTCGAGCATGATGGTTCGAAACGGCACGTCTTGGGAATATACGGCCCTATGCACTTGCGGTAGAACCAGATCAGGGCGAGGAACGGTGCCGAGAAGACGTCCCTGACCACTTTGCGCCAATGCGGTATGCTATAGTTGTCCTTCATTGGATATTCTTTTGAGAATCGTCTCCACTTCCTCTTTCAGCGACTGGAAATCAATCACTTCCTTAGAGTTATACAAGAACAGGATGTCAGTGGCGGAAGGCTCGAGGAGTGACTTCTGAGTCCGGTACGCCTCGCGCAGCCGGCGTTTCAGGAGATTTCTTTTTACAGCCCTTTTGAAAAGACGCTTCGGCACAGACACGATAATCCTGTTCGGACCATCTTGGGCCTCATAATGCAGATAGCAATATTTCAGGCCGCGCGTGAACCCCCAACGGCCCTTTGACATCAGAGCCGAAACCGCGATCTTGCCCCTGAGGCGCTCGGATTTCGGTAAAGTGTCCATCACGATGGATTATTTCTGCTGTTGCAGATACAACTCGATAGCTCTGGCGACAGAAGGAGCCTCGGGCGTGGGAGCCTGGACCTCAATTGAGAGACCTGCCTCTCCCATGGCCTTGACTATTGATTTGCCGAAAGAGACAAACTTGATGTCTCCCTGCTCGAAATCAGGGAAGTTCACGAAAAGAGACTGGACGTCGGAAGGATTGTAGAAGACGATCATGTCATATTCCTTCAAATCCATGTCTTTCAGGTCCTGGGGCACGCTCTTAATGAATACTGCCGGCTTGTAATCGATCCCCTGGGCATCGAAAAGCCTTGTCAGGGAGGTGCTCGAAGTGGAATCCGATTGTGTCACAAGGAATTTCTCTCCTTTGTGCTTTGTCCCGATCTGGGCGACAATGGATTCCGGGGTGCCATCGCCGAAGAAGATCTTTCTCTTGCGATAGACTATGTGCTTCTGAAGATACATGGCGACAGCCTCGGTCGTGCAGAAATACTTCATTGTCTCCGGCACTTTCACCCTGAGTTCTTCGCACAAACCGTAGAAAGCATCTATGGCGTGGCGGGAGGAAAAAACTATGGCGGTGTAGTCCAGGATGTTTATTCTCTGGCTACGGAACTCCCTGGAAGTCAACGGTTCAACCAGGAAGAACTGACGGAAGGTAATGTCCACACCATATTTCTCCTTCAGAGCGGTGTAGGGGGCGTCCTTTAGGGGAGCGCGTTGGGAAATCAATATCTTGTTGATAGCCATGTAAGGTTCGTTTTCTCGTCCGTTACGCCCTCAAAACAGCTTGGCTGACAACACTAGGGCGCTAGTCGGGATCAATTCAAGGCTGCAAAGATACAAAAATGTCGAAAAAGGATTGCAAACGGATGCGAAAATCTGTCCACGCCTGAAACAGTAGATGACATAACTGAGCGCGATTTCCCAAAGCAGCACGCTTCGAATGAGGCTCTCCTCGCACCCTAATGCCCTTATGATAGCACCTGAGGCGAAAACAAAAAAGAAAAGGATGATGCAATAATTATAGAAAGACCTGTTGGCAGCCGAGAAGGCCGGAGTCCCGAACCTGTGCATCTCAAGTTGCCAATTCAAGAAAGCCCTTAGTAGAAGGTATGCGGCCAGCACTCCGGAGACAACGGCCAGGCGGAGAGTCGGGCTCATCCCGTCCAGAAAGCCCGGTGAATATAGGTCGTAGGAATAAACGACCAGGCAGAACGGGACAAAAAGGATTGCCGCTATCCAATTTCGGCTCCTGGCCAACTGGATGCTATCCTCAAGCGATATGTTGCCTTTCCACCTTATGACGCAATCCCAAAGGGATGGGACAATCTTCAGGAAACTCCTCAGGTTCAATAAGAAAAGAACCGTGAAGAACACTGCTAGAGCGCAGAATACCGGATTGCTGAAAGTGTCCATTAGCGACCTGGTCAGTTGCCTCTTTTGGCGTTGTAGCCCATTTCCTTGAGGAGGGCGGTGACTTTGTCCCTGAAATCGCCCTGGATGGTGATTTCCCCATCTTTCGCGGATCCGCCGACCCCACATTTGACCTTGAGGGCCCTTCCCAACGAAGCTAGATCCTCTTGGTTTCCGACGAAACCGGATACAAGGGTAACTTGTTTTCCGCCCCTGTTTCTCCTGTCTATGGACACGATCAGGCGCTGTTTCTCAGGGGTGAGTGTCTCTTGGGAGCCGGTCTCTTGGGAAGAGTATTCAAAATCGGGATTGGTTGAATACACCACTCCGAGCCGTTGTTTCCAATCGTTGTCCTGCTTCATTTTCATGCGGATATTTTTGCAAAGATAGGCATTCCTTTTGTATCTTTGTCCGGATTATGCCTTATTATTTATGGACAGGAAAAAATTCAGACAATGGAATCTTCTGACCGCGGTGGTGGTCTTCCTCATATCCGCGTTCACATATCTCTCCACGATAGAACCGACCGCGTCGTTCTGGGATTGCGGTGAGTTTATCGCCTCATCCTACAAGCTTGAGGTAGGTCACCCGCCGGGAAACCCTGTTTTCCAGATAATCGCCAGGGTGTTCTCCATGTTCGGAGGAGCCTCGCATGCTGCCGTGATGGTCAACTGCATGAGCGCCCTTTGCTCAGCATTGACGATTTTCTTCCTGTACCTGACCATAGTCTTTTTCGCAAAGAGGCTGATAGTTCCCAAGAAAGGATCAGACGAGAATGACGAGGGGTATTCGCTTGGCGAATCCATCGCGATATTCGGTAGCGGAGCTGTGGGTGCTTTGGCATATTGCTTCTCAGACACGTTCTGGTTCTCCGCTGTCGAGGGTGAGGTCTATGCGATGTCCTCGCTTTTCACCGCGTTGGTCGTTTGGGCGATGACGAAATGGTATGAGGCTGAGGACCGAAGGTATGCCAACCGCTGGATTGTGTTGATAGCCTTCCTTTTCGGTCTGTCTATCGGCGTCCATGTCCTGAACTTGCTGGCATTGCCGACCATAGTGTTCATGTATTACTACAAGATCAGGGAAGACGAGCCTTTCACCTTCTGGGAATGCGTGAAGATTCTCGCGCTGTCGGCGGTCATGATAGGTTTCATGTTCTTCATCATGATTCCTTGGCTCCCGAAGATCGCCGCGTATTTCGACCTGTTCTTTGTCAACACGATAGGCCTGCCTTACAACACCGGAGCGGCATTCTTTGTGCTGGCTCTCATCGGCCTTTGCTTCTGGGGGCTTTTCAAGACTTTGGAGAAAGGGAAGGTGTTCTGGAACACCGCGTTACTGTGTATCACCACCATCCTGATCGGGTTCTCGATATTCAGTGTTGTCATCATCCGCTCTTGCGCCAAAACTCCTACTAATGAGTATCAGCCAGATAATGCCTTCACCTTGGTCCGCTATCTCTCCCGAGAGCAATATGGAACGGTGCCTCTTGTGTATGGCCATTATTTCGGTGCGCCTTATGAGGTTGAATACGGAACTTATTGGGCCCCGTTGAACGGGAAGTACAAGAGGGTTCAAAGCCCTCCCGATCCTGTTTACGACCAGTCCGGTAAAATGCTCTTCCCAAGGATGTACAGTTCTGATGATAAGGCTGTCAAGTTCTATCAAGGGTACATGGAAGGCAAGGGGATTCCGGTCAGAGGTGCTGAATACAAGAAGCCCACATTCGGAACCAACCTGAGGTTCTTCTTTGACTTCCAGTTAGGATGGATGTACTGGAGGTACTTCATGTGGAACTTTGTCGGAAGGCAGAATGAGATTCATGCGCCGGCCGCCGACTTGTTCACAGGCAACTGGGAGAGCGGTATCAAGGCTATTGACAGGATCCATCTCGGAGACCAGGACAATGCCCCGACTTGGATCAAGGAGAACAAAGGGAAAAACCACCTTTTCTTCCTGCCGTTACTGCTCGGCATTCTCGGACTCTTGTTCCAGTTCGATAGAGACAAGCGCGGATGCTGGCTCACTTTCCTGCTCTTCTTCATGACAGGAATCGCTGTGGTAATGTACCTCAACCAACCGCCTTTCCAGGTGCGTGAGAGGGATTATGCCTATGCGGGCTCTTTCTACGCTTTCACCTTCTGGATTGGGTTTGCTGTGGCTGCCATATATTCCTGGGTTTCAGAGGCTTTGAAGGGCAAGAACTCAACCGCGGTGGCCTCTGTGGCCACGGCCGCATGCCTTATTGTACCCGGTGTGATGTGCGCTCAGGAGTGGGATGACCACGACAGGAGCCACCGCCGTACCGCCGTGGAAGTGGCATATAACTATCTCAACTCTGTGGGGCCCAATGGACTGCTGGTCACACACGGAGACAATGACACCTTCCCTCTCTGGTATGCCCAGGAGGTTGAGGAGATCAGGAACGATGTGAGGATTCTTAACACATCCCTGCTCGGTACCGACTGGTATATCGACCAGATGAGGTATGCGATAAACAATGCGGCTCCTATTGATCTTTCTATCGGTCAGGAGCAGTACCTTTATGGCACCAACGACTGGGTGGTAATCAATGACAACAGGGATCAACCGGTCAAACTATCGGATTGCATCTCGGTCTTCAAGCATCCTAATGCCAAGCTGGCGACCCAGGATGGAAGAATGCTGGACTACTGGGTTTCCAGGAAGATGGTGCTTCCTGTCAACAAGGAGAACTGCCTGAAATACGGGATTGTGAGTCCGAAGTTCGCCGACATGATTCCGGAATCTATCATTTTGGAGATGCCAAAGGACAAAGCCGGTCTTACCAAGCCTGAGCTTTTCATGCTTGATTTCTTGTCTAACTATAATTGGGACAGGCCATTGAGTCTTCTCAACCAAGGTGGTGACCTGAATATCGGAATCAAGGACTATCTGATGTATGATGGTTTCTCCTACAGGTTCACGCCAATAAAGAACAAGATCGGCACCTTCGACCTGGGCCTTGTGGATTGTGATGATCTCTACCATAAACTGATGGAGACTTACAAGTTCGACGCTGTCGCGGGAGATGATTATCTCATTGACTATCAGAACATGTACACCTTTATGGGCGTGATGTCTCTTCGCAACATGTTCATCTCTTCAGCGAATGCCTTCATTAAAGAAGGGGAGAAAGAGAAGGCGGAGAAAGTCCTCGACAAGTGTCGTGAGGTCATGAGGCCGGACCGTTACCCTTACGACAACTCTTTGCTCGGTTGGAACTCGAACGCTTTGTATCCCATCGAGATGGTGAGCTACTATTACTACCTTGGCCGTAAAGACACCGCCCGCGAGGTCGCTAATGAGCTCTTCGGGCAGCTCAAAGAGGCTATCGCCCTGTATCTTGATTTCTATCCGGAGTATAAGGACGAGTTTGAGTACGAGTGCCAGCTGGCATATTATCTGGCCAAGGAGGTCAGGAGACTTGGTGACGAGGAGTTCTCCAAAGAGTTGGAGTCCGACATCGCGTCTTTCCTCAATTCAAATAGCTGAGAGCCCTTTATCTCCTGAGCCGGACGAAGATGGAGAGGGGGAGGACTTTGCCGAATTTGTCCTTTAGGGCGAGTTCGCCAGAGTCGAGAGGTGTGTCTGCTTTGAGTCCAAGCGCCTGACGGACAACTGTTTCCCCGAGCACTGCGGAGAAACCGTTGGAATAAAGATTCAGAACCATGAAGCTGTTCTCGGGAGCGAGGATCTGGCCGACATTGCGCATCATTTCATATAGGCATTCATCAAGCTTCCATTTCTCCCCGTCCGGGCCGTGGCCATAGGCCGGAGGATCAAGGATTATTCCGTTATACACATTTCCTCTTCGGGCTTCTCTCTTGGCGAATTTCATAGCATCCTCAACCACCCAGCGGATGCCGTCCATGCCACTGCGGTCCTGGTTCTCATGCGCCCAAGTCACTACCTGCCTGACGGAGTCCAGATGGGTCACATCAGCCCCCGCTGCCCTTGCGGCGAGCGATGCCGCTCCTGTGTAAGCGAAAAGATTCAGAACCTTTGGCCTCTGTCCTATGGAAGCGGCTATCTCAGAAGTGTTTCTGAATATATATTCCCAATTCGCCGCCTGCTCCGGGAATACCCCCACATGCTTGAAAGACGTCAGCCCAAGACGTAGATTCATGGATAACGTCGCAGGCTTTGGCGGTTGTTCTTCCGGCGAGCATTTACCCGGATAGGGCGCGAAGCGCAGCGAGCCGGAGGAATTACCGCCAAAGCCGCCAAGGTATTTGATCCACCACTGGTCAGGCATCGCCTTCAAGCGATCCCAAGTGCCGCTATCCTCCTTCCCCGCCTTGCCAAACCCCGCTCCAGGAGTGAACACAACATGAGCTGCCGAATCCCATTCCTTCTGGGACAACTCCTTGCTCCACAACGCTTTAGGTTCCGGCCTTGAAAGCACGAAACCACCGAACCGCTCAAGCTTCATCCCGTCCCCGGAATCAAGAAGCTCGTAGTCTTTCCACCTATCTGAGGGAAACTCTGTCGCCATGATGGTGCAAAGATAAAAAAATAGTATCTTTGCGCCGGAAAAAAACGATAACAAAATATTAATTACTATGCAGCAGCACATTGACTCTTACGATTTCAAAGGCAAAAAGGCCATTGTCAGGGTGGATTTCAACGTTCCTCTTGACGAGAATTTCAACATCACTGACGACACCCGCATCCGCGCGGCTCTTCCGACCTTGAAGAAGGTCCTCGCCGAGGGAGGCTCCCTCATACTCATGTCCCATCTCGGCCGTCCGAAGGGCGTCACTGAGAAGTTCTCCCTGAAGCACATCGTGGCCCATGTCTCCGAGTGCCTTGGAGTTCCTGTCCAGTTCGCCGAGGATTGCCAGAAAGCTGACGAGCAGGCCGCTGCCCTCAAGCCGGGCGAGGTCCTGATGCTTGAGAACCTGCGTTTCTATGCGGAGGAGGAAGGTAAGCCCAGAGGACTTGCTGAGGATGCCACCGATGAGGAGAAGGCCGCCGCGAAGAAAGCCGTAAAAGAGAGCCAGAAGGAGTTCGTGAAGAAACTCGCCTCCTACGCTGACTGCTACATCAACGATGCTTTCGGAACCGCCCACAGGGCCCACGCCTCCACTGCCCTCATCGCCAAGTATTTCCCTGAGGACAAGATGTTCGGCTACCTTATGGAGAAAGAGATCAAGGCCATCGACAACGTCCTGAAGAACGCCCGCAGGCCTTTCACCGCCATCATCGGCGGCTCCAAAGTTTCCTCGAAACTCGCTGTCCTTGAGAACCTTCTGGGTAAAGTTGACAACCTTATTATCTGCGGAGGAATGGGTTACACCTTCATCAAAGCCGAGGGTGGCAACATCGGCAACTCCCTCCACGAGGACGATCTCATCCCTCAGGCCAAGGAGATAATGGAGAAGGCGCAGGAGCTTGGTGTCAACGTGTCCCTGTCTGTCCAGACCCGCGTCACACAGGAGTTCGTCAACGACACTCCCGAGATGGTGGTTCCTTCCCACAAGATTCCTGACGGATGGGAGGGCATGGACTGCGGTCCAGCTTCGATCGAGAACTGGGCCAGGATCATCCTCGCCTCCAAGACCATACTTTGGAACGGCCCCGCCGGTGTGTTCGAGTTCCCGAACTTCGCGACCGGAACGGAGAAGATCGCCGAGTGTGTAGCTAAGGCTACTGAGCACGGAGCTTACACCCTCGTTGGTGGTGGTGACTCTGTCGCCGCCGTCACAAAGATGGGCTTCGCCGACAAGGTCAGCTATGTCAGCACTGGCGGTGGTGCCATGCTGGAAGCTATTGAGGGTAAGACTCTTCCTGGCATCGCAGCTATCCAGGAATAATCCTATAGACAGAGGCTATGGATCCGCTAGTAGTGCATTGGAATATGAATCCGGAGATATTCCGGATAGGAGGCTTCGCCGTCAGATGGTATGGTCTCCTGTTCGTCTCCGGTTTCATTCTCGGGTACTGGATATTCACGAAGTTCTGCGAGCGTGAGAAGGTCAATAATGATTTTCTCGACCCGCTCCTCTATACCTTGCTTTTAGGTACCCTGGTCGGTGCCCGTCTGGGCCATTGCCTGTTCTATGGTTTCAGCTACTATTTCGGTTCTTGGAAGGGTTTCCTGGAGATATTCAAAGTCTGGGAAGGAGGATTGGCCAGCCACGGCGGCACCATCATGCTGATTTTGTGCATGTGGTGGTTCGCCTGGAAATTCGGCAAGAAGTACCATATCGACTTTCTCTGGATTTTGGATCACCTGTGCATCGCCGTGGCTTTTGCCGCGACTTTTATCAGACTCGGAAACCTTTGCAACTCAGAGATTTACGGCAACGTCACGGATCTCCCTTGGGGCTTCATTTTCGAGCGCAGGGGAGAGACTGAGCCGAAGCACCCGACCCAGATTTACGAGGCCCTTAGCTATCTTATCCTCGGAATATCTCTTGTTTGGCTTTACGTCAAGAAACTTGACAAGATGTACAGAGGATCTTTCATCGGGATTTTTTTCATCGTCTGCTTCGGGATGAGATTCCTGATCGAGTTTATCAAGGAACCCCAGGAGGCCTTCGAGAACGACATGATCCTGAATATGGGTCAGACTCTCAGCATACCCTTCGTGTTGCTGGGCATCGGACTCCTGGTTTACGCTTTCAAGAAGAAGATTCCAGCCCGGGCGGTCATCCCTGACACCCGTCCCAAGAAAGCCGAGCCGACTCATTACGCCAAGAGCCTCAATGGCTGATGTGACATTAAAACGAATAAACCGGAAAATATTGGAGATTTCAATGTTTTCCGGTTTGTTTTAGTATAACATTTGCAGTAAAATATAAGTTTGTTTTGTTTGATAATACAGTTTTAGGATATGATAATTAAAAGACTGATAATGGCGGCCACGCTGATGGGAATAGTCACCGTGGCGTCAGGGCAGTACAAGACTGGATCAGTACCGGTTGAGGTCAAGACGGACACTTCGGCGGTGGTCATCACTTTGGAGGATGCCTTGAAAATAGCTCTCAGTGAGAACGTGGCTGTCAAAGTGGCGGACAAGGAGATTGAAAGAAGCCAGTACGCCAAGAAAGGGACATATTCATCCCTTTTCCCCCAGGTGAGCGGCTCCGGATCCTACCAAAGGACCATCAAGAAACAGATAATGTACATGGATTCCGACAGCGGTGATGATGAGGAAGGCGGCGGAGGATTCGGCATGCTCAGCTCTCTTGCCCCTTATTTCATCAGGATCAATGAGTTGTCAGCCATGCAGGGAATGCCTCTGATCATCCCGGGAGAGAGCGAGAGCTCAAGCTCCAACAGCGGTTTCGCGGTCGGTCGTTGGAATACTTACAACTATGGTGTGTCCGCTCAGATGCCTCTGATCAATGCCCAGTTATGGGAGAGTTTGAGAATCTCTGGCCAGGCGGTTGATTTGGCCGTGGAGAAAGCCCGTTCGTCGAGGCTCGACATGGTCACCCAAGTCAAGCAGGCCTTCTATGCGGTCCTGCTCGCCAAAGAGGCGTTCAATGTTTACAAAGAGGTCTATGAGAACGCCGTGGAGAACTTCTTGCAGACGGAGAGGCGTTACAATGCTGAAAAGGCTTCCGAACTTGAATACACCAGGGCCAAGTCCGTTGTTGCCGGGGCTATTCCGAATGTTTACAACGCCGAAAGCTCAGTGATGCTTGCTCTTTGGCAGCTTAAGGCGGTGATGGGAATCGACCTTGACAGGAATATTGATGTCTCCGGGGCTCTGGACGATTATTCCTCCCAGATGTTCAGGGACATCCATGAAAATGAGGATCCTCTTTTGGACCATAACACCACACTCCGTCAATTGGAGCTTCAGGCTGATCAGCTGGCCTCGACCATCAAGATGTATAAGGCCGCTTATCTGCCGACATTGTCAGCGGCATTCTCCTACAGCATGATTGCCATGACAAATGACTTCAAGTTCAGTGAGTACAAGTGGTCGCCGTATTCCTATGTTGGCCTGAGCCTGAATATTCCGATATTCACCGGGTTCAAGCGTCATTATGATGTCAAGCAGGCAAAGGTTCAGGCAGTGGAACTTGACCTCCAGCGGGTGGAGACGGAAAGGCAGCTTAAGATCGCCATACGCCAGTACCTCAACACGATGGAGACCAATATGAATAGCTATAACGCTGCCGCTGAGGCGGTTGAGCTTGCCAGAAAGGCATATGACATCGCCGCCAAGTCTTACAAAGTCGGGAAAGGAACCATTACCGACATGAATGACGCCCAATTGACTCTGACGCAAGCGAGCTTGCAACAGAGCCAGGCTGTCTATAATTTCATTGTGGCCAAGTCCAATCTGGAGAAGACTCTTGGTCATGAGTTTATCGATGAGACTGGTGAGGTCGATTTGGAGAATATGTGATCATTTGAATAAAAACAAAACAAGAATATGAACAGATTATTCAGGACATTGGTTTTTTGCGCCGCGGCCATCTCTATCGCCGCCTGTGGAGGAAAGAAGCCTGAGGCACAAGCTCCTGCCGCCCCGGAGGCGGAGAGGACCACACTTGTGTCAACCACTGAGGCATTTGTGATGGAAGTACCTCAGACAGAAGTGTATTCATCAACAGTTGAGGCTTATGCCATCAACAACATAGCGCCACAGACGCCTGGAAGAATCCAGACCATCAGGGTCGATGTTGGCTCTTTTGTGTCTAGGGGACAGGTTCTCGCCACAATGGATGCCGCCCAGCTCGATCAGACCAGGCTAAAGCTTGTCAATGATTCGACAGAGCTCAGTCGCCTGAAGAGCCTCTACGAGGAAGGAGGTGTCTCCAAGTCGGATTATGACGCTGTCGAGATGGCGTACAATGTGAGCCGCCGCTCATATAACAATTTGGCTGAGAACACTTACCTCCGTTCTCCCATCAGCGGTGTCATTACCTCCAGGAATTATGACAAGGGTGATCTTTATGCTGGCCAGCCGATTTTCGTGGTCCAGCAGATAACCCCTGTCAAGCTTAAGGTCGGTGTCTCCGAGGCGGACTATACCAAGGTAAAGATCGGAAATCAGGTGGAGATCACTGTGGATGCCCTTCCAGGGCAGTCTTTTACCGGAAAGATAAACAAGATTTATCCCACCATGGATCCCACCACTCACACATTCATCACTGAGATCCTGGTCCAGAATTCAGATAGGGTCTTGCGCCCGGGAATGTTCGCGAGGGTCAAGGTTGAATTCGGTGTCAACAATAGTGTGGTCGTGCCAGAGGAGTCGGTAGTCAAGATGCAGGGTACAGGGCAGAGGTGTGTGTATGTTCTCCAACCGGACAACACGGTGGAGAGCTCCATTGTCAAACTCGGCCGCCATATTGATGGCCGTTATGAGATACTGGAAGGCTTGTCCGAGGGTGATGTGGTGACCGTCAAAGGTAGTACCAGTCTCAAGGACGGGGCGAAGGTTGAGGTTGCCAACAATTAATCAGAGAGACCTATGAGTGTCATTAGATCCGCAGTGAGCAAACCGGTCACGACAGCCTTGGTCTTCCTGGCTTTCGCGATATTCGGAATCTATTCACTGACAAAGACATCGGTGGCTCTTTTCCCGGATTTCGACGCCAATGTGGTGTTGGTTATGTCGTCATATCCGGGCGCTAGCGCCTCTGATGTTGAGAATAACTTGACCAAATTGTTGGAGAACACTCTCAACAGTGTGGCGAACCTCAAGAACCTGACCTCCCGTTCCCGCGAGAATGTCTCGATCGTGATGCTTGAGTTCAAGTACGGTACGGACATTGACGAAGCCAGTAATGACATCCGCGACAAACTGGATCTGGTTAATTCATCGCTTCCTGATGGAGCTTCCGTTCCGGTGTTGTTCAAGTTCGGTATGGATGATATGCCGGTGCTGATTCTGTCAGCCACGGCAGACAAGAGCATGGCCGGTCTTGACAGGATCCTGGACGACAGGGTTGTGACTCCTCTTGGACGAGTGACCGGAGTCGGTACGGTGTCCGTGGCGGGTGCCCCTTCACGTGAGATTCATGTCTATTGCGATCCTAACAAGCTTGCCGCCTATGGTCTTAGTGTCGCGGGAATATCGCAGATAATCGCCGCCGAGAACAGGAATGTGCCATCTGGTTCAATTGACATCGGTTCTGAGTCTTTCTCCCTTAGGGTAGAGAAGGAATTCAAGGATCCTTCAGAACTTCTTGATGTGGTGGTCAGTTACCGTGGTGGTCAAGTGGTTTACCTGAAAGATGTCGCGAGGGTTGAGGACGGCTTGGAAGAGAAATCCCAGGAGTCCTACACCAACGGTCGCCAGTCGGCCATGATTGCTATCCAGAAGCAATCCGGATCAAACACGGTCAACGTCGTGAACGCCGCCAAGCAGAGGATCGCGGAGATCGCTCCGACTCTTCCTTCCGACATCCAGATAACGGAAGTTGTTGACAATTCCTCGGAGATCCTGAACACTATCAACTCCCTGAAGGAGACCATTATCATAACCCTTCTCGTGGTCATGCTTGTGGTGTTCGTCTTCTTGGGAAGATGGAGGGCCACATTCATCATCGTGCTCTCTATCCCGATCGCCTTGCTCGGCTCGCTGGTGTATCTGTTCGCCACTGGTAACACATTGAATATCATTTCAATGTCCGCCCTCTCAATCGCTATTGGTATGGTTGTGGACGATGCCATCGTGGTCTTGGAGAACATATCCACTCACTTGGAAAGAGGGGAGAAGCCCAAAGAGGCGGCTGTTCATGCGACCTCAGAGGTCGGTATATCCGTCATCGCCTCAACCCTCACGATGCTCTGTGTGTTCCTGCCGCTCACCATGGTCTCCGGTATGGCCGGCATCATGTTCAAGCAGCTGGGTTGGATTGTCTCGATCATCATGATCATCTCCACGACGGCGGCTCTTACCCTTGTTCCGATGCTTTGCTCGAGGATGCTTAAGGCTGGTCCCAAGACCGGGAAACTCCATAGGGCGATATTCGATCCCATCGAGAGTGGTCTTGACAAGCTATCCGCTTGGTATTCAAGGATTATAGCATGGGCTGTCACACACCGTAAGACCGTGATTTTCGGGGCTTTGGCCATCTTTGTCGGTGTGCTCGCCCTTCTAGCTCCCGGCCTTAAGACCGAGTTCTTCCCCACAATGGATGGAGGACGTCTCTCCGTATCCATCGAGCTGCCGGTAGGCACAGAGCAGAGCGTCACGGGTGCTTTCGCCAAGCAAATAGTGGATCGTCTTGAATCGGAAATCCCTGAGATAGAAGTACTTCAGTACCGCTACGGCCAGGCCAGTTCCGAAAATGTCATCGGAAGTATGCAGAATAACGGCTCCTATGTGATCTCGATGAATGTGAACATAGGGTCGATGGAGAACCGCAAACGCTCCTCTTCCGAGATCGCTGACATCATCCGCAAGGATCTTCGGGAATACCCTGAAGTGAAGAAAGCGACTGTCACTGAAGGTATGGGAGGAGTCGGAGGAGCCGCGTCTCTCCGTCTTGAGATCTATGGTTATGACTTCGACGAGACGGACAGGATCGCTAAGGAAGTCCAGACCAAGATGCTTGCTGACCCTGCTTTCACTCAGGTTATCCTTAGCCGTGATGATTACACCCCTGAGTATCAGGTCGATTTCGATCGCGAGAAGCTGGCTCTCAACGGCTTGAATTCCACCACTGCTGCCGCGGCTTTCAGCGCCGCGATGAGCGGTTCGGTGAATTCTTTCTATCGTGAGGATGGAGACGAGTACAATATCAGGGTTATCTATGACAAGCGTTTCCGCACAAGCGTTGAGGATATTGAGAACATATTGATTTACACCCCTTTGGGCGGTGCGGTCAGAATCAAGGACCTCGGAACCGTCGTGGAATCCAAAGTGCCTCCTACCATTGAGAGGAAGAACCGTGAGAGGTACATATCCATTACTGGCATTGTCTCTCGCGGATATGCGCTTAGCGATGGAGTGGAAACCACTAACAGGATTCTTTCCGAGACCGACATTCCCAATAACATCTCCACGGAGATTACGGGAGACTTCGAGGATCAGCAGACCATGTTCAAGGATCTCATTGTCCTTATGATCCTTATTATAATCCTGGTCTATATGGTGATGGCCTCCCAGTTCGAATCTTTCATGAGTCCTCTTGTGATCATGTTCTCGGTTCCTTTCGCCTTCATCGGTGTTATCTTGGGACTTAGACTCACCGGAACGGCGCTCGGAGTGATGGCGATGATCGGCATCATCATCCTGTTGGGTATAGTTGTGAAGAACGGTATCGTGCTCATAGACTATACCATCCTGATGAGAGAGAGGGGGATGAATGTCCTGGATGCCTCTGTGACCGCTGCCCGTAGCCGTTTGAGGCCTATCCTCATGACCACTTTGACCACTGTTCTCGGTATGCTGCCGATGGCTCTGGGACGGGGTGAAGGCTCCGAGATGTGGCGCTCTCTGGGTATGACTGTTTGCTGGGGCCTGTCCTTCTCGACACTTATCACTCTTGTGCTGATACCTGCGGTGTATTGCGTGTTCGCTGCCCGTCAGGAGAAGCGCTCAAACAAGAAATCACTTAAAGCGGCAAAATAGTATGAAAGCGATATTCATAGCATACAACCAGGCCTATGGCGAGGAGATAGTCGAGCTTCTTGACGAATATGGCCAGAGAGGATTCACCCAGTGGATAGACATCCAAGGGCGAGGGGGCGAGGAAGGCGAGCCTCACTATGGCAACCATGCTTGGCCCACCCAGAACTATGCGATCTTGACCATTGTCAATGAGGACTCAAAAGCGGATGACCTGATGGAAGCGCTAGCTGCCAAAGATCGGCAATATCCGGATCTCGGGCTCAGAGCTTTCAGATGGGAAGTTGACAAGATGGTTTAGAGTTTTGCAAGACCCAAGTATTTTATTACCTTTGTCTTTTGACATTAATACGAATAATATGGAAATTATAGCTACTAACGAGAATTTCGCGGAGATCCTTTCCGCCAATAATGTTGTCCTGGTTGATTTCTGGGCCACTTGGTGCGGTCCTTGCCGTATGCTTGGTCCCACGGTGGAGACCGTCGCGGCTGAGTATGACGGTCGTGTCGCTGTCGTAAAGTGCAATGTGGACGAATGCGAGGACATCGCCGTCCAATATGGTATCAGGAACATCCCTACCCTTATTTTCATCAAGGGCGGACAGCAGGTTGACAAGCTCGTGGGCAATGTCCCCAAGGTTGAGATCACCTCTAAATTGGACGCTCTCCTTTAATTTGACTTTCAATTATTTATGAATATGAAAAAGATAGCAATCGTTGCCGCTATAGCGGCCCTCGCTTTCAGCATCAATTCAAACGCCCAGCGTTTTGACTACACCAGATTCGGACTCACCGGTGGTGTCACCTCATCTTCCAGCAAGATTAAGGATGTGACATCCAAGAGTATATCAATGTATCACGCCGGTCTCGCTCTTGAGATTCCTCTCGGAGCCGGTTTCGCTGTCCAGCCTGAGCTTCTCTATCAGGTCAAGGGACTGTCCCTCGACAAGATGGGTGATTCTTCTTTCAAGGAGGTAGGCGATTCTTTCGAGGCCAAGGTCGGTTTCATTGAGCTTCCTGTTCAGATCCAGTGGGGTCCGGACCTCCTGGCTTTCCGTCCTTATGCGTTTTTGGAGCCTTTCATCGGCTACCAGATATCTTCCGGCGGAAGTGAGGCGGCCAGTTCACTCAACAAGGAGCTTCAGAAGGTGGAGTATGGAATGAGCCTCGGTGCCGGTATCGACATCTGGCAGCTCCAGTTCTCAGCCAAGTATTTCTGGAATTTCGGCTCTGTTTACAAGAGCGATGTCGGAAATACAGGCTCCACCATTGGCGGCCTTTTCAAGGACGGTAACAATTTCAATGGCTTCGCCATTTCCGTCGCCCTGTTCTTCTAATCGATTGTCAATATGGCCAGCGAGCGTAAAATCGTATTCTACTGCTCGGCCAGCCGCGACATAGACCAAAAGTTCAACCAAGCCGCCCGGGAAGCAGCCCGTGCGGCTTGCTCGCTTGGATACACGATAGTGTCGGGCGGCACAGTAAAAGGCACGATGGGGGAACTTGCGGATGAGGTTGTCAGGTGTGGCGGAAGGCATGTGGGTGTGATTCCGCGTTTTATGAGCGGAGTGGTGTACCCGGATCTTACCGAGACCATATGGACGGGGACTATGGCCGAGCGTAAGGAGTTGATGCGAGAGGGGACATGTGCGGCCGTGGCTCTCCCCGGCGGGATCGGCACGCTTGACGAGTTGATTGAGACTTTGACTCTGGCCAAGTTGGACATTTATGTGGGCAGGATATTCGCCCTCAATCTGGATGGCTTCTATGAGCCATTGAAGGCCCTTCTAGACCATTATGTGGCCACGGGGATGCTGGACAAGAGGAGCAGGGATTTGATCGCTTTTCCCCGCACTGTGGCTGAGCTCGCTGATGCTCTCAAATAAATCGATATGCTTGGGAAGATAAAGACACTGTTAGGGCAGGACTGGACGGACACTCAGGAATTGATACGTTCGTCCCTCAAGAGTGATATAGACCTTTTGGATCAGACCAATGCCGCTATCCTTTCCACCGGAGGGAAGCAGCTGAGGCCTTTGCTGTCTTTGCTCGTTGCCCGTGTCTGCCGTTCCCAATCCAATGAGCCCCTCCCAAGGGATAGTGTCCGCTTCGCCGCGGCCACGGAACTTCTTCACAATGCTACACTTCTGCACGATGATGTCGCTGACAACAGTTCGGTGAGGCGCGGAGTTCCCACCATCAAATCTCTCCTTGGCGGACCTGCTTCAGTGCTAATCGGTGATTTCTGGCTGGTCAGGGCGATGGAGAACATCTTGTCCTCCCAGACACATGGCGCTACCGCTATCCGGATATTCGCTAAGACTCTTAGCGATCTTGCTGAGGGGGAGATGCTTCAGCTTCAGAAAGCGGAAAGTTGTGACACCACTGAGGAGGACTATTACAGGATTATCTACAGCAAGACGGCTTCGCTTTTTGAGGCAGCAGGAGTGACTGCGGCCCTCTCCGTGGGTGCTTCGGACGAATTCACGAGGTGCGTGAAGGAGTATTGTGTCAGCCTTGGAATCGCTTTCCAGATCAGGGATGACATGCTCGATTACTCAGATGGGTTGGACTTGGGAAAGCCTGTGGGAGCCGACCTTGATGAGAGGAAGATCACCCTCCCTCTCCTTGGAGTCCTGCGCTCTGCCGCTCCAGAAGAGGAAGCCAGGATTCGCGCTATGGTCTGTGAAGTCCCGGAACATCCTGAGCATAAGTCTGTTATTAACGATTTGGTCTTTGAGAGCGGAGGCTATGAATATGCGGCTTCCCGGCTCAAGGAATATGCCGATAAGGCCATTTCCGCTTTGGCGACTCTTCCGGATTCGGAAGAAAAACACTATCTTTCGGAAATAGCCGCGTTTACTGTACGCAGAGACAAATGACTTTAAAGGACATCATAGGCAACAAAGACGCTGTCACGGCATTGGAAGGTATGATCCGTGATGGCCGTGTCCCTCATGCCATGATGCTCTATGAGAATGATGGTTGCGGGGCTATGGCGCTGACTTTGGCCTTCCTGTCCGACCTGTTCGACAGCGAGCGTAAAGTCTCCGGCCTTATGCATCCTGATGTCCATTATGTCTATCCGGTTGCTTCTGGAACAAAGGTTAACGAGAAGGTGGAAAAACTCCGGGCGGAGTTGTTCCTCGGATATTGGCGTGATCTCATAAAGACTAATCCGTATGCGTTGGAGTCTGAGATCAATGACGCTTTCGGAGTCGCCGGCAAGCAGACTTCCATCAACAATGCTGAGGCTAAAGAGATCCTTGAGACTATCTACTTGACTCCGGTTGAGGGCGGTTGGAAAGCGGTTGTGGTGTATCTTCCTGAGAAGATGAACGCCGCCGCGGCCAACCGTCTGCTTAAGGCGGTTGAGGAACCTCCCGAGAAGACCGTCTTCATGATGATCACCCATGCCCCTGAAAAGGTGCTGCAGACGATTTCGTCGAGATGTCAGGCCTTGAGGGTCCATCCGTTATCCAAGTCCGAAGTCGCCGAGGTGCTGGAATCCAAGTTCGAGAAAGAGGAAGGCGATGCCGTTGCCGCCGCCCAGGTGGCCGGTGGAAGCATCGGGGAGGCCTTGCGTTATCTGTCCGGGAAAGAGGATTATGAGGAGCAGATGAGTATCTTTTCCGGTTTGATGGAAGCACTTGGGTCTAAGGATCTTAACTCGGCCTTGAATTATGCTGAGGCATTGGCCGGATTGGGGTCTCGGGAAAAACAGAAAGCTTTTTGTAAATTTGCCGCGGAGAACCTGCGCAAGGTGTTTCTCCTCCAGCAGAAATTGCCACAGATCGCTGGTTTGGCACCAGGTGAGGAGTCTTTTCTTGCTTCGGTGGCGACGAAATGCAAGAAAAGTTTCCCTAGGCAGGCGGTTTCCTGCCTCGACAGGGCGGCTCTTCTGATTGACAGGAATGTGCTGCAGAGGATAGTCTTCTGCGACCTTGTCTGCAGGTTGTACTCCATATTTTGACGACTGTGATGGAAAATATTGATAACGAGACCATAAAGTTCGATTGCAACCGCGGGTGCACAGTCAGCCGCGACAGCGAGACCGGTGAATACGAATGTGATTACCGGCAGGGCTGTTGCAAGCTTGAGTCATACAACTGGCTCAAAGGTGTAACTCAGGAGCAGTATAAGGATCTCTTCGAGGTTCGTTTCAAGAACACTAGGAAGGGAATATATGTCAACGCCTCAGGGCAGGGTATAAAGACGGGAGATTTGGTCATTGTGGAGGCCACTAACGGTCACGACCTTGGGATCGTCACTCTGGAAGGACCTGTCGTGGGTCGGCAGATGCGGTGCAAAGGAATTGATCCTGAGGTGGTTCCGCTTAAGAAAATCTACCGTCGCGCCAAGCCTTTCGACATAGCCAAATGGCAGGAAGCTATAGCCAGGGAGCAGGACACTATGATCCAAGCTCGCAGGATAGCAGCTGAGTTGGGGCTTGACATGAAGATCGGAGATGTGGAGTTCCAAGGAGACGGCACTAAGGCCATATTCTATTATATCGCTGATGGTAGGGTTGATTTCCGCCAGCTCATCAAGGTCTATGCTGAGGAGTTCCGTATAAGGATCGAGATGAAACAGATAGGAGCCCGTCAGGAAGCTGGTCTTATCGGCGGCCTTGGGGTTTGTGGCCGGGAGCTTTGCTGCGCCAATTACATCACCAATTTCCAATCCATATCCACTTCCGCGGCCAGAGTTCAGGACTTGTCTTTGAATCCCCAGAAACTTGCGGGCCAGTGCGGGAAACTGAAGTGCTGCCTCAACTATGAGGTCGCCAATTATATGGATGCCCAGACCAGGATCCCAAAGGTCACGGAACCCCTTGAGTTTGAGGATGGTCCCGCCTATCTGGTCAAGACTGACATCCTTCAGGAGACGATGTATTTCTCCTATGAGAAAGGATCACTCACCAATGTTTACTCTCTCCATGCCTCTGAAGTTCGTGAGATCATCATGATGAACCGGAACGGCCAGAGGCCGGAATCATTGAAGAGCGAGCCGGAACCGATTGGCCCTCAATTTATTTCTGCGGTGGGGGATGACAGCATCACCCGTTTCGACAAGCCTAAGAAGAGCAAGAACAAAGGGCGCTCAGGGAAGAAAGGCGGCCGTGGACGCCGTCCGAGGAACGACGATAACTGATTCGGGATGAGAGGCCGTGTCCTTTTGTGTGCTATGGCGTTGGCGCTGATTTGTTGCTCCCGTCCTTCTTCCCGTGAATATTTCGTGATGAGGGAGGATGCCGAGTACGGGGACACATATTCATTCAACATCGATCTTACCGACTCTCTTCTTACATACAAATTGGATTTTTTCACCCGTCTCGAGATGGTTCCATTCCAGGAAATGCCGGATCAGGATATAATCCTGGACCTTAGGTGGTTCTCTTCTTTGGGCGAGATTTTGACGGACACATTGGTCGTGAGTCTGGCTGGTCCGGCAGGGGACAGTTTCTTTTCGAGGGACATAATCACTCCTTACGACAATGAGTTGATAATGGGCGTTCCTGATGAGTGGCGACTGAACGCTAAGGTGGTTAATGACTCGGAGGAGATAAGGGGACTAGGCATCATTTTGAGTCAACGCTGATGGGACACGATAAGTTAAGGAAATTCGCTGAGAATGAGACATTTGCCTGCCTTTTGCAGCCAGATGCCTCGAAAGTGTTGGACAAGAGCGGCGATCCTTCGGATGGCCTCAAACTCCATGACCATCCAATCAAGGGTCATTGGAACGGGACTATGTTCAAGGACGACAAGCCGATAGTGCTGGAACTTGGTTGTGGAAAAGGGGAGTACACGATTGACCTTTCTAGGCGGATTTCCGATAGGAATTATATCGGCGTGGACATCAAAGGGGCGAGACTATGGCGGGGAGCAAAGACGGCCACTGAGGAGGGGCTTGCGAATGTGGCGTTCCTGCGTACCAGGATTGAGTTCATCGAGGCTTTTTTCGGTCTGGGGGAGGTCAGTGAGATTTGGCTGACGTTTTCTGATCCGCAGCTGAAGAGTGAGAACAGCCGTTTGACGAGTCCGTTATTCCTTGAACGTTACCGCAAGTTCCTCCGCCCAGGCGGCATCATCCATCTCAAGACCGACAGCCGTTTCCTTCATGAATATTCCAAAGCCGTAGCCATCGAGAACGGTCTTGACATCTTGGCAGCAACAACGGACCTTTACGGCTCCGAGGGAGTGTTCCCCCCGTTCAACGTCCGCTTCGCGGACCCCACCACCGGCTTCGCCGGCGGTCCCCCCTCTTACGTGGCCGAGGGTGGCCACGGTTGCCGGGGGGAATACTCCCTCGGAGCGGAGCTATTCGAAGTGCAAACGTTCTATGAGAAGATGTTCCTGGCGCAGGGATACAAGATAACTTATCTGGCGTTCACAATCGACCATAATGGGCCGTACAAACACCCGACTGCCTTTGACTCAGATTATTGGCGCTCGATGGAGGGGCCTCGTAGATTTGTTCACTCACCGACTTCTTCCCAGAGGTAGAGCCTGTTGCCCCGGCGCAACTTGCGGTCGCCTTTCCAGTCATCGGGAAATGACACGGGAATAGAGCAAAGATCGCCTTTCCTGGCCTCTTGGACAGGCTTCAGGTCAACCCTTATCTCTTCCACGCAGCCTTCATAAACTCCGGTAGTAGCCCCTATAGCGATGAAATCATCACCAACTTTAACTATCCCTGACTCTACAAGGACTTCCGCCACTCCGATTTTGTCGTACCAGTTGGTGACCTTTCCGAAATATGTTTTCCGCCGGGTAGCATGGCTGCCGTAAATCTCGCTCCACTGGGCCATCTTTCCACCCTGGTACCATCCATTCCAGAAGCCTCTGTTGAACACTTCTGACAGACGATCTTTCAGACCGGTGGCAAACTCCGGAGTGTAGGTCCCATCGCAAATCGCGTCAGCCGCTTTCCGATAGCAGCCGGCGGCTCTTTTCACATATTCAGCGGACCTGGCCCTGCCCTCTATCTTGAACACCTTGACTCCCGCTTCGACCATCTTGTCAAGGTATTCGATCGTGCAGAGATCCTTGGGAGAGAGGATGTAACGATTGTCTATCTCAAGTCCTTCCCCGGTCTCGATGTCGGTCAGGGTGTAGCCCCTCCTGCAGATCTGGTAGCAGTCGCCCCTGTTCGCCGAATGACCGCAGTTGTGGAGGCTGAGGTAGCACTTCCCGGAGACCGCCATGCACAAGGCGCCATGGGCGAACATCTCAATCCTGACAAGATTCCCCGATGGCCCTTTAATACCCTCATCGTCAATGGCTTGACAGATGGCTTTGACTTGGCCGAGATTCAATTCCCTGGCCAGCACGATGACATCGGCGAACCTTGACCAGAACCTCAGGGCTTCTATGTTGGAGACGTTCAACTGGGTTGAGGCATGAACTTCCAATCCAATCTCCCGGCAATAGCTGATAGCCGCCATGTCAGAAGCTATAATAGCGTCAACTCCGGCGTCTTTGGCTGCCATAAGGGCTTGCCGCATCGCTGCCAGGTCCTCTTCGTAAAGCACAATATTCAGAGTCATGTAAGTCTTGACTCCCGCCTCGCGACAAATCCTTGTTATCTCCGGTAAATCATTAGGGGAGAAATTGTTAGCGGAGTGGGAGCGCATGTTTAGCCGTCCGACTCCGAAATACACGGAGTCAGCTCCTCCCTCAATCGCCGCGGCCAGGCACTCGAAGTTTCCCGCCGGAGCCATTATCTCAAGGTCTTTTCTGTCCATAGATTGCCGATTGTGCTGTGCAAAGATAGCCATTTTCAGATATTTTGGCTATATTGCGATTTAATGGCGGAATAAGGCCGCCGATGAGTTTTTGCTATGCGTATCATTATAAGTGTTGAGTATTTCACCGTGCCAGGAGAGTCGCTATGTGTGATCTCCGCCGCCGGGAAAGAGATTCCGATGCGATATGTCGGAGACGGTGTTTGGGCAACCGAGATCAGTGTCCCGGCCTCCTGGAAGACCGTTGAATATGGTTTCGCTCTAAAAAAGGATGGAAAGGTGGTCCGCCGCGAGTGGTCCAGCCATGTTTTGAATATTCCTTCATCCAAGAAGATTGGTTCAGTCGAGGTCAGGGACCGCTGGAACGACAGACCGTCCGACGCCCCCTTCTGGACCAAGGCTTTCACCGATGTCATTTTCGGAGGAGAGTCGCATGTTTCCCGCTTTACCGGAGACTTGGCGTTGACAGTGGCCGCACCCGGTGTGCGCCGCGGTGAGACTCTGGCGATAACCGGCAGCGGAGCCTTCTTCGGAGAGTGGACCAGATTTGTGCCGTTGTCCCGTAAAGGTGTCCTATGGAATGTGTATCTGGATTCTAAGGAAATAACTGAATATAAGTACGTTATCATTGATGATAAGACAGGCGCTCCTATTGTTTGGGAGTCTGGCCGTAACCGTAGATTCTTCGGGTCTGTCAGCGAGGGTACCCTTCTTGTGAAGAGGGAGGAGAGCCCAGTCTTTGACAGAAAAGCCTGGAGAGGCACGGGTGTTGCGATACCGGTGTTCTCTTTGAGGAGTGAGGATAGTTTCGGAGTGGGTGAGTTCAAGGACCTCAAGAAGCTCGTTGATTGGGCTGCTGCCACTGGCCAGAGTGTCATCCAGATACTTCCGATCAACGACACCACCATGTCTCGCTCATGGACGGACTCGTATCCTTACAACGCCAACTCCACTTTCGCCCTTCACCCTCAGTTCATATCCCTTCCTGAGGCGGGTGTCAAGAAGACCAAGGAATACGAGGCTCTCCAGAAAGAGTTGAACGCCTTGCCGCAGATAGATTACGAGCGGGTCAACAATGAGAAGACTCGTCTTTTGCAAGCCACCTTCCTTTCAATCGGACCGGAAGTTCTTGAGAGCAAGGAATATAAGGCATTCTTCAAGGCTAATGAACATTGGCTCGTGCCTTATGCGGCATTCTGTGTGTTGAGGGATCTTAACTGCACTCCCCAGTTCGGGAAATGGACGGAGCTTTCCGTCTATTCCAAGAGTGGCGTGGAAGCGTTCCGCAAGATCCATGGCGAGAAGATGGATTTCTATTGCTGGGAGCAGTTCTGCCTTGATGTCCAGCTTAAGGATGCTGTTGAATATGCCCATTCGAAGGGTATCGCGATCAAGGGCGATTTGCCCATTGGAATCAGTCGCGACAGTGTGGACGCATGGCAGTATCCGGAACTGTTCAACCTTGATTCGCAGGCAGGCGCCCCGCCGGACGCTTTCTCCGAGGACGGGCAGAACTGGGGATTCCCGACCTACAACTGGGAGGAGATGGCCAAGGATGGATACGGTTGGTGGAAGGCTCGTCTTGGGAAGATGAGTGAATATTTCGACGCTTTCAGAATCGACCATATTCTCGGTTTCTTCCGTATCTGGGAGATTCCTCTTGGCATTAAGTCAGGCCTGCTGGGTCATTTCAACCCCGCTTTGCCATATTCGGCGGATGAGCTCCGTGGTCGTGGGTTTAATCCCGACACGGACCTGTTCGTCCCTGATCCCCATCGTCCGGGTTGGTACCATCCTCGTATCTCATCCCAGAAGACGGCCGCTTTCGAGGCTCTTGATCAGTGGCACAAAGATGCTTACAATGAGCTTTATAACGACTTCTTCTATCGCAGGCACAACGCTTTCTGGAAGGAGACCGCCATGCGCAAGCTTCCTGCTCTTCTGGATTCCACAGGCATGTTGGCTTGTGGCGAGGATTTGGGTATGATCCCGGCTTGTGTTCCTGAGGTGATGGATGAGTTGAAGATCCTGTCGCTTGAGGTCCAGAGGATGCCAAAGTCCCCGGAGGACGCTTTTGGTGATCCGGCAAGATACCCCTACCTTTCAGTTTGCACGACCGGCTCGCATGACACTTCTTCGCTGCGGGCGTGGTGGGAAGAAGATAGGGAACTGACTTCCAGGTATTTCCATGAGATGCTTCATTGTGAGGGGCAGGCTCCGGTTTATTGTGAGCCATGGATCTGCGAGTCCATTTTGAAGCAGCATCTTGAGTCTCCGGCCATGCTTTGCATACTTCCTTTACAGGATTGGCTGTCAATTGATGGTTCTGTCCGTTATCCGGGTGATCCTGCTGATGAGCGTATTAATGTCCCCGCCAATCCTCGTCATTACTGGCGCTGGCGTATGCACACCACCCTCGAGGATCTCCTCTCCCGCACAGACTTCACCACCCGCCTCCGCGACCTCATCTCCTCCTCCGGCCGATAGTATTTTCCGCCGCCTGAAGGACAGGTACTGTAAGGACTCCGCTCACTTCGTTCGCTCCGGCCCCTCCCAACGTTTCCTGCGTGGTCTTTGACCACTTGTCTCCGTTGGGCCCCTCCCCCTGCCCCTGTCCGGGGGTGGACAGGCCTTACAGTGCCTGTCCTTCAGGCGTCGGGTAATGTAGTGACGCCCGGAGGCGTGGCCCCCCTCGGCCACGGGAAGAGGGACGGGGCCCGCTGGATACGAGTTATCGCAAAGCGATGACGAAGTAGACAGTGGGAGGGTACAGAGTGGAGCGAAGCGGAACGTAGCCCTCCGGGCATCACTACATTACCCGATGAATGGTAAGTGGTCTTCTACAGAAAAGAATGAGGCGCCCGAAGGGGGCGCCTCGATTCGTTCATGTTGAAGACTGGCCTATTCGGCGTAGGTCACTTCAACCTTCTGGAGTCTCCAATGGCCTGAACCGACATTATCTCTTGTCACCACGACCTCCTTGGACGATCCAGTCCAGGTTGATGTGGCGCCAGGGGTGAATGAACCGGTGTTGACGGTGTAGTCTTCCGCAGGTGAATGGCCCTTTGTCGAAGCGAAGGTGTACACGATCTTGGTGATCGTCTTGGTGGCTTCGATTTTGACGTAGCCATTGCTATAGATCCTTATTCCTTCTCCGGTGGTGTAGTACTTGCCGTCATTGCCGCCGTCACCGAATGTCACGGTCATGCTGGCACCTTCAACGGTTTTGTACTGTACTCCGCTTTCGAAACCTTGTTTGGAGAAGTCAAGGGTTTCGACGTTGCCATCGACCTCGCTTCCGCCGCCGGGCTCATCGCCACCGGGCTCGTCACCGCCACCAGGGCCTTCACCTTCGCCAACATATTCAAAGAGAGTAGGCATCAAGCCGTCGTCTCCCTTAGATGTCGCATAGGAGCCGAAGGAACTCTTCTCGATCCAGTACTGGACGAACTTGTTGACCGAAGTGTTGGTGATGGTGGCTATTCCGTCGCTGTCGATGGAAATGTCCCATAACTCCCCACCAGATGGAGTGGCGGAAACATTGAAAGTATCGTAAGTTCCGGATTGGTACAGTAATCTGCCATCGGGTTGGGTGAAGGTGTAGCTGCCGTCGGCCTCGGTAATCACAAACTCGTTGGCCCTTGATGGCATAGAGATGATTCCGTCGTTGTCAGTTGCCTCATCCACATACAAAGCACCATAATTACTGCTGACCGGCTGGGCGACATGGGCAGTTGTACCATTCAGGGCGACAATTATGTAGGACTTGCCGGAAGTGATGCTCGAGGCCTTCTGGTACTGATAATTTGTATCGCTTGAGATGCCGGTGAAGGAGACGATTTCCGCATCGACTACCTCATGCTGGCTCTTGGCCTCGTAGAACTGGTACTTGCCGAGGAGCTCTACGGTTCCTCCGTTCTTGATCTTGCTTGCCCATTCACTCTTGTTGGTGACGGTGTAAACATAGATCGAACCGGTGTTGTCGGTGATATCGAAACGGCAGTTGCTCTGGTTGTAGCCACTGACAGTTCCGACAAGTTTCAGTTTCATGTCGGTCTTCGCGAGGCTGATGAACTCGGCCACGGTGACAAGGTCGCCTTCATTGAGTGAAAGACCGTTGCTTGTGGCGGAGATGGCGATGACTGTGATGACACCATCTGACTCACCATAGTAAATACCGGTGAGATCGACGTTGTGGCCAGTGAAGCCGGACAGTCCGACGAAGTCGGCAGGCTTGTAAACCAAGACCTTCTTGGTGGCTCCCTTGATGGAGAGGTTGTAGCTGCCGGAGTCACCAGAAGTGAGGTCACCGGTGATCTTGACAACAGTCGGGACACCAGAAGCGTAGGTGTCGATCCTGCTGGTAATGTCGGTGGCGGAGACCTTGACCGTATTCTTCTCAGAGGTGGTGGTGTAACCCTGTACCGATCCGAGGGCGGGCATGTCGTTGAATCTGGTGGAGACGGCGTTGAACTTCACAGAGTCGCCCTGCCATGTCGGAGCATGGCTGGCATCCTGGACGAAGATATAGCTGCCAGCATCGCCGACGACATAACCATCGGTGGTTCCGGTGATGATCAGCGATGTCCTGAGCTCGAGCTCTTCTCCCTCGTCAGATGCGGCGGCCTCAGTCACATCCACTGAAGGATCGCCGTCATAGACAGCCTGAATCACCTTGCAGGTGCCGGTCAGGTCGTTGCCGTGGAACTCGATAACAGCGGTTCTCTCAGCATCGGTAGTGTTCCTCTTGGCAGTGAATGTGAAGATCTTCTCGACCAGGCCTCTTGTGGAAGGAGTGACTGTGAGCCAGTCCTCGCCCTCTGTAACGTATGCCTTGACAGTGACATTGGTATTGACAGGGAAGGCCACCAGCTGGCGCCGTCCGTCAATCTCGATAACCTCTTTGCTCAAGATCATGGCGTCGGCGGTGATCTGAGTCACGGAGACAACAGTGCCGTCCTCGAGGGTGAGCTGGGCTGTTCTCCAGTCGTAGGATTCGTTGGAGGTGACGTTCAGGACTACCTGATCTCCAACGGAAGCGATTGTCAACCAGTCGGCTCCCTCAGAGAGTTCCGCGGTGGAAGAGACAAGCGGGATAATGAGCTCTCCACCATTGTGGTCGATGGAGTACTCTGTCTGGACGGCAGGTTTTTCGGTCTCATTGAAGCCGATGTTGATGATCTTGACGAAAGAATCACCCAAATCGTCGGTGAGAAGGAAGAGGATCTTCGAGGAAGTGACTGTCTCGGGAGACTTGATGGAGATTCTTCCACTCTTCTCATCGTTGGGACGGATTGTGACGGTCCAGCCGTCGCTCTCGAAGGTCTCGATGTCAGTCTTGGCACCTTCGGGGGCGGTGATGGTGTAGGCTGTGCTGAGAAGCTCGCTCGAGCGCATCTTGGCGAACACGGTCTCGTCGAAGATCAACTGGAGCTTCTGGACCTTGGATGTCAGGGGAATTGTGATGACAGTACCGTCGTTTAGGGTGAAAACGGCATTGTCAGCATCGGTGGTAACGCTCTCGAAGAGGCTTCCTGCCATGCTTGTCTGGCCATCAACCTTGCTCCAGGAGTTGCCTCCATCATAGGATACCATCCACTGGTTGTCCTCGATCTTGACCTGGGGTGTGTCGCTGGTGGGGACCTTGTTGCCGGAAGCGTCAAGCATCCATGAACCATTCAGGGTCCAGAAATACTTGCCATCGGCATCGGCTTTGGCACCGATTTGTGGAGTTTTACCATCCACACCATCCTTTCCATCCTGGCCATTCGCACCATTCTCAATCCTGGCTTTGTTACCATCTGAGAAGGTGATGAGATAGCCGTTCTCTTCTTTTGTGACTGAGTTGACAGTCACCTTGTCCTGGACGGCGGAGACGAGAGACTGCAGCGACCCGATGTTCGAGTTCATCGTGCTGACTGTGCCCTCAAGGGCCGCCAGCTTAGCTTTCTGGGCGTTCAACTCGTCCCAGACTTTCGAGTCATCGTACTTGTCGCAACCTGCCAGCGCGAACGCCAAAGGCAGGAGTAAAAGTAACACTTTCTTCATGTGATTTTGTTTTAAAACTATTGGTAGTACTTTGTTATCAGTGCATATTCGTGCTAAATTAGGCAGAAAGTCTTAGAGGAGCAAGCAAGGGCACCCGGAAGATATGAAAAGTTATCAACAGGGCGTGTTGATAACGGGCGAAGATGAATATAAATGCTATATTCGCGTTATCATAAAACGAGCGTTATCATGTTGTCTTTTGAAAGTGATTACACAGAAGGAGCCCACCCGGCCATAATCTCCCGGCTCTCGGAGACCAATCTTGAACAGACCCCCGGTTACGGACTCGACAAATATTCGGAAAGTGCCAAGGAGAAGATCAAGGCGGCTTTTGCCCTTGAGGGGGCGGATGTCTTTTTCCTGGTGGGGGGGACCCAGACCAACTCCACCGTTATCGCCTCAATGTTAAGGGATTATGAAGGTGTAATAGCTGTTGGGACCGGCCATATCGGAGTCCATGAAAGTGGTGCCGTGGAGTACACCGGCCACAAGGTGCTGACTCTTAAGGATCATGAGGGGAAGATGGATGCGGGAGAACTCGAGGCCTATCTTAAAGCGTTCTATGCTGATGGGACTTATGAGCATATGGTCATCCCCGGGATGGTGTACATCTCTTTCCCGACCGAGTTCGGGACCATTTATTCCAAGGAAGAGATGAAGGCCATCCACTCTGTCTGCCAGCGGTATTCCATCCCTTTGTTCGTGGATGGGGCGAGGCTTGGATACGGTCTTATGAGTGAAGCTAACGACATAGATGTCAAGGAGTTCGCATCCCTTTGCGATGTGTTCTACATCGGTGGTACGAAAGTCGGGGCGCTCTTTGGAGAGGCCGTGGTCTTTTGCGGCGGGGCACCAGCTCATTTCTTCACCACTATCAAGCAACATGGAGCTTTGATGGCCAAGGGGCGACTTCTCGGTCTTCAGTTCGACACGCTTTTCACCGACGGTCTCTATTTCAAGATAGCCCGCCATGCTGATGAGATGGCTTCGAGGCTTAAGGGACTATTCCTTGAGAAAGGCTATGAGACCTTCATCGACTCGCCCACCAACCAGCAGTTTTTCATCATGACCAGGCGGCGCGCGGCGGAGCTTCACGGCAAAGTACGGTTCGAGGATTGGTGCCCGGTTGACAAGGATAGGATCGCTGTCCGGTTCGTCACAAGTTGGGCGACTCCTATCGGGAATGTCCTTGCCTTGGGGGATATTTTGTAGTATTTCTCATCTTTTTTGCTATTTTTGTAAGTTATAGAATCGCAGAGCGATAGCCACTGCGAGGGCTGGAAACGGGTTTATTTCTCTTGGATTGGAGGATTCCGGAGCCGGGGGGAGTGTTCCCGGCGCTTTCCGGCCAAGCTTGACGGGCCGTGGATTTACCTGACTGTCAAGCACTTAGGTTGTGCGTTATTAACAAGTTAAACATTTATAGCATTATGGACAAAAAGAGACTTCTTAAGTTCGGCTTGCCACTGGTGGCGGTGATTTTCTTCACGGCATGCAGTACCGTCCCGAAAATCGCTTACCTCAGGGACTTGCCGGACCAAGTGCCGGTTCAGTTGCAAGAAACCAGGGACCTGACTCTGAAACCCGGTGACAGGCTCCAGATTTTCGTGTTCAGCCATGACAGGGAACTTGCCAGCGATTTCAATCTTTGGGAAGGAGGAGGAAGTGGAAATTATAGCACCGGTAGTTACGGAGGTGGTGGTTATGGCTCCTCTGGCAGAGGTGGCAACCATCCGTATACGGTTGATAAGAATGGTGAGATTGAGATGCCTGTTCTAGGTCGTATCAAAGTCGGGGGAAAGACCCGTCTTGAGGTGGCCGATCTTGTGAAATACAGGTTGCTTGCCGGTGAAATGTTGGCCGATCCTACTGTGCTGGTGGAGTACTATGACCTTTCATTCTATGCGCTGGGTGAAATAGGCCACACCGGAAGAATCACAATCCCCAGGGACAATATCACGCTTATGGAGGCCATCTCTTTGGCCGGTGATTTGTCAATCAGCGGGCGGAGGGACAATGTGATGGTCCTGCGCACTGAGAATGGGAAGCAGACGCCTTACTATGTCGATCTCACTGATCCTCAGAGTGTTTATAACTCTCCTGTCTATTACCTTCAGCAGAACGATATGATCTATGTGGAACCTACCGCTTTGAGAGCTAACCAATCCACCCTGTTGGCCAATCAGACCAGGAACCCCAGTTTCTGGATCTCGAGCGTCACCAGCGTGATAACGTTCTACTTGTTCATAAGGACATTTATCGACAGGGAAGGGGAAAGATACACCAACTATAGTAATTATGGACAGTGATATGGAAAGGATACCGACTAACAACACTTCCACCAGGCAGGCCACTTCTTCGAACTCGGCGCTTTCAGTGAAGAAGGTTCTCAGAATGATTCTTCACAATTGGTACTGGTTCATATTATCTTTGGCCATTGCCTTCGGTGTCGCCTATCTCAGGATCCAGAAGACGCCTCCTGTATATTCACGTTCCGCATCCATATTGATCAAGACAGATGCGAACAGTGGTGACAGGACGCTCCGTGAGTTGGGAATCACCCAGACACCGTCTAACCTTGACAATGAGATACTTATGATGAGAACGAGTGTCGTGGCGACTGAGGTTGTCAGGCGACTCAACCTTGATGTGGATTATCTCCAGCCGGGGACATTCTACAAAAAGACCATCTATGGGGTGAGCCTTCCATTCTCCGTCAAGTTCCTTGACCTGAATGACAATGAGTCAGCTGGGTTGCATTTGGATCTTGCCAAAGACAGCACTATCGTTTTGAGCGATATGCGTCGTGGCGGGCAAATCTCAGATAAGACCCTCGCGCTGCGTCTGGGGGACACTTTGCAGACACCTGCTGGTCTTCTCACCGTGCAGCCTTCCAACTATTACAAAGCGGGTGCGGAGAGCAGCCTTGATGTGGAGAGGTTGCCTCTTGGCACTGCTATCGCAAGGGTTAGTGGACGCATCTACCCTCGTCTGCGCAGTGATGCCGCGACAATTATCGATATCAGCTACAATGATGTGTCTCCTCATAGGGCGGAGGATGTGCTGAGCACTCTTATTTCGGTCTATAACGAGAACTGGATGATGGACCGCAACAGGCGAATAGTCAGCGCCAATGAGTTCATCAAGGACCGTCTTGGGGTGATTGAGCACGAGCTCGGTGATGTGGACCAAGGAATCGCCAGTTACAAGTCCGAGCATCTTATCCTTGATGTGAATCAGGCCGGTGGAATGGCCCTTTCGGAAGCTACGGAAGCGGAGCGTCAGGCTCTCGCTCTTGAGAACACGATGCGTCTTCTCCGTTCTATAAGGGATTTTGTGATGGATGAGAGCAACATGTTCTCCCAGATTCCTTACACTTCCGGTATGAATAGCGGAATCGTCGAAAGGGGCATTTCGGAGTACAACAGAACATTGATGGAGAGGAACAACCACTTGGCCCATTCTTCCCTCCAGAACCCTCGTATCATGGAGTATGACAGGCAGATCCGTTCCATGCGCGAGACCTTGCTGATATCTATGAACAGCGAGCTGGCCGTTATGCAGAACACCCTTGCCAGCCTCAGCAGTACTCGAAACCAGGCATATGGCAAAGTGGCCGCCAATCCCAATCAGGCGAAGTACCTGCTTTCTGTAGAGAGGCTTCAGAGGGTTAAAGAGCAGCTTTACATGTTCCTTCTTCAGAAGAGGGAGGAAAATGAGCTTTCCCAGGCATTCACGGCTTACAACACTCAGCTGATTGAGCCACCTCATGGCAGCTGGGGACCGATTTCCCCTGTCCCGCAAAAAACCTATCTGATGGCTTTGCTGATAGGCTTGGCGATCCCCGCGGTGATAATATTCCTGACGGAAGTGCTTAAATCCACTGTCCAGGGGCGTGAGGATTTGAAGGTTCTGACCGCTCCTTTCGCCGGTGAGATTCCACTCGTGCGGGTTAAAGGCAAGAATAAAAAGAAGGGCAAAGACAACAAGACCACTGTTCCTACGGTTCTCGTGGCGGATAAGAATAGGGATGTAATAAATGAGGCTTTCAGGGTCGCCAGGTCTAACCTGGAGTTCATGTTGGGCTACCAGTCCTCGAATAAGGTCATTATGTTGACATCCCTTAACCCCGGTTCCGGAAAGACCTTTATCACAGCCAACCTGGCCACCGCTGTCGGCCTCAAGGATAAGAAAGTTCTGGCGATTGACTTGGACCTTCGCAAAGCTTCTCTGTCTGAATATGTTGAGTCACCCCATAAAGGCATCTCAACATATTTGAGCGGAAAAGAGGATGACTACCATGACCTTATCGTCCCGCTTGGGAAAATAGATGTCCTTCCTTGCGGTAAGCTTCCTCCGAATCCTAGCGAGCTTCTCTATACTCCGTATTTTGAGAAACTTATGAACTCTGTCCGTGAGGAATATGACTATGTGTTCATCGACTGCCCTCCCGTTGAGATAGTTGCGGATGCCTCTATAGTCAACCGTTATGTGGATCAGACTTTGTTCGTTATCAGGGCGAAGTTGATGGAACGCGCCATTCTTCCGGAGATTGAGCAATGGTACCAGGAGAAGCGTTATAAGAATCTTTCATTAGTGCTTAACGGGACATCCGGGGAAGGCGGATACAGCCGCTACGGTTATCATAGATACGGATCCTATGGCCGTTATGGCTATGGCTACGGTAAGGCCGCATATGGCAAGACCGCCTATGGTAACGAAGTGAAAGAGAGCTAAGCTATGGCCAAAGACTGGACCCTAGTCATAAAACCCGAGAAGGGGCTTCTAGACATAGATTTGAAGGGGATCTGGCGTTACCGCGACTTGTGGTACATGTACGTCAGACGCGACATCGTCACTGTCTATAAGCAGACTATTCTCGGCCCGTTATGGTTCTTTATCCAGCCGATATTCACGACTGTCATGTACATGTTCGTGTTCGGCGGACTTGCGGGAATATCGACGGACGGGGTGCCTCAGCCATTGTTCTATCTCTCCGGTATCATGCTTTGGAACTACTTCAGCGAGTGTTTCAACGGCGCTTCAAACACGTTCTCGGCGAATGCCGGAATATTCGGGAAAGTGTATTTTCCGAGGCTTGTCGTTCCGCTTGCCTCACTGACTTCCAACCTCGTCAAGATGTTGATCCAGCTGCTGCTTTTCGCCGCGGTTTACGTCTATTATGTCGTGATCGGAGGGCCGGTGTCGATTAACGCCGCTGCCCTCCTGTTCCCGGTCCTGGTTTTGATGCTGGCCTTACATGCCCTTTCGTGGGGACTAGTCGTGTCATCCTTGACCTCCAAGTACCGTGATCTCAGGTACCTTGTGGGGTTCGGTCTGCAGTTGTTCATGTATGCCACGCCTATCATTTATCCGTTGAGCGCGGCTGGCGACAAGTTCCGCTGGGCATTGGAGCTCAATCCGTTGACACCTATTTTCGAGGCGTTCAAGTATGGTTTCCTCGGTGCTGGTTCACTTTCATGGAACGGTCTCATTTACAGCGCGGTGTTCATGGCTGTGATGTTGTTCTTCTCTGTCATTATTTTCAACCGCGTTGAGCGGAACTTCATGGATACTGTTTAAGATGAGCGATGTAGCAATTCAATTCGACCATGTCGGGAAACTCTATCGGCTGGGTCTCGTCGGAACAGGAACCCTTTCCCACGACTTGAACCGGTGGTGGCAGACAAAGGTCTTGCACCATGAGGACCCTTATCTTAAAGTTGGCGAGACGAATGACAGGGCGCATAAAGGCAACTCTGACTATGTTTGGGCCCTTAAGGACATTACTTTTGATGTCAAAGAGGGGGAAGTCGTCGGAATCATCGGCAAGAACGGGGCGGGGAAGTCCACCTTGCTCAAACTTCTCTCGCGGGTGACTTCTCCTACTACCGGAACCATCCGGGCGAGGGGCAGGATAGCCTCATTGCTTGAGGTCGGCACCGGATTCCATGGTGAGATGACAGGAAGGGAGAACATATTCATGAACGGATCCATTCTTGGGATGACTCGTGCCGAGATCAACCGCAAGTTGGATGATATAGTTGAGTTTGCTGGAGTCGAACGCTACATTGACACTCCTGTGAAACGCTATTCCAGCGGAATGACCGTGCGCCTTGGCTTTGCCGTCGCGGCCTTCCTTGATCCGGAAATACTTGTGGTTGATGAGGTTCTGGCTGTTGGCGACGCTGAGTTCCAGAAAAAGGCGATTGGTAAGATGCAGGATGTGTCCAGCAGCGAAGGCCGCACGGTGTTGTTCGTGAGCCACAATATGGGCGCTATCCGGAATCTTTGTCATAGGGGGATTATCCTCGAGGACGGATGCCTTGTGGGTGACGGAGATGTTTACGAAGTGGTCGATCGCTATCTGGAGTCTTCTCGTCAAGCGGTACGGGAGGGATTTGATTTCGGATCCCGTGACGTGAATGGCAAGAAAGCCTATTTTGAGGGTTTCTCGATCATTAGCGGAAAAGGTGATGAAGGGAATGTCATTTCTTTCAGCAAAGGCTTTGACTGTGAGTTGGTTGTCCGTTCCCGGTCAAGTGTCAACATAACGGCCAGGGTCGCTGTGTTCGATTTGTCCGATAATAGGATTATGGCTTTCGACACAGCTGACATCGGAGAAATCATTCACTTGTCCGCGGGGGAGAGGAAAACACTGCATTGCCATGTTGAGGAACCGTTGTTTATCCGTCCTGGCCATTATAAAGTGAACATTTCCATTCGTCAGGGCGGTTATCTTTTGGATCATATAGTCGGAGCGGCCTCATTTGAGATAGAGGAAGAGGATTTTTATGGTTTCGGGCGTTTCAGCTCTTCTGACATGCCTTTAGTCTTGAGACATCACACTTGGACGACCGAATGAGTTCGCCCCAGATTTTCATATCCATAATCTGGTCAGCCGCCGAGCCTTGGCGTGAGGAGATTCTCGCCGATCTCGGGGAGCGGTTCCGTATGATAGGGACCTTCAGAGTGTCTTGGAGCGAGGATCGCTTTATAGACAATCTGATGGCGTTCTATTCTCATTCCCAAGGACATCTTTCTTATTGGCCTTATGTGAATATGCTCAAAGGAAAGATGGCGCATTGCGGGAACGGACCATTTACCCTAGCGGTGTTCGAGGATCCTTCGCCGGACTTCCAATGGCGCGAGACATCTTCCGGGACGCGGGAAGTGAATGCCAATGTCTTCGACAAGAAGCAGGAATACAGGCGTTTGACTGGCGGTGGACATAAGGTGCACACCAGCGACACTTTTTTCGAGACCAATAAAGACTTGACCCTGCTTCTTGGCCTGAATGTCAATGATTTCCACAAGACTTATCCCAAGCCGTTCTCCAATCCCATCGCATGGGACAAAGACTGCGTTGGAGTAGGCGGTTACAGTAACCTCGGGGAGTTGTTCTATGTCCTGAACAACTCGGTGGATTATTGCGTCCTTCGCAATTACGATGGCCTGCCTGACAAGTATTCATCTGAAGAACATGGCGATATCGATCTTCTGGTGGATAATGAGCGATATGTCCGGTACTTGACCGGAGCCACGCCGGTTTTCCACGATTATTGGAGGGTCCATTATTCGATGAAGGTTTCGGGGAGCGAAGTCTTATTCGATTTCCGCAACATAGGCGACAATTATTATGATGAGCCTTGGGAGAAGAGTATCTTGGAGCACAGGCGGTTAGAAAAAGGATTGTTTTACGTGCCGGACTCCCTGGACGCATTCTATTCCCTGCTGTATCATGCCTTTGTGCAGAAGAGGGAACCCGCGCCTGACTATATCGAGAGATTGGGGCGTATGGCCGCTGGTTTTGGAATAGTTTTCAATGGTTCACCTTCAGAGGCCGCGTCCCTGCTGGATGCCTTCATGAGTGAGAGACGCTATGAATACACCCGCCCTCACGACAAGAGCGTTATCTTCAACAAAGAGTTCCTCTCAGTGTCTTCTTACGCATTGCGACATGGTACATTCGTCAAACGCTCCATTGGAGATGGGAAAGATGGATTTACTTATAAGTCAACTGTTTACTCAAAGAATGATAGTTTCGTGAAGACAGGGACACCCTGGCTCATGGACAATGAGAGGAGAATGATCGAGAAGTTGGGAAGCATCTCAGGCTTTCCAAAAGTCATGTCGTATGATGAGGTTGGTGGTGAGGCTGTTCTGGAGATATCCAGGGTTCAGGGAGTCAGGTCGGATTGGTTCTTCAGCGCACCCTCGCATCAGACAAGACGCCTTGTCAAGTCTTTTATAAAGGGCGGGACTATTCTGCTGATGCGTCTTAAGGAAGCCGGGATTATCCATAGGGATATCCAGCCGTCCAACCTGATGATTTCCGATGATGGCGAAGTGTCGCTTATCGATTTCGGC
>JAEEGI010002246.1_pt1 | contig 47821 bp, 24 predicted proteins | sample 8958751 | NCBI WGS metagenome assembly JAEEGI01 (sample SAMN16246545, study PRJNA631951) | gut metagenome | biome: gut microbiome; feature: rumen; material: KS-attached | host: Bos | place: Iran: Karaj | collected 2018-10
TAATTTGATTTTTCATTTCTTTTATTTTATTCTTCAATTCATTATTTTCTTTTTTGGCATTTTCTAGTTCAGTGTTTTTTATTTTGAATTCATCTTTTAATTTTATGTATTTCTTTTCTATTTCTTCATCTGCATTTTTAATCTTCCTTTCATATTTACGAATTTCTTTTTTCAATTCCTCATTTTTTTTTTGTGAAGCCATTTTCTCTAAGATTTTATAAAATAATTTTTTTTTGTGTTAAAAAAGAATTAATAAAATATCGTAAAAATTAAAAAAAAAGCAAATACTATATAAATTTTTATAATCCTAAAAAAGGAGTTAATAAAAAAAATAAAAATAAATATATTTGATGTATTGTTTCTTTAAATATAATATCCAAATTTAGAAATTAATAACAGTAATTTTTCAATTATTTTTATATTTTAAAATATTGTAGGAGTATTTTATATATTAACATATAATAATTATTTTTTTTAATGTGTATATCATCAACCGATTCTATTAATACAATAATTATCAATTATCAAAAAAAGAGAAGATTGAGAAACTCTGATGAATCTTTATTTGAGATAAAATAATATCAAACAAGAATTTATGGCTCTGATCAATAATGAATTATTGATTTTATGATTTAAACAATTGAAATTTATTTATTTGAATAATATAATAAAAAGTAATATTGGTTTTAATTATCTAACCAGATATTAATATTTTTAACCTTTATTTAGTATATTAGAATACAAAAAAAGGAAAAGATTATATTTCAAATTATAAGTTTTTAGAATAAAATAAAAATGGTAAATAAATATTTATGAAAAAAAGAAATAAATCTCTTTTTGATTAATTAAAAAATATAATTTATCTTTTCAGATATTTTAAAACTAAAAAAATTAGATAAAATAATTTATATAAAAACTTTTGATTGTTAAAAAGAATAAATTATAAAAAAAATGTGAAAATAATATTCTAATATATACTTTACGTTTTTTTATTTAATAAAATAATTTAAATAAATAAAATACAGATTTTTAAATATTTATCTTTAATTTATTCAATTTATATTTATGTCAAATTTAAAAAATTATTTATTATATTAAACACTTTATTTCATCTTGTAATTTATTATAAATAAAATTATCTAAATTTGAATTTATTTTATGTTTAAAAATATATTTAAAATAATTCACAACTTCTTTAATTTTATTTTGATTTGTATACATTTCAACATCAAAATTTTTGAGATTAATTGTTTTTGTAAATTCAATTGCTAAATTTTGATATTGAGATAAAAATAATTGTTTTAAAAAATTAACTTCTTTTAAAGTATGAAAATAATGAAAAATATCAATTTGTTCATTATAAATATAATTCATTTTATCATAAAAATTATATTTTTTATTTTTTTTTACAACACAACAAAAATATCTTTTTAAATCTTGAATAACCATTTTTTTAATCATATATTTTATAACTTCTTTATTTGTTTTATTTTTTTTCATAATATTATCTTTTTTTTTTGTTATTTTTGTATTTAATTTAGGATATTTCTTTTTATTATCTTTAATTTGAGTCATAATTTTTTTTTTTGGACTTTCATTAGAATTATTTAAAGTAATTTTTATATTACTATTATTATTCATTTGAAAAGACTGTAAATTTTTATTATATAAAGAAATAAAATTAGTGTTCATCATTTTCTTTGAATTATCAAATTTAGTTGAATTATTTAAAAAACTATTATTCATACTATATAATCTAGAAATTGAATTAGCATTATTAATATTAGAAATATCAAAATCAAGATTAATGAAACTAGATTTCATATTATTAAATTTAATACGCTTAAAATTAATATTCTTATTATCAATATTAGTTGAATATATAATATTAAATTCTTCTCCATCAAAAATCTTTCTAAGAATTTTTCTTTTTTTCATACTTAAATTAATTTTCCTATTTATAACTTTTCCAATAATATTTATACAAGTTAACAAACCACCAATAAGAGCAAAAACATCAGGAACTTTCATATATTTTCTAGTATAATATATTTTACTATTTGTCATATAAAGATTAATAGAATAAAACATTGAATTAAAACCTTCTTCATTAATAGTTTCATCATTATAATATCTATAATCTGAATTAATTGATTGTCCTCCCCAAATTGAAATATTTTTATGAGAACTTATAATCCAACCTTGATCATCATTTAAAATTTGTTCTTGAATAAATAATCTATCAGTTTTTCTAAAATTATGAGAAATATAAGTAAAGTAATTCATATGTTTTCTATTTAATGGATGTTTTAAATCATTAACTCTAAAATCTATTGTTGTATAATATAATGAAAAATATATATTTTGATGATTATAAAAATGATCTAATTGTTTTATTGTTGCACATTTACTTTCATTAAAAGAATAATTTTCTCCATTTTCACAATAATATAATCTTACTTCAAAATAATAAATAAATTCATTATCCCAATAACCTCCAAAAGTTAAATTTTCCCATTCAATACAATATAAATTTCCATATAATTCAATTAAATTTTCTGAACTTTCAAAATCTGAATCTTTACATAATCTATAAGGAATATATTCTTCTTTATATTCATTTCTTATTATATTATTTTCATCAGGAATTGAATAATAATAATATATCTTAAGAAATGTTATATTTGATATTTCTGTTGGAAATCCATATTCATCCTCAAATCGAAATGCAAAATTAAATTTTTCTTTTTTTAAATTTATTTTAGAATATCTTTCACCTACTGATGAATAAGTAGAATTTGGGTTTTTTCTAAAAAAAAAATCACTTCCAAAAATAAAAAGAAATATAAATGAAAATATTGATAAAAATAAAGTTATTATTCCTCCTATAAATGTGTTAAATTTTAATTCATGTAACATATGGAAATGAAATTTAGTTCCATATATATCAACTTTAGAAAAAAATGTTTTTATTTTTTTCATTTTTATATTTTATAAAAATAAAATAAATAACTAATTATTATTATTATTTTTACTATTATATATATATTAAATAACATATTTTCATTCTTAGATTGGGGATTGGGGATTGGGGATTGGGGGATTGTGGATTGGGCCCAATCCCCAATCCCCATTCAAATGGTAAATTTATCTCATTAATTTTTTATTTTATTTAAAAAACGTTTTAATTCATTTATATTTACTAATTATTTGAAAAATAATTTTATAATTAATTATATATTTTAAAATGGTTGATACTAAAAAACTAGAAGAAGAATTACCAATAGAACTCCTTCAAAAAGGTATTTGTATAACAGAATCAGAAGTTAAAAATCATCCAACATTAACATTATCAGTAAAATAAATATAAAAATGATATATAACGTAAATTTAGGAAATAGAAGGAACATTATTAAACAATGAAATATATCAAATAAATGCAAAAGGAATTTCAAATACAGAAAGAAAAGCAGAAGATGGAATAGTAATATTTGGAATTAAAAATGAAGAAGATAATTTTACTCCAGATATAATATTAAATATACCTAAAGAAATAACATTAAATAATCCAGAAGCTTTTTTAATATATTATAGAAGAGATATGCAAAAATATTATTTAGAATCTATAAGTGAAAATAAAGAACATTTCTTTATATTTGTTTTATTATCTTCTCCACATATATTAACAACAGACACAGTAATTGTAAGTGTATTAAATTATAATTTTAAAATAAAAACATCGCAAGATAAAAAAGAAATTATAATTGAATATGGTCAAAGTGAAAATTTAACAAAAAGTACTTTTAAAAATGAAGAAAAAAAAAAATTTTATATAGGAAGAAAAGCAGATGCAGATATAGTAATAACTGAAGGTCAAGTAAGTAGAGAACAAACAATGATTTATTTTGAGAATGATAATTGGTATATAAAAGATGGAGGGGAAAGACCTTCTGGAAGTGGAACTTGGCTTTTTATTAATAAAAAATATCAAATTCAAGATAGTTTTATTTTCAAAATTGGTCCTAGTAAAATGAAAATTGATGTTAATAATATTAATAATAATATTAATAGTGAAAATAAAGAAAATTAAAGATATTTATACTGTTAATATTGAAATAAAGAAAAATAAATAGTTATCATTATTTTTTCTTATTTTGAAAAAAATTTTTTTTCAATTTTTTTTTGTTTTTATTAAGAATCAATATGATAACATATTATTAAATATTCAAATTACAATTTCTCAATTCACATAAAATAATCTTAATTACATTATTTATAAAAAACAAATATATTAACTTTCATCTAAATCATTTTTAACATAAGTTTCTTCTTTAGTAATAACTTTTTCTAATATATTTATATTTTTTTCTAAATTTAATTCATCAGGACAACTCCTTTCAGATATTAATATAATATTACTATTATTACATTTTAATTCATTTTTATTTTTTGTTTGTTTTTCAGTTTTATATGATAAATATTCAAGATGTTTATTTTCTTCTAATTCATCATTAAGAATTAAAGGTTTTAAAGCCTCATTTTTTTCATAAAATATTGTTATAGGATCTGAGTTTTTTAATTCGTAATTTTGAAAATCTTTACTTTTTAATTTTTCAAAAGACTTAGAAAATATTTGTGACTTCGACATTTTTTATTTTTAATAAATATAATAATGCATATATTATTAAATTATTTTCAAAAAATTCATTTTTATTTCTTTTTTATTTTTGAAAAAAAATTATTTAATAGGAATTATATTTTTAGTTTTAAATATCCTACTTTTTTATTATTTAAAAAACAAATAAATTATTTTAAAAATGTAAATAAAAATATAACCTTATATGTATCCTAAAAAAAAAAATAATGAAAAGAGTAATCAATTGACAAAATCAAGAACATATCTTCAATCAAATTCAAGTTATCATAATACATCTATAAGAAGTAATTCTTCAACAGGAAGATTTTTAAAAGGAACAGTTGAGAAGATCACAACTGAAAGAAATGATAATATAGAAAATAATGAAATAAAAGTTTTACCAACTGATAACTTTTTTTTAGCAAATTTACAAGCAATTACAAAATTAGAAAATAAAAAAAATAATTCAAATAAATCATTAAAAGCAAATAAAAGTACTTTATTATCAAATATTTTAAGTCTTAAAAATTCCATAATTTCTTCTCAACATAAAAAAGAAAGTATAATAACTTTTGGAAGTATAAATGGAAGTAAAAGAAGAAGCTCTGTTATTCATATTTTAAATGTTGCAAAAAAATATTTAGAAAAAGAGAATAATAAAGAAATAAATATAAGTCCTGAAGAATTAGATAATATTATTAAAGAATCAGTTGAAAAATCTAAAAGAGGAAAATTTAAATTAATTATTAAATATATTGATATTACTCTAGCAATTTTAGTTGCTGCAAATATTTTTTTTTCACTTATTGAAAATGAATTATTTTATAAAGAAACTAAAATTTATTTAAAAGTTTATTTTTCAGATAAAGAAAATAAAGAAATTACACGTGATGTATATAAACAATGTGAAAAAAGACCAATTTCTGATAATGAAAATTTCTTTCGTAAAATAAATTTAATTATAATAATTTTTTTATTATTATTTAATTTCACTCGATATTATTTAATTTTACTATTAAAAGAAATTGAAGGTTTAATAAGTGAAAAAGATGGTTTTTGGTCTACAGGTTTATGGAAATATTTATTATGTGAAACAATTATATTAGGTATATTTGATCCTCCAAATTTAAATTTTTTTTTCACAGGAACAATGGAAAATAATATTTTTGCTTTTTCTTTAGGTGGATTAATTTGTATAGAAACAATGTTTAAATGTTATATAATAGTAAGAGTATATTCATATTATTCAAAATATTTAACAGAATCAGCAAAAAGTTTATGTAATAATTCAGGTGCAAATGGAGGAATTCACTTTGCTTTAAAATGTGAATTAAAAAGTCGTCCTTTTACAATGTTAATATTTGTTTTTATATCAGCAATATTATTATTTGCTTTTTCTTTAAGAACATTTGAATATTTTTCAGTTGAAAAAGGTTTCATATATGGAAGTTATACAGGGCAAGGAAATGATCAAGATAAATTAAAAGATTTAATAAATTCAATTTGGATAACAATAGTAACAATGACTACAGTAGGATATGGTGATTTTTTTCCTACTGAAAATTATGGAAGAATAATATGTTTATTATCTTATTTAGCAGGAACTTTATGTGTTTCTATGACTGTTGTAGCTCTTGCTATAATAAGTGAATTTAATGATAATGAATTAAAAGCTTATTCTACTATTAAAAAATTAAATGCTGATAATAATGCTATTTTAAAAGCTGCTGAAGTTGTTAGTGTTTTATGCTTATTAAGAATGAGAGTTTTAAAAAAAAATTGTAAATTAAGTGAGAAATTTGTTTATTTTATGAAATTAAAAACTAGTGTTTCAGCTTTAAAAGATGATTTTAAAGTTGCTAAAAATATGTCTCTTCCTATTGATCATACTATTGCAATGATGTATAATGAAATAAATGATAATTATGATAATTTATGTAAAATTGTTGAAGAATTGGAAAAAATTGATGATTATCTTAATAAGATTCATAAAAATCAGAAAAGTATTTTGAAGGTTATGAAAAAAATCAAAAGAAGGGAAAATAATTTAGGAAAATATTTAGTGAATTTAAATAATAGAAAAGTTATGGAAATGTTTAAATTTAAAGGGAAAAAGAAATCTAGAGAAAATAAATAAGAGTTTTTTTCTATATTATTTTTATTTTAATTATATATATTGTAAAGTATATAGTAATAATTTGATTTTTGATACTTATATGAATATAAATAAACTTTATTTTTTAAATAATATTTTTTTATAATTTTTTAATAAATATTATATCTTCTCCAATTGAAATATCTTTTTCAAAATATTTATTATAAGAATAAATCTTTTGATAAATGAATGAATTCATTATTTCATCATTGATTTTATTCTGAGAATTTGAAATTGAATAAATTTAGCAATAGTTAATTTTCCATTTTTTTAATTTCCTAGTGCCAATATTTTCTCATAATATAATTGTCTATTTTTTCATAAACAAATTCCAGAATTTTTATATCAATTACATAATTTAACTTCTTTGTAATATGTTCTTATAGCATTATAATCTTTTTTATCAACAAAAAAGCAATTTTCTTTTCAATTTTTCAAAAAAATTAGTTTATTCATGATTTTGGTAATGTATTATATACATCATATATATTTTTTTAAGTTATAATTCATTAATTTGATTTTTATTCTATCATTTTTAAAACATTGAAAATAAAAATATCTTTCATCTGTTATAGTGGAGGAAAATTTTCTTCAAAATATTTATATGCCTTTTTTCCAAAACAAAGGAAAAATTATTTATAAGGAAAATAATTTTTACAAAATATATCCTATTTTCTCTTGATAATATTGGTAGATTATTTTCTAATTATAAAGTCATTTCTTCTTTAATTCTTATTTTTTATTAATATATTGAAGATAATTTTTTAATTAAATAAGAAATTCTAATATTTGAATTTTTTAACCCAAACAATTAAAAAATTTATTTTAAATATTATTATACAATTAAAAAATGATAAGTTAATCTACAAAATGTTATAGTATATAATTCTTCGAAATTTATTATAAAAAGATAAATAAATTGAAAAAAGCATCATCAAAAAGGAAAGTATTAGAAAAAAAGAAGAATAAGAAACAAATTGAAAATAACTAGTTAAAAAATCATGATTTTCAAAATGAACAATAAATAATAAATGGAATATATTGTTAAAGCCAAATTAGAAGGTTTATAGTTTTGGGTGAAATTCATTTAGTTTTTGATTCAATTTCAAACAATTTAGGATAATAAGAATTAAAATAATTTCAATTCATGTTCTAATTAATAAAAAATATAATTTAAAACCAATTCAATTTGATTTATCAATAATGGGAGTAAAATGGTTTTTTAGATTAGAATATATTTAGAAAAAGGGTTTTTTATTTTATTCAAGAGATAATTTTCTTTTTAAAATAGATAATGAATTTTTTTTAAATAAAAAAACAAAGAAAAAAATACATATTTTATATAAAGAAAATAATCACATGAATATTTAGATAAATTAAAAAAAGAAGAAAAAAATAACTGAGTAGGGACAATAATAATTAAAGCTCTGATAATATTTATGACAATTTGAAATAAATGTAATTCTTATTTAAGAAAGCAATAAAGGATATGTATATGAATATATTATTTTATTTTTTCTATATTTGTAATTAATTATTTAATTATTTTTTAAATATTCAATTAATTTTAATAGTTTTAAAATAATTTGCATAAACTAATTATAATTTACTTGTTTAAAAAAATAATTATAAAATATTTATTCAATTATTTTCATAACAATCGGTCCTTCCTTTTTTAATGATATTTCTAAGTTTTTATAAACTCATTTAAAAAAAACTTATATTATCAATAATTATTTATATATAAAATATTTTATTAATCTAATATTTGATTTCTTATTTAAATTATCCAATAAAATGGGTTGCTCAAATATATGTAGGCAAAATCAAATAAAAATAAATCAAATAGATATAGAAAATGTTGAAAGCTCAAAAAATATTATATTATCAAATTGTGATGATTTAAAAAGCAAATATTTAAATAATAAATCTACCTATTTTTTAACAAAAACACATTCTATGATTCCTTTAACAAATACTAATAGATTATTAAATAGTAATTTAACTTTAATTAAACCAGATAATTCATCACTGGAAGATGAACCTCAATTAAATTATATTTTATCAAATAATATTTTAGGAAAGTATTTATCTGATAATGAAAGAAGAGAATTAATAAAAAAAATGCAATTATATGAAGCAAGCCAAGGAACAATAATCTATAATGAAAGTTCAATTGGAAAAGTATATTATATAATAAAAGAAGGAATGGTTGAAAAAAAAGAAAAGAAAAAAAATAAAATTTTAACTCAATGGGATGTTTTTGGTGAATTATCATTAATAATAAATACTAAAAGAGGAAAAGTAGCAAAAGCTTTAACTAATGTTTCTTTATGGGCTTTAGAAAATGATCTTTTAAGAAATATGATTATTGAAAAAAACACTAAAGATTATATTGATAGAGAAAATATAATAAATTCATCTAAAATTTTAGCTCAAATTTCTCCTATTGATAAAAAGAAATTAGCTTTAAATTTAATTTTTGTTCACATTAAAAAAAATACTTATTTACTTAAAGAAGATTATGAAATTGAAAATTTATTTTTTGTTAAAGAAGGTACTGCTTGTTATTATAAAAATAATAAAATGAGAGAATTTTTTAAAGGAGATTTAATTGGTTTAATTTCTTTTTTAAATGGTTGTAAATCTATTGTTGATATTAAAGCAAAAACTGATTTATTAGTTTATATTTTACCTATTAAAGTTATTAAAGAAATTTTTTCAAATTCAGAAAAAATGTTTATTAGTTTTATATTAGAATCAAGTTTTTTAAAATATTTTAAATATGTTAATAGAGCTTTTATCAAAATTATTACTTCGTGTTTTGATTTAAATTTTTATCATGAAGGAGAATTAATTTATGAAAAAGGTTTTAACATTAAAAATACTTTCAGTATTTTGATTCATGGTAAAATAAAAGGAAAAAATTTACAGTCAGGAGATTTAATTTATAGTGATTTTTTCTTAGAAAATAATAATAATTCAATTATAGATATTGATTTGATAGCACAAACTGAAGTTTTAATTTTAACAACAACTGTAGAAAAATTAAAAGAATTTTCAAATTATGATATAAAAAAAGTAATTGAAAGATCAAAATTATATAATACAATTTATGGAATTGATATTTTAAATCCTTTAAGATATTCTAAAATTGAAAAAATCATTAACAATTTAAAAATATTAAAATATTGTCAAGATGAAATTGTTGTAAAAGAAGGGGAAACAGGAGATAAATTATTTATAATTAAAGAAGGGATTTTCCAATGTTATCATAAAAATAAATTAATTAAAACTTTTAAGCCTTATGATTTTTTTGGTGAAAAAAATGTAGTTCTTAATGGAATAAAAGAAATTACTGTAATATCAAAAAGAGATAATTCGAAATTGTATTATATAAATAAAAAAAATTTACAAAATATATTGGAAGAAGAAAATATAATGACATTTTTAAGTGAAAGAGTAATATTTCAAGAAAATAATGTTGAATTAAAAGATTTAAATTATATAAAAACCTTAGGAGAAGGTTCATTTGGTATAGTTTATTTAGTAAAAGAAAAAGAAAAAGAGCCAATAACATATTATGCTTTAAAAAGAATAAAAATGAGTAAAGTAGAAAAAGAAAATTTTACTTCATGTATTGAAATGGAAAAAAAAATTTTATTACAAATAGAACATCCTTTTATAATTAAATTAATAAAAACATTAAAAGATAAAAATTTTATATATTTTTTAGAAGAATATATTAATGGAATTTCCCTATCAAAAATATTACAAAAAAAAGGAAGATTAGAAAAAAATATAACTCAATTTTATATAGGATCACTATTAATATGTGTAGAATATTTAAATCAAAAACATATAATTCATAGAGATATAAAGCCAGATAATATTTTAATAGTAAATAATGGATATATAAAATTAATTGATTTTGGAACTTCAAAAATAATAGAAAATAATTTTACTACAACCGTTATAGGAAGTCCTTTATATATGGCTCCAGAAATTTTATTAGCAGAAACTTATTCTTATAATTGTGATATATGGTCAATTTCAATTTGTTTTTATGAATTAATTTGTGGAAAATATCCTTTTATAAATTATGATAATGATATGGAAGAAGATGACCCTTTAGTTTTATATAAAGCTATTTTAAATGCTGAATTAAAATTTCCTAGTTTTATTAAAGAACAAAAATTTATTAATCTAATAACTAAGTTATTAACAAGAAATCCTACTAAAAGATTATGTAATATTAATTTAATTAAAAATGATGTTTATTTTGAAAATTTTGATTGGGATTCTTTATATGATTTAACTTTTAAAGCTCCTTTTATTCCTGATTTAAATAAAATAAGTTTTAAAATATCAAATAAAGAAGAATTGGATCTTTTAGATTTTTTCAATAAAAACAATAATGATAAATATAAAATAATAAATGATAATAGTGAACAACATCAGCAATTTTTAGAATGGTTTGAAAATTTTTAATAAATATATAAATTGAATTATAGTTGTATATTTATTAGTGATAAAATATGAATTGGATAAAATTTTGTTTTTGTATTTTTTAGATTTAGTTATAATTAATAAATATTAATTTATTAATCTTTTTTAATTAAAGTTTATATATTCTATTTAAAATTTTTAGGTAATTTAATTATTTTTTATGTAAAATATCTAAATTTTTATTATTTCTTTTTTTTACTTTTTCATCAATATCTTCAATTCTATTTTTTAAATCATTAGTATATTCATTACTTTCTTTTGCAGCATTATATAATTGTTGTGAAGTTTTTTTCATTTCACTAACTTCAGCAATTAAATCCATTAAATCTTGTTCATTATTTACTTCATCAATATTTTTTATTTCTTTTTTAATATTTTGATTATTATCATTAAAATTATTATTTTTATTAGTATTATTTTGGTTATTATTCATTTCTTTTTTTTCATTTATTTTTGTTTTATTTTGACTTTTTCTTGAAAAAAATCCACCAAAAAATCTTTTAACTGGCCCAAAAAAACTTTCATCTTCAATTATTTCTTGATATTTTTCTGATTTATGTGTTTCTTGTTCTATTGAATTTAATTTTTCATTAATTTCATTCATTTTCACATTTTGTTGATGTATATGGTCTATATGACCATGCATTTGTTTTTCCATATTATTAAAATCTTTTTTCAAATTTATATTTTTTGAGTCTTTTTCCATTATTTTTATTTAATAATTTTTATGATAATATAATTATTTAATAAAGTTTTATTATTTATATGAACTTTTTTTTATTAGGAAATTTTCCTTTATTCAAACACCTATTTAATTATCTAAAAATACATAAATAATAATTATTTTACATTTGCCATTTTTTTTTTCATCTTTTTCAAATTTTAAATTAATTATTTATACTCAAAAAAAGAAAAATCTTCATTTAAAAATTAATACTTTTTAATTTATTATATAATATTATAACCTAAATATTATTATTTTTAATTCTTTAAACAAATCAAAACTTTAAATATTTATTAAACAAAAAATTATAAAATTCAATTTTTTGAGTGTTTAAATTTATAAATAAAATTAAATAGTTTAATTTAATTAAACTCGATGAATAATTATATTTTTTAATTATTATGATTATTAAAAATTACTTTAAAACACATTCTATTCTCTCCAATTTTACTTCTTCTAATTGTTGGTTTGACTTTATTCAAAAATTCTTTTTATTTTTATTAAATCTGAATAAATAATAGTATTTGATTTGTTACTATATTTAATAAATAATTAAATTATATATTAATTTATTAATATTTATATTATATATTTTCTAAAACATAAGTAAATTTTGATAATAGTTTAGAATTATTAATTTGATTTTCACTATAAAAAAATATTATTTTATTTTTATTATTTTTCTTCTTGTAAATTTGAATCAAAAACTCTTTTTCTTTAATTTCATGTTGAGTTTTTTTAAATTTGAATATCAATTTATTAAAATTATTCAATAAAATTAAAAGATAACAACTTCTTTTATTATTTTTATCTCCATAAAAAATTATCCCATTTCCTAAAGGAAATATATCAGTTAAAAAAGATAATATATTAACATTTGAATAATTAATTTCTGAAAATTTAAAAATTTTTTCTACTCTAAAATTTTTCAATGAATAATATTCAATTTTCTCTTCATCAATTAAAGCAATAGAAGATATTTTTTTAACAACAAAAATATTTTTAACTCTTTTCTTATAAGATTTTTCTATACATTGATTTTTTAAATTATAAAATTTAATTTCATTAGAATCTTTTTCATTGGGAGAAAAAAAACAAATTAAATTATCATTTATCTCACTTAAATCAACGATTTCAATTTTTTCAAGAAAAAATTTCTTTTCATATAATTTATTTTGAGAATTAAAAAAATAAACATTACCATTAGAATAAGAAGCAATAATATAAATGTTTTGATTTTCATAATAAATTGCATATTCTCCTTTACAAAAAGAAGAAAATATTTCTTTTTCTTTTTCAATATCAAAAAATAGAACTTTATTAATTCCAAAGAAAATTAGAATATTTCTTTTTTTTTCTATCATTTGGAAATGAGAAAAATATTCATTTTTAGGTAAATAGTAAATCATATTATCTATATAAAACCTATTTAATATTAAATCATATGATTTTTCTGATTCTGAATTATAACAAAAATATTTAGAATTAGTATTCATTAAATTTATATTTTTTAAATGGTTAAAGAAATGACTAATTAAATTATTTGAGGAATTATTTGATATAGTGATTTTTCTTGAAATTTTTTCTTCTTTGTATTTTTCAAAATGTAAATTTTGTTCAAAATAATTTTTTATTTTTTCTTTTATGATTTTTGAAAATTTATTTTTACCTAAGTCATCAGAAATTAAAGATGTTAAATTTGAAAAAGTTAAATAGCTAACTATATTTTTTGCTAAGTCAATATGATTTATTTTATTAATTCCTTTTTCTTTTTTAATTAAAGATTTATTTAAAATATAATGAGAATTTTCTTTCAATGAATTTTCGTTTTTTCTTTTTTTTTTTAGAAATAATGTTTGAACTGATGATTCATTAATACAATTTTCCATTTTTTATTAAATTAAAAAAAACCAAATTTTAAAAATTTATATAATTAAAAGAAATAATTATTAAAATTTATTTTATAATAATTAATAAAGTAAATGTCCATATTTTTCAATAATTTCATTTGCTTTTGGATGTAATTCAAAAAAAGGATTATTAAAAATTCTTTCTCTGAAAACTGTGTTTTCTCTCATTTGCATGTCAAAATCTTCACTATTTATCATTATATCTAAAATTAAATACCTATTATCATTTCCTACTTTATTTTTTACAATTTTATCAGCAATGTTTTTGTTTTCTGTTCCTAATTCTTCTTGACTTTTATTTTTAATTTTATTTTGTTTTGTATTATAAAAGAATTTTCTTAACTTTTTTTTTGATGAATAAATATTATCCAAATTATTTCCTAAAGTATAATATATTAAATTCGAAGAAGATGATAAAATATTCGATGAATTATTTTGTATTATTTGATGTTCATATGAATTATCAAAAGGAATCACATTTTGGGGTCTAATACAATAATTGTTATTATCTTGAAATATATCTATTTGAGTATTCATCATGAATCTTCTTATTTCTTTTTCATCATCATTTAAATAATTTATATTTTCCTCTTCTTCAATTTCCATATTTTATATTTTATTTAATTTATTTTTTAATTGTAATTTTTATTTAAAAAATGCTTGATTTATTTCTTTAATTAATTAATAATTGTATTTTATTCCTTTAAATGGGAAAATTATTTCTTTTCTTTTTATTTATATTTTTGAGTTATAAAAATATAATAAGTCAAACAATTGGAATTGACATTGGATCAGAGTTTTATAAAGTTTGCTTAATATTTCCAGGAAATAAATATAGAATTGTTGAAAATTTACATTCAAGAATAAAAACACCAAATGGTATTTATATGAAAAATACAGATCGATTATATGAAAATGATGTTTTAGATAAAAGAATAAAAGACAGTAAATCTTCATTCATATTTTTAAATAATTATTTTGGTGAAAAATTCAATTCTTCTTTTATTAAACATTATTCTGATTTTTATTTTTTTGATTATGATATGGAAGAAGATAAAGATAGAGGAGTAATAAATTTTAAAGTTAAATATATAGTAAATCATAAAGTAAATGAAACATATAAATCAATTCCAATAGAAGTTTTATATGGAAGTAGTTTTAGATACATTAAAAAAATAAGTGAACTATATTATTTTCAAACTACAAATCAAGCTAAATCTATTAATTATTGTTTTATTTCAATACCAAGTTTTTTCACTTATAAACAAAGATTATCTTTAATTCAAAGTGTATCGTTGTCTAACCTAAAATTAATAGGAGTTACATATGAAAATTTAGGTGCTTCTGTATATTATTATTTAAGAAATTATGAAACAAAAAATACTCCTCAATATTATATTTATTTTAATATGGGTTCTTCTTATACACAAATTTCATTAATATTATATACAAAAGAAGAAGTTAAATTAATTAATCAGGTTTATGATAAAGATTTAGGAGGAAATACCTTTACTAGAAATTTAGTTTTGGTAATTTTTAAAAAAATAAATGAAAAAAACAATAATTCATTAAAATTAGATTTTAAAACATATAATAAATTATATCCTTATGCAAATAAATATAAAGAAATGCTTTCTGCAAATAAAGAAATTCAATTTAATATAATTTTAGATTATAAGAAATATGAAGATATTATAACAAGAGATGAATTTAATCAAATTAATGAAGAATTTTATAATAAAATTCCGAAATTAATGAATTCTCTTTTTTCAGAAACTGGAAATATTACACTTGAGAATATAACTCAAATAGAATTAATTGGAGGAAGTATTCGTGTTCCAAAAGTTCAAAATGTATTAAAAAAATATTTAGGAAATGAAAAAGAAAAATTATTGGGTACTCATTTAAATGGAGATGATTCAATTGCTTATGGTGCTGCTTATACTTTTAAAAAAAATAAAATATTAAAGGGTGATGGAAATAATTATAATATTTATCTTGAAGTTAATTCTTTATTTAATAAAAGTAATATATATAAAAAAAGTATTTTATTTCCAAAAAAAACAGAATATGAAACAAGTAATAAAATAAGCTTATTATATGATAAAGATATTGATGTAAAAGTTTACGAAGATGATAATTTACTTTTTTCATATAATATTACTAGAGTCAATGAAACTATTAATCAATTTAAAAAAGAATTTATTAAAAATGAAACAAATGTTACGATGGGAAACCCAAAAATTCAATTGTCTTTTAAATATACAAATATTGGTTTAATCTATTTAAATCCAGAAATTATATTTTCACTTGATTATTATTTGACATTAAAAAATGAAGAAAATTTAACCAATACAGAAAAAGATTTTACATATACTTTAAAATATACACCTCCATTGTCAAAAGAAGAAAAAGATAATATAACATCAATTTTAAACAATACTTCATTAAATTTAACAAGTGAAGAAACAAATTTTTTAAAGATTAAATTATCAATAGGAAAAATTTTCCCAAGAGAATATCCTTCAAAACTATATTTTCAATTTATAGATAATGTTCCAAAAGGATTAAATTCATCAATGTTACATTATTGGGAAAAACAATTAGATTCATTCGAGCAATTTGAAAAAGATCAAGAAAAAATTATTGAAAAGAAAAATATGATTGAAACTTTATTATATACCAAAAAAAATTTTCTTGAAGGAGATTATGGGAAACAATTCGGTAAAGAAGATGAATTAAATAATGCAAAGATGATTTTAAATGAAGTTAATGATTGGTATGAAGAAGAAGGAAATTTTATAACTAATTTAACTTTATTAAATGAAAAGATTCAATTATTAAATTCCACTTTTGAAACATTTGAAAAAAGAGAAAAATTATATAAAAAAAGAGAAATTGCTTTTGAAAAATTTTATGTATTATTAAAAAATTTAGATAAAGATTATAATATTAAATTAAGAAAAGAAAAACCTTGGGTTGAATATTATTATGAAGAAACATATTACAATATTGCACAAAAAATAATAAAATATGTTAAAGAAAAAGAAGAAGTTCAAAATTTATTAAAATTATATGATGATCCAATTGTAAATGGAGATGAAATAGACGAAAAAAGAGAAGAACTTTTAAGAGAATATCAAAAAATGGAAAATTTAGAAAAACCTAGACATCCTGAAAGAGAAAATAATATTAAAATTCATGATACTTATGATGATAATGATGAGTGGAGTTTATCTGATTGGATGAGAAGTTTTTTATAAAATGAAAATTATATTTGATATAAAAAGTTTAATTTAAATTTAATAAATTTTTAATTTCTAAATATTTATAAATTTTTACTTTGATTTAAAATCTGTTTTAGTTCTTAATTTTATTGATTATTAATTAATGTTTATAAACTTGAAATAAAGAATAATTAAAAATAGAAATAAAATATTCAATATTTTTTCCTATTAATTTTATTATTAAATTTTTTTTTTCATAATTAATTTTAAAAAATTAACAAAAATATATTATGTTTTTATTTTAAATATAAAAATAAAACTATTTATTTAATATTTTCTCAAATAATTTAAAAATGGATGAAATAAGCACAGATCAACAAAGAAATCAAATTCAAAAAATTACAATGATGGGTTGTAAAGGAGTAGGTAAAACATCAATGAGAACAATAATATTTGGTTTTTCAACTCCAATAGAAACAAAATCATTATCTTCAACAGTAGAAATAATATCAAATCATATAGATTTATTAAGAACTCCAATTCATATATTAGATTGTGGTGGTCAAGATACATTAAAAAATGAATATTTTAATCAAAAAGCAGAAGAAGTTTTTTCAAATTTAAAAGTTTTTGTGTTTGTAATAGAAGCAGAAAAAATTTCAGAAGAAGAAGAAAAATACGAATTGGATTTTTATGAAAAATGCGTAGAAAAAGTGAATGATTATTCACCTAATTCAAAAATTTTTGTTTTAATTAATAAAATGGATTTAATTCATGATACTAGAAAAAACCAAGTTGTGTCAAAAAGGAAAAAACAAATAATAAATATTTCTGGAAATTTCAAAGTTGTTTTTTTTCTTACTTCAGTTTGGGATGATTCTTTATTTATTGCTTGGCAAGAAATAACTTCTTCTTTATTATTTGATAGAAGTAAAATTGCAAAAAATTTAGAATTTATCGGTGTAAAATGTTTATTTAAAGAAATTATGTTATTTGATCCTTTAAGTTTTTTAATTTTTTCATATTATTCTAGAGATAATATTAAAGATGATTCTAGATTTTCTAAAATTTCAAAAGTATGTAAAAAAATATATTTATCTTGTTTTAATTCCAATTATGGATTAACTTCTTTTGTTTATAATTGTAATAATTTTTATATTGTTTTTGAAAAGTTTGTTCCTAAAACTTATATTTTAGTTGTTGTTGATAATTTAAATATTAAACCTGAATTTGTATCTCTTAATATTGAAATTTTGAGAAAGGAATATAGTAATTTATTTGAACAAGAAAAATAGAAAGATATTTTAAGTAAAATAAAAATAACATTTTTTAATTAAATTAAAATAAATAAAGTATTTAAATATATAAATAGAAAATGTCATCAATTGAAAATGAAGAAAATACAATAGGAACATGTGATTTTTGTCATGAAAATACAATTGATTATTACAAATTTTCTTGTAATCATAAAGTTTGTATATTGTGTTTATATAGAAGAATATTTTGCAATTATTTAAAAGATCTTCAAAGAGAAGATGAAATAATTACTATAAAGTGTAAAAAAAATGATGGAGGAAAATTAGGAAAAAATTTAGAAGAAATTGAAGGAATTCTTCAAAAAAAATTAGAATTAGATAAAGAAAAGGAAAAAGCTCAAGAAAAATTTATGTTTAGTAATCCTATTCCCAATTGTAAAATTCATACCAATAAAAAAGTTGATCAATATTGTTTAGAATGTTCAAAAAGTATGTGTTCTGAATGTGGAAATAAGCATATAGAAAAAGAACAGTATAAAAATCATAGAATTATTTCTTCGAAAAAATTATCAAATAGAATTAAAAGAAATATTTCAGAATTACCTTTAAAAATTCCTAATAAAATGGTTTTTGAAAATAAATTTGAATTAATGACAAATAAATTACAAGAATCATTAGAAAAAGATTATAATGAAACTTTAAAAATAATAAGTGATTTAGCAAATTCTCTTTATTATTTTAAAAGAGAATACGAAGATTTATATAAAAAAGAATTAACTCGTTGTGTCAAGTCTTTGAAAATATTAAAATTACTATATTATAATTATTATTATGATAAAGAATCATGTAAAAATTCAATAGATGTAAATTTATTACGTTTTGTTAATAATATATCATTAGAATTTATGGATTTACAAATAAATCATAATAAATCAATCGATATAAAATTAGTAGATATGAAATCAAAATTAGAAAATTTATCAAAAGAAACAAAAATTTTAAATATTAATTATACTTTTGATGATGTTCCAAGATCTTTTAAAAGTGAAGATATAATATTAAAAGCTCATTCAGAAGTTATTAAAGCAATTATAGAAACTCCAGATCAAAAAATAATTACTGGAGGATATGATTATTCAATTAAAGTTTGGGAAGAAGATGATAATGGATTTCATAATATAAATACAAATAATCAATTGTGTGGTAGAGTTCAATGTTTACTTTTATTAAATAATAATAGAATTTTATCTTCAAGTACATTAGATAATAATATTAAAGTTTGGATTTATGATAAAGCTGGTAATTTTAATTTAACTCAATCATTAACAGCACATCATAAACCTGTTTCTTCGATAATTAAATTAAAAGATGATAGAATAGCAACTTCAAGCACAGATTGTACAATTAAAATTTGGAAAGAAATTTCAAATGAATATATAGTTCAACAAACTTTTGATAATAAAGATAATAAACCAATATTTAAAATTATCTGTTTATATGATAATAGAATAGCTTATATAAATACAAATGATTCAATTGTAAATATTATAAATGAAAAAGATGATCAATATATTTATTGTACATTTGTTAAAAGAACAACAGCAAAAATATTAACATTATGTGAAATATATAATAATGATATACATTACATTGTGACAGGAGGAGAAGATAATCATATTTATATTTATAAACCCAAAGATGAATTTTTTGAACATAGTCAAACTTTACGTGGTCATCAAAGTTTTATTAATGTTGTTCTTCAATTAAAAGATGGAAGATTTGCTTCTGCTTCAAGAGATAGAACTATTAGAATTTGGAAATATATTCCAGAAGATAATATTTTTAAAGAAGACGAAGTTTTAAGTGATTATGGTCATGGAATGTATGCTTTAATACAACTTGATGATGGAAGATTATGTTCTGCAACGTCTGATAATGCTCTTGTTATTTGGAGAAATAGAATGGAAGAATATTAATTATGTTAATATTGTATTAAATTTATTTAATGTTTATAATTGTTTTCAAATATTCTTTCATAAATCAATAATATAAAATTATAAATTTAAATTAATACAAATCAATTCAATTATCAAAAATATTTAATTAAAGTTTATATCATAAGATATTTTCTATTTTTTGGAGATGTGAATGAGGCTAAATTATATTTTCTTTTCATGAATGAAAGTTAAAAACAAAATAACAATGATTTCAATTCAAAAAATTAAAAACCATTTATTTAACATAAAAAATTTACAAAAATAATAAACAAAAAATCTTTTATTTTTAATATAAATAATCTTAATAATCTTCTTTTAAAAACTTAGCATTTTTCCCTACAAATATAATCAAAACACAGAGTTTTTCCATGACCACAAGCTGGATTCTTAGTACATTTACTAATATGACTTACACAAGCATAATTAGGGCAAAGAATAGGAGCATCAGAAGGACAAGTAGGTAAAACTTTACATTCTAATTCACTGTTTACACAAGAACCATCAGGGCAAACAAATTTAGAAGGATCACCACATGAAATTTGAGAAGGACAATCTTTTTGATCTGAAACACAAGTTTGATCAAGACATTTAATTTGATCATCATTACATTTATCATAATTTGCACATTCATTTAGATTTTCCCTACATGAAAAATCAGCACATAATACATATCCTAATGGACAGACTCTTGGATTTGGTGCTTGATTTTCATATTTTCTACATATACCATCATAATCTTCAATTGGGTAATTTGGATATCTATTAGGACAATTTATTGGAATTACAAATGGACATTCTTCTATTCCATCAATTGTTTTTACACAAATATGATAATTATTTATATCACAACTAGTATAACCAGTTTCACATTCACATTGAGTTGCTGAAACTACACATTTATTTTCTTTTTCACAATATATTGGTTTGTCTTCTGAACAATTAGGATGTATACATTCTCTTGCTGAAGTCACACATTTTCCATCTGGACATTTGAATTCACAATCACTAATATCCATGAAGAAAGTTTTTTCTGGATCAATATAAAATATTTTATCATCTAAATTCAATGAAAAAGAATAATAACCTACTAAAGGAGGATAAAATGTTAATGTATATGTTCCATTCATATTATCTGTTATAAATGATGATATTGGTGTTGTTTGAGATGAATTTGATGATGAATAATATACTGTTGAAGTAAAGGACTCTCCTCCTTCAGTTATATTATTATTATATATATCTAAACATTGGATTAATATTTCAAGATTTTGTCCTATTGTTTTATTTTCTAATGCATTTGAATATATAATTGAAGTTTCACTTGAACATTTTCCTGACACTATTATTATATTTTCAGGTGTTTTCGGTTTTTGAATTGGAAGGAATAATTGATTTAAATAAAAATATTTTATTACATATGGTCCTGTTTGTTTTATTAACAAACTACATTTTAATTTTCCTAAGTTTTGGGAATTTTCAATTGAAGAATATAGATATTTTTCACTTTCAAGTTCATTCCCATCTGGATAATATATTTTCACTGTAACATCTTTTCCTATTTCATAATTTATTTCATTTTCATAAGTATCTTTTCCTGTTATTGTGAAATTAAACAATGTTCCTGCTTTTATTTTATTATTGTTAAATGAATCATCATTATTATTATATTCAACTATGAATTTATCTTTATCAACATTACCTGGAACAACTTTAAGGAGGTGATTTAATCTAAAACCATTATGTGAAATTTCTATTTGATATGTTCCTTTATTTGTAAAAATATGATCAGTAGAATCTAAAGAATAATAAATTTGACAAGAAGGAAGTTGTTCATTAGTTTGATTTTGAAATAGAACTGTTTTAACAGAAGATGAACCAGATTCTAAAGGTCCCGTTATTTTAGCACTAAATTGTTCGTCAATGACTTCTTCAATACAATTTTTAGATTCATCATATAAATATGCATTTAATACTAAAGAATTTCCAGCTTTGATGTTACTATATTGAGTTCCACTTATTTGAGTATTTGGCCAAAATACATCTGAAATTATTGTAAATGAAATACCGTTTGGATTTAATATTATTGTATTTGATTCATCAATATATAATATTTGGAAATTGATTTTACGTGGTGGAATTGAAAATTTATATGAAACTTCATATTGACCAAAATCATTCATAGTTGGATATGCATCTATTAGTTTACTATTACTTAAGAATTTTATATAACCATTAGTAATTGGCTCTCTATTATTATTATAAGTATTTCTATATTTATCTTTTAACTCAAAATAAATTTTAAATGACTCAGAAATTTTTAATTTTTCATGAAAAGTTGGAATCATTGATTGATTTATATCAGGTAATCCAACAGTAATATTTGTTTTCATTGATATATTGAAATCATTATATTTTTCATTAGGTTTTTTTATATTAACTATAATATCTAAATTTGAATTCACTTTGATACTACTTAATGTCATAGTATACTTTCCATAATCAGAACTTGTTTTTTCAATATTACAAGTAAAAGATTCATCAATTATATTATCAGCTAAATTACAAGTTAATACTCCTTCTTCAACATCATCATTATATATTTTTTCATCTTCTGTTCTTAAAGTTAAAAATGCTTTTCCTAATTCTCCTGCTCTGATTTTGATTGGTATTTTTTCAAAAATTGTTTTTTCAGGATCATAATACCCATTACCATAAAAAGTATCATTTTTATTTGTTTTATGAATGACATTAAGTTGAATCCTTTGATTTTGAGATAAATAAATTAAATTAAAACTTAAAGTGTAATTTGAATTATCTAATTCAACTAAATGATTAAAATTATGTATATTTGTTGTGCTATCATTTAAAAATATTAATATTCTTTTTAAATCATTTGATACTGTAGAATTAAAATGAACTTCCTTCTCTAAATCACGTCTTTCTTCTTTAAAAATTATATTCTCAATACTAGTTTCGGTTCCATTGATTGAGTCAATTACATTTTTATATTTATCTCTTAAAATTAAATATAAATTAAGGGGATAATCTTGTGAAGAATAAACTGGGTTTCCAGATCTCAATTCAAATTCTTTATATTGATAATTAATATCATAACCATAAATCAAAGTTTTAGAGGGTTCAATGTTTGATGGATATACATCAGTTTCACAACCGAAACAATTAATTGATATATTATTCATTTCAATATTCCAATTATAAACACCTTTAACTTCTAATCTATTTTTAAATATGATATTATTATCACTGATACTATCTTTTATAGCATCAATTTTTTCTGTGTTAGATTCTTTAGTTAAATATACATAAAATAAATTAAGATCTTCAGATGAGTGTATTGGATTTTTATACTGATCATAAGCAGATATTTTTATTAATGCATCATTCCCAGCATATAAAGAAATATTTAAAACTTTGACATCAGTTGTTTCTGAATTAATGGATCCATGTGAATTATAGACTGAATATATTTCTTCTGATTCATTATGATATCTAAATAAGGGTTTTTCATTATCATTTGTTCCTGCTTTAATTTGATAAGTACCTTCTAATTTTAATGTTGAAATATAAATTTGCTCACCCAAATCAACATCATATGATGAAGTTAATGTTTCAATTGGAATTTTATTTTTAAATATTTGAATTTTTAATAATGAGTCTTTTGGTTTTGCAGTATTATTGAAAAGATCTTTTGCAATTACTTTAAATTTAAATTCTAAATCTGCATTTGTTGGAGTTAAATTTGTTTCTGATTGTATAAAATCAGGGTCAATTATTGCATAATCAATATCTGAAGGTTTAACTCTAATATTAGGTTTATTAGATAATGTAACACCATTAAAAGTTAATGTTAATTCACAATTACTTTCTTTAGGGTAAGTATTTGATTTAGTTGAATTAATAAAAATTAAAACATAGGGAGAATTTGTTCTCATTCCTTCATATTTGAAGTCCGAATTGTTTTCACAAGATTCTACACCTATATTAATATCATTTTGAGACATTGGTAATCCATTTTCATTTCTTAAAAGGGTAATTATAAAACCTATATCTCCTGCAATATAATTTAAGTTTTCATTTGTTATTAAAGTTTTTGAGGCTTCGAAATTATTATTGTTGTAATATTCTGTGTTCTTTGGACCTGAAAGATATAAATCATAAGATTTTACTTTTTCTTCTTCAAAAATTTCTAAATTATATAATCCACCTTCTAATTGATTATAAGTTTCATTTTTGCTAATAAATTCAATATATTCATCATTAATATTTGTGTAAAAATTATAGTAATCTTTTAAATTTGCGTTATAATTTTTATTTTTGTCAACTGTTTTAATTAAATTCCCATATTCATCACGAGGATAAATTCTTATGCTCATATTAGAGTTAAAGTTAATTTCATAATCTCCATCAATTAACAATTCAAACTTACCAGTTTCTTCCACATATCTATAAACATCACTTTTTTCAAAGTTCATTTCATTTTTAGGTTGAACATCAACAAAACAATTACTACATTTTATAACTTTTTCTGTTGAATTAATAAATCCTATAAATTCGTTAATACCCTTATATTTTAAAGTAGCTTCATAAACAAACACTTTTAATCCATTAATTTCAGTCATTCTATTAGTGTAATTAACTTGTAAATAATTTCCAAATTCTTTTTCTTCATCATCGATTTTATATCTATAATATATTTTAAATAAGTTTTCTGAATGTTCAAAATTAATATAATTTTTATATTTATCATATGGCATAACGTAAATTTCAATTTTATCTCCTGCAATAGCGCTTTTATTTACTTCAAAGTAAGTGTTTTCCTCACTAAGAGATCCTGCTTTAGAATTAATTTCATAAACATATGTAAAATAATGTGATTTTATTTTATACAATCCTGCATATATTGCAAAAAGATTTAAAGTAATTGAACCATCATAATTTAATTTTGATGAAGATTCAATTAATTGATTTGGGTTTATTTCATGATAAAATTCATATGTAAATTCATCAACTGAAGGGACAGCAGCATTTCCATATTTATCTTCAAATAATATTCTTAAAGAATGTTTTTTATCTGCAATTGCGTCATCTAATAATGTATTAGCTTTTTTACCATATTTATTTAATATATACCCTTTTGTTGCAATAGATGGAGAAACAACTATTAATATTTTTGTTGGTATTTCATCTTCACCATATTTAATTATCATAAAATTATTATCTTCTTTGTTATATACTTTTGTTATATTAAATAAAATAATATATGAACCTATTTCTCCACCTGGGATTATTTGATACGAATATTCTTGTTTTTGAGATTGTAGTATTTCGATATTAAACTTTGAAAATGTATTTATATCTGGCTTTTTTCTCAAGTCATTAACAGTTTTTAATGTAACTTTCATTTGATTCATTTCCCCTGCTATTATATTTAATGAACTTGTTGAAACTATAGTTTTTGAAAAGTCAATATTTTCATCACTAATATCATGATCAACTAATCCAGTCAATATAACTCTAAAATCTATATTAATATCATTATATTTAATTAATAAAATACTATCATTTACTTCATTAGATTGTGAAATCCAATCTTCTACATTTACTTCGCATATAGATAATAATTTATAAGAATTATAATTATGTTGACATAAATGAAGTTCGTCAAAAAAATTAGTTTCAATTATAATTGATGAAGGGTCTTCAATTGGATTATCATTTATATCATATATTTGTACATAGAAAAGAGGGAAATTAGATTTTGGAATTTGAATCAAATCAGATTGAGAATATAAAACATTATTATATTTAATCTTAGTTTTAGTAAAATCTATATCTGCATTTTTCACATTTATTATATTATTATAATTAATAATTTCTTCTTTTATTATTTGGTCTCCTTCTTTTTTTATATAGTATGCTTTTATTTTATTTTTTCCTGTTTTATTTAATACCAATGAATATTGTAAATGATGATCATCAGTAGTAATTACAAAATCTTCTATCAAAGGTTTTTCAATATCATTATTAGGTTCAACAATATTTAATACAAAATTTGTTTTGTCAGGTTGATAATTTATTACATTTCCATAATTATCTCTGGGTATAATTTCAAAAGTAATTGGAGTACCACTTTTAATTGAATCATTATTTTGAAGGGCAATAAATCCAGTACTTTTACTAGAAATTTCTCCACTGTTAATTTCCATTATATAATCATTTTGTAAGTAAATAGATTTTATTGTTATATTTTGAGCATAATTTGTAGACAACTGAATTAAAATTTTTTTCTGCGCTGAATTAGCAAAAACATTCATTTTAACTGGATATTCACTTTCAATATTAAATAAATTTACTAAAATATCAGAAGGATAAATATCACTATCAAAAATATCTTCAATAATATTATCATATTTATCAAAAGGTATTAATATAATTTGAGGAATTATATTGGTATTTCCACTTTTGAGTCGATTATCATTAATTATTGAACTATTATCTACTTCAAATTTATATAATTTATTTGGAGAAACAGTTAAATTCACTTTTGTAATGATTTCTTCATCAAAATAAATATCAACTTGATGAGCATTTTCAAAATCAGCTCCTTTTTCACTTGAAAGTTCAATTATATATTTTCCTAATTTATTCCCTGGTATAACTGAATAAGAAATATCTTTATTTGTAATATTTATTGTTTTTGATTTAGTTATGTTATTTGCTAAACGTTTATTTTCGGATGTTCTTAATTCAAGGGTTATTAATTGTTTTGTTCCTGCAATTGAATTGATTATTCTCTTAGAGACAAATGTATTCTCTATAGAATAATTTGAATTTTCATTATCGTCAAATTCTTCATCTAAAAGTTGTAATTTATACGATTTTTTCCTTTTGTTATCTAATATAATTGATAATTCATATTGACCATTTTTCAATGAAGATTGATTATAATGAAAAAAAAATGAATTTAATGTAGAAACTTCCTTCCTTAGCGTATATAGATAACCATTAGGTGTTTTAATTTCTAAATTTAAATCTATATTTGAATTAATTTGTTTAATTCTTTCTCCTCTTGAATTCATAAAATCAAATTTAAAAATAAGATCTCGGTTAAAGTTATTTAATCTAAAAATAGTTGAATAATCTAATTCAATGAAATCTCTTTGTAACATATACAATTTACTTACATAAATATCAAATTCATTAAAAACTGAATTAAAAGAACAAACTAAACAATTTTTTATTTCTTCCCCATATATCTTTCCTATTAAATTATATAATCCAGCTTGATTAATTGAGCTTGTTGTTATATATTTTAAAATCAATTCTGAGTTTTCAGTTAGTTTATACGGAATTGGTATTCCTTTTTCATTGGTAACATAAAATTCTGCTGCATTCAATTCTTTTTCTAAAGCGTTTGTATCTAATGCAATATTATTTCCATATTCATCTTTTAATTCAACTAATATTGTTGATTTTAAGCCTATTTGTAAAATTTTATTATTTCCAATTTGCATAGTGGTAGTTTTATGGGAAGCTTTACCTGGTGATTTATAATATTTTAATATCATTCTCTTATTTGATTTTGAATATAATATAATAGTATAATTACCAAAAAGTTTTGCTTTATCTAATAAATAATATTTCTTTTCTTCTTCATCATATTTAAATTCTAATAATGATTGATCATAAATATTATCATCTATTTTTAATTCATATTGAATATATAAATAATTATTTGATAATGAAGGATGATATATCAGATTATTGTCATATTGATCTTTTGCAATGAAATAAATTTTTGGATTATCATCAGCACTATATTTTAATTTAATATTATATATATCTTCCTCATCTTTTTCTTTAACATAACTTGAATTTGGTGGTTCAAATTTATCAATAATTGGAGAAGGTAAAACTTCACTTTTAATTTCTTTAAATATGTGTCGATCAAGTTTAACTTTAATTACATAATTTTTTGCCTTTTCAGCTTTCATATAAAATGAATATAATCCATCAATATCATTATCACTTGTTATAACAGTCTTTACTCCAACCTCAACATCAAATGAAAATCTATTTGTTGGAATATCATAATTATAAACATTATTATCTTGAGTTTTTAATAATATTTTTCCTAATTCAATTATTTCATTCGCATATCCTTTATAAATTTCTGACTCATCATATTTAATATATTCTGTTTTCTCTTTTGATAAATCATGTTCACATGCAGTATAACTTCCAATTCTATTTAATTTAATATTAATAGGAATTTGAATAGAAGATCCATCATAACTATATAAAATATTGCAAGTATATCCAGTCGAAGTTCTTTTAAAAACTTTATCAATTTTAATTTTATCAATTGAAACTAAAATATATTCATTTTCACCAATCATGAATTTTGAAAATTTAAGTTTTTCATTAATTAAGGAAGGAGCATGATTTGAAATTATATTTCCACTTAATTTTGTTAAATCTAAATAATCATAACCTGAAGGAATAAATCTTTCCTCATCATCAAAAAATTGTAAAGCTAAAACTTCCCCATTATCCATTTTTTTATAAAATATTGATTCATTGTTATTATGCCAATTATTATCAAAATAACTGTAAACTTTTGCATTGTGAATTGAATTGGGAGGACCATATACTTTAATTGTATTTGTTTTTGGAGAAATCAAATTTTTTTCTTCGTTTAATATATAAAAACTAGAAAATGTGAAATTTCCATTTTTACTTGTTAGATAATTACAATAAAAATAGTCTTTTTCATACTCAACTGATAAAGTAATATTTTCTAATTTATTATCTGAAATTTGACATAAATATGTATAATTAAAATAATTTATCCCATCTTCAGGTGATAAGAGATTATCAAATGAATCATATAAATAACATTTATATTTAATAGTCATTCCTGGATTGTATATTTCATTTGAGTAATTTTCTATTTCACAATAAGAAGTTTTTGGGATATTATCATATACAATAAAATAATGATAAAAAAATTTAGAACTTAAAAAATATTGACCTGGTTTTTGAACTAATATTTTAAATTGATAATTTCCTTTTTTAACTTTAGAAAAAGAAAATGATATTGATTCAACACCAAATTTTGCACTAATTTCATTTTCTATAATAAGTTGGTTTTCTTCATATTCAAATTCAGTAATTAAATTACCATATGAATCAACTAATATAAAATCTGCAATTAAATAACCATTTCTATTATTTATATAAAAATCACTTAACTTAAAATCACCTTTAACACTTCCCCATTCAAAGCGTTCACTTTTTAAACTTATGATTTGATCTCCATCATAACCTTTAAATTGAATTGAATTAAAATCCCCATGTTGAATATTAAAACCAAAAGTATAATAATTTTTATATAAATCAGAAAAATTTATCACATGATATCCAACTTTATTACAATTAAGAGTAAATTTTATAGGATTCCCATCACTTTTTTTATGATCTTTTTCTATTGAACTTCCTGTACAATTACTACTGATAGTATAATAGTCATAATAATATTTATATATCGATTCTGTAAGAGATAAAAAAACATTTTTTATTGAATCGGCTGGAATATATTCTCCTTGATTCATGATTTCTTTAGATATAGAATTTTTATGATAACTCATTGAAACTATGGGAGCTGTATTTATGAGTTTTCCTCTACATATATGTAATTTTCTAAAAGACCAAAAATTGTGGTCAAAACTAATGAGCCAGAAAAAATCACCTATAATATCTTTTAGAATTACATCATTTTCATATAAAATTCTAGATGTTTGAGTCCCATCTACTACTCTAAATTTCGCTTCTTCCCATAAAAAGACTATTCTTAATTTAGTTAAAAGAGTGTTTGAAATTGTAATTGAACTTGGAGAGGCATATTGACAATATTTAGAACTATCTTTACAGGAAACTGATAAACTGCTACCAGAATTGTGTAAAGAAAATGATGTTTTAAAATAATTTTCTGTTTCTTTTTGTGTTTCTTCATCAAAACCGTTTAAAGTTACACTATAACTTCCAGAATTTTTTACTTCAAAATAAAGTTCAAAATCTGAATTGAATATTCCATAATATCTTATATTTTGCTCTAAATATCTATCAGCTCTACATGTTATTGTAAAATCTGTACATTTAGTTTGAAGTATTAGAAAAGAAGATATTAATAATATTTTTAAAAAAAATTCTTTCATTTTTTATTATAATTTTAATTAATATTAATGATTTTCAATCATTAATTCAAAGATTAACAATTTATTTTAATTAAGCAATATTTTTTGATAAATACTTTTCTAAAAGATTAGAGAAAATGTTTGATATTTTTTTTTGAATATAATAAATGTTTTTTTTAAATGAATGATTTTCTAAAAACCAAAATTATAAATATGGATATTTCTCTTCAAAATTTTACAAAATAACATTTTGAAATAATTATAAAATTTACAACTTTATTTATTTTTTAAAAAATTAATAAAATTTATTAAAGATAATTTTTTCATAACCAAACTTAAAAAGTTGAAAAGTTTGAAAATTAAAATCAAATTAAAAAAAATAGAGATTCTAAATTATAGAATAAAAAAATATTAGAACACAAAAATTAACTATTATATGCATTAAATAAAAAATATAGCATAAAATAAATATAAAAAGATTTTAATATATAATAACTATTAAAAATTAATTAAAAATGAGAAATGAGAAAAATAGAAATTTCATTAGTTTAGGAATATAATTAATTAGAACATGTAAAAGAATTAGAAAAATTAAGAAATTAATTAGGAAAAATATTAAAAAAACAAATTAAATTATAAAATATTCTAAAGAAGCAATTGTATTTGATATTTTAATATCTTTTTCATATTCTCATAAACCTAGTTTTTGCCTTAATTCTTTATGAATATCTTTTAAATTTTTTATTAAAGTCTATTTTACCTTTATTCTGAAATCAACTGGTAAAGATTCTATTATAGATGAAATTTTCACATTTTAAAGTTTTTTTCATTAATATTTATTTTAGTTTTTAATTTTCTAAATTCTTACTTATTTGGTTACAATATTACTTAAAGGATGTTTTAAATATGATTTATGTAAAAGAGAAAAATCATATTTTGTTAGAACATTTTTTGTATTATTTTTTCTGTTTCTAAAATACAATCAGAATAATCATAATTTATTAATATAACCATCATTATCTAAATCATAAGTTAAACTTGGTATTCTTTCTTATGTACTTGTTTCTAATAATTTACTTCTTGTAAATCTCAATTATTCCTTGATTCAACATCTTATTCTCATGTAATTTTTTATTTTTAAGAAAAAATATTATATCTATTATTTTTATTTGGATGATTTAAATAACTATTAATATCATATCATGGAGGAATAGAACAAAATAAGATATTGTAATATTTAAATAAATAATTATTTAATGTATTATTTAGGGAATTTTCATGAGACATTTATATTTATTTTTAGATTTTTTTATTTTTTTATGCAAAATATTTCGATTTTAATTTTAATTTTAAATTTATTTTTTAATAACATTTGGGAAAAGGATAATATAAAAAAATAAAAATTAAAATAAATGCTCCATTTAAATCATAAAGAAAGTAATTCAATAATGGAAGCATCTAACAATAATATAACAAATGAAAAAGAAAGTATAATTAATATTACACAAGAATTTCGTGGTTTATTATCTAAAATGGAATTTGAATTTAATCAAGTAAAAAGTGAATTAAAACAAGTAAAGAAAGAAATAAAAGAAATTAAAGAAAATGAAATATTTAATTCTCAAAAAAACATTAAAAAAAAAGTATCATTTATCCAATTAATGAAATGTCAATCAACTAAAAAAGATATATTTTTTTTTATATTAGCAATAATAGGTTCATTATTATCAGGATGTGCAATGCCATTTACTTCATTATTATTAGGTGATGTTATAGATGGATTTGATGGTTCAATTCCAAAAGAAAAAGTTCCTTCAATAATACATAAATCAATAATAAACTTTTTAATGGCTGGAATAGCCATTTTTATTGGTTCATTATTAATGGTAATTTTCTGGAATATAATAGGAAAGAGATTATCTAATCAAATTAAAATAGATTATTTCAGAACAATAATGAAACAAGATCAAATTTATTTTGATGAAACAAACACATTTGAATTAAGTACAAAAATTCAAAATCAAACAAAAATAATAGAAAGTGGAATAGGAACAAAAGTAGGAATTTCATTAAGTACAATAGCTCAATTTTTAGCATCATTTATAATAGGATTTTTTACTTCTTGGAAATTATCTTTAGTAGTAACATCAATGTTACCTTTATTAGGTTTAGGAGGAGTTTTTATGGCAAATGCAATGAAACAAGGAACAGAAGAAATGAGAACTTATGAAAAAGCTGGTGGAATGGCTGAAGAAATATTATATAATATTAAAACTGTTGCTTCTTTCGCTAATTTTAATGAAGAAAAAAATAGATATAATCAATTTTTAACTCAAAGTAGAAATGCTGGAATTAATCAAGGATATAAAACTGGTTTTGGAATTGGTTATATTATATTTACTATTTATAGTTCTTATGCTCTTGCTATTTGGTATGGAAGTATATTGATTTATAAAAATGGAAATGAAAATGAAAAAAATTTCAAAGCTGGAAATGTCATTACTGTTATATTTGCTATTATATTTGGTTGTTTCTCTCTTGGACAAGCTGCTCCAAATATTAAAGCAATTTATGAAGCTTGTAATGCTGCTGAAGATTATTTTATTTTAAAAGAAAGGAAAATTAATTTTTCTTATGGAAAAGAAAAACCTGATAAAAGAAATTTAATTGGACATTTAATTATAAGAAATTTAAATTTTAAATATAAAATATCTGATAAATGGGTATTATATAATTTAAATATTGATTTTGAACCAAATAAAAAATTAGCTTTGGTTGGTCCTTCTGGAATAGGGAAATCTACTATTTTTTCTTTAATTGAAAGATTTTATGAACCAAATAAAGGTTTAATAACTTTTGATGGGAAAAATATAAAAAATTTTGATATTAAGTATTGGAGAAATTTAATTGGATATGTTCAACAAGAACCAGTATTATTTAATTCTTCAATAAGGGATAATATAATATTTGGGAGAGATAATATAACTGAAGAACAAATATATGAAGCATGTGAAAAAGCTTATGCTACAGAAATTATTAAAAAATGTGGTTTAGATTATATTGTAGGAGTTAAAGGAGAAAAATTATCTGGAGGACAAAGACAAAGAATTGCTATTGCAAGAGCAGTTTTATTAAAACCTAAAATATTATTATTAGATGAAGCTACTAGTGCTTTAGATAATAAAAGTGAATTTGAAGTTCAAAAAGCTTTAGATAGTGTTAGTAAAGGAATTACTACTATTATTATTGCTCATAAAATCGACACCATTAAAAACTCTGATAAAATATTTTGCTTTGATAAACATGGTAAAATTGCTGAACAAGGAACTCATGAAAAATTATTGGAAAAAAATGGGGTTTATGCTGATTTATATAAGAAAAGAATAAAACAAGAAAAAGAAAGACAAATGAGTATTTTTAATAATAAAGGTGATAAAGTATCAATAGATAATTTTGTAGGAAATAATAATGTTAATAATTATAATAATTATAACAACAACAACTATAATAGTAATATTAATAATGTAAATGAAAGAAAAAGTTTATCTGGAGGAAAAAATTTATCAGGAAGAAATAATACTAATGTAAATGATCAAAGTAAAAATATGATAATGTCATATAATCAAGACGATATTAGTGGACTAAATAAATCTAAAGTTTCTCAAAATAGAATATTAAATATGGAAGAAATGAGATTAGAAGATAGAAATATATTTCAAAGATTTCAATATAATCAAAATCAAATAAATAAAAAAAAAGTACAAGATTTAAAAAAAAAAGGAATAATAATGAACGAAAGTGTAGAAATGTCTCCGAGTCAAATACTAGAAAATGAAATGGAAGAAAATTTTCAATCTTTACATCATAATAAATTTTTCTTAAAAAATCAAAAAGAATATTTTAAAAAAAGTAGAAAACATGCATTTAAATATTTAAAAAATCATAAAAAATTTATGATAGGATGTACTTTCGCGGCAGGAATGTCAGGAGCAATTTGGCCAATGTATGGAATATTATTAGCAAATTCAATAGGAGCTTTATCTAAAAAAGATTTAAATGATGTTAAAAAATATAGTTTATACTCAGCTTTACAATTTTTAGGTTTAGCTTTTTATTCTGGTATTTCTTTATGGATGCAAAATTATTTTTTTTATGGAACTGGAGAAATATTAACTTCAAAATATAGGAAAGATATATTTGAAAAATTTCTTAATTTACATATTGGATATTTTGATATAAAAGAAAATTCTCCTGGAGCTTTATTAACAAGATTAACTTCAGATACTACAAAAATAACTGGAATTGCAACTTCAATATTAGGTCAAATTTTGCAAACTGTAGTTACTTTATTTTTCGGAGTTATTATATCACTTTTTTTTCAATGGTTAATTTGTTGTGTTAATATTAGTTTTATGCCTCTTATTATTGGTTCTTATTATTTACAATTTAGTCTTCAAAAAGGATTAGTTGAAGGAAATAATAATATTGATGAAAATGCAGGAAATATTTTAAGTGAAAGTGTTTTAAATTCTAAAACTATTTTTTCATATAATATGCAATATAAAATTGTTGATATTTATGCTCGAATAATATTAGGAATTGGAAATGATTATAAAGAAAATAAATGTAAATACAGTAGAATTGTTATTAATGGTTTTTTTTATTCTTTAACTCAATTTGTAATTTTTGCAATGTATGCAACATTATTTTATATAGGCGGAAATTTATATAAAAAAGATAAAGCTTCTTTTACAAATATATTAAGAGCAATTTTTACAATATTATTTTCAGCACTTGGAATTGGTATAGCACAATTATTTGTTGGTGATTATTCAGCAGCAAAAGAATCAATAGTTAATCTACAAAAAATTCTAGATACTAACAGTGAAATAGATGTAAATGATAGTGAAAAAGTAGGAATTAAAAAAGATTTTATTGAAGGTAAAATTGAATTTAGAAATGTTAAATTTAAATATACTGGAAATAAAATACCTCTTTTTCGAAATTTAAATTTTATAATAAAGCCTGGTGAAAACGTTGCTTTTGTTGGGCCTTCAGGTTCAGGTAAATCAACAATAATATCTTTAATTGAAAGATTTTATGATATTTCAGAAGGAGAAATTTTAATAGATAATATTAATATTAAAGAATATAATATAGTAAATTTAAGACAAAATATAGGAATAGTTTTACAACAACCAGTTTTATTTAATAGAACAATAAAAGAAAATATTAAATATGGAAAATTAAATGCAAGTGATGAAGAAATTGAAAAAGCTGCAAAAGAAGCAAATATATATTATAAATTAATGGAAGATGATAATAAAGAAGTTAATGTTTCTGGAGGAGAAAAACAAAGAATTGCTATTGCTAGAGCAATATTAAAAAATCCTGCTATATTATTATTAGATGAAGCTACTAGTGCTTTAGATAAAGAAAATGAAGAAATTATTAAAGAAAGTTTAAATAAATTAATGAAAAATAGAACTTGTTTAATTGTAGCTCATAGATTAAGTACTATTATAAATTGTGATAAAATTTTATTTTTATTAAATGGAGAAGTTGTTGAAGAAGGGACTCATGAAGAATTAATGAAATTAAATAAAAAATATGCTGAATTATATAAAGGTTCAACTTCTTGAAATTATCATATATTTTATTTTATTTCACATTTATTTATTTATCTTTTTCTATAGTTATATATATTTAATATTTTTTTCAATATAAATGTATTCTAAATTTTTTTCTTATATTTTAGACTGTAGTATTATTTATCATTCATTTTTTCTTCATATTTTCAAAAGTCATCAATTTATAATATATTAATTTATTTCTATTTAATGATCTTCCTCTAATATGATTTATAATATATATTCTTTTTGTTCAATTTTATTTTAAATTCAAATTATTTATTTAGCGAGATATAAGTGCTATTTTTTTTTTTTTTTCAAAAAAAAATATTCAATATATCTTCCTTTTCTAAATTTTTCTCTTTTTGATTGATTGATTTCAAATATAATGGATTTAATAGATTTATGTCATTTTTAATATTTTCTTTTTATGATTTATAAAACTTTCTTCATCCAACATTAAAAAAATAAAAAATTTGAATAAAAATATAAATAATATAAAAAGGTAAATTTAAAAATAATAAAAATTAAAAATTAAAAATTAAAATTTAAAAAATTTTTTTCAAACCCCTTCAAAAACCTTTTTTTAAGAATTATAACTCATTTGAACACTTTGGCAATTAGGACATGTTTGGAACAATCCAACCCATTCTCTCCAGCATTCTTTAATTCCTTTTCTTTTACAAGAAGAACAAGTAACAATATCTATATCAGGGTAAATAGGTGCTCCAGTAATAACACAAGGTTCAAATTTCATATCACAAAAATGACAATTAATATTTGCTTCGAAATTTTGATTTTTACATTTTGGACATTGTTTCTTATTAAGTGCTTTAACTAAATTTTTCTCAACACCAGTTTGAATAATCCATTGATGAATTTCTTCTCTTTGTTCTGGTTTTAATATATTTTCGCTTGATTTAAAACATTGAGTAAAAGTAAGGTCAGTATCTTTTAATTCTGGTTCTTCTTCTAAATGATTTTCTGGGTCTGATATTTCATCATATACATCTAAATATCTATTTAATAATATTAATGCATTCCCTTTAAAACCATAGTCCCTACATGCTAATCCTGCATCTAGTAAAGCTACATCAAATTTAATTATATCTCCAAATGCTAAAACTGTTTCACACACTCTCCAAAATGATTTTTTAAAAACATCTTTTTTAGATTTCATTGTAAATTTAATATATTGATAATAGGCTATTTTGTTTAATTTTGACATTTCTTGATATTGTTTTTGGAATTTATTATTACTTTGAAGTTGTTTATTAACGCAATTTAACATATTATTTAATGCTTTTAATTCATCTAAATTTTCATCTGCTAATATTTCCATTGCAATTTCATTATATAATTGAAGATTATATTCATATATTGGAGTTCCGTGTTTTTCTAAGAAATCTGCTGTTCCTGCTAAATTCTTATTATCTAAATATTTTTTGACTATATTAATAATGTATTTATTAAACATTTCATCAGATATATTTTGGGCTGCCTCTAAACACTTTTCATATTCTCCTTTTTCCATTAATATTTTTAATCCTTCTTCATCTTTCATATCAATTAATCCTTTTGTATCACCATGTTTAATTAAACATTCTTTTTCCATTCTATCAATTTTAGCAATTAATTTATCTTTAGCATCACCAAATTTCATATTTGAAACAATTTTTCTAGCTCTATCATAATTATCTATTTCACAATAACAAATTATTGCTTCTTCCATTTGGCCAATACTTTCAAATAATTGAGCAGCAGATAAAAACTTTTTAATTTTCTTTAATTTCAAAGCAACTTGATAAACAACATCAGGAGCTCTATTTTTATCATATTGCATAGCTAAAGAAACAGCTTTATTCCAAATGCTTTCTAATTTATCAGGATCATTGAAATGTTTTTCTGTTATTTGTAAATAAGTATCAATAACTTTATTATAATCACCACCTTCTTCGAATAATCTAGCATTATCTAATAGAGCTTCACCAGTCATATTATCATTAGTTTGTTCTAATATTTTTTTATTTCTCAAATCACTTGCTAATTGAGGACAATATTTTGTAGCAAAATCAATAGCTTCATTATATTTTTTTTCATTAACATAATATTTAACCATATATTCAGGTTGTTTAGCGTTAACAAAACACATTTCAGCTTTAGCTATATCACCTTTATCAAGAAATACTTTTCCTTGATTAAAGTATATATTATATACACTTTGTTGGTCATGTTGTCTTGCAATTCTCAAAGCAGAATAAAAATCTCCTATATGTTCATACATTTGGATTGCTTCTTGAACATTATTAGATTTAATATAATGTTCTTCTGCTTCATGATATCTTTTATCAGTTTCTAATTCATAAGCATATTTCAGGTGAATCTCTGGTATTTTAAATTTCTCATGTTGTTCAGCCAATTTAAATGCATTTTCAAAATCTTTATTTTGAATATATATATCAATAGCAGCATCAGTTAATCCCATTGATATTAATTTATCTATTTGTTGATCTTTTGGGAGAGAATTTACCCATCCTCTAGCTAATTCATTTACTTCTGCTTTAGTTCCATTTGCTTTAGCAACTCTTAAACAATCTTCCCACATATTCATTGATCTATACATTTGAGCACAAGCTTTCCATTCTCCAGCTAATATATAATGCTTTTCAGCTTGTTTTAAATTCTTGTCACTTTCTAAATATGATGCTATCATTTTGTGTGTTTTCTTTAAGTAATCTTTTCTATATTGTGAAACTAAACGAATCATATTATCATATTGTTTTAGATTCTTATACATTGTTATTGCTCTATCTGGTTCATTTGCCATTAAATATAATTTTTCTGCTTCTTTAGTTCTACCTAACTTTTCGAATTTTTGAGCTTCACTTAATAAAGTTCTAGTACTTTCTTCATCTTTAAAGTATTTTTTGACGATTTGTTCTACTTTATCCCATTTACCACTATTAACATACATATTAAATGCTTGAAGAGGATCACCGGATTTTAAATAATATTTTTCAGCTTGATCTAATTTTCTCTGAAATTCAAAATGTCTACCAATATCTATATAAAATGAAGGATTAATATCAGGATATTTAGTAACTAATTCAATAGCTTTTTCCCATTTTCTAGCTTGAATACTTGCTTCAACTGCTCTTTCTTTACTTCCAGCTTCAATATAATGTACAATGGCATTTTCATAATTTTTTTGTTCAAATAAATAATCACCCCATTCTTCTTCTAATTTCTCAACTTTTGTAGGAATTGATTTTTTAGCTATTTCAACTGCTTTTCCAAACGATTTTGCTTGTCTATATGCATCTAAAGCTCTTTGATTATGTCCCATTGTTTCTAATAATTCTCCTGCTTTTTCATATATACCAACTTGATTTAAATTATTTACTATTTTCTCTAAAGTATTATTATCAAATTTAGCTTGATTACCATATGCTTTTACTAAATTAGCAGCATTTGCTGGGTAACCTCCTTGAATATATAATTCAATTGCTTTTTTAAAATCACCATCTAATTCTTTTAATTGAGCTGCTTTATCTAATTGATCATTTGATATTAACCATTCATAATATTGACTTTTAATTTTAGCTATTTCAGGATGAGCATATTTCTCTGCAATTTTTATACTTTCATCCCATTTTTGTAATTCATTTAGAATTTCTATTGTTTCATCTAATAAATTATTTTGTAAAAGTAAATTTTCAGCATTATTAAATTGCTTATCTAATATAAGTAACCTTGCTTCTATTAATGGATGATCTACTGTTAAATTATTTTTTTCAATATATTTCATTACTTTTTTTATATAATTTGCTTTTGAATAAGAACCAATTGCAGAATAACATCTTTCAGCAACCATTAAATTTTTATTTTGAATAGCTAATTTCGCAAGAGTTTTCCAATGAGTTTCAGTTTCACTATTCATTTCTAAATTTTCTAGAATTTTCACAGCTTTATTTAAATTATTTTCATCAACTGCAGTTGAAAAAGCAATTAAACCATCATCTAATAAATAAGTTTGAGTATTACCATAATTATTTCCTGCACCAGCTTCTTCAACAATAACTTCAGTTTTTCCTTCTTTTCTTCTAATTTCTTCAACATCTCCTTTAACTGGTATAATTTTCATTTTATCTGGATCATCAACATTATACCAAACACAAACATTTTTCCTTTCTTGAGCTACTAAAACTTCAGAATTTGGTACCCATTGAACGAAACCACAGAAATTTAATAAGGTTACTTTTTTCTTTTCAAAAATATAATATAAATATAAATGCCTTTTTCTATCTCTAAATATTAATTTATTTCCATTTTTATTTAATTCTAAGAAATCTATTTTACTATCATGATTTATTGTTGCTATATTTTGTTGAGCTGCCATATCTTGAACATATATTGTATTTAAGTCAATTAAATATGCTATTATTTTTAATGTTTGATTTTTTCCTAATTGAGCTCCAGCATAATTTAATCTGCAACTAATTAAATTTGAATTAATATATTCAGTGGGACAATAACCTAAAATTTCATTTCTTCCATATTCAATAAGAGCTAAACCATCATTATTATATACCATACAAACATTATAATTACTAAAATCAAATTTTTCTTGTCCACTTCTTTTCCATTGAATTTCAGAATGTTTTTCCAAATTTAAATCTCCCACAATTAAACTTTCTTTAGTAAACAAAACTACGAAATTATCTAAATAAATATTTAACTTAACAATATCAGTACTCATTTGAGGTTTAATAACTAATCTTTTTTGGTTTTGATTATTTTTAATAACAACTTGATTATGAGAGACATAAGTGATTTCAAAGATATCTTTAAATATAGTTTTTTTTAGACAAGCTTCAAATAAATCAACACTTCCACTTAAATTACCAGTAACTAAAGTAGAACCATCAGGTTTCCAACAAAGAGCAGTTACACTATATAATCCATCAACAAATTTAGGACAATTTTCCCAGACTTGTTTTCTTCCATTATATAGAAAAACACAAAATTGATTAAAATTACCAACAGCAATTGCATCCCCAGAATTACTTACTCTACAAGAAGAAAATTCTTTTATTCTTTCATCATTTGAAAAATCGAAATTTTGTAATCTTTTACCTATATCATTATAAAAAACTACTCTATAATCATTTCCTGCTGCTAATATTGAACCTGATGAACCACATGTTAAGCAATATGGAACACTTGTATGAACACATAATTTTTGAACATTTGAATTTTCTAAATTATATTTTAATATTACATTATCTGTATATCCTGATATAATAAATTTACCGTCTAATGAAGTTCCTATTGAAACAACTGAACATTCATATGAATAAAGAACATTTGATTCATTATTTTTTAAATTACCTAATTTTACTTTTCCCTCTGATATTCCATAATATATATTATTTGATTTTGCTCTTGACCAAACCATACAAGTTACACTTGATGAATTTTCAAATTTATTACATATTGATTTTCTTTCCCCCCATTGACTACCTAATTTATAAACAAATATAAAATTATCACTTTGAGCAATTGCTAATTTCGTACTTTCTGGATTAAATATAATATCTCTTATTTCATAGTTTTTATTTTGACCTCCGGCTTTTGTACCAAAAGATTCTTTTTTGTTTCCTTCTTCATCAAATAATACTATTTTTCTATCTGCTGTTGCTACTGCTAAACGCATGTTATTTGGAGACCATGATATTCCACAAATTTTTGATATTTGGGTTCCTGAAGGTATTAAGTTTCTTGAATGACGGAAGTTCATTTTTTTATATAAGTTATTTAAATTTTATAGCGTTTTTATATTTTTTTTTTCCAGTTATTTAGTTTATAGATTTATTTTTTAATTGAGGTGTTTTTTTATTTTTTTTCTTTAATTTTTTTTTTGTTTTAAACATTTTTTAATTTGAAATAATTAGAGAACACCAATAATATTAACTCCAATTTGATTGAAATTTAAATAAACAACAAAATATTTTTATTTTGCCACAAAAATATTCAAATTTTGGATTTGCAATTTATTTAAAATTAAATCCTATAAGTTTATAATGAAACTTCAAAATTTTTCATGAAATTTATAAATCATTAATAATTTTCTCTTACTCAATTATGAGAATTAGTTTCAATTTTTTATGTACTTATATTTAATATAATTTATATTTCATTATTTAATGTTAATGAAAATAAATTTTGTGTTTTTTGTCCGTAAAATTTTTTATTTGTTTACTTTTAATTGAATAAATTATTATATTTGTATTATGATTTAAAGTTATACATTTGATTTTTTATTCTTATTATTGTTAATTAATTTACAAAGAAAAAATAATTTGATAATGGATTGTCAAAATTATGAAAATTTAATTAAGGAAAATACACATTTATACAAGAAAAAGAAGGAAATCTAAATATTCAAAATCTAGAATTAAATAATAAACACAAATAAATCCCTTTATGTTTAAATAATTGTGTAAAATGGGATTTAAGATCAGAAATTAAAAACGAAAAATCAAATAATGAAATAACAAAAGAATACAAATTTCAAGGAAAAAGTTTATTTTTTAAAAAATTAGAGGCTAGTATATTAAATATTCTTCAGAATAATACTTCGAATTATAATAATAACTTTTTAAAGGAAAATTACTTAAATAAATTAGAAAAAGAATCAAAAAATCAATTAAATTATTCTAAATTAAAAGAACCTTCTTCTCCATCTCCTTCACTGAATAATCTTACAATAAGAGATTTTTTAACTATAAACTTTCCTATTGATAATTCCGAATTTAATTTTATGATAATTGATGCAAATTTAGGTGTTCTTGAAAATTTAAATAATATTTTTTTCTTAGAATTTGATTTAACTAATGGTAATAATGATAATAATTTAGATTTAAGGAGTTTAAATGATGAATGTGTTGAGAAAGAAATTTTTTTGAGTTAAATGGTAAATATCATGATGTTCAAATTTTTAAGCGTGCTTTATTATTTTCTGTTGAGTATAGAAAGTTTATTAAAAATAATTCAATTTAGACTTAAAAATTTTAAAAATAATGTATATGAGGATAAAAGAAAAAATTGGAAAAGAAAAAAAAATAATAATATAAAAGGTAATTTAAATATTTATGCTAAAATTTTAAGTAATATTAATATAGGAATTGAATTCACAAGGCCATTTCAAGGAGATTATGAAATTTTTCATACTAATTTTAATTCAGCGGTCAATTCTTATATTAAAATAAATAAAATTTATTTAGAATTATGTATACTTAAAATGTTTATTAATAATAATATAAATTTATCTTTTTTTTTAAATAATGATGATAAATTAGAAAAAGAAAAACGATGGTGCTACTAGTGATACATCAAATCAATCAAATAAAGTAACAAGTCCTTTAATAATTGATAATAATGAAAATAACTATAGTAAATCAAATAATATGAATAATAATTTATCATCTCCACCAAAATTAACCTATCAAAATGATTTTGAAAGGATGCTATATAATCAACATAATTCACCACCATCAATAAGAAATAAATTTACTTTAGGAAAATATATCAAATATAATTATTATAATTCACCTAATATATATAATAATAATAACAGTCCAATTTCAATGGGGAACTTTGTTCAAAATAATATTAATAGTCCAAAAATAAATTCTCCTATTATTTATACTCCACTAAGTCCAATTATCCAGAATCCTTATATAATAAATTTTCGAAATTTACAAAATAATAATAATGGGCAAAGGAAATTTTGTGATAATTTATATGAAAAATTAAAGGAAAATCCATTATCAAAAATGAATCCAATTAATTATAATAATAATAGTTAAACTCCTGTTATTATGAGAGTTAATAATGATGAAATTATAAGGGCAATCCCTGTTCAACCTTTTATTTCTTCTAAAGAAATAAAAATAAATAATAATAGTAATAATAATAATAATTTTTATTCTATGACTCCAATGATTCAAACAATACATAAAAGAATTTTAGATTGGGAAAATAAAAACACTAATTATAATAATATTAATCTCAATATTAATAATAAAAGTGATTTTAATAATATAACATTAAATGATATTCAAATAAAGAATTGTTTAAAAAATGAATTTTTGAATTTTTTTGACGGAAAAAATAATTTGGAAATATTTATTAATTCAATTACTCCATTTATTAGTAAAGAAGAATCAAATCATTTTTTTAAAATCAAATTAATGACTTATTTCAATTTTTTCAAATATATATTTACATATTATTTATATGGTTATTTCGTTAATATTAATTATTCAATTTCATTAGATTCAATAAATCTAATAATATCAAACCAAAATATCATCCAACAAATGATTGATTTTTTAATTTCAATAAATCAAATTAAAACAAAAGAAGAAATAAAAGAAAATAAGGATATAATTGTTAGTGATTTACCAAATTTAATGGTAAGATTTCATTCAAATAAAATGATAATTTTATTTATTGGAAATAAACAATGGCATTCTAGACAAATTTTTATAAATGAAATAAAAGAAATAGCAAAAAAAATATCAATATTACAAGAAATCAAATTGAAGATATTGACAATGAATCTTATTTTTCTACTTTATATCATCCAACAAAAGCAAATAGACCTTATATGACATTTACTTCATTTATAGTATAATATAGATTTAATAAAGAAATAGTTTTGGAAAATGATAAATATGAAAAAAATTAAAAGGGAATTTTACCTATAAAATTTGAGCCTAAATTATATTTAACAAAAATATCAATTAGTGGTTTTTTACCTATTCTTATTCCACCATTTATGCCTTTTATGACAAATTATAATAATAATGATACAATTTTATTGAATAATTTAATTAAAGGAGTTATGGATAATTTAAGAAATATAAAACATTCATCTTTTGATTATGATTATTATCTGAAGACTAGTAATTATAATCAAAATTTTAAATAATAGACATATTTATTTCATTATAAATAATATTTTTTTTATTATTTTAAACAATTAATTAAAAACTGTTTAAAAACAGAAGATAAGAATATGATTTAGCTTATATAATTACTTTATTTATTTGGAATTATAAAAATATTATAATATAAATATTGATAAAGAAAATATATTTTTCAAATGCCTAAAATAATAAAAAAAGGATAAAATTGAAAAAATAATATTTTAATAAAATATTTAAAATAAAAGATCTATCTTTTAATTTAAAAGTCAAAAAAAATAAAATGAATATTGATTAAAAAAATTAATTTTAGTCATGTTTTAGAAATACTTTATAAACATTTAATGACTCTAATCTTAAAAATAATGGTATATTTTTTTATTTATTGTATATAAATATTGATTTTATTCAAAAGGTTTTATTAATTTTCTTCAAGAAATAAAATTAATATATTATTATGAAAAAATTAATTCCACATTTTTTATTTTAATCTCTCATTTATGATTATTTTTTCATTTAATGTCATTTTTTCTCTTTGAATTTATTTAAATTTCAATGTTTGTCAAGATAATAGGAAATCCTAGATTTATAATAAAATGTTTGTTTTGAGAAAGAATGAAAAAAAAAATTTAAATTGAGTAATTTTAAATTTTATATTATAATAAATATAAAAATATGCTTTTAATTTGAAATGTATTTATAAAACTATATATTTTTTGATTAATTTAACAAATTTCCTCATCAAAATTAACTTCAATCTCAAAAGTAAAAAGAAAGGGAAGATTAATGACATAATTTGCATTATTAGTTGTTTCATTTCCATGATATTTTAATAAAGGAAATTGATTTATAGAAATATTTTGACCACATATTGGACAATTATGCTTTCCTTTCTTATATAAATTTGCAATACAAACTAAATGAGCTGAATGACCACATTGTAATTGAATTTTTTTCATTAATTTTGTTTCACAAATTTTACAAATGTCATTTGATTTTTCATCATAATTATTTTCTGGATTTGCCATTAAACACCTATAAAAGTCTTTTTGAGCTTCATAAATTCTATAATCATTAACACATTTAAAACCTAGATATATTAACATTAAACTTATATATAAATAACATGAAAATGAATTTTTTTTTGAATATATTAAAATAAAACTATATTTATAAAAAAGAAATAATCGACTTATTAAAGACAAATGAATTTTTCTTTTTATTATTGCTATTAACCAAGATTCTTTTTCATCATTGGAAATTAAACTTACAAAATATCCAGTATGTCTTATTGTTATAATCTCTATAATTTTCAATATTAAATAAATACCTTTACTTATTATTATATATTTATATAATATGTTATTAGATTTTGAAATTAAAATATATATTACTAAAGTGAATAACATTGTTGATAAAATTATTGTTATATAATATAAATATTCTAATAATAAATCTCTATCACTTTTTATGAATTTAACTTCAAGATATTTAATTATAAAAATTAAAGATAAAAAATGATAAAGACCAATTAAATAAGTAAAACAAAAATCAATTGGATTTTTTAAATCTAATTCATCACTTAAATAAACCAAAATAAAAAAAGAAATTGGAGATGAATATATTAATTCTGCTTTAGAAAATAATTTTTCATGGTATTTAAATTTATGTGAAAGGTCAATTCCAAGTATATTTTTTATTATAAATGTTAAAAATGAATAATAAATAAGAAGAATAAAAATCACTATAAAACAACCAAAATAAGGTTTTTTTAATAAAATTTTTTCAAGTAAAATTAATTTGTTTTTGTCATGAATAGTAAATACTTCATAAATAAAAGGAATAAATGTTGAAATATTTAAGATATATAAATATGGTAATACCATTTGGAAATTAGGACTGAAAAGAATATTTAGAAATGATATTTTTGATTCAGACATATTTTTCTTTTATAAAAAAATAAAATTAAATTACACCAGAAAAAAATTTTTATTCTTTACAAAAAAACTCAAACAAATTAAATAAAAAATATTAAAAATAAAAAATGAATAACAAGTTTAAAAAATTATTAAACCATTAAATAATAAATAATATAATTTTTTTTCATATAATAATAAAATAAAAAAATATTAAAAACAATACTATATAAATCATTAAATAAAACTATAATAAAATAACATGGAAGAAGTACCAATAGTTCAACAAGATCCTCATAGAGTAATGACAAGAGCAGAAATAAGACATAAGAGAAAACAAGAAAAAAGAGCAAATAAAAAAGAAAGAATTGGACAAACAAAAGAAATTAAAGCAAAAACTAATAAAATTTCTGTTCCTAAAAGAAATGCTAATACTGCAAAAGATATTAAAAGTAGAAGACAAATTAATCAAGCTAGAGGACAAAATCATTAAAAATTTAAATTTTTAAATTTTATATTATCTATTATTCTTTATATATATTAAAAATTGAAATTCTGGTTTTTCATATTTTTTAGTTTTCGATTTACCTTTTTTTAATTTAAAACAAGAACAATTTGTAAATAAAAAAATTTAAAAAAAAAAATATATAA
>JAEEGI010002248.1_pt1 | contig 47808 bp, 53 predicted proteins | sample 8958751 | NCBI WGS metagenome assembly JAEEGI01 (sample SAMN16246545, study PRJNA631951) | gut metagenome | biome: gut microbiome; feature: rumen; material: KS-attached | host: Bos | place: Iran: Karaj | collected 2018-10
AGCCTCTTCTTCCTGAGTTTCCTCTGCTGCAGTTATGCGCAGGAAGTTCGTGATGCGCAACATTTCTCATCCATGATTGGAGACACTCTCTCGTCCAGCGAGATAGACAAGATTATCAGTCGTGCTTCTGATAAGTTGTTTAAGAAGAGTGCCAAGTTACATATGAAGAAGGGGATGTATCTTCTGCGCATGTCGGACAGGCAAGTAGGCGAAGAGGGAACAAAGGATTCTCTGGAGGCTATCATTGAGGCTGGTTCCGTATGCATGAACGAGATCAAGGTGCTCGGTGGGGAGATTCATGGAATAGAGGAAGATACGCTGTCGACCCTCTATCCCTATATGACACGAAACGAACTGTACCATATGGTCCAAGTTGCCCCCATCATGATGGAAGATCCGTTCTGGGAGGATTCTCGCGTTTCACGTGAGAAGAAACTTAATGTTCGCACGCCCTTCGTCCGCCGTACCTCAAAGAAGGAATCTGAATATGTACTAATCGAAGGAGGTGTATATGGCGGCGAAATTGGTATTCTTGCCAGCCCTTACCCTAATATATCGGTTAATCCCGGACCGCATGGAATGGGAATTCAAAGGGAAAAATACAAAGAGCCCATTGGTGGCATACCACATACAAAAGAACAATTCCATGTCCCCTATGCCGCCTCTGAGAGATACGATGTTTCAGGAGTGAAGGTAAAATGTGTAGATGGTCAGGAAGTTTACAGGATAGACTTGAGGTCAAAGTACCCCAATGCTGCCAGAGAAGTTGTAGGCACCGTGGAGATTGACGACGAGAATCGTCTGCTGCGTTACGATGGGGAACTTCTGGGGCAAAGCATTTGGGTCATGAAGGAAGGCAAGCGCAATGCCGTCCGTCTGAATTGCCAGTCACACGTGGAATACACCTACCGTCACGGTTTTATGGAGGTGGAATCTTCCTGCTGTACCGTTACATACGACAATCATGAGGTTCAAATTCTTCTCACCAATCTGAACGAGACTAAGGTGAAAAGCAAGAAGAAAGTGAAGGCAGAAAGGAATCTTATACAGGCCATCAAAGAGGCAGGTTACGATCCCAATATGTGGAAAGAGTCAGGCATCTGATTTTCCCTCGAAATCGAAGAAACATTTTTGTAAACTTTCACTCTTATGCTTTTCTGAAAAAAAGTTCACTTTTGATGTTACATTTTCGCTGTTTTCACGTCTTAAAGGGAAAAAACCAAATGTAAAATTATGAATAGACGTAGAATTGCATTGATTTGCTGCATCCTGATGGGATGTTTAGCATGCCTGGCACAGAATGTGGTGGAAGTGAAGAAGCCTGGCACATTGGGCTCGCTGCTCACACAGGAGCAGCAGGACACCTGCACCACTTTGATCTTACAGGGCAAACTGAATTCGTCTGACATCCGACTGTTGCGCTGTATGGGAGGATACGCTGAGGACGGGAAAGGTACCGGTAGACTGGAAAGGATAGACATGCAGAATGTGGTATTCGTTACGGACAAAGAGCCCTATATGACTCTGGAAGCCGCCAAGGAGAATCTGGTAGCCTATACCCAGAATGTCCACAGCCCAAGTCTTTCTGCTGGTTATAACATGAAGGGATATGCAGGGTATGTACCCTATGCCTATGAAAGCAGCAAACAGTCCTATATACCGCAAGTCTATCTGTCCAAAGAAAAGCCAGATGGACTATACATATACAACCAAAAGGGATGGAAACGCAGAGCCGACGAGAGCATAGCTTATTTCAAGGCGAATTTCATTCTCCATGCCAATCCTGAATTTGGGACAAAACCAGTATGGACACCCGAAGACAAGACAGGAGCCATCGTTTCATTCGCCCGAGGAAGGATGTCCAAAGAGGACTGGCGAAAGATAAAGAAATACAACTTGAAAAAGACAAAAGGGCATCGGTTGACAATGGAGAATGGTGAGTGCTACTGGAATGCCTATACCTGCAAGGATTATATATCTTTGGATATCTTCTACGGTTGTCCAAGCATAAAAGAGGTTATCCTCCCCAGGAATGTCAAGTGTGCTGGTAATATCCATGTAAATGATCTCGCCATCAGATACATCAAACCAGAGGATGAACAATTCTTGAACAATTTGGATAAATACAACAAGAAGCGAAAACAGGCAAACTGGTTCAATAAAATTCAGCCAAGGTGAGTAAACATGTAATAATCTCTCGTCTCATTCCTTCTTATAAATATCTTTCAATAGAATAAGGAAACAATAATTTGGCTAAGGTATTAATGACAAACACATATATTTAAACATCTTGTAATGAGCAAATTGCATATTTATCTCAAAGAAGACCAGCTGACGAAAAAGGCTGTGCTTTTTGTGGCAGTTCTATTTATGAGCACCACAATTCGCGCCTATGACATCGAAGTCAAAAACGCAGACGGGGTGACCATTTATTACAATTACATCAACAATGCAACGGAGTTGGAGGTAGCAAAATATCCAACGTATCTTTTGAAGTATTCTGGAACCGTTGTCATACCAGAGGAAGTAACCGATGGAGATGAAACACTAAAAGTGACAGGAATCGGAGCATGGGCATTCAATAATTGCACTAATCTGGTCTCTGTAACTATCCCCCATGGTGTGACAAGCATAGGAAATTTTGCATTCTCTGGCTGCACCGATATGACCTCACTGACTATCCCAAATAGTGTGACGAGTATTGGGAACAGGGCGTTCAATCATTGCGACAAGATGACTGCGTTCGATATTCCCAATGGCGTGACAAGCATTGAAGATGAAACTTTTGCAAATTGCAAGAGTCTGATTTCTGTTAGCATTCCCAACAGTGTAACAAGCATCGGAACCTTTGCATTTAAAGGTTGCAGCAGTCTGGTATCTATATCTATCCCTAACAGTGTGACAACCTTAGGAAATGGAGTGTTCCATAGCTGCAGCAGTCTGGTTTCTTTGGACATTCCCAACAGCGTGACAACCCTTGGTGAATACATGCTCAGAAACTGCCCCAGCCTTTCTTCCATTACCATTCCCAACAGTGTGACGAGTATCGAATCAAGTATGTTCTGGGGGTGTACCAGCCTGAGATCTATTGAGATTCCCAGCAGCGTGACAACCATAAAAGGTTATGCCTTTCGCGAGTGCAGCAATCTGGATTCCGTGGTGATTCCCAACAGCGTGACAACCATCGAAGGTGGTGCTTTCTGGGACTGTGAATGCCTAACCTCAGTGACTATTCCCAGCAGCGTGACAAAAATTGGAGCTTATGCATTTGGAGATTGCGAGAACATCATGACGGTCATATCTCTGATAGAAGAACCCTTTGCCATTGAGGGTGGATTAGCAGATTATCCGACATTCAGCGAGTACACTTTCTCCGATGCCACGCTGTATGTGCCAGAAGGAACATCAGAAAAGTACAAGGCAACAGATGGCTGGATGGACTTTGAGAACATAGTAGAGGGCTTGCCTGAAGGTATCCTGTCCACCTCCATGCCTGAAACTTCCTCCGCCCTCTACGACCTCTCAGGCCGCAGGCTTCAGCAGAAGCCACAGAAGGGAATCTATATTCAGGGCAGAAAGGTGCTGAGTAAGTGAGCGGAGAACCAAATTTTAGAGCAGCGAATGCAAAGAATGCTTGCATTTAATTTGCTGAGTCGTGATGAAATTCGACCCTAAGTCAAATGTTTGAACGTTTGTTTCTTTGAATGTTACAAAAATGCTAACTTTGCATCGTCTATATTGAATAATTATGAAAAAATTATCAACTATCCTCCTCTTCCTGAGTTTCCTCTGCTGTAGTTACGCCCAGGAAGTTCGTGATGCTCAGTTCCCTGGTGGGGACAAGGCATTGCAGCAATTCTTCCGTGAGAGTGTGGATTATACAGGCTCCTTTAAGAGTCGGAAGGATTTCTGTGTAGTAGCCGAGCTCCTGATAAAAGAAGACGGAACAGCGGTGTTCAGTAAAGTGATCAAACCGAAGAATGCGAAAGAGCGTGTTGTGCGTCAGGTGAAACGTCTGATAAAATCCATGCCTGCATGGGAACCTGCCACAACCCAAGGCACAAACGGGAATACTGTTGCCGTCAAGAGTCTGGTGGAAGTGACCATCCCATTCACCCACAACTACTATCTGGGAGAAGGAAAAACCGTTGTATGTGTGAAGGATGCTGGCACACTGGCAGAATTGCTTACTCAGGAGCAGCAGGATACCTGTTCGTACTTGGAGATAAAGGGTAATCTGAACTCAACAGATATTCTGACGCTTAGACGCATGGCAGGAGGAGATGGAGGAAAGGGCAGACTATCGAGATTGGAACTATTGGATGCAAATATCGTAAACGATGACAGACCCTATTTGATTTTGGAGGATGCTGAAAAGGAATTGGTGGTAGGGCTGCATTCCGTTACAAATGACGTTCAGGACATGAGTGGAATGGCTCCGCAGGCCTATGACCGCAACTACATCCGTTCTGGCTCTTTCCCTGTGGCAGTTTATCGCCTCAACGAGAAAGAGAGCGAGGAAAGGACAGGACCTTACTGGAAAGACATCAGGAAATACAGGATCAAGCGTTGTAAGGGACACCGCTTGCGCAAAAATGAGGATGGGACCTATACTTTCCTGTCTTTTGCAAAGCGCAAAAACTTCTGCTACGACATGTTCTTCCGTTGTCCCCAGATGCGAATCGTAGTCCTTCCCTATGGGACTCATCCCCAGAACAATGTACAGGTAACAGGGAGCAACATTCGGTATTATCATTGATTATTTTTTTTTCCTCATTTCTGCTATAGTTCTTATCCACGAATATTTTTCCATATTTCTCAAAATATCTTATGAAAAAGTGCTTTCACCTTTCACAATCTTCATAAGTGCGAACAGATTTATTACATCCATTTTTATCGATAAGAATTTTATGGAGAATGAGGCAAATCATGATTTTACGTCACAAAATGGTATTAAATCAAAAAAAAGTTCACTTTTGATGTTACAATTTCGCTAACTTTGCGTCGATAGGGATAGAATCAAAGAGAAATCAAATGATTAGGCACATTGTTTTCAGTATCCTGTTCTGCCTGTTCACGCTTAACGGCTGGGCACAGCAAAGTAATGGGCTGAATTCTTTGGCAGAGCGGTTGGAGAGATTCGGACGGGATATCCCTCAGGAAAAGGTGTTTGTCCACATGGATAACACCTGTTATTTCCTTGGCGACACCATCTGGTTCTCTGCCTATACACGGCAGACGAATACCGATGAGCCATCAAGGGTAAGTAATGTGCTTTATGCGGAACTATATAACAACGAAGGCTATCTGGTAGAGCGCAAGCTCATTGAAATGAAAGAGGGATGGGGGAACGGATTCTTTGCCCTGGATAAGGATATTATGTACAGCGGATTCTACGAGCTTAGAGCATACACCCGCTGGCAACTGAACTGGGGATTGTATGAGCACAAACATTTCAGGACCAGTAAATGGTTTCTGAACAAGGAATTTGAGAAGGATTTCTACAAGGATTACGACAAGCTTTACAGCCGCGTTTTCCCTGTCTATGACAAACCAGCACAAAAGGGTGCCTTTGATCATGACATGACGTTGCGTCCCCTGCGCCGTTACTTCAACAAGGATATGGACGAGAAGTATTGGAAAATGAGCCTTACGCTCTTCCCTGAGGGAGGCAATTTGGTGGCTGGAGTGGAGAACAGGGTAGCCTTCGAGGCGGCGATGTCGGATGGAGAACACTTAGAAGGTACCCTGATGGTGGGCAATGAGGAGGTAAAGACTGTGAACAGAGGCCGCGGCATGTTTACCCTCATTCCTGAAAAGGGAATGGAGCGTGATGTGACCTTTACTGCGAAAGACGGACAGAAGGTGACGGCCAAACTGCCCAAGCCGGAAGAACAGGGCGTAGCCGTGCAGGTGAGGCAAGAAGGTGAGGACATTACCATACATGCGAATGTCGTTGGTCTCACGCCTGACAGCTTGGCTATGACAGTGATGCACGAAGGGAAAGTGGAGGCATTTGAGCTGATTCATAATTCACAGATCACAATTCATAATGCAGAATTGGAGGCAGGCATCCACCAAGTGACAGTATTCGACACACAGGGGCGCGTTTGGGCAGACAGGTTGTTCTTTGTGACCAAACCGGAACTGGCAACCCCCACATTAACTGTCTCAGGACTGAAGGACGAATACAAACCCTACGAAAGAATCGAAATGGAGGTAACCTCATCTATCCATAGGAAGGGAATCGGAGGAGGCTTGTCTTTGGCTGTTCGCGACAGTTATCGGGCAGATGCTTTGTTTGACAATGGAAACATCATGACGGAGATGCTACTGGCAAGCGAGATAAAGGGTTTCATTCCTGATCCTGGCTGGTACTTCGAAAAGAACGATGAGGAGCATCGTCTTGGTCTAGACCTACTTATGATGACGCAGGGCTGGCGCCGCTTCGTTTGGCAGGATATGGCCGTAAAGGGTGACTGGACGATAAAACAGCCGATGGAAAAGACACCTATAATCACAGGTACCATCAGCAACAACTCATATTGGAAGGGCAAAGGTGGTAAAATCATTGAACCGGAACTCGCCAAGAAGCGGGTGAAGATACATGCAGAACTGGACATCCCTGGCAGACAGGAAAGAAGTATCGGTGAGATGGAAACAATCAACGGACGGTTTACCATGAGTCTGCCAGCGTATGATGGTGATGCATTGTTCTATCTCAGTGCCTCAGATACGACAAAGTGGAAAAGAGGAAAAGAATATGAATGGATACACGAACTGAATAACGATGAGGATAGACCCAAAGAATACATTAAGAGATATCCTATAAGTCTCTCGGAATTCCATGTCCGGATAAGCTTTCCATATCCGCGTTTCGTGAAACCCTATACCTTCTATCAGAACCATTTGAATGGGATTCCAGACGACAGCCCAGGCCTACAGTCAGACGTACTGGCCGACGGCACCCATCAGATGCGTGAGGTGAAGATTCGTTCCCGCTTTAGCGGGTTGCGCAAGTTTGACGACTCGCAACCGGCTCTCATCCTTGACGCTTATGATGCGGTGAATCATGCATATGACGCTGGAATGAAATACATTTATTCTGATTATATGGATGAGGACTTTAAAGGCTATCGACTCGGAAGATTCAGTTATATTCAGATGAACAATAACGATTGGATTAATTTGGATGAGGACAGGGCCATTGCCATTTCCTATATTGCCGATATGGGCGTTAGCGCAAATCCGACAGATATCATGGTACGTTATGGTCTGGGATACACAAGACGATGCCTCATGAATCTTCAGGACATACCCAAAGATTCTGTCTATCATTCCAAATATCTTCACTCCTTCTCTGTTGGCTCACACGAGGATCACATTAAGTCTTTGGATGATGAGTTGTATGAAACGGAAAAGTATGAATCTTCTCCAGAAGAGATGGAGGAATATAATGACCTTGGTCTTTTGGATAAGATCCTCATATACACTGATTATTATCCACGGAAGGAGGGTTCCCAACAATATTGGGGATCCGATGTTCCTGAAACGACAATCGTCCTTTATCCATATCCCAATGGTGCCAGACGTCCCGTTTATCGTGACCGCCGCTACATCCTCCCTGGCTTCGCTTATCCCGCCGAGTTCTACTCCCCTGACTACTCGAAGCAGACACCGCCAGAGCCCACAGATTACCGCCGCACGCTCTACTGGAATCCCAACCTCCAGCTCGACGAGAACGGACAGGCCCGCATCACCTTCTACAACAACTCACGCACCACCCAAATCAGCGTGGAGGCAGAAGGGCAGGCCAGCGATGGCACCCTGCTCTGGAGCAAGTGAAGGATTCTCACGTTGATGGCCAAAAGCCTGGAGTCAAGAGACAGAATCGAAGATGAAATTGACGCAGAACCGCATCCACTCAAAAATAGCCTACACCCTACACCAGGTACCCGTAACACGATGGCTATCAACAGGATACATGGGTGTAGGCTACCTACACCATCCTACACCCATGCATATTACTGACCCTCAACATCTTACATGGTACTGGTGTAGGGTGTAGGGCATTTTTGCGTTCATGTCAAAGATACATTTGCAAAAAAGCCGAGAAGGGAACTGTCAGAACAATGCGATGCCGGCAAACAAGTTCGGTGTTTCGGTCACTTATCCGTACCTGTGACTTCGTCGAAAGTACTTCTGCCCGGATTAGAGAATAAAATCTGCATTTGTTTTGCTTGTTTGCTCACTTAGCCGTAAATTTGTACCTACATAAACTAACAATCTATGGTAACTATGCTCAGAAAGAGGTTTCTTTTCATCATGCTGACGGCACTGGTCGCGCTGTCGGCCAAGGGCGGCAAGCCGGTTCGCATCTGCGTGGAGGCTGCGCAGGGCGATGCCACCAGGCTCCTGCAGCAGGCCATCGGCCAAGCTAGCGAACACAGCGGCAAGGAAGTGGTCATCGAGCTGCAGAACGCCGACTATCACCTCTACCGGCAAAGCGCTACGCCGAAACTCTACCACGTATCGAACACCACCTCAGAACAGGAGAACCCCGACGCCACCAAACATATCGGCCTGTGGATGAAGGGACTGAGGAACCTGACCATCGACGGACGAGGGGCAAGGCTGGTGACGCACGGCGAGATGACGGCCTTCGTGATCGACAGCTGCAAGAACATCAGGCTGAGAAACTTCACCCTGACGGCCGCAGACCCCACCGTGCCCGAGATGACGGTGACGGAGGACAGCGAACACCAGCTGACGGCCAGGATACATCCGCAGTCGAGGTATCGCATCGAGGACGGACGGCTCAGCTTCGTGGGCGACAGCTGGGCATGGCACAGGGGAATTGCACAGATCTATGACCCCCAGCGCGAGATAACATGGCGCGGCTGGATGCCCCTGAATGATGCGCAGAAGGTCGAGGAACTGGAACCGGGCGTAGTGAGGTTCTATTTCGAGAGGAAACCCGAGGTGCAGAGGGGCTGGGTCTTTCAGATGCGCGACTCCTACCGCGACGAGGTGTGCGGACTGATCCAGTACAGCCGTGACGTGGAACTGGAGGGGCTGCACGTCGCCTTCACCGGCAACTTCAGCATCGTAGGGCAGATGACGGAGAACCTCACCTACAGAAACCTCTCCTTCGAACCAGAAGCCGGAAGCGGCAGGACTTGTGCCGGATTTGCCGATTTCCTGCACTTCTCGGGTTGCAGGGGACGGATCTTGATTGAGCACTCACGCTTTGCAGGCGCCCAGGACGATGCCATCAACGTGCACGGTACTCATTTGGCTGTCAGGGAGTTCCTCTCTCCCACCCTGATGCGCCTCAGATACATGCACGGCCAGACGTACGGGTTCCAGTCCCTGTTGGCTGGCAACGAGGTGGACTTTATCGACCCGCACACGCTCCTGCCCCTGGGCACCTTCAGGGTAAAGACGGCACGTATGGACGGCGAGCGGGAAATCATCGTGGGGCTGACAAAACCCGTGCCGCAGGGAATCAGGGACAGGAAGGAACTGGCGGTGGAGAATGCCACGTACACGCCCGAGGTGACCATCCGGGGCAACTACTTCGCACGCATCCCCACCCGCGGCATCCTGGTCACTACGCGCCGGCCCGTGCTCATCGAGGACAACCTCTTCTTCCGCACACAGATGAGCGCCATACTCATAGCCGACGATGCCAGGAGCTGGTACGAGTCGGGGATGGTGCGCAACGTATGCATCCGCGGCAACCGCTTCGAGGAGTGCGGCACACCCGTCATCAACATTGCTCCGGAGAACGACAGGGACAGCGGGTGCGTACACAGCGGCATCAGCATACAGAACAACTGCTTCCGACTCTCGGGCCACCCCGCAGTAGCGGCCAAGTCGGTGGACGGACTCAGAATCGAACACAACACAATCTACTCGTCAGACGAAGGCGAACCATTTCACACACAGAGCTGTATGAATGTTTACATACAGGAGAACTTGAACATACCAAAAGACAAAGGAAATGCACACCCAGGGTGACATGAGCGAACTGCCTACTGCTATTGAAGGAATTAAAGTATCCTTTATCCCTGTTTCTATTTACGACCTCTCAGGCCGCAGACTCCAGCAGAAACCCACGAAGGGAATCTATATCCAAGGTGGCAGGGTGATGATTCAACGATGACGTTGATGGTTGATGGTCAAAAGCCTGGAGTCAAGAGACAGAATAGAAGATGAAATTGGCGCAGAACCAACATTTAAGTTTCATTCCTACATTTCTTGCGCTCCAGTAGATGATCTGGCGGAATCCCATTCACCATTTACAATCACCCGGTCTAATACATTCGGCTTAACTTCTTTAACTCCTTAACTACAAAAAACGAAAGCGGTTAGCGGTTATGGGTTAGCGGATAACGGGGGTAGCGAAGGAGTCTCGCAGAGACATGAAATGGGCAAGAAAAGACAACGTGTTGAAACGGACAAATCAACACGTTGAAATCACTGATGCAACACGTTGTCTTTTCTGAGGGAAGAAGAGGGGCGAAAGGTCGCAGGAAGCTATAGCCTTTTCAACTTCTCAATGCGAAAGTTTTTTCATAAAACGTTTGGTAATCAACAAAAATGTTGTACATTTGTGACCAACTATTTAAAAACTTTGGTAGAACACAAGTACAATGGATTTCGTTAAATTATTACTAAAATTGGTGGGAGTCGCCAAGAACTACATGGATGACGCCCAAAAGAACGAGCGACCCATCCGGCAGACCTCTCCGCGACCCGTTGAGCCGTCTGTGGTAAAGGAAAAGACTTCCGCTGAATGGGAGACCTATTTCAAGCAAATCCTGTTGAGTGAATTCCCCTCATACGACATTCGCGAAAACGTACCGGTAACGGAACTGGCAGGATTCGCCAACGATGAGTTCAAACTCTACAAGACACGTCCCTATCAGGCCTACAAAGCTGAATGGGGCCAGCCCTACACCTTTGTGCTTGAAAAAGACGGCAAAGCAATGGGAACGCTGATGCTGGGCAATGGACACAGCCACGACAGCAATGTCAAATACCTGATTGCCAGGATGTATGCCAAGAAATTGGGCATCCCTTACATCAATTTCTATACCCAGATGCCCAACGAAAGAGAGTATGTCATAGGGCGCATCCGCAAGTTGATGGCCTAAGAAACAACGAAAAAGGGGATGCAGCTTGGCTGCGCCTGCTGTGGAGGCAGCCTTGCCCACATCTATATGTTTTGCAGGCAACAGGGCAGGGTAACCTCTCGTAATCAGCAATTTTGCTGATTCAAAATTTTCCCCTTTTTCTTTTTTTTCCTCATGGAAAGCATCATCACACAACTGACCCGACAAGAGACTTGGGAAGCATTTCTCGCCTATCGACTGTTGAAAGGCCGCTTCACTTGGCATGAGTTTGACGAAGCCGACTGTTTTGTGGAGCAGGAAAAGTATCTTCATCTGGCAGAAAAGATTGCGCAAGGTGAAGGTCTTGGCATCCCTCAAAAGAAGGTTGTCAACAAGATGGGTACAGGCAAGAAGCGGGTGGTCTACAGTTTCTCGCCAGACGAGATGATGATGCTCAAAGTGATTGCATTCAAGCTATATGACTACGATGAGCATTTTGCCCCCAACTGCTATGCTTTCCGACGAGGCATAAAGGCCCACGATGCCATCCACGACATCATTCGAGCCATTGGAGGCCGGAAAATGTGGGCTTACAAACTCGACATCCACGATTACTTCAATTCCATTTCCATAGATATCCTGCTGCCGATGCTGGCAGAATTAATGGCAGACGACCCGCTCCTGTACCGTTTTTTCGAGAAGATGCTGACCGACAACCGCGCCATCTGCAACGGTGAGACTATCCATGAAAGCCGCGGCGTCATGGCGGGCACACCCACAGCACCTTTCCTGGCGGATGTCTATCTGAAAGAGGTTGACAAGCATTACAGCGAGGCTGGTGTCGTCTATGCCCGCTATTCTGACGACATCATCATGTTTGCTCCTGACCTTGAGACACTTGTGGACTGCAAGCGTAAAATGGCGGAATTTCTCATGCAATACCGGCTCGAAGTCAATCCTGACAAGGAAAAGATATACTCGCCTGATGAAGCCTTTGACTTTTTGGGTTTTAAGTGCCACGTCCACGACATAGACATCTCGGAAGCGACAAGAAAAAAGATGAAAGGCAAAATCAAACGGGCAGCAAAATCCCTCTTGCGCTGGAGCCGCAAGAAAAACATTGAGCCAGAGAAGGCAATGAAGGGCCTCATCAACCGCTTCAACCGAAAGTTCTTTGAGAATGGCGATGCTGAAGCCCTCACTTGGTCGAGATGGTTCTTTCCTGTCATCAACAAGACTGACGGCCTAAGAGAGATTGACCACTATCTTCAACAGAACATCCGCTTCCTCGGCACGGGGAAACACAGCAAGGCCAACTACAAAACCAGTTATGCCCAACTTAAACGGTTGGGATACAAGAGTTTAGTGAACGAATACCACAAGTTCAAGGAATCTCGTTGAACTTGCGCATGACATCACTCGAACTTACCCTCTGCACGCAATTCTGGAATTTGTCGATAGCCAGACAAGCTGCAATGGCAGCACTTTCTCCCAGCACCATGAAGACGGGTTCCATACGGATGCTTCCGTATGCGATGTGGCTGGCACTCAGGCAAACAGGAACCAGAAGGTTGCTTGCCTCTTCCTCTATGGGAGTAATCGAACGATAGCTCACATTGTAGGGCTTGGGACAACGGATCTGCACGTCACCCTCGTTCTTTACCATGCCATTCACCACGTAGCGGCCACAGTTGTGGGAGTCCATGGTGTAAGCAGCCCACCCCACGTAGTCATCAACATCCGTTCGCCCCTGACAATTGTGCTCTGTCATCACATAACGTCCTATCATACGGCGAGACTCACGGATGTACATTTGCGGTGTGAAATGAGCCGTCTCCTGATACTCATCTTTGGGCAGCCCCCACGCCAACATGCGCTTACGGATGCTGTCGGGAATCCTCTCATCGTGACCTACGAAATAGAGCAAGCCTAAGGTGTAATCGAGATGAGCCTTGCGTATCTTGTCTCTCTTTTTGTAATTTGCCTCTGGATAATCCCAGTTCTCGCCAATCATGTCCGTAGAAAAAGCTCCACGATTGTTGATGTCTGTCTTGTTGTTGGGCATGAAACTCCAACCGAAACAGTCGTGGACAGACGTCCAAGGCTCAACCTCCTTCCAGCGCAACAGAAGCTCGTAACGCGTGGGATCATAGTTTTCCGGCTTTGTGATAGGCAATCGGTTGGAGGGGTCATTGGTCAATGTGATGCGATAATTGTAAGCCTGGACACATCTGTCTGCCTCTCCGCTTTTCCCCATGTCTCCCTTCAGAATGCCATAAAGCAAACCACTCTTGGGATCGCCTTTTACCTTATAGGGATCCACGCCATCGGGGAACTGATGTTTGTCCAGCATCTGGACTCCATCATAAATCTCGTTGTACTGAGCATTGGATTCGCGGCCTACCGTATAGCTGACGCCAGACTTCGCCATCAAATCGCCTTCGTAAGAACAGTCCACAAAAACCTTTGCAGAAATCTTCACACGTTCCTTGGTGTTATCGGATTTCTCCAGGACGATGCTGCTTATCGCGTTTCCTTTCTTCTTTACCGAACGCAAGCGATATGGCATCAGGGGCTCCACACCGGCCTCTCTAAGGAAATCCTTATAGACAGACAATGCCACACTGGGCTCAAACCTGAAGGCTGGCTCATCCTTACCGTACTTCCTGCCTACCCGCTTGTAGAAATCAAGCGAAAGACCTTGAATGATATCCACCTTGCCTATATCCGTCTCTCCCAGACCTCCTGCCGACAAGCCACCAATACGGGTCGTGGGCTCTATCAGCAAGACCGTTTTACCCTGAGTCTTTGCCGTATAGGCAGCAATCACTCCAGCAGAAGTAGCGCCATAGATGCAGACATCCGCTTCCTTCTCTTCCACGATGGCAGACACTCCTTGCAAGAGTACCAACCAAGACATTAGAAAAACGCACAGTTTCCTCATAGCATTCTTATTAAATAAGGTATACGGTCACAAAGATAGCATTTTTTTTTGATAGAATCATCTCGAGGCGTTAAAATCCACAACTTCTATGCCTTCTTTCGGACAGAATGACTTATATGTAGCAGATGTGTCACTCGCGGAAAGTTAAGTCGTGTTAGAAACGTTATGGGAATGTTAAATCCACTGACACATTCAGGGATAAACCTGTGTGGCATGGTCCTTGCAACTTAAGTGGATGTGAAGCGAAGGCTCCATTGAAAGGGGCGATGAAAGAAGATAAAGAGCTTCATGAGAGAACAAATATAGAAACAAACATAAACAAAAGAAAATCAGGAGGTATGATTATGTTACCAAACAGTTATCGCAACGCATTGAATTGGATGGACGAATTCTTCAATGCTATTCCTGCAACGAGTCAGGTTCGCACCACAAGTCCTGCCATCAACATTACTGAGAGTGAAAAAGACTATCGATTGGAACTGGCTGTCCCAGGAACCACTAAGGAAGATTATAACATCCAACTGACCGAGGATGGCAATCTGATGGTCACTCTGGAGAGAAAGAACGAGAATCAAGAGAAGGAAGGACGCCGCTATCTGCGTCGCGAATTCAGCTACCAGCATTTCAGCCAGGCATTTACTCTGCCCGATGACGTGGATCGCGAGAAGATTTCCGCATCTGTCAAGGAAGGCATTCTCTATGTTGACCTGCCCAAGAAATCAGCAGAGGCCATGTCTATTGGCAAGAAGATTGAGATACAGTAAAAGAATGCTGGGAACCAGGATGGAATCCGTCAGCATCATATAGATTGGGTTAAGTGATTGTTTTTCTGGCACTCTGACATCTATCTTGTCAGGGTGCTTTTTTTCTATTCCAAAGATAGCTCATCCAGGCATAGGGCTTTCTCCGATAGCGATACCGTAAGTCGTGCTGGCAGGCATAAGCCTCGCGTTCGAAGGAGATGTTGCGATATGCCTTGTGCAGATTACGGTATTTGACCATCTTAATGCCCCACTCCATCACATACCACAGATAGAAGGGAACAAAGAGCATCTCACGCTGCTGCAAGGTGTGGATGTATTCATGGTTCACATCCACACGTCCCAAGCGTCCATACCCCTTTCGAGCAAAAACGACCCCGAAAAGATTGATGGCCCAAAAGGAGCCCAACGGCAGAAATCTGTTATAGATTATCTTCATCTGAACTGGTTGCAGGGATTACCTGTCGAGTATCTTCAAAAAGGGATAAAAAAAATTGGTTGTCATCACGACAACCAATCCTCATTAACCTTAAATCTAATACCATGAAAAACACACGGTGCAAAGGTAAGGCTTTTCCGCATAAACTATAAAACTTTTAGCTGTTTTTTTGTCCCAATAGCCAATTTATTGATTTATATCAATTTGAGAGACTTATTTCGAGACTATTTTCATCCTTACCCACACCCAACGGGGGATTATACGCCAAAAGAATACCAGAATGCGATACTTCCAATCCACCGTGATAATGGAACGGTTCCGTTCTATCCCCCGCACTATCTGGCGAGCGACTTTTTCAGGATCCAACTGCACTGGATAGTTCCCTCCATCGGTCAAAAGAGCCGTACGCACAAATCCCGGGCGTATATCATGGATGTAGAGGTGACGCAAGCCACGAATGTGGCACAACTGTGTCAGGCATTCCAGATAGTGGCTCACGTAGCGCTTGGTCGAGGAATAGGCGGGTGCAGCACCCAATCCTTTTGTGCCAGCTATACTGCTGATGACAGCAATGTGCCCTTCACGATCCTGTTCGGCAAAGTATTTCCAGGCCACGTCAACCATCCTCGTAAAGCCCTCCGCATTGGTCCTTACCGTAAGCAACTCCTTACCTGAATCCAGCGAAGGATTCTGATACCCGATGCCACTGCTGTGGAAGTACAGATCCATGCCTCCCATCTTCCCGATGAGACATTGCAATCCCTCTACGGCATCCTCGCGAGTCACATCAATGCATTGTGTAGCCTGGATGTTCGGATTCTCACGCTGTATATGCTGAAGCCTCTCCTGTCTGCGTCCGGCGATTCCGACAAGCCATCCACGTTCAGAAAGAACCTTGGCCACCTCCAGCCCAATGCCTGAGGTGGCACCCATCACAATAGCACGTTTTCCTTCCATCATTTCTATTACTTTTTTATTGCATACCACAAAGTTACCATTTTCCATGCCTGAAGAAACAAAAAAAGAATGTTTTCTGCCATTTTTGACTCTCACGAAAGCAAAAAAGACCAGATTTCGCATCCAAAAAGAAATTTTCTTTCATCAGACAATTCAACTTATCACAAATTTCCATAACTTTGGAAACAAAAACAAACATTTACACCTATGAAACTTAACGGAAGAAGAGAGAGTAATAATGTAGACGACCGCCGCGGCATGAGAGGAAGCACTGCTGCCGGTCTGGGTATAGGTAGTGTCGTCCTGATAGCCCTATTCACTTTCCTGCAAGGAGGAAACTTGGGCGACGTGATTACCAATGTGGGAACGCAGATGGCTCAAAGCCAGAACGTTACCACTCAGGAAGGACAGCGTGAATTCACTAAAGAGGAACAAGAATTGGCAAAATTCGCCAGTCAAATCCTGGCAGGTACCGAAGACGTTTGGACAGCCGAGTTCAAGAAACTGGGCAAAACCTACACGCCTCCCAAAATGGTACTTTACACGGGTGCCGTTAGAACAAGTTGCGGCAATGGTTCCAGCGAGATGGGTCCCTTCTATTGCTCTGGCGACCAATGCCTCTACATCGACTTGTCGTTCTTTACTCAAATGAAATCCCAACTGGGCGCAGATGGCGACTTTGCGTATGCCTATGTGATTGCCCACGAAGTAGGACACCATGTCGAGAACCTGCTGGGAACCTTGAATGAAGCCCATCAGAAGATGGCACGCCTCAATTCCAAGGAAGCCAACAAGATAAGCGTTCGTTTGGAACTGCTGGCCGACTTCTATGCCGGTGTTTGGGCTTACCATGACAACCAAATGTTTGGCAGCATCGAAGATGGTGATTTGGAAGAGGCTATCAATTGTGCCGAGGTGATTGGCGACAATTATCTGCAGGAGAAGGCCAACGGACGCTCTGTCCCAGAAACCTTCACCCACGGAACCTCTGCTCAGCGCATGAGATGGCTCAAGCTCGGGCTTGAGACAGGTGACATCCGTAGGGGTACGACATTCCAGAAGAGCGACGCAGAACTCTAAAAGGGCTTTCCTGAAGAAAAGGGAACTCAAAGAAAGATTAGTGGCATCGATTGGTGCCACTTTTTTTATCTCTACTCTCTCCAAAGAATCCCAACAATCACCAGCAGATAACCGGCCAGACACAACATCGGAGCAACAACAATCCGCCGAGTTGAAAAGATTTCAGGATTGAAAGCTTCCTCTGTACTTCCTGCACCTGACATCAGGCAGTAGCCTATGAGGATGAGGACGCATGCAATGATGATTATGAAAACATTCCTTTTTCCAAAAAGACGTAGGGGGTCATTGGGGGTATTGTTTGAGGTAGTGTTCATAGTGGTTGTAGTATTGATTTACGATTTGTTTCCTTTCGAACAAGTAAGCCAGCGAGAGAGCCTGCTGCATAGTTTCCATCCAGTCGTGAGCAGAATGGAGAGAACCTGATTGACGCGAGGGTTTGATTGACTCTATCCAGGAAAGCCATTCGTCAGCGCGACGCATCAGGTTACCGACTATCTCATCGGCCTTACCTGCCTGGCCATCCAAATAGAAACAGCGAGCCATAGAGAGAGCGTATTCTGTATAGGGCACATTCTCCTGAGGCATCTCTTGCTGCCATTTTTGACAGACAGCAAGAGCACGCTTGAGATCGTTGCTTTGGAGCAGCGAGTCAATCAAAATGCTCATGATGACCTGATGAGTGTTCGCCATACGCTTCACATCCTCATCCACATAGATTCCCTCTGCCTTGAGGTTGCCATAACGGAAACGATGCATGACGTTTTCGTAGAGTCTTTCAACATCCACATCCCGACCTGCAGCAGTCGGCGAGACGCGATAGGCAAGACCTTCCAGGACCAGATGATCGCGCAAATAAGGTAACAGGCCAGAACCCATATTGATAGAAGTGTATATGGGACGGTTCCAATCTGCTTTCGACAACATCTCCAACACCATCAAATCTTTCTTGTACAGTCCACGCATCCCTTTGAATGAAAGAACCATCGAGCCTTCGCTCGAAGTAATGGTGACGCTGTCCGTTGGAATGCATTGCATATCAGGTCGGTCACTAAGTATCCATTTGTGGAGGATGTTCTTTAGTTCAAAGGGCTGGTCGCCGAAAAGCTTATGGGCTTCTTCTGGATATTTTTCAACAAGTTCTTTCACCCTCTCCTTCATTTCGGGATGAATAGGTACATACTCACGGCAATCCTCTTGATAATCCTTGTGCTGCCAACTGATGGGCAGGGCTGGGGAATCATAGGCAGGACGTTTCATCTGGTCGATATACCAATCTGTTTGCAGATACTCCATGTTGCAATCCCGTGTGTCAGTGCGGAAACCTTCCACCTCATGATTATACCATAGCGGGAATGTATCGTTGTCACCATTCGTCAGGATGATGGGATTCCCCTCGCGTTGCATGCTTTCCAGATAATTGGCTCCAAAATCGCGACAGGTAAAACGATCTGATCGATCATGATCATCCCACGTCTGGCTCACCATCTGCAAAGGAACGAATAGAGTAAGGATGGCTCCTGCAATACTGGCAGTCAGCTTCCCACATCGGAACAGTTTCCTGAGTAAAGCCGTAACCATGCCAACTCCTAAACCTGTCCAGATGGAAAAGGCATAGAAGGAACCTACATAGGAATAGTCGCGCTCGCGTGGCTGAAGCGGTGTCTGGTTGATACACACCACGATAGCCAATCCTGTCATCAGAAACAGCAACATGATGACATATAATTGATGCCGCCCTCTGCAACCTTTCCTCCTCTGCCAAGCAATTCCCGCCAAACCAAGCAGAAGTGGAAGACCGAAGAAAACATTTCGTCCCTTGTTGGTTCTCAAATCGGAGGGCAACAATGATGTATCGCAGCCAAGCAACAAACTGTCTATCCACCTGATACCTGTTATCCAGTTGCCATGCTCCACTTCACCATGTCCCTGAATATTGTTCTGACGTCCCACGAAGTTCCACAGGAAATAACGCCAGTACATGAAATTCACTTGGTAAGTTAAGAAAAAACGCAGATTCTCGGCAGCTGTAGGCAAATTGCCATGCTTCTTGACACCTCCCATGATGTCTTCGTATGCCTTGGCATGACGGGAGGAATGCATCCGTGGGAAGAACATGTTGTCCTTGTACTGATACTTCACCTCATGGCGTATCACCTCATATCTCGTGGAGTCAACCGAAGGGCGATAGACAGCAGCTCCTTGCTTCTCCTTTGGCACCATATAATTACCTTTCGTCTCATAGTCAAGCTCGCTGCAATATGCAGGACCATAGATAAGGGGCGTGTCGCCATATTGTTCACGACTTAGATAACTGCCCAATGAAAAGATGTTGCCTGGCGCATTCTCGTTCATCGGCACATTAGCATTGGCACGGATAAATATGACTCCATAACTGCTGTAGCCCATCAGTATCATCAGCAGGCATGCCAATGATGTCTTCCAAATTTTGCGATGGACTTTGTGGAACGCAATGACAAGTGTGCCAACAAGCAGCATGATGTAGCAAAGAAGTCCTGTATGATAAGGACAACCCAATACATTAGTAAACAATAGCTCAAACCATCCGCCTACCTTCGTAATCCCTGGAATGATAAGAAAGAGAATGATGGCTAAAAGCAAGGCACCTGCTGCCAACGTCTTCATTGAGCCAAACAACGTGACACGTTTCGCCTTACGATAATAGACAATAAACGACATGGCTGGCAAACACAGCAAACAGAGGAGATGAACACCAATGGAAAGACCTGTGACATAAGCAATCAGAATAATCCATCGGTCAGCCTGCGGAGCATCGGCCTCACTCTCCCACTTCAAAATGAGCCAGAACATCAAGGAAGTAAGGAAACTGGAAAACGCATAGACTTCTGCTTCGACTGCAGAAAACCAAAACGTGTCACTGAATGTATAGATCAACGAGCCTACCATTCCGCACGCCTCAATATCGACAATCTGTGAGATGGTCAAGTCCCTGTTCTCTGGAGAAACCAACTTCCTGGCGAAACATGTTATTGTAAGAAACAGGAAGAAAATGCAGCCGCCACTCAAGAGAGCAGATAGCACATTGACCATCAAGGCGACATCCGACGGCTTGGATGCAAACTGAGAAAAGAGATTGGCAGCCAACATGAAAACAGGAGCGCCAGGTGGATGACCTATTTCTAATTTATATCCACACGCTATGAATTCAGGGCAGTCCCACAGACTGGCTGTAGGCTCCACCGTTAGACAATAGACAATGGCAGCAATGGCGAAGAGAAGCCATGCCATGCCAGTGTTGAGTTTTGAAAAAACTGTTTGTCGCATAATTCCTTGCAATTAAATTTTTTGCAAAGGAAGCAACAAAAGAGGGAACAAACGTCAGAAACTGTCTTACATTTTGCTGACAGAAAACTGACAATTCTCTAGCACTACCCTAAACCCTTGTCTTTCAAGCAGTAAGACCTACTCCTATCTGATTCTATTTTCAAGTTAGAATGCTCTTCAACAATGAGTCGTAAGCGACGAATAAGTGTATAGAGGGTATCATAAGCATCGGGCTTCTTGGGCCAAAGGGCTTCGCATATCTCTGCTTTAGAAATCCGATGAGACGGAGCATGGAAAAACATCTCCATGACCTGTTGCTGCATCGGAGTTAACTGGATAATCTCGCCTGAGGATGCAAGAAACTGCCTATCGACATCAGAATAAGTGATTCCTCCATACGTGTGAAATCCTTCCTTCAGCAAAGGCTCCCCCAGCAATCTGTTTCTTCTTCGGAGGAAGATGCAAAACGCAACCCAACAAAAAGAAAGAGTCCACAAAGCAGCTGCAGGACGTTGGTCGGAGAGAGAGAAAATGGTTCCCACCGAACATTTTGCATAGCAGACAAACTTCTTCTGGCGAGTATCCACAGCAAGAGTTGCTTTTCCTCGAAGCTTCTCCACCTGAAGATGGCTGTTGAAAACACGAATAGTGTCCTGATTAATCGCTGCAGTTTGTTGCTCGGCCATTGTCAACGCCAATGCCCGATCCATACTTTTATTTACCCAATTCGCTGTAGCTCTATAACTGTGATAACTGGTAAAGAGCGAAGTTATGAGCAGTGCCAAAAGCACCAACATGGCATACCTGTGCTTCATTTCTCTTATCTGAATTTACTGCAAAGGTAATAAATTCTTCCGTCAATGAGGCATGTTTTAGCAAAATTTGCATATAATTAAGCTCTATTCAAATTGTCATATTACACTTCATAAGTATGGGCAAAGTAGGTCGTCTAAGAGATTGAGGAAAGATTGAAAACAATAAAAACAAGACCGCCCCGTCCTCTACGGACAGAGCGGTCTCTGTAATATTGCAATTTAGAATTATTCAGCGTTTTCTACGGGTGCCTCTGCTGTCTCAGCGGGCGTTTCTGCTGTCTCAGCAGGTGTCTCAGCGGCGGCTTTCTTGGAAGAACGACGTGTACGCTTTACCTTCTTAGCGGTCTTAGCCATGTTCTCATCGAAGTCTACCAATTCGATAAAACACATGGGAGCATTGTCGCCAGCACGGAAACCAGTCTTGATAATACGGGTATAGCCACCAGGACGATCAGCCACCTTCTGAGAGATGACAGTAAACAACTCAGTTACTGCCTTCTTATCCTGAAGGTAACTGAATACTACACGACGTGAGTTGGTAGTATCCTCCTTTGACTTCGTAATCAAAGGCTCTGCATACTTCTTCAAGGCCTTTGCCTTGGCCAGGGTCGTAGTGATTCTTTTGTGCATGATCAGAGAGATTGTCATGTTGGAAAGCATGGCTGCTCTGTGGGATGCAGTACGACCCAGATGATTAAATTTCTTATTATGTCTCATTTCTTTTTAATCTTTATCTAATTTATACTTAGAAATATCGGTTCCAAACGACAGATTCAGACTCTCGAGCAAATCATCAAGCTCCGTGAGCGATTTCTTACCAAAGTTGCGGAACTTCAACAAATCAGTCTTGTTGTACTGAACCAAATCGCCGAGTGTCTCTACGTCAGCCGCCTTCAAGCAATTGAGGGCACGTACGGAAAGATCCATATCGACGAGTTTGGTCTTGAGAAGTTGACGCATATGCAGAACCTCTTCATCAAACTCCTCATTTGCATCCTCTTCTGTATTGTCGGGAGTTATCTTCTCGTCAGAGAAGAGGTAGAAGTGATAAATGAGTATCTTGGCTGCCTCTTTCAAGGCGTCCTTTGGGTGTATGGAACCATCAGTTGTAATTTCGAGGATAAGTTTCTCGTAGTCGGTCTTTTGCTCGACACGGAAATTCTCGACAGAATACTTTACGTTTCTGATAGGAGTGTAAATTGAATCGATAGGAATCACATTGACATCGGTACAACGGTCACGGTTCTCTTCTGCAGGTACATAACCGCGACCTTTGCTGATGCTGATCTCTATCTGCATTGATGCTTTTGCATCTAAATGGCAAATAACTAATTCAGGGTTTAACACTTCAAATCCAGTCAGATACTTGTTAAAGTCACCAGCGCGAAACTCTGTGGCGTTCTCAACGGTTACTGAAACTTTCTCGTTCTCGAATTCTTCAACTATTTGTTTGAATCGAACTTGCTTCAGATTCAAAATAATATTGGTAACATCCTCCTTAACACCAGGAATTGTTGCAAACTCGTGCTCTACACCGCTAATAGAAACGGTATCAATAGCAAAGCCATCAAGAGATGAAAGCAGGATGCGGCGCAAAGCATTACCTATGGTAGTACCAAAGCCACCTTCCAGAGGACGAAACTCGAACTTGCCGTACTTGTCGTCCGCCTCCAACATTATTACCTTATCGGGTTTTTGAAATGCTAATATCGCCATCCTTAATTATTATTTAGAATACAACTCAACGATCAACTGCTCCTTGATATTTTCGGGAATATCTGCACGGTCAGGGCGATGCAAAAGTTTACCTGCTTTCTGAGCCTCATCCCATTCAATCCAAGGATACTTGCTGTGGTTGAAACCTGCCAATGCATTGACAATTACCTCAAGACTCTTGGAACGCTCGCGAACACCAACAATCTGACCGGGCTTAACAGCATAGGAAGCAATACCAACCACCTTGCCGTCAACAACAATGTGCTTGTGATTAACCAACTGACGGGCAGCAGAACGAGTAGGAGCAATACCCAAGCGATATACGATGTTATCAAGACGGCACTCCAGATCCTGCAGAAGAATCTCGCCAGTAATACCACTGATGCGGGATGCCTTGTCAAACATGTTACGGAATTGCTTCTCTAAAACGCCATAGGTATACTTTGCCTTCTGCTTCTCAGCAAGCATGATACCATACTCAGAAGACTTACGACGACGATTATTGCCATGCTGGCCGGGAGGAAAGTTACGCCTTGACAGAACTTTGTCTGCGCCGAAAATGGGCTCGCCAAAACGACGCGCGATTTTTGATTTAGGTCCAATATATCTAGCCATAATCTATATCTATATTTAAAAGGTCCAGTGAAAATTAAACTCTTCTTCTCTTGGGAGGACGGCAGCCATTGTGGGGTAATGGAGTAACATCAACAATCTCCACAACCTCAATGCCAGCGCCATGAACGGTACGGATAGCTGATTCACGGCCATTGCCGGGACCCTTAACATATGCCTTCACTTTACGAAGACCCAGATCATACGCCGTCTTGGCACAATCCTGTGCTGCCATCTGAGCAGCGTAGGGAGTATTCTTCTTTGAGCCACGGAAACCCATCTTGCCAGCAGAAGACCATGAAATCACCTGACCTTCGCTGTTGGCCAAAGACACGATAATGTTATTGAAAGAACTGTGAACGTGAAGTTGACCCATTGCGTCAACTTTGACGACTCTTTTCTTTGCTGCAACTGTTTTTTTTGCCATGATATCAATTATTATTTAGTAGCCTTTTTCTTGTTAGCAACAGTCTTCTTCTTGCCCTTACGTGTACGAGCATTATTCTTAGTGCTCTGGCCACGAACGGGAAGACCGTTACGATGACGAACTCCACGATAACAACCGATATCCATCAGTCGCTTGATATTAAGTGAAACCTCGCTGCGCAGGTCACCCTCGACCTTGTACTCAGCACCAATGATTTCACGAATCTTACCAGCCTCTTCATCGGACCATGCAGATACCTTCTTGTCCTTATCGACACCTGCCTTCTCCAAAATCTTGGCTGCGCTACTGCGACCTATTCCAAAAATATAGGTCAAAGCGATTTCACCCCGCTTGTTCTGAGGTAAATCTACACCAACAATTCTAATTGCCATATACCAAAATATTACTTTTGCAATAATGATTAACCCTGACGTGTCTTGTACTTAGGGTTTTTCTTGTTAATAACATACAAACGACCCTTGCGGCGAACAATCTTGCAGTCTGGGGTACGTTTCTTTAAAGAAGCTCTTGTTTTCATATTGATGTTTTTATTTATATCTAAATACGATACGTCCTTTGGTCAAGTCGTATGGGCTCATCTCCACTTTGACTTTATCACCAGGAAGGATTTTGATGTAATGCATTCTCATCTTGCCAGAGATGTTGCAGATAATCTTTTGACCAATCTCCAACTCGACGCGAAACATCGCATTTGAAAGAGATTCTACAATTACACCGTCTTGCTCTATAACAGCTTGTTTTGCCATGCTCTAAACTATAATAATGTTTTCTAGTTTCTCTATTTCCTCGAAAGAAGACAAAATATCGGGTTTGCCATGATGAATTGCAATGGTATGCTCAAAATGGGCAGAAGGCTTTCCGTCGCGGGTTCGAACAGTCCACTGGTCAGGCATCAAATAGATCTGAGGCGAACCTAAGGTTATCATAGGCTCTATGGCTATGCAAAGGCCATTCTTGATCATGAGGCCGTTTCCGCGACGTCCATAATTGGGAACTTGAGGATCCTCGTGCATTTCACGGCCAATTCCATGACCTACAAACTCACGGACGACTCCATAGCCCCGACTCTCGCAACATTGCTGTACAGCACAACTTATATCACCGATTCGCTTACCGGCACATGCTGACTGTATGCCCAAATAGAGTGACTCCTTGGTCGTACGAAGAAGGTTGAGAACTTCCTCGGAAGGCTCGCCAACACAAAACGTGTAGCAGGAGTCGCCATTGTAACCATTCAAGAGTGTTCCGCAATCAACCGAAACGATATCTCCTTCTTGGAGAGGAATATCATTAGGGATTCCGTGAACTACCTGATCATTGACCGAAGTACAAATGGAGGCAGGAAATGGTCCACCATAAGGATTTGGGAAACCCTTGAAGGTGGGCTCTGCTCCATGATCACGTATAAACTCGTCTGCAACCTTATCCAACTGCATGGTAGTAACTCCAGGCTTGATGTTTCTTCCAACTTCAGCCAAAGTCAGTCCCACCAATTGGTTGGCTGCTCTCAATAATTCAATTTCATCTTCTGTCTTAAGAAAAACCATTTTTCTTATCGAGCAGAGATACCAGAGCGACCGTGGATACGGCCAGAGCTCAACAAGCCATCATAATGTCTCATCAGCAGGTGACTCTCAATCTGCTGGAGTGTATCCAATACAACACCAACAAGAATCAAAAGTGAAGTTCCACCAAAGAACTGGGCAAACTCCTGCTGAACATTCAGCAAACCAGCAAAGGCTGGCATACATGCAATCACTGCCAGAATAATAGATCCTGGGAAAGTGATATGAGACATGATCCTATCAATATATTCAGCTGTATCCTTGCCAGGACGCACGCCAGGGATGAAGCCATTGTTGCGCTTCATATCCTCAGCCATCTGGGTTGGATTCAAAGTAATAGCTGTATAGAAGTAGGTAAAGGCGATGATCAGGAAGGCAAATACCAAATTGTATGCCCAGCTTGTATGATCAGAGAATGCCATCAACACAGGTGATGCAGACTGACCGTTCTCAAGCAAACCCAGCAGTGTGATAGGAATGAACATAATAGCCTGAGCAAAAATGATAGGCATTACATTTGCAGCAAAAACCTTCAGGGGAATGTACTGACGTACACCGCCTACCTGCTGACCAGCATACATACGCTTGGCGTACTGTACAGGAATCTTACGGGTACCCTGTACCAACATGATAGCTGCCAAAATAACCACGAAAAGCAACAGGAGCTCAATCAGGAACATCACCAAACCGCCACCTGCAAGATTGTTCAGACGGGACACAACTTCCTGGCTGAATGCCTGAGGCAAACGTGCGATGATACCCAACATGATGATCAGAGACACACCATTACCGATACCCTTATCTGTTATACGTTCACCGATCCAAAGGATAAACATACTTCCAGCTGCCAAAATAATAGTGCTGGCAATCATAAACCAAGTCCAATCCAAAGAAGGACTCAAAGCACCACCAGATTGGATACGCAGGTTGAAAAGGTAAGCTGGTCCCTGGAATAACAGGATGAAGACAGTCAGATAACGGGTATACTGACTCATCTTTCTACGTCCACTCTCACCCTCACGCTGCATCTTCTGGAAATAAGGTACAACGAATGCAAACAGCTGAATGACGATAGAAGCTGTAATATAAGGCATAATTCCCAATGCAAAGACAGATGCATTAGAGAAAGCGCCTCCTGAGAACATATTCAACAAGGACATAAGACCCGAGTTGGTCTGCTCTCGCAAAGCTGTCAAAGCCTCAGGATTAATACCGGGCAGGACAACGAATGACCCGAAACGGTATACTGCAGCAAAACCAAGCGTAATGAGAATTCGAGTCCTCAAATCCTCAACACGCCATATGTTCTTTAGAGTTTCAATAAACTTCTTCATCAGATATTACAGTTTAGTTGCGGTTCCACCTACATTCTGGATGGCAGCCTCAGCAGACTTAGAGAATGCGTTAGCAGTTACCTCAACCTTTGTGGTCAGGGTTCCATTACCAAGAATCTTAACAGGCATTTTAGCCTTTGCCAAACCGGCTTCTATCAGTTCCTTAATACCAATGGTAGTAATGCCCTTATCTGCCAATCCCTGAAGAGTGGCCAGGTTGATGGGTTGATACTCTACACGATTGATATTCTTGAATCCGAACTTAGGCAGACGACGCTGCAAGGGCATTTGACCACCCTCGAAACCGATCTTCCTCTTGTAACCAGAACGTGCCTTAGCACCCTTGTGACCACGGGTAGAAGTTCCACCCAAGCCAGAACCAGGGCCACGGCCAATTCTTTTGCGGCTATGAGTAGAGCCACTTGCTGGTTTCAAATTATTTAATTTCATAACGTCAATCAATTTAACTAGTTGATACACTATTAATCAATCACCTTTACCAAGTGAAAAACAGCCTTGATCAAACCACGGTTTGAAGGAGTATCCTCAATTTCAACAACTTGGTTCATCTTCCTTAGACCCAGAGTGTCCAAAGTGGCTTTCTGAGTACGAGGAGCATGTATTCTGCTACGTACTTGCTTTACTTTAATCGTTGCCATATACAAAATCCTCCTTATCCTCTAAATACTTTTTCAATACTGATTCCACGGTTAGCAGCAATGGTTCTAGCATCACGCATGCTACATAAAGCTGCAATAGTAGCCTTAACCAAATTATGAGGGTTGGAAGAACCCTTGGACTTAGCTAAACAGTCTTTAACACCAACACTCTCAAGTACGGCACGCATAGCACCACCAGCTACCACACCAGTACCTGTTGATGCAGGCATAATCAGAACACTAGCACCACCAAATTTGGCTGTAGCCTCATGAGGAACAGTTCCATTGATAACAGGAACTTGAACCAAATTCTTCTTTGCAGACTCTACGCCCTTAGCAATAGCGGCAGTAACTTCACCAGCCTTACCAAGACCCCAGCCGATAATACCACTCTCATTACCTACAACAACGATGGCTGAAAAAGTAAAAGTGCGACCACCCTTGGTAACCTTGGTAACACGATTGATAGCAACCAATCTGTCTTTCAACTCGATATCACTACTTATCTTAACCTTATTAATTGCCATAATCTATTAAAATTTAAGTCCACTGTTACGAGCAGCATCAGCCACTTCTTTTACTCTACCATGATACAGGTAACCATTACGATCAAAAACTACCGTAGTAATACCTGCCTCAAGTGCCTTCTTAGCAATCAACTCACCCACCTTGGCGGCCTGTTCCTTTTTAGGACATGCTTCCATACCAAGAGAAGATGCTGATGCCAACGTGGTACCAGTCAAATCGTTAATGATTTGAACATAGATCTGCTTATTGCTTCTAAATACAGACATGCGAGGACGCTCGGCTGTACCAAAGATCTTATTACGAATTCTATACTTAATTTTAATTCGTCTTTCTATTTTTGTTGTCATGATCTTACAATTTTAAAGTTACTTAGCACCTGCTGACTTACCAGACTTTCTGCGAATCTGCTCGCCAACGAACAAAATACCCTTACCCTTGTAAGGTTCAGGCATACGGAAAGAACGAATCTTTGCACAAACCTGACCCAAGAGTTGCTTGTCGCAAGACTCTAGGATGATCTGAGGGTTCTGATTCCTTTCAGACTTAGTCTCTACTTTGATTTCTGAGGGAAGCTGGAATACAATAGGATGAGTGTAACCCAATGAGAACTCCAGAATATTACCTTGATTGCTAACACGGTAACCAACACCAACCAATTCAAGTTTCTTCTGGAAACCCTCGGAAACACCAACAACCATATTGTTGACTAATGCACGATAGAGACCATGGAAGGCCTGCTTCTGCTTTCTCTCAACATCAGATTTCTCATCAATCTCAAAAGTAACCTCAGTGTCAGAGATCTTCACTTGAATAGAAGGATCTACAGCCTGGGTCAGTTCGCCTTTCTTACCCTTTACAGTGACAACGTTATCTTCGCTAACGCTAATGTTGACACCTGAAGGAATGCTAATGGGCAATTTACCTATTCTAGACATATCTTGAATCCTCCTATTAATATATGTAACAAAGAACCTCGCCACCAATCTTGAGATCAGCAGCCTCTTTGTTAGTCATTACACCCTTTGAAGTGGATAAGATTGCAATACCCAATCCATTAATAACTCTCGGCATATCCTTATAACCTGTATACTTACGCATACCAGGAGTGGATATTCTGATCAATTTCTTGATTGCATTAACTTTGTTGACGGCGTCATACTTCAGTGCAATCTTAATTGTTCCTTGGGGACCATCATCGATGAACTTGTAGTTCAGGATGTACCCCTTCTCGAAGAGAATCTTAGTGATTTCCTTCTTCAAATTTGACGCAGGCACCTCAACAACTCTGTGTTTAGCCATGATTGCGTTACGCAATCTTGTCAAATAATCTGCAATTGGATCTGTCATTTTATAAAAGATTTAATTAATCGGGACTCTCCCGACAATATTAAAAGATAATAAATATATATCCTTACCAGCTAGCTTTCTTAACTCCGGGAATCAAGCCATTGGATGCCATCTCACGGAATTGAATACGGCTGATACCGAATAAGCGGATGTACCCCTTTGGACGTCCTGTAATCTTACAACGATTATGCAGACGAATGGGATTTGCATTGCGAGGAATTGCCTGAAGTTTCTTAGCGGCTTCATAAGCCTCTACAGGATCACCACTCTTGACAATCTTCTTCAGTGCGGCACGCTTCTCAGCATACTTGGCTACGAGCTTAGCTCTTTTAATCTCGCGAGCCTTCATGGATTCTTTTGCCATAACCTATCAGTCTTTTTTTGCGTTCTTAAAAGGCAGACCAAACTCTTTGAGCAGAGCATAACCCTCCTCATCGGTCTTAGCGGTGGTAACAAAAGTGATATTCATACCCAAGATACGATCGATAGCATCGATATTAATCTCGGGGAAGATAATCTGCTCCTGAATACCCATTGTGTAATTACCACGACCATCGAACTTACTCTCAATACCCTTGAAGTCACGGATACGGGGCAGAGCCACACGAATCAGTTTCTCCAAAAACTCATACATACGCTCACGACGTAATGTCACCATAACGCCAATGGGCATCTTCTTACGAAGCTTAAAGTTTGCAACGTCCTTCTTTGATACAGTAGCAACAGCCTTCTGGCCAGTGATAGCTGTAATCTCGTTAATTGCAACCTCAATTATCTTCTTGTCAGCAGTAGCCATACCAAGACCCTGATTGATCACGATCTTTTTCAGTACGGGGATCTGCATGGAAGATGAATAATTGAATTGCTTCTGCAGTGCAGGAGCTATGCGCTCTGCATATTCTTTCTTTAGGCTTGCTGTATTTGCCATTATTTAGATCTCCTTTGTTATTTAACAGTTACCTTCATTGCTTTACCGTTGGAACGGACAGGCTTGCCGTCAACAATGGGATTAAGCTTTGAAACTTGAATGGGAGCCTCCTGCTTAACAATGCCTCCCTGAGGGAACTTAGCACTAGGCTTCTGACTCTTGGAAACCATATTGACACCCTCAACAATGGCGCGCTGCTCCTTCACGAGCACTTTCAACACTTTACCGCTCTGACCCTTATTGTTGCCAGAATTTACGTAAACTGTATCGCCTTTCTTAATGTGTAACTTACTCATTACTATAAATCCTTATTATATTAAAGAACTTCAGGTGCCAGTGATACGACCTTCATGTTAGCAGCACGCAACTCGCGAGCAACAGGACCGAAAATACGACTTCCACGCAATTCACCTGCGTTGCTAAGAAGAACACAAGCGTTATCATCAAAACGAATGTAAGAACCGTCAGCACGACGAATCTCTTTCTTTGTACGTACGATCAGGGCCTTTGATACTACACCTTTCTTAATATCACTGGATGGGATAACGCTCTGTACAGCGACAACAATCACATCACCAACAGTTGCATAACGACGACGGGTACCACCGAGCACACGAATACACTTGCACTCTTTTGCACCACTATTGTCTGCAACAATCAATCTAGATTCTGCTTGTATCATAATTACTTAGCTCTTTCTACGATTTCTACTACTCTCCATCTCTTGGTTTTGCTCAGAGGACGAGTCTCCATAATCAGAACAGTATCACCCTTATGGCAATCGTTCTTCTCGTCATGGGCATGGTATTTCTTTGTCTTAGCAACAAACTTACCATAAATAGGGTGCTTCTCCTTGAACTTTGCAGCTACAACAATGGTCTTATCCATTTTGTCACTAACAACAACACCCGTTCTTGTTTTTCTTTTATTTCTTGTTTCCATGTCTATGACCATTTTTTATTTGTTAAGTTCTCTCTGACGGAGCACTGTCATCATTCGAGCGATATTACGACGTGCAGTCTTAATTTGAGAGTTGTTCTCAAGGGGAGAGACTGCATGGTTCAGCAAGAGCTGATGGTAGCTAGCCTTCTCTGTCTGAATGCGCTCTGCCAGATCAGCAGTCGACATTTCCTTAATTTCAGCTATCTTCATAATTATGCGTTTTTATCGTAATCTCTTCTAACAACAAACTTAGTAGTTACAGGCAGTTTCTGAGCAGCAAGACGAAGAGCTTCCTTTGCAATCTCATAAGACACACCTTCAATCTCGAAAATGATACGTCCAGGGGTGATAGGAAATACGAATCCAACAGGATCTCCCTTACCTTTACCCATACGTACGTCTGCAGGCTTTTTGGTAACAGGCTTGTCTGGGAAGATACGAATCCAGCTCTGCCCCTCACGCTGCATATAACGCGTCATGGCAACACGGGCAGCCTCAATCTGGCGAGCGGTAATCCAATGTGTTTCCAACGACTTGATACCAAAGGAGCCGAAAGCCAACTGGTTACCACGCATGGCATTGCCCTTGCAACGACCTTTTTGCGGTCTTCTATATTTAGTTCTCTTAGGTTGTAACATGATAATTCTGAAATTTAGCGATTGTTGTTCTTCTTACGACGGAAGTTCTTACCGCCATTACCGTAGTTGCCACGGTTATTATCCTTACTCTGAGCGAAATTAGGAGCAAGATCCTTCTTACCATAAATCTCACCACGGCAAATCCAAACCTTGATACCTAACAAACCAACCTTAGTCAATGCCTCGGTTTGGCAGTAATCAATATCTGCACGGAGTGTGTGGAGAGGAGTACGACCTTCCTTGAACATCTCAGAACGAGCCATTTCTGCCCCATTCAGACGACCACAAATCTGCACCTTAATTCCTTCTGCACCGGCGCGCATAGAGTTGGCAACAGCCATCTTAATGGCGCGGCGATATGCAATTTTACCCTCAACTTGGCGAGCAATGTTGTTTGCGACAATCACTGCATCCAATTCAGGTTTCTTAACCTCGAAGATATTGATCTGAATCTCTTTGTCAGTCAGTTTCTTCAATTCCTCCTTCAGATTGTCAACTTTTTCGCCACCCTTACCAATGATCAAACCTGGACGGGCAGTACAGATAGTGATAGTAACCATCTTCAGCGTACGCTCGATGACAATGCGGGAAATGCTGGCATCGCCCAGACGGGCATCCAAATACTTACGGATCTTACTATCCTCAAGAATAGAATCACCGAAGTTCTTGCCACCATACCAATTTGAATCCCAACCACGAATAATACCCAAGCGGTTGCTTATAGGATTTACTTTCTGTCCCATACTTTTACTTAATCATTAATCATTCTTAGTGTCGACGAACAAAGTAACGTGGTTAGAACGCTTGCGAATTCTATAGCCACGGCCCTGAGGAGCCGGTCTCATGCGCTTCAGAGTTGGACCCTCATCAACAAAAATCTTTGTGATATAGAGTTCACCGTCTTCAGCTTTACGCTCATTTTTCTGTTCCCAGTTTGCAATAGCAGAACGGAGAAGTTTCTCTACGTCTGCGGATGCTGCCTTAGCACAGAACTTCAGGGTTCCAAGTGCTCTGTTTACCTCCATGCCGCGAACCAAATCAACCACATATCTCATCTTGCGGGGAGAAGAAGGCACATCTTTCACTTTAGCAAAATACTGGGTCTTGAGGGCTGCCTTTCTAGCGTCAGCAGCTAGTTTCTTTCTTTTTCCCATTATATTATTACTCTAATGTTTTTTCAACAATTTACCTGCTTACTTCTTATTACCAGCATGGCCACCGAACTTACGTGTAGGAGCGAACTCGCCTAACTTATGTCCAACCATGTTCTCTGTAACATAAACAGGAATAAACTTATTTCCGTTGTGAACGGCTACCGTATGACCTACGAAATCAGGTGAAATCATGGAAGCGCGAGCCCAAGTCTTTACGACATTCTTCTTACCGCTCTCATTCATGGCAAGAATCTTCTTTTCGAGGCTAACTTCAATATACGGACCTTTCTTTAATGAACGACTCATATTTACTCAATTAACTTACTTGTTTATTACTTGCTAGCTCTCTCAATAATGTACTTGTTGGACTGCTTCTTGGGTGAACGTGTCTTAAGACCCTTTGCATACAAGCCCTTACGTGAACGAGGATGACCTCCTGACTGACGGCCTTCACCACCACCCATGGGATGGTCATGAGGATTCATAACGACACCACGATTGTGGGGACGACGACCCAACCAACGTGAACGACCTGCCTTACCAGAGCTCTCCAAAGCATGATCAGAGTTACCTACACTACCAATGGTAGCCTTGCATGCACTGAGAATCTGACGAGTTTCGCCAGAAGGCAATTTAATAACGCAATAACGACCCTCACGGGAAGTCAACTGAGCAAAGTTTCCAGCGGAGCGAACAAGCAGAGCACCCTGACCAGGGCGAAGCTCTATGTTATGGATTACAGTACCTACAGGGATGTTCTGCAAAGGCAGAGCATTTCCCACTTCAGGAGCTGCGTCAGCGCCACTCATCACAGTGGTACCTACCTTCAATCCGTTGGGAGCAATAATATAACGTTTTTCGCCATCAGCGTAAAACAACAATGCGATTCTAGCCGAACGGTTGGGATCGTACTCGATTGTCTTTACAACTGCGGGAACACCATCTTTCTCGCGTTTAAAATCGATAAAACGATACATTCTCTTATGACCACCGCCTCTATAACGGACGGTCATCTTACCAGTGTGGTTACGACCACCAGTGGAACGCTTACCGTAAACGAGAGACTTCTCAGGTACCGATGCAGTAATTTCTTCGAAGGTACCTATAATTTTGTGTCTTTGGCCCGGTGTTGTGGGCTTTAATTTACGTACTGCCATCTTTATTCTTAAATGTTTCTATAAAAATCAATTGTGTCGCCTTCCTTCAAGGTAACGATTGCCTTTTTGAAAGCGTTGGTGCGACCCTTGATAAGACCTGAACGGGTATAACGACTCTTATTCTTGCCAGCATATATGCATGTGTTAACTGCAGTTACAGTGACATTGTAGAGTTCTTCTACCTCCTTCTTAATCTCAATCTTGTTGGCGTCTGGACGCACGATGAAGCCGAACTTATTCTGCTTCTCAGTGATGCCGGTCATTTTCTCAGTGACCAGAGGCTTAATGATATATCCCATAATAGTTCTGACTCCTTATTTGGTTAAGTTTCCGTCAATTACGCTGATGGCACCTTCTGACAGCACCATAACATCTGCATCGAGTACCCGGTAGGTATTCAGCGCAGCTGCGGACATAACAAAAACACGTTCAATGTTACGAGCCGACAAATATACAGATTTGTCAACACCTGGCAAAACGAACAAAGCCTTCTTGCCTGAAATTTTAAGATTATTTATGATTTCAACCATTGATTTTGTCCTGGGAGCTTCCAAAGTGAAGTCTTCTACGACAACAATTGCGTTCTCCTGAGCCTTGTAAGTCAAAGCCGACTTACGAGCCAACTGACGGACCTTTTTATTCAATTTGAAACCATAATCGCGAGGCTTGGGACCAAACACGCGACCACCACCTACCAATACAGGCGATTTGATATCACCACGACGTGCGCCACCGCCGCCCTTCTGACGACCGAGCTTACGGGTAGAACCACTTATTTCGCTTCTCTCCTTAGACTTTGCAGTACCTTGACGCTGGTTAGCCATAATCAACTTAACGTCGAGATAGATTGCGTGGTCGTTAGGCTCGATTGCGTAAATTGCATCGTTCAGAGAAACAGAACGTCCTGTTTCCTGACCTTTTATATTCAATACACTAACTTCCATTTTACTTGATAACACTTACAATTGAACCTTTGTAACCTGGAACACTACCCTTGATCAACAGAAGGTTATGCTCTGGAATTACCTTTAACACTTGCAGGTTGTGTGTTGTCACACGGTCGCAACCCATCTGACCACCCATGCGAAGGCCTTTGAACACCTTTGCAGGATAAGAACATGCACCAATAGAACCGGGTTTGCGCAGACGGTCGTCCTGACCATGAGTAGTCTGGCCAACACCACCGAAACCATGACGTTTAACAACGCCTTGGAAACCCTTACCCTTAGAGGTGCCTATTACGTCAACAAAAGAAGAATCAGCAAACAAATCAACGGTGATAGTATCACCCAAATTCAATTCCTGATCAAATCCTGTGAACTCGGCCAAGTGTCTCTTGGGAGTTACTCCTGCTTTCTTGAAGTGGCCCATCATAGGAGCAGTGGTGTTCTTCTCCTTAGCCTCTTCGAAACCGAGCTGAACAGCATTGTAACCGTCCTTCTCTACACTTTTCACCTGAGTAACAACACAAGGACCTAATTCGATAACAGTGCATGGTACATTCTTACCCTCGGCACTGAATACGGAAGTCATTCCGATTTTCTTTCCTAATAATCCTGGCATTTCAGTTTTAATTTAATAAACAATTCAATAGCATTAAACCTTGATCTCAACTTCTACTCCACTGGGCAACTCCAGCTTCATCAATGCATCCACGGTCTTCTCCGTAGAGCTGTAGATGTCGATAAGACGCTTGTAAGAACTCAACTCAAACTGTTCGCGACTCTTTTTGTTAACGAAGGTTGAACGGTTTACCGTAAAGATTCTCTTACGAGTAGGCAGAGGTATTGGACCACTTACAATGGCACCTGTAGCCTTTACGGTCTTTGCAATCTTCTCTGCTGACTTGTCGACCAGGTTGTGGTCGTAAGACTTCAGTTTAATTCTGATTTTCTGACTCATTTGTTTTTATTAATTATAAATTATTAATGTTGAGGTCGAATGGTATGTCAATTAAGAGTCATTCGCTAACTGGCACCATCCATCCTATATTCATATTATGTCGTTTTTTGTCATTGGAAGCTATACCAGATCCACGCGGCCCTTGATCTCCTCCAGGACAACCTTGGCAATACCAGAGCTTACAGCTGCGTGGTGATCGTAGGTCATAGAGCTAGTAGCGCGACCAGAAGTGATTGTACGCAATGCGGTAACATAGCCAAACATCTCAGCCAATGGAACCATTGCCTTAATCAGACGGGCACCACTACGAGTGGTATCCATACCTTCTACCTGACCACGACGCTTGTTCAAGTCGCCAATCACATCACCCATGTTCTCCTCTGGAGTAACAACCTCCAGTTTCATGATGGGTTCCATCAAGACAGGTTTTGCTTTTGCACAGCATGCTCTGTAAGCCATTTGGGCTGCCAGTTCGAATGACAACTGGTCAGAATCCACAGGATGGAAACTACCATCAAGCAGCTCTACCTTCAAGCTGTCCATAGGATAACCTCCCAGCACACCATTTTTCATGGCAGACTCGAAGCCCTTCTGGACAGAGGGGATAAACTCCTTGGGGATATTACCACCCGTAACCTTGCTGACAAACTGCAAGCCACCCTCTTTGAAGTCCTCATCAATGGGACCTACGTTAACGATGATGTCTGCAAACTTACCACGACCACCAGACTGTTTCTTGTAAACCTCGCGATGATTTACAGTTTGAGTGATAGCCTCCTTGTAGTTAACTTGAGGCTTGCCTTGATTGCACTCTACCTGGAACTCACGCTTCAGACGGTCAATAATGATATCCAAGTGCAACTCACCCATACCGGAGATGATTGTCTGACCACTCTGCTCATCAGTACGAACTGTGAAAGTGGGATCCTCTTCAGCCAGTTTGGCAAGTCCATTGCTCAACTTGTCCAAGTCCTTCTGGGTCTTGGGTTCTACAGCTATACCGATAACGGGATCTGGGAAGTCCATAGACTCCAGAATGATGGGAGCATCCTCATCGCAAAGGGTATCACCTGTGTGAATGTCCTTGAAACCTACACCTGCACCAATATCGCCAGCACTGATCACGTCAACGGGATTCTGGTGGTTGGAATGCATCTGGAACAGACGGCTTACACGCTCCTTCTTGCCAGAGCGCATGTTATAGATATATGAACCAGACTCTACCTTGCCTGAGTAGACACGGAAGAATGTCAGACGTCCAACATAGGGATCGGTTGCAATCTTGAATGCCAACGCTGATGTCTTCTCATTCTCATCAGGTCTGCGGTCCTCTTCTTCACCTGAAGTAGGATTGGTACCCACAATGTTGGGAGTGTCCAAAGGAGAGGGGAGGAACATGCAGACGTAGTCCAAAAGTGTCTGCACACCTTTGTTCTTGAAAGAAGAACCACAGCACATAGGAACAATGTTAAGTGCCAGCGTACCCTTGCGGATAGCAGCGATAATCTCTTCCTTTGTGATACTGTTGGGGTCCTCGAAATACTTCTCCATCAGAGACTCATCCTGCTCAGCAGCCTGCTCAAGCAGTTTGCCGCGATACTCCTCAGCCTCAGCCAAAAGGTCTGCGGGAATGTCATCTACCTCGAATTCAGCACCCTGTGTCTCATCGTGCCACAAGATAGCCTTCATGTCCAGCAAGTCAACTACGCCCTTGAAGTTTTCCTCGACACCAATAGGCACGTTCAATGCAACGGGGTTGGCGCCCAGAATCTCCTTCATCTGGCGAAGTACTTCATAGAAGTCTGCACCAGAGCGGTCCATCTTATTCACATAACCGATACGAGGTACGTTGTACTTGTCAGCCTGACGCCATACAGTCTCAGACTGAGGCTGTACGCCACCTACTGCACAGTAAGTTGCTACTGCTCCGTCCAACACGCGCAGAGAACGTTCAACCTCAGCAGTGAAGTCAACGTGTCCCGGAGTGTCAATCAGGTTGAACTTATACTTATTGCCATTATAGTTCCAGTAAGCCGTGGTAGCAGCAGAAGTGATGGTAATACCACGCTCCTGCTCCTGAGCCATCCAGTCCATAGTGGCTGCACCTTCATGCACCTCACCTATCTTATGGGTCTTACCAGTGTAGAAGAGGATTCGCTCTGAAGTAGTGGTCTTGCCGGCATCGATGTGAGCCATGATGCCGAAGTTGCGAGTCAAGTGAAGATCTTGCTTAGCCATTATATTCAGTTTACGTTAGAAACGGAAATGAGCGAATGCACGGTTAGCCTCAGCCATGCGGTGCATATCCTCCTTACGCTTGAATGCACCACCCTGCTCATTGTAAGCATCCATAATCTCTGCAGCCAGTTTGTCTGCCATAGTCTTGCCACCACGCTTACGGGCATATGAGATCATGTTCTTCATTGAGACTGACTCCTTGCGATCTGGACGGATTTCCGTAGGAACCTGGAAAGTGGCACCACCGATACGGCGGCTCTTCACCTCTACCTGAGGAGTAATCTTGTCCAAAGCCTCTTTCCAAATGGTCAGAGAATCCTTCTCCTCGCTCGACATCTTGTTCTTTACTATCTCCAGTGCGTCGTAGAATATCTTATAAGAAATACTCTTCTTACCATCATACATCAGATGGTTAACGAACTTTGACACCTTCACGTCGCCATAGACGGGATCGGGAAGGATGACACGCTTTTTTGGTTTTGCTTTACGCATTGTTTTGTTTGTTTGTTTCGTTCAGGGCTGCATTCTCGCGTTCTTCAGCGCTCCACTGAGCACTTACTCAACCTTAGTTTACAAGCCAAAAACAATGTAAATGAATAAATTAATTGATTAGATTACTTTTTTACCTTGGGACGCTTTGCACCGTACTTGCTACGACGCTGGGTCCTGTTGGCTACACCTGCGGTATCCAATGTACCGCGAACGATGTGATAACGTACACCTGGCAGGTCCTTCACACGACCGCCACGAACCAGCACAATGCTGTGCTCCTGCAGGTTGTGACCCTCTCCGGGAATGTAACTGTTGACCTCCTTAGAGTTGGTCAAACGAACACGAGCGACTTTTCGCATCGCTGAATTAGGCTTCTTAGGGGTAGTTGTGTACACACGAACGCAAACACCACGACGCTGAGGACAATTGTCCAGCGCAGGGCTCTTGCTCTTGTCTACCAACACCGTACGGCCTTTTCTTACCAATTGTTGAATTGTAGGCATTGTTTTGTTTTTTTATTATTATATTATATTATGTATATTATTCAATTTCATTCAGGAACAGGCACAATGAAAACGGGCACAATGAGCCTATTCGGGGTGCAAAGGTACGAAGAAATCTTGAAACAGCAATTCTCCGCACCTCAGATTTGGTCCAAAATCACCCAAAATGACCCGATTTAAACATTTTTTATGATTCTTTAACCTATCGAAAGCAAAATCGCATTGTTTCCAAACCCAAACGGCAACACATTAGACGAAATTGTCCCAAACCAGCCTAAGCCAGTTTGGGACAATTCTGTGAAGTTTTACTTTAAATTACAATCCTAAAGCTTTCTTCGCTTTATCAGCAGCTTCATTGACGGCTTTGTTGGCAGCATCTGTTGCCTTGGTGGCAGCCTCATCAATCTTCTCGTTCACCTGAGTTTTGGCACTCTCGACAGCCTCCTTGACAGCATCTTCAGCAACAGTCTTGACAGAGTCTGCCGTAGCCTTTGCATCGGCTTTCATCTCATCAACTGCTTCATTGGCTGCATCTCCAGCGCTGGCAGGCAAAGCCTGAACGGTGTTAATGATTTCGTTGACAACAGAGGAACCAGCACCAGCGATTTCCTCAATCTTTGCCTTGTTCGTTTCCACAAAATCCTTGATCTTGCTTGCATATTCAGCAGCTGCAGTATTGTCACCAGCAGCAACCAAATCCTTTACCTGTTCTGCAACCTCAGCAACAACTGCCTGAATACCAGCGGCATCACCATTTTCCAACTTCTGAGTCAAAGCGCTTGCAACACTCTCGAGAGTCTGAGTCTGATCCAGAACTGCAACTGTATCAATAAACAAAGAATCCTCCTCTGCGGTATTCGACGTAGTGTTCCCACCACAAGAAGCAAAACTGACCACGATAGCTGCGGCTATCAAAGAAAAAAACTTCTTCATCTCTTTTGTCTGTTTAAATCAAAAAATAACCATTTATCAATTGCTTTCTATTCCTTCATGCGAAATGCGCGGCAAAAGTACAAAAAACGTTTGACTCAACCAAAATTTCTCAGCGAATAAGACATATCAAAAACAACATCCATAGACAGAAGGGAAACAAGCATGCGAAAGAAGGCCTCGCTCACCACCCCTCAACCCAAGAAGAAAGACAACGTGTTGAAACCTCAAACGCAACACGTTGAAATGGCGGAATCAACACGTTGTCTTTAAACGAAGAAAACGAAATGCCATTTCCTGGAACTGGAACTTGCAACAAAGGAAACCTCCCGACTACCCTATTTGCTTAAACAACATACAGTTACCCAAAAACATGACTGGCTCTATTTCACAAAGAACTCCTGCGGGCCGGTGGTGTAAAGATTGCCGAAGTGGGCAGAGTTTACGATGTGGACGTGCGAGCCGAGTGTATGCTGGGCGCAGTAGAGGTAGAGGTCGCGATAGGTCGTCGATGGCGATGCCGTAAAGTGGGTGACGAGATTACGGCTGAAGCGGTCGCAGCGCCACACGCCGAGTTCTGAACTCCAATTGTCAGCAAACGACTGCTCGTAGGTGCCGGCACTCGACATAGCCAATATGCCAGGAATACCAACCAAAGATGTGATGACTGCCTCTGAGAAACAGGGTTCTGTGATGACGAGCATCTTGCGATAGTAGCCTTCTGCCTGCATCCGACCAACGGTCTGGCGCAGTAGTTCTGCAGTCATGCCTCGTCCGGTTTCCGCATCACGCCATACCAACTCGTCAGCACCGTTAGAGGCACGATTATGTCCGTGTCCGCTCCAGAAGAGAAACACGTTTTGTCCTGCATCCTTAGGTAAAACCACGGGAGTCTTATCCGTCTTGGCACCAAGCAGGATATTATTGATGTCAGCAAGAGTGAGTGAGGCGTTGTCGTATCGACAATTACATTGTTGTAAAGGTTTTCCCCGTTGTCTTCAGAACGGACAACACCCGGCTCCGGATTCTTTGCGTCCGAGGCAAGCGCATTGTCGATAATCAGGATGATATGACTATCATCGTAACCGTTTTTCTTGAGCATTTGGTAAACGCTGAGCGTGCCGTTTCTTGTACAGGGGCTTGTAAGCAGACGTCGAAAATGGCACTACATGTCTTTCAATTATTTTGCAAAAATACAACTTTTTTTTAAAAAAGTGTAACTATCGAGAAAAACTCTGATTTTGTTGCGAAGAAAACCACATTTTGCGCAGAAAACCGCATTTCTCATTAACGAGAGTCTACGAAAAATGTGCCACCTCCAAGAATATCATTCTCAGGGGAACAACGTGTTGCTTGGGGTGTTTCAACGTGTTGTCTGGGGTGTTTCAACGTGTTGTTTGGGGTGTTTTAACGTGTTGCGTGGGCATTTTTGATGTCTTGACAGGGCTTTTTCGACACGTTGAAACTGCCGTCTCGGGGAGAGCTGGTTTTGCAAGTGACTGATTATCAGGAAGGTAGAAATGTAAAGGGAGTGAAGCGTGACAATTGGGACAAAAGACAGCCCATTTTTTTTCACCTTCTGCCATCGCGGAGGGGGAGGGATATTCTCTAAACAATTAGTCTAAATGATAATAAAATCAACTAATATATATATACTTATAACGATACTTACTTATTATTATAATATTATTATAAATAATATTATCAATATATATCATATCTAATATTATTTAAGTAGTTAATAAGATAGGTAGTTGAGAAGTTTAGCCGATAGTTTTTGCTGAAGGTTTGAATCAAAAAAAGTTAAAACTGATGGCTTTCCAGGCAAAAATGCTGATTTTTGAATGAAAAATGCAGGAAAATGAGGCAAAAATGAGGCTTTTTTAGGCTGTAAACAAGAGAGTAATCATAGTAGCATGTTGTCTAACTAATTGATTATTAATAATATAGACTAATAGTCCCTTTCTCTTGACCCTCGGTTTCGGGGAGTTTGGTGCATAAAAACAATTGTCCCAATTGTCCCAATTGTCACGCTTTGGTATTTTATCGTTTGTATCCTCGATAAAAAACTCAGAATCGAGCGTCTGCGTGGGAGTGTGGAAGCGTTGGAAGAAATATGCTGGAGCGAAGCGTGACAATTAGGACAAAAGACAGCCCAATTTTTTTTCACCCTCCTATTGCGTACGTATGATTCTCCGTTTTGTTCTGGGGGGGAAGCCTTAAGAATCAGGAAAACCCACGTTACAAATACTGCTTCTCCTTTCTGTACTGCAAGGGAGTCACGCCCAACAATCGCTTGAACAGATTGATGAAATAAGAACTGTCGCCAAAGGAAAGCGAGTCGCTGATTTCCTTTATACTCTTGTTTGTGGCAAGCAGTTCCAGTTCGGCTCGCTCGATACGTTTGCTGTTGATATAGGTAACAGGCGTCATCCCCATAGCTTGCTTAAACACACGAATATAATGGTCCCTGCTCATGCAAGCAATGGTTGCCAGGGTCTCTTCCGTTATCTTCTCGCCCAAGTGTTGCTGTATGTACAGGAGCGAGTTGTTGATATGCCGATTGTTGAACTCTATTCTCTGTTTGGCATTCTCCAGGAAACGTGATATCAGAATATACAGGATGCCTCTTGACTCCACCTTGTTTGTCAGGTCACGCTTTCGGTTTTTCTCCAGTTTCTCTGCCAGATCAGCCTGGTTATCGTAGATTTGGGGATTGAAGTTGGAAAGTGCCATGGTAGGATTCAGCCTGCATAGCCTTTGGAAGAGCGCCAGATCAATTTCATTACCTTTCACCTCGGTAGGGAGCAGCAATTTGTCCAACAGGCAATCACCCAACTGAGGGTCTTCGTAAACGTGCAGATAATAATGGGAAAAGGACGAATTGCAGACGCAATTGTGTTTCACATAAGCAGGAATGTAATACATGTATCCCTTTTTCAAAGGCTGCACATGGCCAGCCAATTCCACTTGAGCCTCTCCCTCGGTAACGTAATACAATCGTGCGAATGGACTTCTCACATTCTTCCAGTTCCAGTTTGCCTGGCGTTCAGCAAACCCGACATTGAGCGTAAACAAATGCATATAAACATTCATAACCGAAAAGCCTTCATCACGAAAAAAAAGTTTCTGCCTGCAAATATATCAATTAGTTCTCAACTTGACATCATTTTGCAGGCAGAAATACGACAAAAAGAGGGGATCACCCTTTATAAATCGGTCCAAAGTTCTTGCATGCACGGAAGTCTGCTCCCTCCTTATCCATTCCAAACGCATTCCATGCTGCCGGACGGAATATCTGGTCATCAGGGACATTATGCATGCATACAGGTATGCGCAGCATAGAGGCTAATGTAATGAGGTCAGCACCCACATGCCCGTATGCAATGGCTCCATGATTAGCGCCCCAATTGTTCATTACTGAATACACATCCTTGAACGCATCTTTTGACGGATCGAGACGAGGCACGAACCAAGTGGTTGGCCAGGTGGGATCGGTACGCTTATTCAGAATCTCATGAATCTCAGGCTCCACATCGGCTGTCCACCCTTCTGCAATCTGCAATACAGGCCCCAATCCCTTGACAAGGTTCAGGCGAGCCATGGTAAGAGGCATGTTTCCCCGGCTGAGGAAGTTGCTTGAGTATCCTCCGCCACGGAAATAGTCACGGTCAGCAGGACACCAATTCGTGGCAGCAAGACAAGCCTCCACATCGGCTTCAGTCATATCCCAAGGACACTTCATCACGTGGTTGCCTTCTGTATCCACACTCTCGCCCGTCGCATCCAATGTTGTCGCGCCGGAATTGATAAGATGAATCATGCCATTGGCTGCCAAACCACTCAACTTGCGATGAGTCACCCGCTCTACCGCCTCAGGACTCCAATAGGTGCGGACATCGGAGAAAATGGCAGCACGATTGGTAAGCAGATGCTCAAAAAGCATCGTCAGACCGTTGCAGGCATCGTTCTCTGTAGCCAATACAATAGCCTCGCGAATGCCATTCCAATCGAAAGAGGAATTAAGGATAGATTCTGAGAAATCACCATTCGGCATAAAATCCGTCCATTGACGCTGGCCTTGGAAACCACCCGCAATGGCATTGTGTCCCAATGACTCTTCTTTGAAGCCTGCCTCCAAAAGTTTAGGATTGCCCTTCATGAGGTCACGAATAATCATGGTCATCTTGACCACAAACTCCCAATCAGCATCCTTTTCCTCGCGACTCTTTGTCTTCTCAGGACGATTCTTGTCAAACCCCTCCTTAGTCATGCAATATTTGCGTGTCCACGAGATGGCTTTCTCATATTCCTCCTTATCATAGATACCTTCTTTGACACGACGGATTATCTCGCTCATATCCACTTGTTCGGCACGGATTCCCAGATATTCCTGCAGAAAATCAGCATTCACGATACTGCCCGCAATACCCATTGCCACATTGCCCACACTAAGATAACTGCGTCCACGCATGGTTGCCACAGCCTGAGCGGCACGAGCCCAACGCAGGATTTTCTCGGCAACATCTGCAGGTATCGTATTGTCATCAAGATCCTGCACATCATGTCCATAGATGCCAAAGGCAGGGAGTCCCTTTTGGGCATGAGCAGCCAATACAGCTGCCAGATACACAGCACCAGGACGTTCCGTTCCATTGAATCCCCAAACAGCTTTAGGGTAATAAGGATTCATGTCCATCGTCTCTGAGCCGTAGCACCAGCAACTGGTCACACTTATTGTGGCACCCACTCCCTCGCGCTCGAACTTCTCTGCACACTTGGCAGCCTCAGCCACACGGCCAATCGTGGTATCGGCAATCACGCATTCTACAGGACTTCCGTCCCCATTGCATACATTTGAGGAAATCAGCTTACCAACGGCTTGAGCCAATGCCATTGTCTTTTCCTCAAGACTCTCTCTCACGCCGCCCTGACGTCCATCGATGGTAGGGCGGATACCAATTTTAGGATAATTCATATTCTTCATCTGATTAAAATTAGGGTTATTTTTGACAAAGATAAGCGTTTATGCCCATAAACCAATAAAAGAATTTCGATGAAAAATTGGACAAAATCGACAAACATCTATTCTGCCATCAAAAAACGCCAAAAAAACCATCTCGTCATATCAGACCAAATGGCTGCATCTTTCTGTAAAGAATGGATGGACTAAGAAACGAAGGATGAAACCACATTTTACAAAACTATTTTCCAAAGAAGGCAAACAAGAATTCCTGTTGATTAATAATTAAAGAAGATACTTACTTGCGGAATGAGAAAAAAGTTGTACTTTTGCATTACAATCCACAAACAGTAGAATATGAAGATTTCCATCATTGGCGCAGGAAACATGGGAGGAGCAACCGCACGCGGCATTGCTCAAGGCACCATCATTTCCACAAACGACATCGCCATCAGCAACCCCAGCAAAGGCAAACTGAACGCCATCAAGGCTGACTTTCCTGACATCATCGTTACACAGGACAACAAGGAATGCGTGAAGGATGCAGACTGGGTAATCTTAGCTGTGAAGCCCTGGAAACTGCAAGAGGTGATCGACGAGATTCGTGATTGCCTGGCTCCTGGAGCCATCCTCTGCAGTATGGCAGGAGGTGTCAGTATCCAGAAGATAGAGGAGATGCTCAACGATTCCAAGCGTCCCATCTATCAAATCATCCCCAACACCGCCATCGCTGTTCGGCAAAGCATGACCTTCATTGCCAGCAAGAACAGCACAAGCGAGAAGGACCAGCAAATCCTGGATATTTTCAAAGAACTGGGAGAAGCCATGCTGGTGGAGGAACGCCTCATGGGAGCAGGAATGGCATTAGCCAGCTGTGGCATTGCCTATGCCTTCCGATACATCCGCGCAGCCACAGAAGGTGGTGTGGAACTGGGACTTTATGCAAGAGATGCCCAACACATCGTGCAGCAGACGCTCAAAGGTGCCGTTGAACTTCTGGAAGCAACCAATGGGCATCCTGAAGCAGAAATCGACAAGGTGACAACCCCTGGCGGAATCACCATCCGAGGACTCAACGCAATGGAGCAGAACGGGTTCAGCAACAGCGTGATTCAAGGACTGAAAGCCAGCAAATAACAACACAGTCCTGACTTTTCCCAACGAAAACCAAAAGATAAACAAATGAGCAAGACATCTCTGACTAACCGGAAATACATAGTTCCGTTTATTCTCATAACAACTCTTTTCTTCCTGTGGGGGTTCGCACGAGCCATGCTGGACGTGCTGAACAAGCATTTCCAAGACACCCTGAACATATCCATCACACAAAGTTCTCTGATTCAGGTGAGCAGCTATCTGGCCTATTTCATGATGGCAATTCCTGCAGGCATATTCATCAACCGATATGGATACCGCAAAGGGGTTGTCTTTGGATTGCTTCTCTTTGCTGTCGGCTCTTTTCTCTTCATCCCTGGCGCTCAGGTGGAAGCATTCTCACTCTATCTGGGAGCCCTTTTCATCATCGCATGCGGATTGGCCTTTCTGGAGACAGCTGCCAACCCCTACTCTACCCTGCTTGGCCCCAAGGAGACATCCACTAGCCGACTGAATCTGAGTCAATCCTTCAATGGGTTGGGAAGCGCACTGGGTCCGTTCATCATGGGAGGATACCTCTTCAGCCAAGCAGACGCCAACCTGTCACTTCCCTATGCCGTAATGGGTATGGTGGTGGCTGTCGTTGCTGTCATCTTCAGCCGAGTGAACCTGCCTGAGATACAAAGCGATGACGCAAGTGAAGCAGAAACTCCCAAGCACCCCCTGAAAACACTAATGACAAACCACATGTTCCTGTTCGGCTTGTCTGCATTGTTGGCCTACGAAGTGAGTGAAATCAGCATCAACAGCTATTTCGTGAACTTCGTGACAGGTATGGGATGGATGAAAGCCGATGTGGCCAGCTATGTACTTGGACTAAGCCTGTTCGTTTTCATGGGTGGTCGTTTTCTTGGCAGCTGGATCATGCGCAGCATCAAGGCTGAGCGCATGCTTTACTGGTGTGCTACAGGCAGTATCGTCAGCATTCTGCTGGTGATTCTGACCAGTATCTCTGAAACGAACGAGACATCGTGGACCCGTTATCTCCCCGTCGCATTCCTCATGGCCAATTACCTTTGTGAAGCCATCATGTTCCCCACCATCTTTGCCTTGGCTGTACAGGGGTTGGGCAATCTGACCAAGAGCGCCGCCTCCATCCTGATGATGACTCCTGTGGGAGGATGCGGATTCCTGTTGATGGCTCTCATTGCAGATTACACCACCCTGATCATTCCCTT
>JAEEGI010002249.1_pt1 | contig 47807 bp, 41 predicted proteins | sample 8958751 | NCBI WGS metagenome assembly JAEEGI01 (sample SAMN16246545, study PRJNA631951) | gut metagenome | biome: gut microbiome; feature: rumen; material: KS-attached | host: Bos | place: Iran: Karaj | collected 2018-10
AAGTCGTTGTAAGAACCCTTCTCTGGTGCTTATTTAGCATAAGCTTTTTTCTTACATTGTTCAATTTTCAAGGTACATCTCGCGTCTGCCTCATCGGCGTCAGCCTGATTATAATAGCACTTTGAATTCCGTTTGTCAAGAACTTTTTTGTTTTTCCCAAAACTTTTTTCGTTCCGACTTTTGAACTCATTGGCCTCTCTCACAGGCGCTCGGCTAATATAGCACCGAAACTTCCTTTTGTCAACACTTTTTTTGCGGTTTTTTGCACCTTTTTTGAATATTTTTTCCAGCATCTACATATTGTGGTTTTACTTGCACATACTACCCAATATGAGCAAAATGGAGCATATTTCGATTTCTGCCGCCGCCCTGCGGGATTGCTTTGCGGGCTGCGGCGACTATACCGAGCGGCGTCTTCGCTTCGGGCTGGACACGGCGCTGGAGCTGACGGTCTGCTGGCTGGACGGCATGGTCTCCGGCAGCGCGGTGGGGCTGGAGATCCTGCGCCCGCTGACGGAGCTGCTGCGCTCTGCGCGGGTTTCGGATCCGGAGCAGGCGCTGCAGCGCATCGAGGCCGGCGCTGTATACCGCCACGGTCTCACCCGGCGGGAGAGCCTTTCGGACGCGGCGGAGGATCTCTGCCGGGGCTGCTGCCTGATCGTATTCGAGACCCTGGGCTGCGCGCTGAGCTTTGAGATCAAGACCGGGCAGCGCAGGTCTGTAGGAGAGCCTACGCTGGAGAAATCTCTCAAGGGCGGCAAGGACGCCTTTACCGAGACCCTGCGGGTGAACACCGCTCTGGTGCGCCATAGGCTGGCCACGCCCACGCTGAAGCTGGCCGAGAGCACCGTGGGGCGGCGAAGCCGCACCCAGGTGGCGATGCTCTATCTGGAGGGCGTGGCGGCGCCGGAGACCGTCCGGGAGCTGGCGCGGCGGCTGGACGCGCTGGACGTGGACGCGCTGCTTGCCACGGGGACGCTGGAGGAGGCCATTGTGGACGCGCCGCTCTCCCCCTTTCCCCAGCTGCTGCACACCGAGCGCCCCGACCGCTTCGCCCGGCATCTGGCGGACGGCCGCGTCGGCCTGCTGGTGGACGGGCTGCCTGTGGGGCTGCTGCTGCCGGTGACGCTCTCGGAATTCATGAAGGTCACCGGGGACGGCAGCATGCACTTTCTGGTGGCAAGCGCCCTGCGGATGCTCCGCTGGCTTGCGCTGATGCTCGGATTGCTGCTGCCCGCCCTCTACGCCGCCGTGGCCATGTACCACCAGGAGATGATCCCCACCAAGCTCCTGCTGTCCATCATGGAGGCGGAGCGCGACGTGCCCTTCTCCACCTCCCTGGAGCTGCTGGGGATGCTGGCGGCCTTCAGTCTGCTGCAGGAAGCGGGGCTGCGGATGCCCAATCCCATCGGCGACACCGTCTCCATCATCGGGGCGCTGATCGTGGGGCAGGCGGCGGTAGAGGCCAAGGTGGTCTCGCCCATCGCCATCATCGTGGTGGCGGCCTCCGGCATCTGCTGCTACACCCTGCCAAGCCAGGATCTGGGCTTTGCGGTGCGGCTGTGCCGGCTTTTGCTGCTGCTGGGAGCGATCTTCGCGGGGCTCTACGGCGTGGGGCTGGTGGGCTGCCTGCTGCTGCTGCACCTGGCGGAGCTGGAGAGCTTCGGCGTGCCCTACAGCGCCCCGCTCTCCGGCGGCCGGCCCGGGGGACTGACCCGGCTCCTGCTGCGGCTGCCGGAGCGCCTGCAAATTTGGCGGGATCCGCTGCTGCGGACGCCGGATAAGAGGAGACGGAAATGAAACGTGCCATCCTGCTTCTGCTGCTTCTGACGCCGCTGCTGAGCGGCTGCAGCTTCCTCTACGCGGAGCGCCGGGAGGTGGAGCAGCTCCGCCTGGCGGAGACGATGGGGCTGGACGCAGCGCCGGGCGGGGTACTGCTGAGCCTGGCCGGCTTCTCCGGCGCGGAGGAGGAGAACGCCTCCTGCTCCAGCGCGGTGGGCGCAAGCGTCAGCGACGCCATGGAGCGCCTGCAGCAGCGCTCTCTGGAGGGGCCGCTGTTCTGCGGCCATCTGCAGCACATTCTGGTGGGGGAGGGGCTCGCCAGGGAGGGGATCCTCGACCTGCTCTCCTATGTGTGCCACTCCTCCGACCTGCGGCTGGACATGCCTGTCTTTCTGCTGCTGGACGCCTCCGCCAAGGAGGCCATGACCACGGTGGCGGCCGGCAAGGGGATCTCCGACGTGCTGAGCGCCCTGGAGCAGGCCGAGGGGGAGGCGGCACGCCTCACTTCCGCCGGGACGATCCTCCGGAATCTGGATGAGCAAGGCGCCGCGCTGGTGCGTACGCTGCACCTGGCTCCCTCCGCCGAGGAGGGGGAAACAAGCGGCTCCACCGTGGAGCCCGAGGGCTACGGCGTCCTGGTGGGCGGCAAGCTGCGGGCGCTGATCCACGGCGAGGACGCCCTGGGCGTAGCGCTGCTCACGGACACGCTGCGCCCCAGCCCGCTGGTGCTGGAGGACGCGGCCGGGCGCCGCGCCACGGTGGAGCTGCAGGAGGCAAGCTGCAGCCTGCAGCCGATCTGGGGGGAGGACGGCGCCCTGACCGGGCTGGAGCTCCGCGTCCGGGTACAGGGCGCGGCGCTGGAGATCGACGACTTTGCCGCCGTGACGGATCCGCACTATGCCGACGCCCTCACCGCCCGGCTGGAATCCAGCCTCTCCCGGCGGATCGGGAGCGTGCTGGAGCTCTCCCAAAGCCTGGGTGCGGATTTTCTGGGGCTGGGCAGGCGCTTGGAGCAGGCCGCTCCTATCCGGGGGCGCGGTCTGAGCCGGGATCTGGGTGCGCTGCTCCCTTCGCTGCGTATGAGCGTCTCGGTGCAAGGGGAGCTTCGTCACGCGGGCGACATGAACTGAAGGCGGTGGGCTATGACGGAACAGGATTCCTTTTTTCGGCGGCAGCTGCAGAGTCTCTGCGGTCTGGCGCTGCTGTCGCCAGCCCTGCGGCTGATCCCGGGCTCCGCCGCGGAACAGGCGGGCAAGGCGGCCTGGGCGGCGCCGCTTCTGGCGCTGCCGCTTCTGCTGCTCTACGCCTGGGCGCTGAGCCGCCTGCGGCTCCGCATGCAGGAGGGGGAGAGCCTGCCGGATTTTGCGCTGCGCACCCTCGGCGCGCGCCTGGGACGGGGCTTTCTGCTGCTTCTGGGCGGCTGGCTGCTGCTCTACTGCGCCTTTACCCTGCGGGCGGGAGCGGAGCGCTTCCTGGTCACGGTGTACCCCCGCAGCGCCGCGGCAAACTTCGTGATCCCCATGGGGCTGCTGGCGCTGCTGGCCGCCCTTGGCTCCCTCAAGAGCCTGCTGCGGGTTGCGCGGATGGCGGAGCCGCTGCTGCTCTCCGTCCTGCTGGTTCTGCTGCTGGCGGGGCTGCGGGCGGCGGACTGGACGGAGCTCACGCCCCTCACCCCGGCGGACGCCGGGCTTCTGCTGCGGGGCAGCTGGCCGACCCTGGACATCGTGGCTTTCGGCCTTGCGGCGTACTTCTTCTTCCTGCCGGGGCAGCCCCGGGAGAGGGGGAGCTTTCGGCGGAAGGCCGGGCTGCTGGCCCTGTTCCCCCTGGGGCTCACCCTGCTTGGCGCCGCGGTGCAGGGGCGCTTCGGGGCGCCGCTCTGTGCCCGGCTCTCCGCTCCCTTCTTCGCCCTGGTGCGAAATCTGGTGTTTTTCCGCAGCCTGGAGCGGGTGGAGGCGCTGGTGGTGGGGCTCTGGATCCTGCCGGACTTTCTGTTGACGGGGCTCTGCCTCCAGGCCGGGCAGCGCTGCCTGCGGCTGGCCTGCGGCTATTCTCCCCAGCCGGGAGAGCGGCGATTTGCCCTTTCAAACGGGCGCTTCCTCATCTGGCTGGGCGGATTTGCGGCCATCGGCCTGGGGCTGGTGCTGGCGCCGGAGCCGGCGAGCCTGCTGTTCTGGTCCCGGCGGCTGATCCCTGCCCTCAGTCTTTCGGCGGCGCTGCTGATCCCCGGCCTTCTCCTCCTCGGTCTCAAACGCAAAAGGCTGTGACCTGTGTGGTCACAGCCTTTTGCGTGTTCTTTTTGACGATCAATCCGCGTAGTTTGGCTTGGTGTAGTAGTCCAGGACCTCCGGCGGGGCGAAGCCCGGGGCATAGGCGAGCGTCTGCGCCGCCATGCGCTCCTCCAGCAGGGGCTCCAACCCCTTGCCGGCCAGGATCGAGCGCACCGGATCCCGGCTGTAGGTGGTGGAGATCTCGTCCTCCGCGCTCAAGGGGCGGCGCAGGATGATGTAATAGTCCCCGTCCAGCGCCAGCACCCGGGAAACCTCCCCCGGCTCCAGCGCGGCCGTGGCAGCGTAGATCTCCGGATCCACCCAGTCGGCGTTTGCCACATAGGAAAGCCCCTGGGGGTCGTACTGCGCCTTGAGCTCCAGAAACAGCGCCTCCCGCTCCTGGGGATCCTCGATGCTCCGCAGCCGGGCGGAGAGCTCCTCCGCCAGCGCCTCCTGCTGCGCCGCGGCCTCCGCCGGCAGCGACTGGCCGGTGAGGTCATCCACCGTGGCGATGCGGATGCGGTCCAGGGAGAGATAGCCCTGGGCCTCCATCCAGTCCAGCACCTGTGGCTCCTTCAGCTTTTCGCCGTCCTCGCCCACCAGCTCCCGGTAACAGGCCGTGTACAGCACCTGGCTGCGCAGCGAGCGCCAGTACATCTCCTCGCTCACGTAGAAGGGCTCCAGTAGGGTGAAAAACTGTTCCTCGGTGTAGCCCAGGCTCTGGATATAGGCCAGATCCTCCTGATAGGCGGCCTGGATCGCCGTCTCTTCCTCCTCCGTCAGCCGGATGCCGTGCTCCTGAGCCAGCTCCTCCGTTGCCAGGTCGCGCAGGAGCATCCGCTCCACACTGGAGGGGAGGATCTGGGCGTAGCTGTGCCCCTCGGCGTCCGCCGGACTCTCCCAGCCCGCGGCCCCGCCGTAGTACATGGTCTCCACAAAGCTGTTTTCCCAGTTGGCGGCCACATTATAATAATAGTAGTAATACTCCTGCCAGCTGATCTCCCGGCCGTCCACGGTCATGACGATCTCTTCCGGCTCGTGGAGCGCGTAAATCGCCGCGTAATCCACGCCGGAGGGCTCCTCCTCGGGCTCCGGGGTGCTCTGTTCCCCGTTGGGTTCCTCCGTGGGCAAGGCGGGCTCCAAGGCCTCCCCACCTCCCATGCAGGCGAAAAACACGACCCCCGCCGCGCAGAGCGCGACCAACAGCAGCAACAGCTTTTTCATGCTTTATCCTCTTTTCCCGCGTTCCCGGCGCCCCAGTCGGCCACGAAGCGCCGCGCCTCGTCCACCACCCGGGTCTTGGTCTTGATCTTCAGGCTCAGACAGGGCTTGGAGCCCGCCTCCACCCGGAGCCGGCCCTTGTATTCCGGCCGGGCATAGAGGGCGGAGACCTTCTCCATGTCGAAATCCTTCACGGTGAAGCGCAGATAGCCCTGCTTCTGAGCGATGTCGGTGACGCCGGCCTTGCCCGCCTCGCCCCGCAGCAGCGCCACCTGAATGAGGGCGCTGACGCCGCCGGGCGGGTCGCCGTAGCGGTCGATGAGCTCATCCAGCAGGTCGTCCGCCTCCTCCTCGCTGCGGATGGCGGCGATGCGGCGGTAGAGATCCATGCGCTGCTCGGAGGAGGGCACATAGCGCTCCGGGATGTTGGCGGCGATGGCCAGATCCGCCGAGCACTCCGCCCGCTGGGGGACGGGGATGCCCCGCGCCTCCAGCACGGCCTCCGACAGCAGCTTCATATACATATCATAGCCCACGTCGATCATGTGGCCGGATTGCTCCGCCCCCAGGAGGTTGCCCGCGCCCCGGATCTCCAGGTCGCGCATGGCGATCTTGAAGCCGGAGCCGAAGGCGGCGAAGTCCCGGATGGCGGAGAGACGCTTTTCCGCGATCTCGTTGAGCACCTTGTCCCGCCGGAAGGTGAGATAGGCGCTGGCTCTGCGGGTGGAGCGCCCCACCCGGCCCCGGATCTGGTGCAGCTGGGCAAGCCCCAGGCGATCCGCGTCCTCGATGATCAGGGTGTTGACGTTTGGGATGTCGATGCCGGTCTCAATGATGGTGGTGCAGACCAGCACCTGGGTCTCCCCACTGACCACGCTCTCCATGACGGAGGAGAGCATGTTCTTGTCCATCTGCCCGTGGGCCACCGCCACGGTGACGCCCTCCAGCATGCTCCGCAGGCGCACCGCGGTGCGGTCGATGTCGTCGATGCGGTTGTGCAGATAGTAGACCTGGCCGCCCCGCTGCAGCTCCCGGCGAATGGCGTCGGAGATCACGCCCCAGTCGTGCTCCATCACGAAGGTCTGCACCGGCAGGCGATCCTCCGGCGGCTCCTCGATGGTGGACATGTCCCGGATGCCGGACATGGCCATGTTCAGCGTCCGGGGGATGGGGGTGGCGGAGAGGGTCAGCACGTCCACGCCCCTCGACAGCTCCTTGATGTGCTCCTTGTGGGTCACGCCGAAGCGCTGCTCCTCGTCCACCACCAGCAGCCCCAGATCCTTGAACTTCACGTCCTTGCTCAGGAGCCGGTGGGTGCCGATGACCAGGTCGCACTTGCCGGTGGCAAGGTCGGCGATCAGCTTCTGGGACTGGCCGCCGGTCTTGAAGCGGCTCAGCACCCCGATCTCCACCGGGAAGCCGAAGAAGCGCTGCAGCGCGGTCTGGTAATGCTGCTGGGCCAGCACCGTGGTGGGCACCAGGATGGCGGCCTGCTTGCCGTCCAGCACGCATTTCATCACCGCCCGGAGGGCCACCTCGGTCTTGCCGAAGCCCACGTCGCCGCAGAGCAGCCGATCCATGGGCACGGAGGACTCCATGTCCGCCTTGATTTCCGCCACGCAGCGGAGCTGATCGTCGGTCTCGGTGTAGCCGAAGTTTTCCTCAAACTCCCTCTGCCACTCGCTGTCCGGCGAGAAGGCGTAGCCCGGAAGCCGCTGCCGCTCGGCATAGAGGGCGATGAGCTTCTTGGCCATGTCCTTGGCGGCGCTCTTGGCGCGCTGGCGGGTCTTGGCCCACTCGGCGCCCCCCATTTTGGAGAGCTTGACGGGCTTTTCCTCCCCGGCCCCGGTGTATTTGGTCACCAGATCCAGCTGGGTGGCCGGCACATACAGGCTGTCCGTCCCGGCATACTGGATCTTCACATAGTCCTTTTCAAAGCCGTCCACCTGCATCTTCACGATGCCGGCAAAGCGGCCGATGCCGTGGTTTTCGTGCACCACGAAGTCCCCCACGGAGAGGTCGGCGTAGCTCTCGATCCGCTGGCGGTTGGAGGGGAGCTTCTTTTTGGACGCGGCCTTTTTGTTCCGCGCCCGGAGAAGCTGGGCGTCGGTGAGCACGGCCAGCTTGATGCCCGGGTACTCCAGCCCCGCGGAGAGGGCGCCCACGCCGATGCGGCACTGGCCGAAGTCGGGGAGCCGCTTCAGCTCCGGATCCAGGAGGGCCGGGATCTCATGCTCCTTGAAGAAGTCCTGCAGTACCTTGCCCCGGCGCTCGTCCCCGGCCAGCACCAGCACCCGGTAGCCCTGCTTGAGGTAGAGGGACACGTCCTCCGCGGCGGTCTGGGCGCTGCCCGCGTAGGAGGGCAGCTGCTTGGCCGGGATGCTGGTGAGGGTCTTCGGCGGCAGGGGGGTGCGCCCCACGGTGAAGGCGTCGGTCATATAGAGGGGGAAGTCCCCCAGGCGCTTTACCGCCCCGTCCCAGCTGAGGGAAAAGGCGTCGGCGCTGACGGCCACCTGCCCCCGCTTCTGCAGCTCCTGCAGATCCTCCTGCAGCTGCTTCTGAAAGTCCCGGGCGCGCTCGGCGCAGCGGGCGGGCTGCTCCAGCACCAGCAGGGCGTTTTCCGGCAGGTAATCCATGGCGCAGGCCATGGGGTAGATGAGAGGCAGATAGCGATCCGCGTCGGACATCAGCACCCCGCCCCGGAGCCGATCTGCGTCGGCGCGGAGGGTGGCGGCCAGGGTCGCCGCGTGCTCGCTGCTGCGCTTTTTGGCATAGCGCTCGGCGTAGCTCTCGATCTGCCGGGCCAGGGTCTCGATCCCGCCCAGGGTCAGACTGGGCAGGGTCTCCGCCGCGGGCAGGATGGTGCAGCGTTCGATGGGCTCCGAGCGGCGCTGGGAGCTCACGTCGAAGTGACCCATGGAGTCGATGTCGTCCCCCCAGAACTCCACGCGGACGGGCTCCTGGTCGGCGGGGGAGAAGAAGTCCAGGATGCCGCCCCGGCGGGCAAACTGCCCCGGCCCCTCCACCTGCTCCGTGCGGGCATAACCGCAGCGCAGCAGGGCGTCCTCCGCGTCCTCGATGGCATAGCTGCCGCCGGCCTCCAGGGTGAAGGCGGCCTGCTGCAGGGTCTGGGGCGGGAGGGTGCGCTGCAGCAGCCCCGCCACGGAGGCGGTCAGGATCTCCACCTTTCCCAGGCTCAGGGCGTAGAGGGCGGCAAGGCGCTTTTGCTCCGCCTGGCGGGAGGCGGCCTCGGCGGCGTAGAAGGTGAAGTCCCGCATCCCGATCGTCGTCACGGGAAGCTGCAGCATGGCCTGCAGATCCCGGGCCATATTCTCCGCCGCGGTGTCGTCCGGGCAGAGGACCACCAGGGGCAGGCCGGTCTCCAGCCGCAGCGCGGCGGCCAAATTGGCCCGGTGCACCGCCGAAAGGCCGGAAACGAGCGCAGGAAGCCCTCCGCTCTCCAGCAAAGAGGGGAGGGCGGCGGCTTCCTTGTTTTCCAGTATTTGTTTGATGAGAAGTTCCATAGCGGGGATAGTATAGCAGATTTTTGCCGCGGAAGCAATGAGTTTTGCGTCGCGGGCGTTCAGGAAACGTAAGCGTAGGGGCGATTCACGAATCGCCCGCCGTCTGTTCTGCATCGCAGGGGCGACCGCATGGGTCGCCCCTGCAATTATTTACCGAAACGCTGTCCAGTCGATGGCATCGGCCAGGGCTTCGGCGGCGATCTCGCCCCAGGCGGTGTAGAGCACGACCCAGGCGCTGTCCGTCTCCCAGAGCACGCAGCAGGCGCCCTTGCTCTCCTTGGCGATGGTGACCCGGGCGCCGCAGGGGGTATCATAGCCCCAGACCTGATCCGCCTCAACCAGACCGTAGAGCTTGGGGTTCAGCGTCCCCTTGGGTACATAGAAGAGACAGAAGCCCTGCCCGCTCTGTTTGTTGAGAGAAAAGCCTCCCTTGTCATACAGGTTCACAAAGGTGTCTCCCGCGAAGAGGGAGGGCTCCGCAAAGGGCCCCGCGCCCAGCTTTTCCAGATCCTCCTCCGTCTGGATGGGGAGAAGCTCCATGCTCTCCGGCGCGACCAGGCCGTGAGCCTCCCCGATCTCCTTTGCACGGGCGGCAACGGCATCGTCTGCATAGAGCGCATACTGCCAGCGGGAATCCGTGTGGATCTGCAGGGTCTCGCCCGGGTCAAGGCGGTAATGCTCGTCCAGATAGGGCTCCAGAAAGGCGCCGAATTCCTGCCCGGCGGTAAACTCCGGCGAGGAAGTAAAGGCCGCGTACTGCCGCCCCAGCTCCGAACGCTCCCCCGCGTCCCGATCCTGTTCCACGGTCTCCAAAACCGTAGGCTCACAGGCCGTCAGCGCGTCCAGATCCATGCTCTCCGCCAGCGCCTCCGCCGCCGCACGGTAATCCACGGTCTCCCCCTCGTCCGCCTGGATGCTGCCCTGCAGCTCCACATAGGCGCCGTCCCGGTCATAAAATACCGTGGCCGCATACTCCCTCAGCTGGGGATACTCATTTGTCTCCACCGCAATGTCTACGGTTTTACCAGCGGCGGTGGTGTATTCCCACTCCTCGATCTCCGCGTCGCTGTTCCACCGGCGGGCAAAGGGATAGAGGCTGCCGGCCATGACCCGGTTCAGGGAGATGTTTACCCGCTCGCCGCTCAGCTCCACATAGCCCTCGGCGTGGAAGCTGCCGTCCTCAAAGCAGTACATAGTGAAGAGACGGTGGGGCGTTTTGCAGAAGCTCGGCACCCCCGCCAGCTTGCAGAGCGCCTCCTCGGTGGGCACAAAACTCATCTCCGTCAGCAGCCGGAGCTGGTATTTCTCCGCGATCTCCAGGAGCTTGTCCAGTTCCGCCCGATCCCAGACCGGGTAGACCTCCGCAATGCTCCGTTCCTGCGCCGTCTGCACAAAGCTGTATTCGTAATCCTTCCAGTCCGTATCCGGGTTCTTGTACATTTCCGCCTCGTAGTCGTGGAGGAAGCTGCACCACTCCTGTGTGGCCTGATATTCCGCCGTGTCCGGCGCCCCGTTGGGGGCGCCCACCGAGATCTGGACATTTCTGAGCTCCAGGGTCACTTCCCCGGTCTCCTCGTCCCGCTCGGTCACCAGCATCTCCCCTTCGCCTACGGGGATCAGACGTTTTTCCAGCCCCAGCAGCCCCAGAGCGTAGGCCGTGACGCCCAGAAACGAGGCAATCACCGCCGCGATCAGCAGCGTGCGCAGGAGCTTTTTCCCGCCGCGCTTTCTTTTCCCGTTCAGCCGCAGCCGCTCGCCGGCTTCCAGCACATAGCGATCCGCGATCTGACCCATGGTTTCAAACAGATAGACCTTCCCGTTCATCCAGCTCTCCCTCCTTTTTCAGTTCCTTCAGCAGCTTTGCCCGCGTGCGGTAGAGAACGGTTTTCACCGTGGCGGGCTTCATCCGCAGCCGCTCCGCCAGCTCCTCCGGGGTGAGGACGTAGAAATACCGCCCCACGAAGATCACCCGCTCCCGCTCCGTCAGCTTTGCCAAAAAGCGGTCGATGCAGCGCAGCAGCTCCCGCGCCTCCACCCGGCGCTCCAGGTCGAAGTCTCCCGGCAGGCACTCCGACAGTTCCTCCAGTGCCAGCGTCGCCGTGCCGCCGCCTCGCCGGAGACTGCCCCTGCGGCGCAGCCTTGTCACGGCGATATTGCGCGTGAGCTTGCCCAGAAAGGCGCGCAGGCTCCAGGGTCTGGTGGGCGGCATGGCGTTCCAGGCGGCAAGCCAGGTGTCGTTCACGCTCTCCTCCGCGTCCTCCGGGGACCGCAGCAGGTTGTAGGCGACAGTGTGGCAATAGGCGCCGTAGACCGCCTCCGTCTCCGGGATGGCCTGCTCCGAGCGCTGCCAGTAAAGGTCAACGATGTCCTGATCCGTCATATGCTGACCTCCTTTCGCCCCTAAAGTCGCAAAAACAGAAAAATGAGTTTCAAAATAGTTTTCTAATACTAATACCTGATAGAAAGCTTTAGAAAGATTTCCGAGGCAGAATTGTGACAGGCGAGGCGCTTCCCGCAGAGCATAATGGAGATATATGGTCAAGGGAAGCAACGAAGCATGGCGCAATTCTGACCGGAAAGATTCAAAGATTTCTATTAGGTGTTAGTATAATTCAAAAAGAGATCCTTCGCTGCACTCAGGATGACACGATAGGGAATGCACGCTCCTCTTTGTCATCCTGAGCGCAGCGAAGGATCTCGCCCCCGGCGCAGGATATGTTATCCCCAAACCTCCGATAAATCCCGCCAGGTCGGATTCATCGTTTCCACAAGGGCGTTTTTCTTGGCGCGGAGCCAGCCTTTCAGCTCTTTTTCCCGCTGAATGGCAGAGCGAATATCCGAGGTCTGTTCATAATAAACCAGCTTGTGCACATGGTAGCGCTTGGTAAAGCCCTCGACCAGCTCTTGCTTATGTTCATAGAGTCTGCGTTCGAGATTATTGGTGACGCCGATATACATAACCCGGTCGCTCTTATTGGTGAGAATATAGACGTAGTAGACCATGGTTGTTCCTGCCTCTCTGCGATCAGAGTTTTGAGATCCTTCGTCGCCTTCGGCTCCTTAGGATGACAGAGGCGGGGCAGTTTACACGTCCCGCAAATACCGCTCCGCCGCGTATAGATCCGGCAGGATGGCCTCGGCCAGGCGGCGCATTTCATCGCTGGGCGGCAGCAGATCCGGCACCATCAGCACCCGCATCCCGGCGGCGTGGCCGGCGCGGACGCCGTTGAAGCTGTCCTCGATCACAAAGCAGCGCCCCGGCTCCGCGCCCAGGCGTGCCGCCGCGGTGAGGAAGATCTCCGGCTCCGGCTTGGAGCGGCGCACCTCGTCGCCGCAGACCACCGTATCAAAGAAGGGCAGCAGCCCCGCCTCCTCCAGCTCCCGCAGCACCAGGGCCCGCTGGGTGGAGGAGGCCAGCGCAAGGGGCGCCCCCCGCTCCCCCAAGGCGCGCAGGATCTCCCGCGCGCCCGGCTTCAGCGGCAGGCGCCCGCCGGCATAGCGGCTCCGATAGCGGCGGGTGGTTTCCTCCCGGAAGGCCTCCCAGGGAAAATCTTCCCCGTATTCCTCCCGGAGGATGGAGCCTGTGACCTCCCGCGTCACGCCCAGGCAGCGGGCATAGACCCGCTCCATGTCCCCCAGCCCCTGCTCCGCCGCCAGCTCCAGCCAGACGGCCCGCAGGGCGCGCTCGGAGTCGAATATCACCCCGTCCATGTCGAAGAGGACGGCAAAATTTTCGCTCATACCCGCCGGATGTCCACCGTCTTCTCCAGCTTCTCCCCGCTGAGCACCCGGGAATAGAGATCCCGCAGGATGCGGTGGGCCACCGGGGCGATCTCCGCCGTGCCCCGGAGGGGCTTCACCATCAGCGTGACGGGGGCGCCGGCAAGGCGGTAATCGCTCTTGACTTCCTCATAGCCGAAGCGGGAGAAGAATTTCCGGAGCTTCCGCAGGGTGTCCTTGTCCTCGGGATCGAAGACGGTGAGCTCCGCCAGGAGCCCCTGCTTTTCGGCATAGTGCTTGTTCAAAAGCCGCATGGCCTGGATGCCCAGCCCCTTGCCCCGGTACCAGGGCAGCACGCCGAAGTACTTGAGCAGCACATAGCCGTAGAGCCCGCGGCAGAGGGTCAGGGCGTAGGCCACCTCGATCCGGCTCTCCTCGTCATAGACGATCAGCAGCTCCACGTCGCCCTTGCTGATGGCCCGGTGAAGGGACAGCTTGGGCAGCAGCTCCTTTTTATCAAAATTCAGGTCGAACACATTGTAATAGCGCTCCAGATCCCGGTGTCCGCCTTTTCTGATCTGCAACATCTCAGGCCTCCAAATTCTGCGCCCGGCACAGAGCCGCGTAGGCGCCGTTCTTCGCCATCAGCTCCTGATGGCTTCCCAGCTCGATGATATGTTCTCCCTCCACCACGGCGATGCGGTTGGCATTCTTCACGGTGGAGAGCCGGTGGGCGATGATGATGGTGGTGCGCCCCACGCTCAGCTCGTCCAGAGAGCGCTGGATCCGCTGCTCGGTGACGGTGTCCAGCGCGGAGGTGGCCTCGTCCAGGATCAGCACCTTGGGGTTTTTCAGGAAGACCCGGGCGATGGAGAGGCGCTGCTTCTGTCCGCCGGAGAGCATCACGCCCCGCTCGCCGATATAGCTGTCGTATCCGTCGGGCAGGTTCATGATCTCATCGTGGATCTCCGCGCGGATAGCGGCCTCAACGATCTCCTCATCGGTGGCGTCGGGCTTGCCGTAGCGGATATTCTCCCGGATCGTCCCGGCGAACATGAACACGTCCTGCTGCAAAATGCCGATGTTCCGGCGGAGGGAGCGCTGGGTCACGCTGCGGATGTCTTGTCCGTCCACGGTGATGCTGCCGCCGCAGACGTCGTAGAAGCGGGGGATCAGCTGGCACATGGTGGTCTTGCCGCCGCCGGAGGGGCCCACCACCGCAAGACACTCGCCCGGCGCCACATGCAGGTCGATGTGGCTCAGCACGGGGATGCCGTTGGAGTAGTGGAAGCTCACGTCCTTCAGTTCGATCTCGCCCCGGACATTGCCCAGCACTTTGGCGTCGGGCGCGTCCTGGATCTCCGGCTCGGTGCGCATGATCTCCAGAAACCGCGCCAGACCCGCGCTGCCCTGCATGTACTGCTCGGCAAACATGACGAGCTTGCGCAAAGGGGTGACAAAGGTGGAGACATAGAGGGTGAAGGTGATGAGATCCACGGTGTCCATCTTCCCCTGCATGATGAGCAGGCCGCCCACGGTGATGACCAGCACCTGCATGACGCCGGTGGTGAACTCCATGCCGCTCATATAGAGGCCCATGCTCTTGTAATACTCCACCTTGGCGCCCTTGAAAACGTGGTTGGCGGAGTCGAACTTTTCCACCTCCATGTCCTCGTTGGCAAAGGCCTTGGCGGTACGGACGCCGGAGATGCTCGATTCGATGGCGGCGGTGATCTCGGCGGTCTTCTTTTTGACCTCGATATTGGCCTTCTTCATGCGAAAGCGCTGGCTCAGGGTGAACCACAGGGTCAGCGGCAGGACGATGGCCAGCACCAGCGCCAGGCGCCACTGCATGGTGAACATGATGATGAGCGCCCCCACGATGGTGAGGGAGCAGATGATGATGTTTTCCGGCCCGTGGTGGGCAAGCTCCGTCACCTCAAAGAGGTCGCTGACCACCCGGCTCAGCAGCACGCCGGTGCGGTTTTTGTCAAAGAAGCTGCAGGAGAGATCCTGCATGTGGGTGAAGAGATCCCGGCGCATGTCCGCTTCCGTGAGGACGCCCATCTTGTGTCCCAGCACGGTGATGACATAGTACAGCAGGGATTTCAGCAGATAAGCGGCGATCATGATCCCCATGACCACGAAAAAGGTGGTGTAGAGCTTCTGGGGCAGCAGCTCGCGCATGGACTGACGGGAGACATAGGGGAAGACCAGGTCGATGATCGCCACGATCACCGCGCAGACCAAATCGATGGCGAAGAGCTTTCTGTGATGGCCGATATACCGGATAAAGATTTTCAGGGCGTTGTCGTTGAAGTTGATAGGCTTCATACAAATTTCTCCCTCTCGGCTACCGCAAGCCGATCGCAGCGGTTATTGAATTCGTTGTCGGCGTGACCCTTGACCCAGTGGTAGTGCATCTCGTGCTGCCGCGTCAGATCCAGCAGCATGGCCCAGAGATCCGGGTTCAGCGCGGGCTTCTTGTCGCTCTTGACCCAGCCCTTTTTGCGCCAGCCCCAGGCCCAGCCCTTTTCCAGCGCGTCGATGACGTACTTGGAGTCCGACCAGAGCTCCACCACGCAGCTCTCCCGCAGGGCCAGCAGACCCTGGATCACGGCGGTGAGCTCCATGCGGTTGTTGGTGGTCTGCGCCTCGCCGCCGGAGAGCTCCCGCTCGTGGCCGTTCCAGCGCAGAATGGCGCCCCAGCCGCCGGGGCCGGGATTCCCGCTGCAGGCCCCGTCGGTGTAGAGTTCGACTGTTTTCATAATCATTTCCTCTTTGGCCCCCTTGTCTAAAGGGGGCTCCCGCGAAGCGGGTGGGGGATCTGCCTCTTTGGCCCCCTTGCCTAAAGGGGGCTCCCGCGAAGCGGGTGGGGGATCTACCTCTTTGGCCCCCTTGTCTAAAGGGGGCTCCCGCGAAGCGGGTGGGGGATCTACCTCTTTGGCCCCCTTGTCTAACAGGCAGCCCTGATGCCCCAAGCTCTCGTCCTGCAGGTAATGGCCCCCTTGCCTAAAGGGGGCTGTCGCCCGAGCGGAGCGAGGGTGACTGGGGGATACGCTCTCTCGTTTCAAGGCCTCCATCACCGCAAGCATGATAAACTCGCAAACACCCGGGAAGTTTTGTTTCACTGCGTTGTTGGGGATACGCAAAACCGTGAGTCTCCGCTCTTCGAGCCTGTCCGTCCGGATCTGATCGGCCAGAAGTCCTTTTTCTTCATAGTGCTGGGATCCGTCGAGTTCAACCACCAGCCGGGCCGCATGACAGTAGAAATCTACAATATATCCGTCGATCACCTTCTGGCGCAGGAAACGGGGCGAATACCCGCGCAAAAAGTCATACCAAAGGTGTCTCTCTTCTCTTGTCATATGATTGCGGAGGGTCTTCGCCAGACCTGTCAGCGCTGGATTGTGCTTTGGTCCAAGTTCCGTTGACATGACGTATCCCCCCGCCCCAGTGTGTCGCCGAGCAATGCTCGGCGCTACGGGGCACCCCCCTTTAGGCAAGGGGGGCAATTTTGTTGCCCGGCCTGCTGTATTCTTTTTCCTCGTGCCGCTTGGGATCCGCCCCAGTGTGAGCGCCGTGCCACCTCCCCTTACACAGGGGAGGTTTTTACGATCTCGGATCTATGGCTATTTTCTCTCAGATCCCCCGCTGGTACCGATCCTTCAGCACCCGGTATTCGTCCCGGCCGATGAGGCCGATCTTCAACCAGTCGTCCAGCTGCTTCAGGCGGCGGGCCTTATCCCGCTGGAAATGGTCTTCCCCGGTGTTTTCGCAGACGATACAGGGGGCCTCCGGCGCGGAAAAATCCCGATGGGCGTGGTTTGCCGCGGCAGGCGCCCGGTTCATGGCCGGCGCGGGGCGGTGCATCTGCACGGAGGGCGTCTGCCGCTGGGCAGCGGGGCGGGTCGCCTGGGTGCTCTGCTGTGCGTTCTGCTGCTTCTTTCCGCTCTTTTTGCCCTTGAGCAGGGCAGGCAGAACCCAGAAAATTAGGATGACGAATATCAGGCCTTCCAAACCTTCCATAACCTCTCCTCCTGTCTATTCTATGCTTCGCTTCCTCTTATTCCTCTTATTCCTCTTCCGTGGGATCGGGCTCGGCGGCCTCCTCGACCTCCCGCTCGGTCTTCTCAATGGAGATGACCCGGCTGCCCTCCCCGAGGCGCATGACGCGCACGCCCTGGGTGGCGCGGCCCAGCAGGGAGATGTTGTCCACCGCCATGCGGATGATGGTGCCGTCGTCGGAGATGACCAGCAGGTCCTCCCCGGGGTTCACCATCTTCACATCGGCAACGGCGCCGGTCTTATCGGTGACGTTGTAGTTGCGGATGCCCAGGCCGCCCCGGCCGTGGACGGAATATTCCTCCACGCCGGTGCGCTTGCCGTAGCCCTTCTCGGTGATGGAGAGCAGGGCAGAACCCATATGGTCGCTGCCGGCGCCCACCACGAAGTCCCCCTCGCGCAGGCGGATGCCCCGGACGCCCACGGCGGTGCGGCCCATGGGGCGCACGTCGTTTTCGTCGAAGCACACGGCCATGCCGTCGTGGGTGGCGATGAGGATCTTCTCATCCCCCATGGTCTGCAGAACGGTGATGAGCGCGTCCCCCTCGTCCAGATTCAGCGCCCGGATGCCGCTGGAGCGGATGTTCCGCAGGGCGGCCTGGCTCATGCGCTTCACGGTGCCCTTGCGGGTGACGAAGAAGAGGAAGTGCTCCTCCGCAAAGCCCCGGCCCCGGATCATGGCGCTGACCTTCTCGCCCGGGTCGATGGGAATGATATTGACGATATTGGTGCCCCGGGCGTTCCGGCCCGCCTCGGGAATGCTGTAGCCCTTCTTGATGAAGACCTTGCCGGAGCTGGTGAAGAACAGGATATTGTCGTGGGTGGAGGCGGTGAACACGGTGTCCACATAGTCCTCCTCCCGGGTCACCATGGCGCGCACGCCCTTGCCGCCCCGACCCTGGGCCCGGTACTCGCTGACGGGCAGGCGCTTGATGTAGCCGCCGTGGGTCAGGGTGAAGACGCACTGCTCCTCCTCGATGAGATCCTCCACGTCGATCTCGTCCTCCACGTCCTGGATCTCGGTGCGGCGCTCGTCGCCGTACTTGTCCCGCAGCTGGATGAGCTCGTCCTTCAGCACGCCCTTGATCTTCTCGGGATCGGCCAGCAGCTCCTGGTAATAGGCGATCTTGACTTCCAGATCCTTGTACTCCTGCTCCAGCTTCTCCCGGTTCAGACCCTGCAGGGCGATGAGGCGCATATCGCAGATGGCCTGGGCCTGCACGTCGGAGAGAGAGAAGCGCTCCATCAGGTTCTGCTTGGCGTTGTCGTAGCTGTTGCGGATGATACGGATGACCTCGTCGATATTGTCCTGGGCGATGAGCAGCCCTTCCAGCAGATGGGCCCGCTCCTGGGCCTTGCGCAGGTCATAGCGGGTGCGGCGGACGATGACCTCCTCCTGGAAGCTGAGATACTCGTCCAGAATATGCCGCAGGGAGAGGATCTTGGGCTGGGTCTGGTTGTTCACCAGGGCCAGCATGTTGATGGAAAAGCTGGACTGGAGCTGGGTCTGGGCAAAGAGGCGGTTCAGGACCACCTGGGGGTTGGCGTCCCGCTTGAGCTCGATGACGATGCGCATACCGTTGCGGTCGGTCTCGTCCCGCAGGTCGGAAATGCCCTCCAGCTTCTTTTCCCGCACCTGGTCGGCAATGTTTTTGATGAGCTGGCGCTTGTTCACCTGGTAGGGCAGCTCCGTCACGATGATGCGGGTGCGGCCCTGGCCGTGCTCCTCAAACTCCGTCCGGGCGCGGACGATGACCTTGCCCCGACCGGTGGCATAGGCCTGGCGGATGCCGGCACGGCCCATGATGATGCCCCGGGTGGGGAAGTCCGGCCCGGTGATGTGCTGCATCAGATCCAGAAGCGTGGCCTCGGGATTCTCCAGCACGCAGACGCAGGCGTTGATGACCTCGGTGAGATTGTGGGGCGGGATGTTGGTGGCCATGCCCACGGCGATGCCGCTGGAGCCGTTGACCAGCAGATTGGGGAAGCGGGAGGGGAGCACGCGGGGCTCCTTCCGGCTCTCGTCAAAGTTGGGATCCCAGTCCACGGTCTCCTTGTCGATATCCCGCAGCATCTCGTTGGAGATCTTGGAGAGCCGCGCCTCGGTGTATCGGTAGGCGGCAGGGGGGTCGCCGTCCACGGAGCCGAAGTTGCCGTGGCCGTCCACCAGCATATAGCGCATGGAGAAGTCCTGGGCCAGACGCACCATGGCGTCATAGACCGACGCGTCGCCGTGGGGGTGGTAGTGACCCAGCACGTCGCCCACGCAGGTGGCGGACTTCTTGAAGGGCTTGTCGCTGGTGAGGTTGCCCTCGTACATGGTATAGAGAATGCGGCGGTGCACCGGCTTCAGGCCGTCCCGCACGTCGGGCAGCGCGCGCCCCACGATGACGGACATGGCGTAGTCGATATAGCTGGTCTGCATCTCCTGCACCAGCTCCGACTCGGTGATCACCTGATTGGGGAACGCGATATCCTCGGGTTTGTAGTCTCTTTTATGTGCCATAATTTCCTCCGGAAGTGAGGTTTGTATTGTAGGGGCCGGCGTCCTCGACGGCCCGCTATTTCCTGTTTTTCGGGGCGTCCGGGAGGCCGCCCCCTACAAATTAAATGTTTAAATATCCAAATTCACCACATACTTGGCGTTCTGCTCGATCCAGTCCCGTCTGGGCTCCACGTCCTCGCCCATGAGGACGGTGAAAACCTGGTCGGCCAGGATGGCGTCGTTCAGGGTGATGCGGCGCAGAGAGCGCTTCTCCGGGTCCATGGTGGTCTCCCACAGCTCGTGGGGATCCATCTCGCCCAGACCTTTGAAGCGGGAGATGTCTATCTTCACATTGGGGTTGTCGCCCCGCATCTCGCTGCTGATCTGATCCCGCTGCTCGTCGGAGTAGGCCACCCGCTGCTGTTTGCCCCGCGTCAGCTTATAGAGGGGCGGCACGGCGGAGTAGACATAGCCGTTTTCGATGAGCGGGCGCATATAGCGGAAGAAGAAGGTCAAGAGCAGGGTGCGGATATGGCTGCCGTCCACATCGGCATCGGCCATGATGATGATCTTGTGGTAGCGGAGCTTGTCCATATTGAACTCGTCCCCGATGCCGGCGCCCAGGGCGACGATGAGGGGATAGAGCTTGTCGTTGCCGTAAATCTTGTCAGCTCTCGCCTTCTCCACGTTCAGCATCTTGCCCCACATGGCCAGGATGGCCTGGAAGCGGCTGTCACGCCCCTGGATGGCGGAGCCTGCGGCGGAGTCGCCCTCCACGATGTAGATCTCGCACAGAGAGGGGTCCCGCTCGTTGCAGTCCTGCAGCTTGTCGGGCATCTGCCCGCTCTCCAGCCCCGTCTTGCGCCGGACGGATTCCCGGGCCTTTCTCGCCGCCTCCCGGGCGCGGTTGGCCATCATGGCCTTCTCCAGAATGGCCTTGGCCACCTGGGGATGCTCCTCAAAGTAAATGGCCAGCTGGTCGTTCACGATCCCGTCCACCAGGGTGCGGATATAGGCGTTGCCCAGCTTCTGCTTGGTCTGGCCCTCAAACTGGGCCTCGGGGAGCTTCACGGAGATGACGGCAGAGATGCCCTCCCGCACGTCCTCGCCGGAGACCTTGTCGTCCCCCTTGATGATGTTGTTTTTCTGGCCGTAGGCATTGATGACGCGGGTGAGGGCGGTCTTGAAGCCCGTCTCGTGCATGCCGCCCTCGGGGGTGTGAATATCGTTTGCGAAAGAGACCAGAGTCTCGTTATAACCGTCGTTATACTGCAGGGCGATCTCGGCGATGGCGTCCCCCTTCTGGCCGGAGAGGTAGATGACCTCCTCGTGGATGGGGGTTTTGTGCTTGTTCAGATAGCGGACAAACTCCCGGATGCCGCCCTCGTAGCACATGGTCTCGCTCTGCTCCTGCCCCTTCCGCTGATCCTCCAGGGTGATGGTGAGGCCACCGTTTAAGAAGGCCTGCTCCCGCATGCGGGTGTGCAGGATCTCATAGTCGTACACCGTGTCGTCAAACATCTCCGGGTCGGGCTTGAAGCGCACGGTGGTGCCGGTGCGCTCCGTCTCGCCCACCACGGTGATGGGCTGGGTGATGTCGCCCCGGCTAAATTTCATCTCATGGATCTTGCCGTCCTTGTGGACCTGGACCTCCAGCCACTCGGAGAGGGCGTTGACCACGCTGGCGCCCACGCCGTGGAGGCCGCCGGAGACCTTATAGCCCCCGCCGCCGAACTTGCCGCCGGCGTGCAGCACGGTAAAGACCACCTCCAGGGCGCTCTTGCCGGTCTGTTCCTGGGTGTCCACGGGGATGCCGCGGCCGTTGTCGCTGACGCGGATAATATTGCCTTCCTCGATGCTGACCTCGATGTGGGTGCAAAAGCCCGCCAGGGCCTCGTCGATGGAGTTGTCCACGATCTCATAGACCAGGTGGTGCAGACCCGAGGAGGAGGTGGAGCCGATGTACATACCCGGCCGCTTGCGCACCGCCTCCAGGCCTTCCAGCACCTGGATCTGGGAAGCGTCATATTCCTGGGTCACTTTTTCGATCAAATCTGCCATATTTCCTCCGAAGTACCGGGAAAAACCGGCACTGTTTCTTGCTTATTCCGGTATTTGCGTCTGTTCCGCTGCGCGTTTCAGGAGCGTGGCGCTGGCCATCTGGCTCAGATAGACTCTGGTCTCGCCCTTTTGCCTGCACAGGACAAAGGATTTGGGAATATCCTCCGCCGCGTTCACGACCTGCCCGGCCTTGTCCGCCATGGACAGAAATTTGCGGGTCAGATGGCTCTGGGAGGTGATGTCCAGGTCAAAAATGCCCAAAACCTCATCCTCCCGCACCAGGGTCCCCTTGCCCAGATGCAGATATTTCATCGGATCTTCCCCTTCTCCACCAGCAGGACCCTGCCGCCGGTGCGCTTGGAGATCTCCGCGTCCTCGCAGCAGGTGATGAGGGTCTGGCCGCCGCCGATGCGGTTGAGCACAAACTCCTGCCGCCGGGCGTCCAGCTCGGAGAGCACGTCGTCCAACAGTAGAATGGGCATCTCTCCGCTCTCCGCCTGCAGGATCTCCCGCTCCGCCAGCTTCAAAGAGAGGGCGGCGGTGCGGGTCTGCCCCTGGGAGGCAAAGCTCCGGGCAGAGCGGCCGTTGATCTGAATATCCAGATCGTCCTTATGGGCGCCGGTGAGACACTGGGCGCTGTCCAGCTCCGCCTGCCGATGCTTTTCCTGGTGCTCGCAGATGTCGTAGTAGATCTCCCGCGCCGGAGCGAAGGGATCCCGCACGGTGCTCACCGTCTGATAGGCGATGGAAAGCTCCTCTCCCTTGCCGGAAAACTCCCGGTGGATGGGAGGCGCCGTCTGGTTGAGCCGGGCGGCATAGGCGGCCCGGTAGCGGATGAGCTGGGCGGAAGCCCGGGCCATCCCGTCCGAAAACTCGTCCAGGGTGTCCAGCAAGCTGGGCTTCTCCCGCCAGTCCTTCAAAATCCGGGTCTTGTGCTCATAGAACTTGTTGAACTCCGTGAGCAGCTCGGCGTAGCGGGGGCGGATCTGGGAGATGGCGTTGTCCATCAGCCGCCGGCGCACGGCGGCGCCCTCCTTGATGAGATTTAGATCGTCCGGGCAGAAGAGCACCACGTTGACCACGTTCATAAGCTCTGACGCGGTCTTTTTCACGCCGTTGGCGGTGATGCGCTTGGCAAGGCCGGCCCGCAGGCGGATGTCGATAGTCTGCTGCCGATCCCGGCTGAACACCTCCGCCAGGATCTGCCCCTCGCTGTAGCCGAAGCCTATGAGCTCCCGGTCAAAGCGGGTGCGGAAGCTGCGGCCGCAGGAGAGCATGTACACCGCCTCCAGCAGGTTGGTCTTGCCCTGGGCGTTGGGGCCGCAGATCACGTTGGTACCGGGGGCAAATTCCGCCGTCTCCCACTCGTAATTGCGAAAGCCGTTCAGGGCGATCTTCTCGACCCTCATGCCTCTGTCACCTGCAGGGTGAAGCGGTCAAACTCCACGGTGTCGCCGGGGCGAATTTTCTTGCCACGCATGGTGCAGACTTCGCCGTTGACCTTCACCATGCCCTCGGCGATGGCGATCTTCGCCACGCCCCCGGTACCCACCAGGGCGGCATATTTCAGCAGCGCGTCCAATTTAATAAATTCAGTTTGAATTGCGATCTGTTCCATTTTCGTTTTCCACCTTAAATCCCCGTCCGCATCTTCTCAAAACTAAAAAACTCAAAACTCTTTATTCTCCCGCCCGCAGACGCACCGGCAGGATCATATAGGTAAAGGCGTCGCTGCCGTCGGCCGCCTTGATGACGCAGGGGGAGGAGGCGGTGTTCAGGCAGAGCTGCAGCGTATCCACGCCGGCGGCCTTCAGCGCATCCATCAGATAGCGGTCGTTGAAGCCGATCTCCAGGCCGTTGCCGCTGCCCTCGCAGGTGCAGACGTCTTCCGCCTTGCCGAAGGGGGTCACACAGTAGCAGTCGATGACGCCGTCGCCGATGCTCATGCGCACGGGGCTGCTGTTCTTTTCGCTGATGATGAGGGCCACGCGGTCGATGACCGAAATGATCTCGCTCCGCTCCACCCGGATGACGGTGCGGAACTGCTCCGGGATGGAGCGGCGATAGTTGAGGAACTCGCCCTCCAGCCGGCGGGAGATGACCACGGTCTCCCCGATGAGGAAGGAAATGTGCTTGGCGCCCACGGAGATCTGCACCGGATCCTCCGTATCGGCGCAGATGCGTTCGATATCCGAGAGGGCGGAGCCGGGCACTACGAAGCTGCAGTTTTCCATCCGGGCCTTCTCCAGCTTCTCGCTGCGCTTGGCAAGCCGGTAACCGTCCACAGAGACCAGGGTCAGGTTCTCCCCCTCCACCTCAAAGAGGGTACCGGTGTAGATGGGACGCACGTCCGTGTCCGCCACGGCGAAAATGGTCTGGTTGATCATGCTGCGCAGCACCGCCTGGGGCAGCTCAATGGTGTTCAGCACGTCCACCACAGGCATTTCCGGATAATCCTCGGCGCTGATGCCCATGAAATTGAACTCACTCTTGCCGCAGCGCACCTTGACGCTGTTGTTGGTATCCGTGGTGATCGTCACGATCCCGTCGGGCAGACGGCGGATCATCTCGCCAAAGAAGCGGGCGCCTACGACGATGGCGCCGCCCTGGGCCACATCCGCCTGAATATTGGTATAGATCCCTTCCTTGAGATCGTAACCGGTGATCTTCACGTCGGCCTTGGCCTCGATCAGCAGTCCCTCCAGAGCGGGAATGGGGCTCTTGGAAGCGGTAGCCCGGGAGGCGATGGCGCAGGCAGCCTGGAGCAGCCCTTTTTCACAGGAAAACTTCATGTTCTTTCCTCCTTCAAAAACTCTATCCTCTATCATGAATCTTATTATCTTTGTTTTAGTTGTTATAGAAAAAATATTTGTGGAAAAGCCTCGAAAAGCCGGGTGTGGCAAGGCTTTTGCATGTTACTGAAATTGTGGAAAAGAAAATCTCTTTCCACAGGGTAGGATGACATTTTTGCTTTCCACAGGGAGCTTTGCACAATCCACAGAAAAATGTGGAAAAAGCTTTACATCTTATTGGTGTTGGTGGTGATGTTGGAGGTGATGTCCCGAATGACGCCTGCCATGGTGGGATCGGACTTCAGCAGCTCCTCCACCTTGCGGATGGACGAGAGGACGGTGGCGTGGTTGCGGCCTCCGTGCTGCTCGCCAATGGCGGTGAGAGAGAGATTCGTCAGCGTCCGCATCAGATGCATGGACACCTGCCGGGCCATGACGGTGTTCTTGGAGCGGCTCTGGCCGGTGAGCTCCTCCTCTTTGATGTTGAAGTACTTGGCGGTCTCCCGGATGATGTTCTCCGGCGTGGGGATGTAGTCCCCGTCCCGGATCACGTCCGCGATGGCGCGCTTGGCAGTCTCGATGGTGACCTGCTCGCCCAAAAGCTCCTTAAACGCGGTGAGGCGCTTGATGACGCCCTCCAGCTGCCGCACATTCGCGGTGATGGTGTTGGCGATGTAGCCCACAGCCTCGTCCGACAGCAGCAGTCCCAACTGGGCGGCCTTGTTGCGGGCGATGGCCATGCGGGTCTCCAGATCGGGGGGCTGAATGTCCGCCATCAGACCGCCCTCAAAACGGGTGCGCAGCCGATCGTCCAGCAGGCTCATCTCCAGCGGCGGCCGGTCGGAGGTGATGACGATCTGATGTCCGGCCTCATAGAGATTGTTGAAGGTATTGAAAAATTCCTCCTGGGTGGAGCGCTTGCCGGCAATGAACTGAATATCATCCACCAGCAGCAGGTCCACCTTGCGGTAGCGGTTGTGAAACTCCTCTACCGTGCCCTCCTTGATGGCCTTGACCATCTGGATGGTGAACTCGTCCCCCTTCACATAGGCGATGGACGCAGCCGGCGTGTTGGTGTGGATGTACTGCCCGATGGCCAGGAGCAGGTGGGTCTTGCCCAGGCCGGAGTTGCCGTAGATAAAGAGGGGATTGTAGTTTTTCCCCGGGTTCTTCGCCACGTTCAGCGCCGCGGCGTGGGCAAACTCGTTGGATTTTCCCACGATGAAGCGGTCAAAGGTATATCCCTCCATCTCCGGCAGATCGCTGTCCGCGTCCCGGGGGGAGACATAGTCGTTGATCTCGTCCCCCGCCAGAACCAGCAGCTCGAAGTCCGGGGTGGAGAAGAGGTCTGAAAGGGCGGCGCGGATCACGCTGCCGTAGCGCTCGGTGATGATCTTGCGCTTGAAATCCGTGGTAGTGTGGATCACCAGACGGGAATCCTCAATCTCCACGGGCTTACAGTCCGAAAACCAGGCCTTGATGGCCGTCGGCGTCATGTTGCGGGAGAGAATATCAAGAATGGCCTGCCAAATATCGTCTATGGAATTCATGGCTTTCACCCCTGTAAACGTAGTTCTGCTAACTGTAATAGTATAGCAAAAATGCCCACCGATTGCAAGAAAAACTAAATATAAATAAAGTAGAGACCTGCCAGGTTTTCAACAAGAATTCTTGACATTTTCCAAAAATTTTATATAATAAAAATTCAATCAAACAATAGGAGGCTTTTATGAACAAGTATCTTGATATAGCGCCGGAGGTACAGCAGGCTCTGGCGGAGGGGCGCCCGGTGGTGGCGCTGGAGAGCACCATCATTTCCCACGGCATGCCCTACCCCAAAAATGTGGAGACCGCCCTGCTGGTGGAGGAGACCATCCGCCAGAACGGCGCCGTGCCCGCCACCATCGCCATCATCGGCGGCCGGCTGAAGGCCGGACTCAGCCGTGAGGAGATCGAGCATCTGGGCAAGGCCGGAAGGGCTGTCGCCAAGGCCAGCCGCCGGGATCTGCCCGCTCTGGTGGCCCGGGGCGTGGACGGCGCCACCACGGTGGCCACCACCATGATCATCGCCCACATGGCCGGCATCAAAATCTTCGCCACCGGCGGCATCGGCGGCGTGCACCGGGGCGCGGAGGTCACCATGGACATCTCCGCCGACCTGGAGGAGCTGGCGCAGACCCCCGTCATGGTCGTCTGCGCGGGCGCCAAGAGCATTCTGGACCTGGGTCTGACTCTGGAGTACCTGGAGACCAAGGGCGTGCCTGTGATCGGCTACGGCACCGAGGAGCTGCCCGCCTTCTACACCCGCCGCTCCGGCTTCGGCGTGGACTACCGGGTGGATTCTCCCGAGGAGCTGGCCGCCATGTTTGCGGCGCAGCGGGCGCTGGAGTACAAGGGCGGCATGCTGGTGACCAATCCCATCCCCGAGCAGTACGCCATGGACAAGGAAGTCATCGACGCGGCCATCGAGCAGGCGCTCAAGGAGGCCAAGGAAGCCGGCATCCACGGCAAGGAGACTACTCCCTTCCTGCTGGCCAAGGTGGTGGAGCTCACCGGCGGCGAGAGCCTGGAGAGCAATATCCAGCTGGTGCTGAATAACGCCCGCCTGGCCGCCCGGACGGCAGCGCAGCTGGCGAAGTGAACATGGTTGGGCGACCCTTGCGGTCGCCCGCGGCAAACGAGGGAAAACGAAAAGGTTTTCCCTCGTCTTTTCATCAAAAAAAGCACAAATTGTCGGGCAATTGTGGAAAACTTCTGCTATTCTGGACGCAGACAGGGGGGATCGGCATGGACTGGAACACCGGCATGCAGCGGGCGCTGGATTATATCGAGGAGCATCTGACGGAGGAGCTGGACTACGAGCGCATCGCCACCCAGAGCTATTGCTCCAGCTATCATTTCCAGCGCAGCTTCAGCATCCTCTTCGGCTTTACCCTGGGCGAATACATCCGTGGACGGCGCCTGACCCTGGCCGGAAACGAGCTTTCTGTGCGAAAGGGCAAAGTCATCGACACAGCGCTGCGCTACGGCTATGACAGCCCGGACAGCTTTTCCAGAGCCTTCCAAAAATTCCACGGCTTTCTTCCGTCGCAGGCGCGCAGCGGCGGCAGGAAGCTCCGCGCCTTCCCCCGTCTGACTCTGAAACCAGAACGGAAAGGAGAAAACACAATGGAGTATAAAGTGGAAAAGAAGCCCGCCATGACCCTGACCGGCTTCAAGCGCCGCTTTTCCGGCAGCCCGGCGGAGCGTGCCGATCAGGAGTGCGATTTTTATATGAGCACCCGCACCAACCAATATCTGCTCAAGGGATTAGCGCGGGACTGCGAGACCTTCTACAATGTGATGACCAATTTTGACGATGAGGGATACGATTTCTATATCGCCGCCAGACTGAACAAGGCCAAGACGGAAAAGCTTGCCGATTATATCGGGGAGGACGCCGGGCGCTATGAGGCCATCCCCATCCCGGAGCAGCTCTATCTCATCTGTGAGACCGAGCGCTGCGAATACCCCACCATGGTCTTTGAGGAGCTGCGCCGCCGGATGGTGAGCGAGCTGCTGCCCTCCATGGACTGCGAGCTGGCCGAGGCGCCGGAGGTCTGCATTTACCACTGGTTTACGGACGACGAGGATCCCACCGTCAAGGATACCCGCTACGCCGAGCTCTGGCTGCCGATCCGGAAAAAGAAAGCATAATTATTGAAGGACGCCGGTTTTCCGGCGTCCTCAATGTGTAGGCAAACCCCAAAGCATGTCATTGCGAGCCAGTGCTCACACTGGCGTGGCAATCCGTTCTTCTTCAAAAAGCCCGTGTTTTCAAGGCTTTCAGGTTACGGATCGCCACACCAGTGACATCGGTCACTGGTTCGCGATGACAGAAACCAACTTTGTCTACAGTCTGAGGACGCCGGTTTTCCGGCGTCCTTCAACGATTATAGTGGTTTTTCTAATTCTTCCGCGGCCTGCGTGGACATTCCCTCCGCTTGCAGGCGCAGCGCGTAAAACTGCCGCAGGATCGCGCCCTCCCGCTCCATCTGCTCGCTCATAGCGCGCAGCCGCCGCTTACCCACGCGACGGTCCAGAATGGCGAAAATGCGCACCAGCAGATTTTCGCTCTGCAGGCTGTCCTCAATGCTCTGATTGTCGAGCTCTTCAAAAGCCTCATAGAAATTGTAGTTATCAAAAATGCCAAGCTCCAGAACGCGCTCGTCCACCAGCTGCGGGGCGTCCCAACATTGATCAAGACGTCTTTTTTTCAGTTCGTCATCTTCCAGCTGATCGGCTTTCAGATAGAAAGCAAAGTAATTCCCTTTCAGGATCTCTTTCCCATCATACAAAATGGAGGCACGACTTCCTCTGGCGTCATGCGTTTGCCGGTAAAAGGTGGCAAAGTAGCTGATATGCCCCCGCAGGGACTCCGCCAGGTATTCCGTTTCCAGCTTTTTCTTCATACCGCTCCAGGTCGCCATGCCACTTTTCTCCTTTCGCACCGATATGCTGTTCGAATAACGTTTACGCTCCGCAAAAGGTTTCAAAGATAGTTGAAAAAACAGGGAAGCTGTCGGGAAAACCTCGTTCCCCCGTCTCCTCAAAACGCAAAACTACTCCATCGGTACGGCGCTGGCGAAGTAGATGATGTCGCTGATGGGGATCTCCTTGCCGTACTGCACGGGGTTAATGAGCTCATAGTGGAACACGGTGGTGGCGGTGCGGCCGCCGTCCAGGGTGTAGGCCTTCCAGCAGCCCCGCTTGACCATGGCGTCGGCGGCGTCGCGCAGGTTGGGCAGGTGATCCAGCTCCGGCCGGGTGGTGTCGCAGTTGATGTTCATGGTCAGATAGTGGTGCCGCCCCAGCAGCCCCAGGGCGCTGCGGGCGTAGTAATCATTGACCTCGCCCCAGAGATAGTTCTCCGGCAGCACGTCCACCCCGTTGTCGATCATCACCGGCCCGAAGGCCAGGGAAAAGACCACGTCGTTGTCCCGGATGTACTCCTGCATCTCTGCCTCGCTGATCTCCGTGCCCCGGTAGAGAAAGAGCATGTCCCCGTCGGCGGTGATGAAGCAGGTGTCGGCGGAGTTGGGATGGAAGCGGATCATCTCCCGCTGATAGACGGAGACGCCGCAATCGCGGTCGTGATAGTAGAAGTCCCCGCCGAAGGCCAGCACGGCGTTGGTCTGGCGGGCGAAGGTGGTGGTCTGTTCAAACCACAGGCTCCAGGGGCGGTCGCTGGAGATCTTGCGGCGCAGCTGGGAGCCGTCGGAGATAAAAACCTCGCTGAAGGTGGCCATGCAGCCGATCTCCGGCTCCTGCCAGACGATGCAGAGGATGCTCTCGTCCAGATAGCAGCGAATGAGCGTCCCGGGGACAAAGGGAATGTCCGGGTTCCACACCAGCTCCTCGTCCCCGATCAGGGCCTTGGCCTCCGGCCGCTCCAGCAGCGCGGAGATCACGGCGGGATCCTCGGTGAAGACAAACTTGCTCTCATCCGGGATACAGCCGGCCAGGGCGTCCTCCGGGATGGAATAGTGCAGCGGCAGATAGGGCAGCTCCTCCGTGGCGGCGGTGTAGAGCGCCTCCGCCGCGGGAAGCGGGGGATAGAGCTCCGCCCCGTTTTCCAGCAGCCAGGCGCCTTCTTGGTAGCGATAGCGCAGCGTGAGCTGCCTTTGGGTCAGAAAGCTCTCCGGCCGGCTCAGCCGCTCAGACAGAAGCGTATCGTAGCTCTCCCGCAGCAGCGCCGGGTAGAAATGCCCCTCCTCGTCGTAGATCTCCTTGCTGTGGCGCGCCAGGGCTACCTGATCCCCCAGACGGTTCAGCAGCGCCTCCCGCATCCCGGCGCCGGCCAGGGCTTCCGCGTCCAGCAGCGTCAAGGTCACAGGCTGCAGCGCCAGATCCCCGTCATAGACGCAGTCTCCCGCCGGGGTCACCGACCAGTATTGCGTGTACAGGCGGCTCAGCGCGTCCTCCGACGCGGCCGCAGCGGGTCTTGCCAGGGTCTCCAGAGCGGGAAGCGGCGGCTTTGGCAGCAGGAAATCCGGCAAAATGCCGCGCAGCAGCTCCATCTGCCCGCTCAGATTCAGGTAGAGCAGCAGCCCCGCCGCCAGAAGCAGCAGGATCAGAACGATCAAAAGGGCGATTTTCAAGCCTTTCATGCGTTTCTCCCAAAAAGAACGGGCGGCCAGGGGGTCGCCCGTTACCAGTTATTCTTAGAAATCGGCGTTGCCGGTAGTGCGGGGATGCAGCTCCACGTCCCGGATGTTGGAAACACCGGTGAGGTACATGACCATGCGCTCAAAGCCCAGACCGAAGCCCGCGTGGCGGCAGCTGCCGTAGCGGCGCAGATCCAGATACCACCAGTAGTCCTCTTCCTTGAGACCCAGCTCCTTCATCCGCGCCTGCAGCACCTCCAGCCGCTCCTCGCGCTGGCTGCCGCCGATGATTTCGCCGATGCCGGGCACCAGGCAGTCCGCCGCGGCAACGGTCTTGCCGTCGTCGTTGAGGCGCATATAGAAGGCCTTGATGTCCTTGGGGTAGTCGGTGACGAAGATGGGCTTCTTGAACACTTCCTCGGTGAGGTAGCGCTCATGCTCGGTCTGCAGGTCGATGCCCCACTTCACGGGGAAGTCGAACTTCTTGCCGCTCTTCTCCAGAATCTCCACAGCCTCGGTGTAGCTCACCCGGCCAAACTCGTTGGACACCACGTTGTGCAGCCGATCCAGCAGCCCCTTGTCCACAAAGCTGTTGAAAAACTGCATCTCCTGAGGGCATCGCTCCAGCACCCGGTTGATGATGTACTTCACCATGGCCTCGGCCACGTTCATATCATCCTCCAGGTCGCAGAAGGCCATCTCCGGCTCGATCATCCAGAACTCGGCGGCGTGGCGCTGGGTATAGGAGACCTCCGCCCGGAAGGTGGGGCCGAAGGTGTACACATCGCCGAAGGCCATGGCAAAGTTCTCCGCGTTCAGCTGGCCGGACACGGTCAGGTTGGTGGCCTTGCCGAAGAAATCCTTGGAGAAGTCCACCTTGCCGTCCTCGGTGCGGGGCGGGTCGCTGGGATCCAGGGTGGTCACCCGGAACATCTGGCCGGCGCCCTCGGCGTCGGAGCCGGTGATGATGGGGGTGTGGACATAGACAAAGCCCCGGCTCTGGAAAAACTCGTGCACGGCCTGAGCCGCCACGCTGCGCACCCGGAAGGTGGCGGAAAACAGATTGGTGCGGGGACGCAGATGCTGGATGGTGCGCAGAAATTCCACGCTGTGGCGCTTTTTCTGCAGGGGGTAATCCGGCGTGGAGACGCCCTCTACCGTGATTTCGCTCGCCTTCAGCTCAAAGGGCTGCTTGGCCTCCGGCGTCAGCACCAGGGTGCCGCGGACGATCAGGGCCGCGCCCACGTTCTGCCGGGCGATCTCATCGTAATTTTCCAGGCTCCCGCGCTCGAAGACCACCTGCAGCGACTTGAAGCAGCTGCCGTCGTTGAGCTCGATAAAGCCGAAATTCTTCATATCCCGCACGGTGCGGACCCAGCCGCAGACCGTGAGCTCCCGGCCGCCGAAGCTCTCCGCGTCGGCATAGATTCCGGAAATCTTCTGATGCTTCAACATGAAACAGTCATCCTCTCTTCGTATCCCGCGGATACGCGTATTTTTTGTATTATACCCAATCCGGGCCTGCTTTTCAATCAAAAAATCAGGCCAATGTTAAGGCCTCGGGCAAGCAAAAAGATTACCCAGAAGGAAATTATAATCCGTTTTTGAGGCGGCTTTGCCGTCACAAAAACACCCTGAGCCGAGCTCTGCGAGGCCTCGCGCCGACCAAAGCGGGCTTTTGCCCGCTGCGATAAGCGCGAGTTTACAAATGCGAAACTCATTTCGCATTAGATGAAATCAAAAAATCAGGCGGATGGGAGCGGCGTAATTGTACAGGGTGATCTCCCGGTGGCTGCCGCCGTCCTCCCCGTCCCGCGTCCAGGTCACCGGCTTATCAAAGGTGAAGCGGGCCTTTTTGGTGTGCAGGATTATCAGCTTGTCGCTGTCAAAGCGGCGGGAGAGCACGCTCTCCACCAGCTCGCCGAAGGCCACCACATTCCCAGGATCCTTCACCAGCACCAGCTCGGAGAGCCCGTCTCCCAGGGAGACCATCTCCTCCCGCAGGTGGACGATGCCCGCCACAGAGGTGGAGTTGGACATGCTGCCGTAGACCAGATTTGCCTCCACCACGCCGTCATCGTATTCCACCCGGGTGGGGTAGACCTCAATCTTCGGCAGCGCCAGGGCGCCCTGCAGCACATAGGCCAGGTGACCCAGCACCCTCTTCTGATTCTGGGGCGTGGCGTAGCTGACCTCGGTAAAAGCGCCGAAGGCCGCAATATAGGCGAAATACTCCGATTCGCCGAAACCGCCCACGTCGAAGGGCCGGGGGGTGCCGTTGAGGATCCGGAGGGCGGCCAGAGGCGCGTTGTTCTTCGGGATCCCCAGGGTGGTGGCCACGTCGTTGGCCGTGCCCATGGGAATGTAGCCCAGCGGGGGAGGGTTCTCGATTTTCATGAGCCCCGCCATCACCTCGCTCAAGGTGCCGTCACCGCCAATACAGGCCACGGTGTCATAGCTGGCCGCGTGCTCCGCGGCAAGCGTTGTGGCGTCGCCCCGGCCGGCGGTGAAGAACACCGTTGTGCGCAGGCCGCCCTTGTCCAGAGTGTGCAGCGCGTCGGCAAAGCCCTTTTTATAGGCGCCCCGCCCCGCGGCGGGGTTCACGATCAGCATGAGCCGTTTTTCCATGGCCATGTTCCTCTCTTTTTATGGATACCTGTTGATTATAGCCTGTCGGCTTTTTTGCGTCAAGGCTTGTTATCCCAATAAATGCCAAAGGGACGCAGAAACTTCCGTTTCTTACGTCCCTTTTTGCTGCGCAGATGAAATTACTCCATCTCGTTGAGCTTCGTAGCCATAGCGGACTTCTTGTGCGCTGCATTGTTCTTGTGCAGCAGGCCCTTACCGGCTGCGCGGTCAACAGTCTTAACAGCAACTTTATAGGCACTGACGGCAGTGTCGCGGTTGCCTTCAGCAACGGCTGCGTCAAACTTTTTGATCATGGTCTTGAGCTCGGTCTTGTCCGCGCGGTTCTTCGCTCTGAGCTGCTTGGACTTCTCGTCTCTCTTGGCAGAAGACTTGATGTTGGCCATGTTTTGATCGCCACCTCCTCCTACAAAATTGAGTTAAAACTTAACTCGCGTTTTGTAATTATAGCAGACAATGTCCGGAAATGCAAGCATTTTTTCAGAAAATCTTTCACTTTTTTTCACTTGTTGTTCCGTTTTTTTTTTCGCTTGATGAACCACAATATATAGAAGAAAACTTGGATGAGGTGACAGAAAATGGTAATAAATGGAAGAACCGACATGGCAAGTGAGCTTCGGCGGCGTCTCTGCGACGGAGCTTCGGTGACGGAGCTGCCCGGCGTGCGGGCCAGAGAGGAGAATCTGGAGGGCCTTCCCGTCACCACGGTGGAGATCCTGGACGAGGAGGGGGAGGCGCTTCTCGGCAAGCCCAAGGGGGTCTATATTACTATGGAGCTCCCCTCCCGGCTCACCGATCGATTCACTCCTGTGGCGGAGCTTCTGGCAAGCCTGATCCGCCGCTGCGCGGGAGTGCTTCCCGGCCAGGTCTTTTTTGCCGCGCTGGGCAATCCCAACATCACGCCGGACGCCATCGGGAGCCTTACGGCGGAGCATCTTCTCGTCACGCGGCATCTGAAGCAGCAGAGCGCAGAGGATTTCTCCGCCTTTCGCAGCACCGTGCTCTGCCGTCCCGGCGTTCTCGGCACCTCCGGGATGGAGAGCGCAGGACAAATCCGCGCGCTTTGCGAGAGCGTGCGACCGGAGCTGGTCATCGCCATCGACGCCCTGGCGGGAGCGGATCTGCAGATGCTCTGCCGCTCGGTGCAGATCTCCAACACCGGCATCGCTCCCGGCTCCGGCGTGGGCAACAGCCGGGAAGCGCTGAACGAGGAGACCCTGGGCGTCCCCACCCTGGCCATCGGGGTCCCCACGGTGGTGGACGCTTCCGCCCTCTCGGACGACCCGGCCCTGCGGGGCATGTTTGTGACGCCCCGCGCCATCGACAGCCAGGTGCGCGCCTGCGCCAAGCTCATCGGCTATGGACTGAACCTGGCTCTGCACGAGGGAATCACGGTGGAGGAGATCGGGGAACTGCTGGGATGAGAGGATTGTTTCACGTGAAACACGTCGGAAGAAGCCTGCTCCTTAACCGAAGCAAACCCGCTTCACTGGGCTTTGCTTCGGGGCACGAGGGAATAGAGGAAGCCTGTTCTATCCCGCTTCCGCCTTCCACAAAAAAGTTTCACGTGAAACATTGAAATGCGGAGAGGATGCTGGTATAATGTCCGCATAGAAAAGCGGGAGAAGCGATATGGCAAGAATCGTTGCAATTGCAAACCAAAAAGGCGGCGTGGGGAAGACCACAACCTGCGTCAATCTGAGCGCCGCCCTGCACGGCCTGGGCTACCGGGTGCTGATGGTGGACTGTGACCCCCAGGGGAACGGCAGCTCCGGCATGGGCGTGAAGAAAACCACCCGCCCCAACACCTACGACCTGCTGATCCACCAGGCGGAGCCGGAGAGCTGCATCGTACATACAAGCTACGGCGATGTGATCCCCACGGGAAAAGAGCTGGCCGCCGCCTCTGTGGAGCTGATCGGCCAGGACAAGCGGGAGTTTGTGCTGAAAAACGCCCTGCAGCAGCTCTACACGGACTATGACTACATCTTCATCGACTGCCCGCCCTCTCTGGAGCTGCTGACCGTGGACGCCCTGGTGGCTGCAGACAGCGTGCTGATCCCCATGCAGTGCGAATATTACGCGCTGGAGGGCATCGCTGACTTGATGACCAGCATCAAAATGTGCTCGAAGCGGCTGAACCGGCGGCTGAAGGTGGAGGGCATTGTACTGACCATGTTCGACGCCCGGGCGAATCTGACCAACCAGGTAGCAAACGAGCTGCGCAAGCACCTGGGAGACAAGGTCTACACCACGGTGATCCCGCGGAGCATCCGCCTCTCCGAGGCGCCCAGCCACGGCATCCCGGGGGTGTACTACGACAAGGCAAACAAGGGCAGCAAGGCCTATATGGCGCTGGCGGAGGAATTCGCCGCCCGCTGCAAATAAGGAGGAAGCATGGCTGCAAAAGAAAAAAAGGGTCTGGGCACCGGCCTGGACGTGCTGTTCGCGGCCAATGAGCTGGACGAGGCGGAGGGCGAGCTGCTGACCCTGCCCATCGCCAAGGTGGAGCCCCGGGAGGCCCAGCCTCGCAAGCGCTTTGACGAGCAGGCGCTGCAGGATCTGGCGGATTCCATCGCCCAGTACGGTCTGATCCAGCCCATCGTGGCGCGAAAGCTGGACAGCGGCTATTATCAGATCATCGCCGGCGAGCGCCGCTGGCGTGCGTCCCGCATGGCGGGACTCACGGAGGTGCCCGTTCGGGTACTGGAGGCAGACGACCGCCGCACCGCGGAGCTGGCGTTGGTGGAAAACCTGCAGCGGGAGGATCTGAATCCCATCGAGGAAGCCAGAGGCTACAAGACCCTGATGGAGGACTACGGCCTGACCCAGGAGGAGACAGCCAGGAGCGTGGGACGCTCCCGCCCGGCGGTGGCAAACGCCCTGCGGCTTCTGGGTCTGAGCCCGGCTGTGATGGCGCTGGTGGAGCGGAAAGAGCTCTCCGCCGGCCACGCCCGGGCGATCCTGCCCCTGGAAAGCGAAAAGCAGCAGCTGGAGCTGGCCCAGGAGGTACTGAAAAAATCCCTCTCCGTGCGCCGGACGGAACAGCTGGCCGCCCGGCTGAGCCGGATCCCGGCAGAAAAGCAGCCGGAGGACCCCCTGGCCGTCAACTATGCCGCCGAGGTCGGGGAAGAGCTGTCCCGCCTGCTGGGGCGGAAGGTGCATCTTGTGGAAGGAAAACGCGGCGGAAAAATCGAATTGGATTACTATGACCCGGAGGATCGGGAAGTGCTGATCGCCGCCCTGCGCGATCTGGCAAAGAGGAAGGAAGCATAAAAGATGTTAGATATTCGTTTTATCCGGGATAATCCGGAAATTGTACGGGAAAATATCCGCAAAAAGTTCCAGGACGCAAAGCTGCCCCTGGTGGACGAGCTGCTGGAGCTGGACGCAAAGAACCGCGCCGCCATTACCGAGGCCAGCGACCTGCGGGCTCGCCGCAACGCCCTGAGCAAGGCCAACGGCCCTCTCTTCGGCAAGCTGAAAAAGGCCGCCGAGGAGGGAAAGGCCGCCATTCAGGCCCAGATCGACGAGAATATGGCCGCCGTCAAGGCCAATGACGCCCGCCGGGAGGAGCTGGAGAAGCTGGAGGAGCAGTACGCCGCCCGCATCCACGCGATCCTGCTGCAGATCCCCAATATCATCGACCCCTCTGTGCCCATTGGGCCGGACGACAGCTATAACGTGGAAGTGCAGCGCTTCGGCGAGCCGAAGACGCCGGACTTCCCCATCCCCTATCACACCGAGATCATGGAGCGCTTTAACGGCGTGGACATGGACGCCGCCGGCCGGGTCTCCGGCAACGGCTTCTATTACCTCATGGGCGACATTGCCCGGCTCCACTCCGCCGTCTTGGCCTACGCCCGGGATTTCATGATCGACAAGGGCTTTATCTACTGCATCCCGCCCTTCATGATCCACGGCAACGTGGTGGAGGGCGTCATGAGCCAGACGGATATGGACGCCATGATGTACAAGATCGAAGGGGAGGATCTCTACCTGATCGGCACCAGCGAGCACTCCATGATCGGCAAGTTCATCGACCAGATCCTGCCGGAGGAGAGCCTGCCCCAGACTCTCACCAGCTATTCCCCCTGCTTCCGCAAGGAGAAGGGCGCCCACGGCATTGAGGAGCGAGGCGTCTACCGCATCCACCAGTTTGAAAAGCAGGAGATGATCGTGGTCTGCAGGCCCGAGGAGTCCATGGACTGGTACGAAAAGATGTGGCGCTTCTCCGTAGAGCTTTTCCAGAATATGGAAATCCCGGTGCGGCAGCTGGAGTGCTGCTCCGGCGACCTGGCGGATCTGAAGGTGAAGTCCTGCGACATCGAGGCCTGGTCTCCCCGGCAGCAGAAGTACTTTGAGGTCTGCTCCTGCTCCAACCTGGGCGACGCCCAGGCCCGGCGGCTGAAGATCCGCGTCAAGGGCGCGGACGGCAAGACCTATCTGCCCCACACCCTGAATAACACCGTGGTGGCACCGCCCCGGATGCTCATCGCCTTCCTGGAAAACCACCTGCAGGCGGACGGCAGCGTGACCATTCCCGCGGTGCTCTCTCCCTACATGGGCGGCAAGACCGTCCTGACCCCCAAGCGCTGATCCGCGTAAAACGCGGTTGGCAATATATGAAAAGAGGAGGATCCCCATGAAAAAGTTCTTGGAAGAGTTCAAAGCCTTTATTGCCAAGGGCAACGTCCTTGACATGGCGGTCGGCGTTATCGTCGGCGGCGCCTTTGGCGCCATCACCAAGTCCCTGGTGGACAACGTCATCACCCCGCTGCTGGCCTGGCTGTTTGGCACACCCAATACCGACGCGCTGAACATCACCCTGCGCGCTGCTGAGATGAATGAGGCAGGCGAGGTTGCCAAGGAAGCCATTACCCTGGGTCTTGGCACCTTTATTGGCGCCATCATCAACTTCCTGGTGATCGCGCTGGTGCTCTTCAGCGTCATCAAGGCCTTCAACAAGGCCCGTACCGCTGCAGAGAACCTGAAGAAGAAGGAAGAAGAGGAAGCCAAGGCCGAGGAGCCTGCCAAGCCCACCAGCGAAGAGCTGCTCACCGAAATCCTGGCCGAGCTCAAGAAAAAGAAATAACTGCCCCGGCAACATAGCAGAACGAGATCTGGCCGCAGAACGGAAAACCGTGCTGCGGCCAATTTCAAGCGAAAAAGAAAAAGGGGAATACGATGAAAAACAACAAAAGAATGCTGAGCGCGCTGCTGGCGCTGGTGATGGCAGCCGCGCTGCTGACCGGCTGCGGCGGAGGAGACGCCACGCCTGCGCAGCCGACCCAGACGGAGACGGATCCCCAGACGGAGAGCCAGGCCGTCCCATCTCAGGCAGACCAGGACACCGTCCTTCTCACCAACAGGGGGGCGCAAAACCCGGTGCTTGGCACCCCGGAGAAGCCGCTGAACGCGGAGGAGGTCTACGCTTCGGTTGAATACATCCCGGAGATGTTTTATGGCCAGTACCGTCTGGTTGGTGGAGACACGGCTCAGGAACAGTATCTGGATTCCGTGAGCTTTATGACCATCAACGCCGAGCACCAGTACCGCTATGATCGGGCAGCAGCAGAGGAGCAGGAGATCACCACGATCCCCTATCAGATCACCGCCGGCCCCGGCAATCTCTATACGCTGAACCCGGAGACGCACATTCCGGAATATCACTGGATGAAAGCCACGTTTCTGCGCAGGACTGAGGATCGCTATCTTCCGATGGAGCTCTTCTTCGCTTATGACGTGGAAGGCACGACCCTGCGGATGCGGATGCTGAAGAACGTGGAGCTGGATCCGGAGACCAATGAGGTGCTCTCCTATGAGTTCGGAGATCTGGTTCTGACCTACGAGTTTGCGTTCCGGGGCCTGAGTCTGACCCTCTCCTACGGAGACGATCATGCGACCCTGGAGGCGGCGAGAGTCGGAGAGAATTACACAGAGGTATGGATGGCATTCATCGGTACCGTTCTGCCCGGAGAAAAGCAGCTGGATCATATTACGTACATCCACTTCAATTATGACGAAAGGGACGGATTTACGCAGGTATCTTATTTATTTGACGAGGACGCAACCGACGCCATGAGCAGAGAGAGCGCCGCCTCCATTTCCAAGGACGGCCTCATCACCTTCACCATCCCCTATCCCGATGGGGAGAAGACCTATCAGTTCGTCTACTTTTACCTGAATAACGACGGCTTTATTCTGACGGATGGCGCCGACACGTACTTCTACCACTCCTGGTATGGCGATTATTATTCGGACAAGCTCTCCGACGTGCTGGGAGAGGGCATTGACCCACGGGAGCTGTCGGAGCAGCAGGCGGAGCAGCTGATCGAGACCCAGACCTCGGTGATCGACGAGCTGAGCGAGAGCTTTGAGGAATACGGTGTTTCTGTGGATCTGAACCGGGATACCGGACGGGTCACCCTGGACTCCGGCGTGCTCTTTGCCAGCGATTCCGCGGAGCTCTCCCCGGAGGGACAGGAATATCTGGAGCATTTCGTGCGCGCCTACGCACCTGTGATCCTGAACGGCGAGGGTGCCGGAAGCGTGGCGCAGATCCTGATCGAGGGGCACACAGACTCCGACGGAAGCTACGACTACAATCTGGCGCTGTCCGAGCGCCGGGCGCAGACTGTTGCGGACGCCTGCATCGCCCTGGAGCCGGGGCTCAAGCCCTACATCGTCATCAAGGGCTGCGCCAGCGACGAGCCGGTGCTCCTGCCCGACGGCGCCGAGGACAAGGACGCCTCCCGCCGGGTGGTGTTCAAGTTCATCCTGGATGTAGGCTGAACGGCAGATAATACTCCTGATAGGACACAAAAAAGGCTATGGCCGGGCGGCCATAGCCTTTTTTGATGGTTTCGCTTGCGATCAGCGCATGCCCTTGTCGTAGGGGATGCCTTCCGCCTTGGGGGCGCGGGACTTCTTGGAGGTCAGCGCCAGAACCAGCAGGGACACGATGTACGGCAGCATGTTGTAGACCGTACCGGGGATGTTCAGCGCGGTCAGGAAATCGAAGCCGGAGTACACATTGGACAGGGCGCGGAAGAAACCGAAGAGCAGCGCCGCCATGCCAATGCGCCAGGGCTTCCACTGACCGAAGATCATAACGGCCAGCGCCAGGAAGCCGAAGCCGGCCACGCCGTACTCGAACTGCCACTGGGAAACGCCTGCCAGGATGTAGCAGATGCCGCCCAGGCCGCCCAGAGCGCCGGAGATCAGCACGCCGGACCAGCGCATCTTGAACACGCTGATACCAACGGAGGCCGCCGCCTGGGGATGCTCGCCGCAGGCCATGAGCCGCAGGCCGAACTTGGTCTTGTACAGGGTGACCCAGGCCAGAACCAGAATCACAACGGCAATCACCATAAACCAGTTGAACTCGAAGGAGCCAAAGTAATGGATAAACGCCTTCTTCTGCTCAATGTACTGAATGGTGGCGGAGTGATCGTTGGGGTTGGCAGCGGTGTTGATGGCCTTCACAAGAACCGTGGCGCCGGCGGTGCCCAGCAGGTTCAGCGCGGTGCCGACGATGGTCTGATCCGCCTTGAAGTTGATGCAGGCCACAGCCAGCAGCGACGAGTAGACCACGCCGAAAACGATGGCCGCCAGCAGCGTCAGAAGAACGACGACAAGGGCGGAGGTGCCGGCGGGGAGCCAGCGCATCATCAGGGCGCCGCCCAGGGCTCCGATGACCATGATGCCCTCCAGACCCAGGTTAATGACGCCGGAGTGCTCAGAGAAGCAGCCGCCCAGAGCCACAAGAAGCAGAACGGAAGCAAAGATCAGAGTGTATTGGAGCAACAGCAGCATTACTTCTCGCCTCCTTTCTCATTGGCGGAAACATTCCCGGGCTTTGCAGCCTGAGCCGCTTGAGCAGCAAGAGCCTTTTCCCGCAGCGCTTCCCGCTCCTCGCTTCTGGCGATGCCGCGGTTGATGGCGGTCTTCAAGAAGAGCACGAAGCCACAGAGGTAGATGATGATGGACGAAATCAGATCGGAGATCTGCGAGCAGTAGTAGGTGGTGTCCACAAAGGCGCCGCCATCGGTGATGTGCTGGATAAAGAAGGAGGAGAAGATGGTGCCGATGGGGTTCAGGCCGCCCAGGAAGGTGGCGGCGATGCCGTTGAAGCCCATGCCCGGGACGGAGGTCTGGGTGACGGACCACTGCTCAATATCGGTCAGATACAGCATGGCGCCGCCGATGCCGGCCAGGCCGCCCGCGATCACCAGGGTCAGGATGATGTTGCGCTTCTCCGCCATGCCGGCGTACTTGGCAGCGTTCCGGTTATTGCCGGTGGCGCGCAGCTCGTAGCCGAACCGGGTGCGGAAGAGGACAACGTAGACGATGATGGCCAGAATGATGGCCAGAGGAATGGCGATGGAGGCTCTCTCGTTTTTGAGCAGCTTGTCAAGCCCCAGAGTGGGCAGGATCGCCTGGTCGGCGTTGCCCTTCAGCTTCAGGGTATAGTGGCTTGCCTGCTGCTTTTGACTCATCAAGATCATGTTTGTGGTATACAAGGCGATCCAGTTGAGCATGATGCCGGAGATGACCTCGTTGACATTGCAGTAGGATTTGAGGAAGCCCACGATAGCGCCCAGCGCAGCGCCCGCCACAACGGCGAAGAGAATGCAGGGCAGCCAGCCCCAGCCCCAGGCCAGCGCGGCATAGAGGCTGGCGCACACGCCGGCGACATACTGGCCGGCGGCGCCGATGTTAAAGAGGCCGACTTTGTAGGCAAAGAGCACCGACAGGCCGCACATCAGCAGCGGCGCGGTGCGCACCAGGGTGGCGCCCAACAGCTTGGTGCGGGTCTTGGCGAGGGAGGACTTCAGGAAGTTCTTCAGCACCATCAGGATGGCGTCCCAGGCGCCGTCGGGGTTAATGAACAGAAGCACGATGTAGCCGATCAGCAGACCCAGAATGATGCACAGCAGCGACGCGATCAGGGACTGGACGGCATTGTTTTTCAGAAATTTTTTCATGCCTTCACCTCATCTCTCTTGGCGCCGGCCATGTACAGGCCCAGCTCTTCCTGGGTGGTCTTCTTGGGATCCAGCTCGCCCACGATCTCGCCCTCGTACATCACAAGGATGCGGTCGGGCACGTCCATGACCTCGTCCAGCTCCAGGGAGACCAGGAGGACCGCCTTGCCGGCGTCCCGCTGGGCGACCAGCTGCTTGTGGACAGACTCGATTGCGCCAACGTCCAGGCCGCGGGTGGGCTGCACAGCCAGCAGCAGATCCGGATTCTTGTCGATCTCGCGGGCGATAATGGCCTTCTGCTGGTTGCCGCCGGACATGCTGCGGGCGGGGGTGATGGCGCCCTGACCGGAGCGCACGTCGTACTCTTCAATGAGCCGGTTGGCGTACTCGCGGATGGGCTTGCGCTTGAGGAAGCCGGCGGCGCTGGTGAACTCCCGCTCAAAATAGCGCTGGAGGATCAGGTTGTACTCCAGGGGGTAGTCCAGCACCAGACCGTGCTTGTGGCGGTCTTCGGGGATGTGGCTCATGCCGGAGGTAGAGCGCTTGCGGATGGAGGCCTTGGTAATGTCCTGACCCTTGAAGATCAGCTTTCCGGATTTCAGCGGCTCCAGACCGGAGAGGCCGTAGACCAGCTCGGTCTGGCCGTTGCCGTCGATGCCCGCGATGCAGACGATTTCGCCGGCGCGCACCTTGAAGCTCACGTCCTTGACCGCGTCCTTCTTGTGCACCTTGGAGGCGACTGTCATGTGTTCCACGTCCAAAATCACCTCGCCGGGGTGGCTGGGCTGCTTGTCCACATGGAAGTTGACGTTGCGGCCGACCATCATGGCGGAGAGCTGCTCCATTGTGGTGTTCTTGGTCTCCACCGTGCCGATGTACTTGCCCTTGCGCAGCACGGTGCAGCGGTCGGCCACGGCCATGATCTCAGCCAGCTTGTGGGAGATAAACAGGATGCTCTTGCCCTCGGCGGCCAGGTTGCGCATGATCTGCATCAGCTCGTCGATCTCCTGGGGGGTGAGTACTGCGGTGGGCTCGTCGAAAATCAGGATCTCATTGTCCCGGTAGAGCATCTTGAGGATCTCGGTGCGCTGCTGCATACCGACGGTGATGTCCTCAATAATTGCGTCCGGATCCACCTGAAGGCCGTACTTTTCGGAGAGCGCGAGAACCTTCTCCCGGGCCTCTTTCTTCTGCAGGAAGCCGTGCTTGGTGGGCTCCACGCCGAGAATGATGTTGTCCAGGACAGAGAAGCACTCTACCAGCTTGAAGTGCTGGTGCACCATGCCGATACCCAGGTCGTTTGCGTCGTTGGGGTCGTTGATTTTGACCTCCACGCCGTCCTTCTTGATGACGCCCTCTTCCGCCTGGTACAGGCCGAACAGAACGCTCATCAGCGTTGACTTGCCAGCGCCGTTCTCACCCAAAAGGGCATGGATCTCGCCCTTTTTCAACTGCAGGGTGATATCGTCGTTGGCGATAATGCCGGGGAATTTTTTCGTGATGTGAAGCATCTCGATTGCGTATGGACTCTCCAACCGTATCGACCTCCCTTTTTAGCATTCACGAAATCATTTTACAACAAGGAGGGGTGGTTTGTAAATAAAAAATGAAGAAAAAGCGAGAAGGAAAAAGAAAGCAGGACGAAGAGAAAAGGAAAAGGACAGGCCCGAAGGTCTGTCCTTTTTAAGGTTTGAAGTGAATTACTTCAGGTTGCCCAGGTCGTTGACAGTGACGACAGTGGCCAGGTCAGCAGCAGAGACAGTGATGTCGTTGGAGACGGTGATCTCGCCGTTGAACATGGCAGCGACCAGAGCCTGGTAGTCCTCCAGAGTGAAGGAGTCGGAGAACTGAGTGGTGGCGGAAGGCAGCTGGACATAGTTGGCCTCGGGATCGGTGCCGACCAGACCCAGGTTCTCAACAACGCCGCCCTTGAAGGTGCCGTTCTGAACAGCAGCCAGCATGGTCTTAACAGTGGGAGCCAGACCCTTCATAGCGGAGGTAACGGTCATGCCCTCGCCGTACAGGCCGTCGATGGTGGCAGCCTGGTCAACGTCAACGCCGATGACCTTGCCGTCAACCTTGGCAGCAGCCTCAGCAGCGGAAGTGAAGATGCCGCCGCCGCAGGCGAAGACGATCTCGGTGCCGCCGGCGTACCAGGTATCCATAGCAGCGGTGATGTCAGCGTCGCCGTAGAACTGGTTGCCGTAAGCGTAGTTGATGACAACGTCGGTCAGACCCAGCTCGGCAGCAGCAGCGTCAGCGCCCTGCACGAAGCCGTAGCCGTAACGGATGACGGCGGGAACAGCCATGCCGCCCAGGAAGCCCAGGTTCTTGTAACCGAGCTTGACAGCAGCGTAGCCGGCCATGTAGCCGCACAGCTCTTCCTGGTAAACAGCGGAGTAGAGGTTCTCGGGCAGAGTCTCCAGACCAGCGGAGGTCAGGTCGTACTCAGAGACGTCCAGAGCGATGAAGAGGACATCTTCGTACTCGGGAGCGGTGGCAGCGATGGCGGGAGCGAAGGCGTAGCCGGGCATCACGATGACATTGAAGCCTTCCTCGATGGCGTTCTCGATCATGGTGATACGGTCGTCGTCGGAGTCAGAACCGGGCTTGTAGTACTTGAACTCCAGGCCATTGGCCTCGCAGTACTCCTTGCAGGCCTCGTAAGTGGTCTGGTTGAAGGACTGGTCGGTGATGTCGCCGTAGTCGGTGATCATGGCGACGCGAACGTCGGACTCTTCGGTCTCGGGCTCGGTGGTCTCAGTCTCGGGCTCGGTGGTCTCAGTCTCGGGCTCGGTGGTCTCGGTTTCGGGCTCGGTGGTCTCGGTTTCGGGCTCTTCGGTCTTCTCCTCGGTCTGGGTCTCGCCGCAGGCGGCCAGAGCGAAGATCATGCACAGAGCCAGAAGCAGCGCAAGGATCTTTTTCATTTTCTTTCCTCCATAAAAAATATTGGGTGGATTGATTCCGGAGCGGTTTCCGCCGCACCGCATTCTATTATAACATGCGCATTGCCGCATATCAAGGAAAAAATTCAACAAAAACTGCGCCTTTCAAGGGGAAGATTTCTTACAGCTCGGCTATTATTTCCCCAAAATGTTCAAAAAATGAAAAGGCTCAAAGCTCCGCCATCTTCACCGCGGTGTCCAGGGCGATCTCCATCATCTGGGTGAAGCTGCTCTGGCGCTCCTCGGCGGAGAGGTTGTCCTCGGGACGGTAGAGGTGGTCGGAAACGGTGCAGATGGCGAGGGCCCGCTTGTGCGCGTAGGCGGCGTTGGCGTAGAGGCCGGCGGCCTCCATCTCCACGGCCAGCACGCCCATGCGCTTCCACTCGTCGTTCTTGCCGTGGCCCTCGGGGGCGTAGAAGGGGTCGGAGGACAGGATGTTGCCCACATGGGGGGCGATGCCGTGCTCCCGGGAGGCCTCCACGGCCTTGGAGAGCAGGGTGAAGTCCGCGATGGGGGCGTAGGTGGCCAGCTCTCCAAGCCCGAAGCTCTTGACGTAGCTGGAGTTGGTGCAGGCGCCCTGGGCGATGACGATGTCCCGGAGCTTGATGTCGTCCTGCAGCGCGCCGGCGGAGCCGATGCGGATGATGTTGTCCACATCGTAGAAGTTGAAGAGCTCCCAGCTGTAGATGCCGATGGACGGGATGCCCATGCCGGAGGCCATGACGGTGACGGGCACGCCCTTCCAGGTGCCGGTGTGGCCCTGGACGCCGCGGACGTTGTTCACGAGCACCGGGTCGGTGAGAAAGGTCTCGGCAATGAACTTGGCCCGGAGGGGATCGCCGGGCATGAGGACGGTTTTGGCAAAATCTTCTTTCTTGGCGTTGATATGGGGGGTCGGAATAGGCATAGGGATTCCTCCTTTGAAGTAAAATACGTGTTTCGCTGTTGTTTTTCAGTATATAGGAGAAAAAGTAAAAAGTCAAATTGAAACGGAGCGCGAACTATGATATGATAAGGTGAAAAAGGCGAATGACGCCGAAACTTGTTGCGACGGAGGACGAGCTATGCAGGACATCATGGTCATCGGAATCGCCGGCGGCACCGGCAGCGGCAAAACCACCATCACCCGGAGACTGATCCAGGCCTTTGGGGAAGAGGTCTCCGTGGTTCACCACGACAACTATTACAAGGCGCACCACGACATGCCCTATGAGGAGCGCACCAAGCTCAACTACGACCACCCCAACGCCTTCGACACCGATCTGATGCTGGAGCATATCCGCCAGCTCAAGCAGGGCAAGAGCATCCTCTGCCCGGTGTACGACTATTCCATACACGACCGGACGGACAAGACCGTGCTCATCAAGCCCACCCGGGTCATCATCGTGGAGGGCATCCTGATCTACGAGAGTCTGGAGCTCTGCAAGGAGATGGACATCAAGATCTATGTGGACACCGACGCGGACGTGCGCATCCTGCGCCGCATCGTGCGGGACGTGCGGGATCGGGGCCGCAGCCTGGACAGCGTCATCGACCAGTATCTCAGCACGGTCAAGCCCATGCACGAGCAGTTTGTGGAGCCCTCCAAGCGCCGGGCGGACGTGATCATCCCCCAGGGCGGCCACAACCAGGTGGCGCTGGAGATGGTCATCGAGCGCGTCCGGGCGCATTTGAAGAAATAAAATATCTGTAGGGGCCGCCGCCCTCGGCGGCCCGGATGCCTCCCCTTAGGCAGGGAAGGCTAAGAGGAAGAGGGATACCCCTCCGCCCCAGTGTGAGCACTGGGGCACCTCCCCTTAGGCAGGGGAGGCTAAGAGGAAAAGGAGATTGTATTATGGCAAAATTATACTTCAAATACGGCGCCATGGGCTCTTCCAAGTCCGCCCAGGCGCTGATCACCAAATTCAATTATGAGGAGCTGGGTATGTCTGTCTGGCTCATCAAGCCCAGCATCGACACCCGGGACGGCGCGGACGTGATCCGCAGCCGCATCGGCCTGGAGGCGAAGGCCCAGGTCATCACCCCGGAGCAGAATATCGAGGAGGCCTACCATGCCGCCGGCAAGCACGACGTGATCATTGCCGACGAGGCCCAGTTCTTCACCCCCGAGCAGATCGACCAGCTGCGGGAGCTGGTGGATCTGGAGAACCTGCCGGTGCTGTGCTTCGGCCTGCGCACCGACTTTTTGACCCACTTCTTCCCCGGCGCCCGGCGGCTCATGGAGCTGGCGGATTCTCTGACGGAGATCAAGACCGTCTGCGCCTGCGGCCGCAAGGCCACCGTCAACGCCCGCATCGACGAGACGGGCCGCATCATCACCCAGGGCGACCAGGTCATGCTGGGCGGCAACGACAGCTATGTGGCCATGTGCCACCAGTGCTGGAAGCGGAAGATCCGGGAGCAGCAGGATGCAGGCCGTTGACTTCGCCTCCTGGCCCCGGCGGGAGATCTATGAGTTCTTCTCGCCCATCTCCAACCCCTTCTACTCCGTCACCTTCCGGCTGGACGTGACGCGGCTGCACCGCTATACCAAAGAGCGGGGCCTCTCCTTCTACCACAGCCTGATCTGGCTCTGCACCCGGGCGCTGGAGCGGGTGGACGCCTTCTCCTACGCCGTGCAGGACGGGAAGGTCGTGAAGCTTTCAAGCCGCCGCCCCAGCTTTACCCATCTCAAGCCCGGCAGCGACGCCTTTCAGATCGTCACCATGCCCTGCGAGGGGACGATGGCGGAATTTTGCTCCGCGGCGAAGGAAAAGAGCGAAAAACAGGACTTTTTCATCGACTTTGCCGGGGAGGGGATCGACATGATCTTCTTCTCCTGCCTGCCCTGGCTGGACGTGACTGCCCTCACCAACGAGCGGAACCTGGACGTGGACGACGCCGTTCCCCGCATCGCCTGGGGCAAGTTCGTGGAGGAAAACGGGCGGGAGACCCTGGGCCTCTCCCTGGAGGTCAACCACCGCTTCATCGACGGGCTGCACATCGGCCGCTTCGCCCAGGAGCTGGAAAAGATGATGGGGGAGCTGTGAGCCCGAACAGTCCTAAGGGGCGGCCTTTGGTCGCCCGCCTTTGGCCCCCTTGCCTAAAGGGGGCTGTCGCCCGAGCAGCGCGAGGGTGACTGGGGGATATTTCGTCCTCCGGCTCCGTCGGAACGGAGAGTATC
>JAEEGI010002251.1_pt1 | contig 47786 bp, 35 predicted proteins | sample 8958751 | NCBI WGS metagenome assembly JAEEGI01 (sample SAMN16246545, study PRJNA631951) | gut metagenome | biome: gut microbiome; feature: rumen; material: KS-attached | host: Bos | place: Iran: Karaj | collected 2018-10
TCCGCATGCTGCCAGATGCCGTCGGGGAATTTCCGCGCGGCGGCGATGTCCTCCGCCTTCATCGCATATTCCCCGATCACCCGGCGGCTCTCCCGCACCCCGTTCATGGGGGCCAGGCTGGTGAGCTTTGCCTTTTCAAAGCCGGGGATGTACTTCTTCAGGAACTCCACGAACCAGAGGACCTTCCGGTGCTGGTCCACGATCTGCCGCGTCAGGTCCACCACGTCGTCGCAGTGGCAATCGAAGGTGTGGGTGGCGTCCAGGGTCACGTCGGTGCACTTCCGGTCCCCCGGCATGGCGTAGACCAGGTAGCCGGGACTCAAAAGCTCATGCAGGTCCCCATTCTCCATGGCCTTATACTCCTGGTGGACGATGAAGCTGGAATGTTTGGGGGATTCGGCGTCGTACTCCGGGTCGTTTTTGAAGGCGGCGGAGGCGGCGTAGTAGCGCTCCAGGTCCACATAGGAGAGCTTGAAGCCCATGGTGACGGACTGGTTGAGGCCCATGAATTCCGCGTTGCCCACCTCATAGGGGCAGCCTGCCGCCACGGCCAGGTCCGCGTCGCCGGTGGCGTCGATGAACACGTCCGCCTCCAGCTCGATGCGCCCGCTCTTGCAGTAGGCGATCACCCGGCGGATGCGGTCTCCCTCCTTCTCCGCGTCCACCACATGGGTGCCGTAGAGGATCCGCGCCCCGCTCTGGAGCACCATCTGCTCCAGCATGACGCGCCCGTATTCCGGCTCCACCACCGGCAGATGCGCCCGCATGGCGGCATGGCCCTCGGCATCCAGCTTTTCCAGCCACTCCCTGCAAAGGCCGTCGATGCAGCCGGCGATGCCGGTGATATAGCCGTTGGTCACCAATCCCCCCAGGGATTCCCGGTATTCCAGCAGGAAGACGCGCTTGCCCGCCCTTCCCGCCGCGATGGCCGCCGCCGCGCCGGCCACGCCGCCGCCGCAGACCACCACGTCCGCAAAAAACCGTTTGCTTGATACAGCCATTTCAAACTCCTTTCTCAGGGTCTCGGGACCTGGTTTTTCCAGATCCGATCCGTGGAATAGGCGATATTGGCGATGCCCCCGTCATAACGGCGGAAGGCTTCGTCCTTTTCTCTGGCATAGAAGGCGGTGCGGCCCATGAATTCCCCGGGGGCCTTCTGGTCCGTACCCGCCATGATCTCCTCGCAGAGGCCGATGGCCTCCGGCACGATGCGCTTGGGGACGCTGACGCCTCCGTGGCCGCCCCACAGCACGTCGTAAGCGCTCTCGAAGCTCTGCAGGTGCAGGAGGCTTTCCCGATACTCCTCAATGCTGGTGCCTCCCAGGAACATGAGGGTGTTGCAGTTCACCGCGTCGCCGGAATAGACTGCCCGGGCGGAGCGGTCCAGCAGGACGATGTGGCCCCAGGTATGGCCCGGCACCGCGATCACCTCCAGACTTCTCCCTCCCAGGTCGAAGATATATCCGTCCCTCACGGGCAGAGTGCGCACCGGCGCGCAGGGGATCACGTCCTCCATGCGCAGGGTGAAATCCTTCGCTCCGGCCCTGACGAAATCATAGCGCCGCTCCGCGTCCCCCGCTTCATAAAGGCCGGGGATATCGTCGGGGTGGATGAAGCATCTGCCGTATTCAAAGGCGGCCCCCATGTGGTCCGGGTGACTGTGGGTGAGCACCAGCTCCACGGGCATGTCCGTCAGCTCCCGGACGAAGGCCTTCAGGCTGCCTGCGCCGCTGAGCCCGTCCACCAGCAGGGCCTTTTCCCTGCCCTCCACGAGATAGCACAGCTCCCCCGCCAGGCCCGCGATCATGGTCACGTTGTCCATGATCTTCTCCGAGGTGAAAAACCTGGACTTCATTCTCTTCCCTCCCGCAGTATGTCTTTTGATCAGTGTATCACAGCCGCCGCCCCGTGGCAATCGGTATTCACGGCCGGCGCTTCTTGACGCGGGACGGCGGCGGGCGTAAAATACCGGCAGATGAAAATCACCGAAAAGGAGTGGAAACCATGGGCAATTTTGAAAACGCGAAGGTCAAGGTGGCGCAGGGCTGGCTCCAGGGCTACACTGAGGGCGCGCTGAAAATCTTCAAGGGCATCCCTTACGCGGCCCCTCCCGTGGGCGCGCTGCGCTTCCGCCAGCCGCAGGACCCCGGTCGCTGGCGCGGGGTGCGCAAGGCGGTGCAGTATTCCGCCGCTGCCATCCAGCAGGTGATGGAAATGCCGGAGATGCCCGCCAACGTCCACGGCGTTCCCCAGATGCTTGCCCCCTCCCAGTATGAGGAGGACTGCCTCTATCTCAATGTGTGGAGCCCGGCGAAGACGGCGGAGGACAAGCTGCCGGTGTTCCTTTGGGTCCACGGCGGCGGCATGGTGGCCGGCAGCGGCTGCGAGGTGGTGTGCGACGGCTCCGGTTTTGCCTCCCGGCGGGATGTGATCGTGGTCACCATCAACTACCGTCTGGGCTTCTTCGGCTTCTTCGCCCACCCGGACCTGACGGCGGAGGCGGGGGGCTCCTCCGGCAACTATGCTCTCTTTGACATCCGCAAGGCCTGTGAGTGGGTGAAAAACAACATCGCCGCCTTCGGCGGGGACCCGGAAAGGATCACCGTGGCGGGGCAGAGCGGCGGTGCGGCGGCCTGCGGGGCCCTGCAGGCTTCCCCCATGATGAAGGGCCTCATCCAGCGCCTCAGCATCGAGTCTGGCCCCATTTACTATGGCTTCATGCAGCCCCAGGACCGCAGCGTCTACGAGGCCAAGGGCGTGGAATTCATGAAGCACATCGGCTGCGGCAGCATCGAGGAGCTGCGGCAGCGGGACGCCTGGGACCTCTTCGACGAATATTCCAAGTGGAGCCCCGGCATGATGGGCGGCTTCAGCTTCTGCATCGACGGGCAGTTCCTGCCCAGGCCCTATGCGGAGATCATGGAGGCCGGGGAATTCAACGATTTCGATGTGATGATCGGCTCCTGCGCCCAGGAATTCCCCTCCGCCGACCCGGAGAAGTTCACCGTGGAGGAATATGAAGCGTATCTGGCCGAGGCTTTCCCGGACAGGCTGGAGGACATGAAGAAGTGGTATCCCGCTTCCGACGGCGTCATGGCCGCCAAGCAGATCGCCACCATCAGCTCCGACATGATGCTCATGGGCAGCGTGAAGATCGGCGAGCTCTGCCGCAAATTCGGCCGCCGGGCCTTCGTCTGGCTCATGACCAAGGAGAACGAGACCCCCCGCGGCCACGCAGCCGGCAGCCCCCACTGCGCCGAGATGCCCTATGTCTTCGGCCGGGTGGACAAGGGCGAACGCAATCCCTTCTTCGACTACCACTGGGTGGGGGCCGACTATGACTTCATGGAGCTGATCCAGGGCTACTGGCAGACCTTCTGCGCCGCGGGCGACCCCAACGGAGAGGGCAGGCCGGAATGGAAGCCCTATGCGGAGACCTTCGATGTGATCGAGCTGGGGAACGACAGCCGCATGTTCACCCCGGAGCAGCAGGAAAAATACCGGTATTTCTGGGATAAGCTCGCCTCCGGCAAATACGCCGCCGTCACCTTCGGCATGCCCCGCTTCGTGCCCCTGGGAGAATAAAGAGAAAACGCGATCCCCCGGAGCTTTCGGCTTCCGGGGGATCGCATACGAGGAGGAATCACGATGCTCGAGACCAATCAACAGCGGCAGGCGCTGATCGACAAGCTGGTGGACTTGCGCTATCCCGCCGTGGCGCTGAAAATGATACGGGAGGAAAGCGAGGTCCCCGCCGGAGCCTGGCGGCCCTTCCGGGACCAGGGGAAGCACATCGCCCTCTGCCAGGCCTTCGCCTATGCCCGGCGGCAGGGAAAGACCGTCTATATGGAAAAAGAGGACCACTGGTGCTGGAACCCCATCATCACCTACGGCTATATCGACAAGGAGCTGGGCAAGGAGGGCTTCCGGGCCATCGCCAGGGCCTACGGCACCAGCTCGGCTTCCGGCGAAGCCTTTGTGGAGGGCTTTCCCGCCCTGAAGGCCGGGGAATACCGGGGCATCCTGGCCGCGCCCCTGGACAAAGCGGATTTCCAGCCGGACGTGACCATGCTCTACTGCAAAAACGACCAACTGCGCGTCATCCTCATGGCGGTGGACACCCAGACCCACGCCCTCACCCACTCCAGCTTCAGCCCCGTGGATTCCTGCACTTACGCCGTCATCCCCGCCATCCTGGAGGGCAATTACCGCATCACCCTCCCCGATCCCGGCGAATACGAGCGGGCCCTGACGCCGGAGGACGACATCATCTTCACCGTGCCCCGGCAGCGGGAGGCGGAATTCTACAAGGGCGTGGAAGCCCAGGCCGCCCACGGGGACCGCAGCACCTTCTACATGACCATGAAGGAGGATTTCGGCAGGCCGAAGATGTACGATATCCTCTACGAGACCTGGGGCCTCATGACCGGGGACAAATGGGATAAGGAATAATGTGAAAAACGAGGAGGGGAAGCTTTCCCCTCCTCAGGCTTTCTTTTGTTCATCCAGATATGCGCTGCAGCGTGTCTGGATGTTTTTTGCGGTCTTTTCCGCGCTCTGGGAGCCCCCGAAGAAAGCCAGGGCTTCCTCCAGGAGGATGGGATCGGCTTTGCTCATAAACGTGGGAGGCAGCGGAACGCTTGCCCCTTCGATCAGGGCCAGAAGGGCGTCGATATCGGCATCCCTCAGGGGCCGGATCCCGCTGCCGATACTGAGCGCCGTATATGCTTCGCCGTTTTCGTCCGTATAGTCCCTGCGGGCATGCTCCCCGTAGAACCGAAGATAGTCCTCCAGGACGGAGCGCATCAGGGGGATGCTCCGCATCTCATCCTCGTGGAGCTGCCGGTAGCCCAGGTCCCAGAGGCTGTCGAGGAATTGCTTCGCGCCCTCCGGATGGCCGCTCCCGGCGGACACCGCCATGGGCAGCTCGCTGACGCACCCGCCCGCCGCCGAAGGGACGCCGGGGAGGCCCACATACACGATGCCCTCGCCTTCCAGGGGCATCAGGATTTCCGCATACTCCCCCAGGATGCTTCCCACATCGCCGCTAAGAACCATTATGCCCAGCAGGGCGTCCCGCTCCTTCAGGCACAGCGCGCTCAGCTGCGCATAGGGGAGCTTGCCCCGGACGGAGGCCTCGGTCCGGGTGAGGGCCGCTTCTGCGGGGAGTTCTTGACAGAACTGCAAAAGGGAGAGGAATTCCGGGGAATCGAAGCGGCAGGTCCCCACGCCTCGGTCCACCCACTCGCCCAGGCGCATCCCGGCAAGAAGGAGAAAGGCCTCGGCGCCGCCGAACTGGGGGAGAAAGGCGTTCTCTCCCGTGTAGAAGCATTCCCACGCCCCCTCCAGCTCCTCCAGGCTGTATCCCTCCGCTCTGCCCAGGACCGACTCCAGGCCGTAGAAGGAGAGGACCTGAACGGAGGAGGAAACGCTGAACAGCCTGCCCTCCGTTTCCATGGATTTCAGCGGCCCTGCAAAAAACGCATCCCGGTCATACCATTCGTAGAGGTCCAGCAGCAGCCCCTGCCGGGCATAGCGTTCCACCGGCATCCCCCAGGCAGCCAGCATATCCGGCAGTTTGCCGCCCAGGACCTCCGAATCGAGCCGCTCAAGCGCGTCGGCGTCCGCCGCGTCGCCGTAGCTGCGGATTTCCACCAGATAGTCTCTGTTCGTTTCGTTGAACCGCTCTGCGGCTCTCGTCAGATACGTATAAGAAGCAAGATCATCCAGGGCATTCACGCCGCTGTCCTTCTGAAATGCGCCGATCGTCAGGATGATCCTGCCGTCCTCGGAAAGCTTCGGCGCGCCCGCAGCCGTCGCCGGCGCTTCCCCCACAGGATCGGGGCCGGCCGCAGGTCCCGCGCCGTCTGCCGTTACGCAGGCGGAAAGCAGCAAGGCAAGCAGCAAAGCCAGAGCGAGCATCTTTTTCATTTCCATCACCTCTTATTCAAAATCGACCCCATTCTCCGCGCATGACGCCGGCAGTTCCTCCATAGGCACCGGGCCCGTCAGGACCCCCTCGTTCAGCATAAAAGCCCGGGAACAGATCGGACGGAGCCGGTCCGCACTTTCGCCGGAGAGAAGCATCGCGGTTCCCGCCTCCCGCAGCTCACGGAGCAGGGCGTACACCGGCTCCAGGTCCTCCGTGTCCAGGTCCGTCAGAGGCTCGTCCAAGATCAGGAGCCCGGGCCCGTTCACCAGGGCGCCGGCCAGGCCATAGAGCGCCTGCGTTGCCTTGCGCAGCAGGCTGATCCTCTTGCCGCCCACATCCGCTTCGCTGATTTTCAGGCGCTTCATAAGACGGCGGATATCGTCCTTGTCCGGCTTCCCGTAGAGCCCCGCCCGCAGGTACAGGTTTTTCTCCACATTCATGCTCTTATTCGCGAAGGGAACGTCCACGAGAAAACCGACCTGCCCGCGGGCCTTATGCAGCTCTGCCTCCCCTGCGCTGCCAAAGAGGGAAACGCTCCCTCCCTCCGGGAAGGTCATCCCCGCCAGGATGCGGCAAAGGGTGGTCTTCCCCGCCCCGCGGGGGCCGAGCAGCGCCGCGGCTTCGCCGGGTTCCAGGCGGAACGTCACATCCCGCAGCACTTCCCGGCCCCGGTATGTTTTCCGCAGATGCTCCACTCCGAGGGCTTCCTTTGTGAGCATTTTCATTACCTCCCCGTCACGCCAGTTCCCGCCGCCGGAAGCACAGCCAGCCCCCGGCGACGGCGGCGGCCGCCGTCACGGCGGTGACGCAGCCCTGAAGGATCAGCGGCCCCGCAGCCGTATCCGGCTTCCATTCCAGCAGTTCTTTCAGGAAGCCCACCGGAACCGGGATAAGCCCGCTGAGCCATTGGCACAGGAACAGCGCGGCGGCGCTGGCCAGAAAAGCCGGGATGGGCCTGCGCAGGAGAAAAGCGAAAAAGAAGCTGACGGCGGCACCGAAAAGCAGGGCGACGAGCAGGGCCGGCTTGATCAGCCGCAGACAGGCCTGCTGCCCGGCGGTAAGAGGGATCCGATACCGGCCGATACTGAGAGCCACGACGATGAGCCAGATGAGCAGGAAAACGCCGAAATACAGGCCGGTCAGGAACAGATAGACCGCTCCCCGGCTGCAGCCCGCCGCCGGCAGCGGCGACAGTTGGCGCTTGCGAAAGAGTTCGCAGAGGAGGAGCGCAGCCAGCGCCCCCGCAAGAACGGGCGCGACGAACACATAGTCGGCCAGCTGCCCAAGGAACCTGGTAAAGTGCTGCTGACAGATCGCCGGGTAGGCTTCCTCCAGGCTGTCCCCCAGCTCCTCGCGGGGGATATTCACCCTCCTTGCCAGCCGGTCCATGGTGAGCTCGCCGCCATACTGCGCCGCGAAGGCTTCATAGGTCATGGGCATCGTCCGCGTGTCGTTGACCATGAGGAAAGCGAAGAGGGCAGCGGCGAGGAGCACCGCCGCCAGCTTCCGCCACTCGGAGCGCAGATAGTAGCGGGCAATTCGGAAGAACACGGAAGCACCTCCTTCACAGCGGGATCATCCGGCGGAACGGGAGCGGACGGTGTATTCCCGCGTCTCCAGAAGATCATTCTTTTCGTCGTACAAGCGGATGGTCGCGGGAAACTCCCCCTGCCCCGGAGAAGAAACGGCGTTCGTCTCCAACAGTTCCCGGAGCAGCTCCGTTTTCCGGAGCCGCGCGTTCTTCGGCACGGGGATGCGGAAAAGGAAAAAGCGTGCGCGCTCAGGTCCGTCCTCCGCCCCGGTTTCGCCCGCTTCCGAAGCCAGCTCCAGCTCACAGGTTTCGGAGAGCCTGAGGCGCACCTCCGCCCGCGCCGCCGGGGCCTCCGTGAACAGGAGCAGGGGCAGGCACGGCTCCTCTCCCCGCCAGGGCGCGGGCTCCAGCGGATTCCAGCAGGGGACCGGCGTCAGCAGCATCCCGCCGGTCTTTTCCCGGCGGTACAGCATCTCATTTCCGCCCTCGCGGAGCAGATAGAAGAAGATTTCCTCCCCGTCGTCCCCCAACAGCAGCCGGTCGTAATGCACATGGGGCCAGTCCTCCGGCACATCCAGGCGGGCGATGATCTCCGAAGGGCCCGCCAGGTCCGCCCTCTCCGCCCGGCGGAAGCGGGCTTCCTCCCCGCGGGCCCTGCTGCTGAGCGCGGCAAACACCGCCAGCAGGAGCAGCAGGGTCAGCAGCGCATCCAGGAAAAAGCGGAGCTTCCGCAGACCGGGCTTTCGCCTTTCCTTCATGCCGCCGCCTCCTTCCTGCCGCTCAGGTCCACCGTCAGCCGGAGGTGACGCCCGGATTTGTCATAGCGCAGCTCGATCCAGCCCGTCTCCTGAGACACATAATCCCGGAGGATCACCACCCAGGTATCGGTAAACAGCCCCCTCCTTGTCCGGTTTGCGGCGAGATAGGGCTTGCGGTCGGTGTAATCCGCACTCTCGTACACCGTGCCCAGGGAATCCACCGCGCACAATTCCCGGAAGGCCGTGCATTTCTCCGCCCAGGGCCGGGGATTGAAGACCCTGATCTCCAGATAGAGGACGCCGCGGCGCTCCTCCGGCTCGGCTTTGCTGCCGAAGGAGCGCTCCGCCAGCCTCGTCACGGTAAAGGTATATCCGTCGGATTTGTCCCGCGCCTCCGGCTCTGCGTACCAGACCCTCCGGTTATCGCTCCACTCCGTTTCCAGGCTTTCCCCGAAGAATTCCTCCGCAGGATTTGTATATAGCCCCAGCTGGCGGATATAGCCGGGCAGGATCGCCAGAGCCAGGACCAGCGCCAGCGCCAGGCAGCACCGGGCGACGCGCAGGGCATAGCCCCAGAAGGGACGGTAGAGCCGCTCCAGCTGGCGGGCGGTCTCCATGGCGTCCCCCATGGCCTCGGCCACCGCCTCCTCCGCCTCCTTTTCGCCGGTCCCGGCGGCGGTCAGCTCCGCATACTGGTCCTCCATGTGGGCGTAGAGTTCTTCGTATATCTCCTTCCGGTCCGGCTTGAAGCGGATGCGGCCCACCGCCAGGGAGCACCAGCGCTCAAAACGCAGAACGCCCATTTTTCAGGCCAGACCCGGCACAGCGTTCAGCACCGTGTTCACACTCTCGGAAAAGACGCGCCACTCCCGCACCTTTTCCTCCAGACGGCCTTTCCCCTTCTCCGTCAGGCGGTAGTACCGGCGTTCCCGCCCCGTGGGGGCGGTCCGGTAATAGGACTTCACCTCCCCGGCCTTCTCCAGGGCGTGGAGCAGGGGGTAGAGGGTCCCCTCCTTCATGGCAAAGACATTGTCGGAGCGGCGCTTCAATTCCTGCACCATCTCATAGCCGTATTTGTCCCCGTCGAGCAGGAGACTCAGCACCAGCATCGCGTTGGAGCCGCTGACGAGAGACTTGTCGAACTCCATACCTCGACCTCCTTTGCTTTGATGATCTAGGTATAAAATACACGGATATCCCCTCCTTGTCAAGAGGGGCACCGAAAAAACCGGCCCGGCGCAGAGCCGGGCCGGGCAAGAAGTCAGGAAGCGGCTTCCGCCGGGATTCATTTTTTCTTTTTCTTACCGCTGTTCGTTCCTTTGGGAGGGGCTTCGCCGGCGCTTTCCTTTCCTTCCGCTTCCGCCGGATCCGTTCCCGCTGCTTCCGGTTCCGGCTTGTCCTTCCCCTTCTTCCTGTCCGCCCTGGACGTCCCGAACATATAGTAGTTCCCGCCGCCCTCCAGGGCGACGTTCTTCTGCTTCCACTCCGTTTCAAACAGGGCCTCGGAGGCCAGCAGGGAGCGGTCAGCCACCCGGGAGATGAACAGCCACCAGAGGTCGTAGGTAAAACGGATGACCAACAGCCCCACGCCCGCGGCCAGCAGCCACATGGAATCCCGCAGGAAGCCCAGGGGCAGGATGATGAGCACCACCCCCGCAAACAGCAGGACGCGGCTGATGTAGGGCACGAAGGGATAGAGCACGATCCCCGCCAGGGCAAAGAAGAGCATGGTCTTGGGGATGGGGAGATACATGCAGAGGATGAAGATGGCGACGGCCGTGAGGGCCGGGATGTAGAGGAAGGTCAGGGCATAGCTCTTGCGCTGCTGGCAGGCGATGCGGTAGCCCGTGGCCCGGTTGTAGGTGAAATGGACTTCGCTTTTCTGCACCGCCTCCCGGATCTCCTGATAGCGGCGGTAGGGGGTCTCATTGAAATAGTTCATCTTCCCGCTCCTTTCTCACAAAAAGCGCGCTTCCAGGCGGAGCTTCTCCCCCGCCCGGACCGGCAGCGTGACGCAGCCGTCCTCCGGGGAGACTTCCCTTCCGTTCACCAGGAAGGAAGCCGGTCTCCGGCAGCGCAGGGTCAGGGTCTGGTCCCTTTGGGAGCGCAGCTCCGCGCGAAACCCGCCCTTCTCCCACTCCAGCCATAGCAGCTTCGCCCAGGTATAGAGCCAAAGGCCCTCCAGCCTGCCCTCCGGCAGATTTTCCGGCAGGACAGGCAGGAATTCCACCGCTCCCGGCGCGGAGAAAACGCACATTTCCGCCAGCAGGGCGGGCATGGCCCCCTGCAGGTCCGGGAACCAGCCCCGGTAGGGGAAGTGGGCGGTGGAGAGACTGCGCCGCACGAAGCCGTGCTCCAGCAGCTGGCTCAGGTTCTGCTCCAGCTCCTCCCGGTCCTTGAGGCGGATGGCGGTGAAGGCCCGGTGGATGATGCCGTGGGCGGAATCGTCCTGCTGGCCCCGCTTGCGGTTGGAGATGCGGATGGCCTCGGCGATCTCCGGCTCCGTCTCCGGGGTGACCGCCCGCCCGGGCCACACATCGTAGTGGTGGGAGACGTGGCGGTGGTTGTAGTTCTCCTCCATGGATGGCCAGGCCCATTCCTTCAGCGCTCCCTCCTCGTCCGTCAGCAGGACGGGCAGGTCCTCCAGCTGCTTCTGCCAGTGGGGGATGCGCTCCGTATCGACGCCCAGGGTGCGGCAGGCTTCCATGAGGTTCGTGAGCACCTCCCGGCAGATGGCGATATCCATGACGCTGTTGATGCGGGTGGGGTGCCGGTCAATGCCGGTGACGGTGGCGTAATCCGGATTGGGGGTGGGGTTCTCCGGGGAGAAGGAGGGATAGAAGATGACCTTGCCGTCCCCGTCCCGGTCGCAGGCATAGTCCTCGAAGAACAGGGCGATCTCCTTCAGGGCCGGGACCACCCGCTCCCGCAGGAATTCCCGGTCCCCGGTGGCGAGCCAGTAGCCCCAGAATTCATTGTAGATCCAACCCAGGCAGCCCACCCAGCAATAGTGGGGATAGGTGCGGGAGGTGTGGTACAGGAGGCCGGAATCATAGTCGCAGTGGACGCTGGCCAGCAGGCCCCGGGCATTGAACAGCAGCCGGGCGTTCGTGCGGAAATCCTCGAATTTGGATTCGTAATAGCGGAAATAGACCTCCATTTCCTCAAAGAGGCCGGTAGCGTTCCCGGCGCAGACCTGGAGGTTGGTGTTGATGTTGTGCTGGCCCCACATGGGGGGCAGGACCCCCGTGTCGACGATCTGATAGAAGCGGCCCAGGTCATAGAGCTTTTCCATGAGCGCGCCGTAGTGCTTTCCTTCGTCCCGGCAGTCCCGCAGGAGTTCTTCCCCGGAAAGGCAGGCTTCCTCTCCCCGGCACAGGTGCAGCCGGGAGCGGTCCATCTTCTCCCCCAGCCAGGCCGTGTTGGCGCGCACCCAGCCGTCGAAATCCGCGGGGAGCGCCAGGAGCTTCTCCCCTTCCTCCGAAGAAGCCTCGAAGCGAAACGCTTCTTCCGCGCGCACGGCCTTTGCCAGCATCAGCAGTCCCCTTCCGCCCCGGACGCGGACGCCCTCCGCCGTCAGCTCCGCTTCCCCGCCCAGGGGCAGGAAGCGGAACAGCAGGAAAAAGCCCCGGTCGTCGCAGAGGGCTGGATCATACCGATAGGCCGCCGTGATCAGCGCCGGGCTGCGCTCCACCCGGCAGATGGAATGCTCCAGGCTGACCCTACCGAAGGGGCCGGGGCCGCCGGGAAAGCGGATAATCGCCTCCAGCTCTCCCGCTCCCTCCGGGGCGGTGAGGCGCGCGGCGATGAAATCTCCCGCCCGGACGCAGAGATATTCATTGGTGAAGGTCCCTCTTGCGTCGGTCCAGCGGGTGGTGATCAGGCCGCTGCGCAGGTCCAGCCAGCGGAGGTAATCCCGCACGCCCCCGGCTTCCGGACGCCGGAAGCTGAGGCGGAAGGCCTCGTGGGTGCGCAGGGATTCGATGGGATAGGAGATGGGGGCGTCCAGGTCCATGTATTTTCCGTGGCCCGCCTCCCGCTGCGCCTGCTCCAGCAGGCTGTCGGCAATCTCCGGTTTCCCCTCCCGGAGGGCCTTGCGGATGTCTGCAAGATAGGGCCTGAGGTCCGGGGGCTGCGGCGTTTCCCGCCACTTGGGCTCCTGCAGCAGCTCCATGTTGGCGGTCAGGCTGTCCCGGTAAGGCTGGCCGGCGACGTCGATGCGGTGGGAGCCGTTGCCGGTATAGAGGGCGTCGGCGGGGTCCTCCGCCGGGGCCAGGGAACAGATGTTCCGCCGGGGCAGCAGCGCTGCGCGCCGGGACAGGGGGATGCAGGGATAGGGGTAACGGAGGTGCTTCAGCTCCATCGCCGTCGCCTCCTTATTCCAGGATGAAGGACCGGAGCATGGCGCTGCCGGGCCCGCGGTAGGTGAAATACAGGGCGTGGACCCCGTCGGGGATGGCGATATCCGCGGAAAAGGGGGTCCACCGGTTGCGGAAGCCCAGGGGGATGCTGCCCAGAAGCGGCCCATCCGGGGCGGTGCGCACTTCAAACCTTCCCCCGGCGTAGCCCCGGGTGAAGACCGTGACGCGCCGGACGCCCCGGCAGTCAAAATACTTGAAGCCCACGGTGACGCTGTCGGTGACGCCGGCCACATAGCCGTCCTCCCGATCCCCGTCCCGCCCGTCCTGGGTGATGCGGGGCCTGCCCGGCGACTGCCGGTCCATTCGGAGTTCTTCCCAGAAAAGGTTGCAGGCGAGATACGCCGGGAATTCTCCCTTTCCCTCGAAGGGTTCGCCCCCGCCGTCGGAGGTCATTTCCGCCTGGGGCATGGACCCGTCGGGCAGGACCGTCAGCTTCTGCAGGCAGCCCTGGCGGCTGAACTCCGTGGCGTTGGTGTGGCGGTGATAGAAGATGTAGCGCTGTCCCATGACCTCCACCAGACCCCCATGGTTGTTGCCCCCCACGGTGGTCTTTTTTTCCGGGCTTTTCCAGCCGCCGATGCCCCAGTCGCAGTTGCTGACCAGGATCCCCCCATAAGTATAGGGCCCCAGGGGCGAAGCGCTGACGGCATAGCACAGCTCGTTCATCCACACGGAGGAATAGACGAAATAATAGAGGTCCCCGAATTTCCGGATGGAGGAAGCCTCGAAGAACTCATGATCCTCGAAGCCGGTGCCCCGGCTCCGCTTCGCGCTGGGGACCACGAAGACCGGCCCTTCCCGGACGGTGAGCATGTCCCGGTCCAGGCGCATGCCCATGGCCCCGCCCTTCTCCTTCTCGAAGCGGAAGCAGACGCCGCCGGTGTAAAGGTACGTATCCTCCCCCTCCGTCAGCACCGCCGGGTCGAACTGGGGGTCGTCCCCCGGCCGCTTTCCCAGGAGCGTCCCGTCCGGGTAATGCACGTGGCCGTAGAATGCATACTGTCCCGCCGGGCTGTCGCAGACGGCCACGGAGACGATATCCTGATGGTCCAGCACATAGTAGAGATAATACCTGCCGTCGCTCCCCCGGGTCACATCCGGGGCGTAGAGGCACTGATCCCCCTCCCGGTTGTCCGGGTCCTGGGTCTTGCGGTAGATGACGCCCTCATAACGCCAGTCCGCAAGGTCCTCCGCCGGAGCGGACCAGCAGACATAGTCCCCCAGGCAGTAGACCCAGCCGTTGAAAAGGTCGTGGGAGCCGTAGACATAGACCCGGCCGTCGAACACATGGGGCTCCCCGTCGGGGATATACTCCCAGGAGGGGAGATAGGGATTTTTCAGATGCTTGTCAAGCGGGGACATGGTTTCCCTCCTTATCGCAGCTCCGTGACCGGGGGAAGACAGGTATTTCCCCGGCAGACATAATAGGTCGTTTTTCCCTCCAGCAGGGGATATTCCGCCGTGGGCGGGTCCAAAATCACCAGGGCCGCTTCCGGCGGCAGGATGAAGGGCAGCGCTTCCAGGTCCGCCGGGTTTCCCACGGCTGCGGTGACCTTCGGCGGCGGTTCCAGCCGGTCCGACAGGGCGGTGAGAAAGGCGGCGTGGCCCATGGGGTCCAGCCGGGCGCGGGCGGCCTGCCAGCCCAGCTGCTTCGCCAGGATCTCCTCCCGCGCTTCCGAGGGGCGCAGGGCCTGGAGGGCCAGCAAGGCGCGGAGCATGAGGGAATTGCCGCCTGGCAGAGCCCCGTCCTCGCTCTCCTTCGGCCGAAGGAACAGCTGTTCGCTCTCCCTGTCATAGAGGAAAAAGCCGCCGTTTTCCTCGTCGAAGAAGCTTCGCACTCCCCGGTCCGCCAGAGCCTCCGCCGTTTCCAGATAATGCGCCTCCAGTGTCGAAGCCCACAGGGCCAGGAGAGCGGAGATTTCGGATGCGTAATCGCCGAGCCCGGCCCGCACGCCCCGTTTTCCCGCCCGGAAGCTGACGAAAAGCTGCGTTCCCTCCCGTAAACGGGCGTCCAGAAACGCCTGGGAGCGCTTCGCTGCGGCCAGGTAGCGCGCCTCCCCGCAGGCCCGGTAAAGCTCGCAGAGGGCCTCGATCATCAAGCCGTTCCAGCCGCAGAGGACCTTGTCGTCCGCCGCAGGAGGGCAGCGCGAAGCGCGCCATTCCCGCACCGCGGGCAGCAGCTCCCGCAGCTCCGGCGGCAGAGGCCCCCGGCGGCGGGGGATGCTCCTTCCCCCGAAGCTTCCGTTTCCCGTGACGCCCAGCGCTTCGCAGAGGGCTTCGCCGTCCTTTTCGCCCAGCAGCGCGCGCAAATCCCCCGGCGTCAGGAGGTAAAAGCCTCCCTCCTCCCCCTGGCTGTCCGCGTCCAGGGCGCTGTAAAAGCCGCCCTCCGGCCCCGTCAGCTCCCGCAGAACGAAATCCCCGGTCCCTTTCGCCGTATCCAGCCATTCCCCGTTTCCCGTCAGGCGGAAAGCCCGGACATAGGCGCGGATCAGCAGGGCGTTGTCGCAGAGCATCTTTTCAAAATGGGGGACCTGCCAGGCCCGGTCCACGGCATAGCGGCAGAAGCCGCCGCCGATCTGATCGAAGATACCCCCGGCGGCCATGGCTCCCAGGGTCTTTTCCGCCATGGCCAGCAGCCGGCCGTCCCCGCGCTTTTCATACTGCTGCATCAGGAACAGGAGCAGGTGGGGCATGGGGAATTTCGGGCCTTCCCCGAAGCCGCCGTACGCCTCGTCATAGGCGCAGAGCAGCTGCCAGAGGGCCCCTTGAATGAGCGCGTCGTCCCCTTCATGGGGCGGGAGCTCCGCGGCGCTTTTCCGGAGGGCTTCCGTGAGCTTTTCGGCATGCTCCGTGAGGCTCGCCCGGTCCTCCCGCCAGCGGTCGCGGACGGCTTCCAGCAGTTCCCGCAGGCCGATGCTTCCCCGGCGGGAACGGGGCGGAAAATAGGCGCCGCCGTAGAAGGGTCTTCCCTCCGGGGTGAGGAAAAGGGTCATGGGCCAGCCGCCTCCGCCTCCCGTGAGGGCGCGGCAGGCCTCCATATACACGCTGTCCAGGTCCGGCCGCTCCTCCCGGTCCACCTTCACGGGGATGAAGCTCTCGTTGAGGAGGGCGGCGATCTCCCCATCCCGGAAGCTCTCCCGGGCCATCACATGGCACCAGTGGCAGCTGAGATAGCCGATGCTGAGGAAAATGGGCTTATCCTCGGCTCTGGCGCAGCGGAAAGCCTCCTCTCCCCAGGGGAACCAGTCCACCGGGTCGGACGCATGCTGCAGGAGATAGGGGCTCAATTCCCCCGAAAGACGGTTGGGCATGGGCGCGGCCTCCTTTTCCCGCAGTATGCTTCCTTCCCCAAAAGATATGCGTTCAGTTCCCGGCCGTTTCCTGCCCCAGGGCGAGAAAGTCCCGGATGAGCAGCTGATACTTTCGCCGGCTGGGGCTGCCCTTGAAGCGCAGCTCGAAGCTGCCCTCGGCATTGGTGAACATCATGGTCTCCTTCCCCGCCAGGTGGCAGAGCTCCGGCTCCTGCATGCCCTCCAGGGGGAAGCGCAGCCCCTCCAGGCGCAGGCTGTCCCGATCCAGGGCGACGGTCCCCTTCCCCAGCAGGGTCATTTTGTGATCTTCTCCCAGCTGCCATATCTCCGCTCCCTCGTCGGAAAAGCGGATGTCGCCTTCCTCGGCCCTCCGCCGCAGCTCGCTCTGCTGCCAGTCGTCCCACGCCGCCACGCTGCGGAAGGGAGCGCCGGCGTCGAAGAAGCCGTCCTCCCCGTATTCCGCCCGGAGGCCGCAGACGCAGGAAAACACATTTCCCTTGCCCCGGAGCGTCCCGATCCTGCCGCACTTGGGGCAAAGGAACAGGGCTTCCTCCAGCCCCTCGGCCCGGCGGCGGCCCCTGTAGGGGATATGCTCCCGGCTCTGGCTCTCGTCCGTGTCCACCCAGAGATCGGCGGAGATGCGTTCATTGATCTCCGCAAGGGACATCTTTTTCAGTTCCTCCGGCCTGTAGACGTTCACCACGCCGCCCCGGAGGACGCCCCGGCGCAGGGAGTGGGACCAGCGGGGGTCGGAGAGATAGCCCCCCTCGATGCGGTAGGTCATCACCGGCACCCCGGAGGTGCGCAGCAGCTTGGCGGTGGTGGGATGGAGGGGCAGGCTGCGCCCGTTCCAGGTGCGGTTCCCCTCCGGGAAGATGCAGATGGGCACCCCCTGGCGCAGCCAGCGCAGGATGCTCAGCACCGTGGAGGCGGCCACGGTGCCCTTCACCCGGGAGATAGGGCCGGTGGCGAAGCGCATGACGGCCCCCAGCAGCTTTTTGCGGAAGGCGTGCTCGCTGGCGACATAGTACATATGCCGTTTGAGGAAGCTGAAGGCCACGAAGAACTGGTCGGCGCCGCAGGAATGATTGGGCAGCACGATGTAGCTTCCCTCCAGCTCCGGAGCCGGGGCGAAATCGAAGGGCCCGTAGCGCAGGCGCAGGAAAAACTGCAGCCGGGGAAGCACATGCTTCCACAGCCAGCGGTGCCGCCGCAGCAGCTTATCCTTCTTTTCCTCCGCCTTTTCCTTCTCCGCCTTGTTCTCTTCCACGCTTCATTCCTCCCGCATCAGTTTTTTCAGCTCGAACAGGATGTTCATGGCCTCCAGAGGGGTCAGGGTGTTGATATCCAGGTCCCGCAGCCGGTCCATGGCCTGCTCGGCCCCCAGGCTGCCCAGGCTCAGCTGCCCCTCCTCCGGCTCCGGCGCGTCCTCCGAAGCCTCCAGGGCGATGGGGGCGGCGTGCTTTTCCAGCTCCAGCAGCACCGCTCTGGCCCGGCGGATGACGGGCTCCGGCACCCCGGCCAGCTTCGCCACCTCCACGCCGTAGCTGCGGTCCGCCCCGCCGGGGACGATGCGCCGCAGGAAGATGACCTCCTCCCCCCGCTTTTTCACGGCGGTGTTCAGGTTCTTCACCCCCGGCAGGGTCTGCTCCAGCTCCGTCAGCTCATGGTAGTGGGTGGCGAACATGGTCCGCGCCCCCAGCTTCCGGGGATCGGCGCAGAATTCCAGCACCGCCCGGGCGATGGACATGCCGTCGTAGGTGGAGGTGCCCCGGCCCACCTCGTCCAGGATGATGAGGCTGCTTTTCGTGGCGTTTTTCAGGATATCCGCCACCTCCATCATCTCCACCATGAAGGTGCTCTGCCCGGCGGCCAGGTCGTCGGATGCGCCGATGCGGGTGAAGATGCGGTCCGCGATGCCGATGTGGGCGCTGCGGGCGGGGACGAAGGAGCCGATCTGGGCCATCAGGACGATGAGGGCCGTCTGGCGCATATAGGTGGATTTGCCCGCCATGTTGGGGCCGGTGATGATGAGCGCCCGCTCCCCGCCGGCATCCAGCCGGGCGTCGTTGGCGACGAAGACGCCGTCGGTGAGCATCTGCTCCACCACGGGGTGCCGCCCGTCCCGGATGTCGATGACGCCGGACAGGTCCACCTCCGGCAGGCAGTAGCCGTTCAGCACCGCGGTCTCCGCCAGGGAGGCCAGGGCGTCCAGCTCCGCCACGCGCTCCGCCGTTTCCCGGACCGTGGGGGCCATGGCCGCCACGGTGTCGCTCAGGTCCTTGAAGATGCGGTATTCCAGCTCATTCAGCCGGTCGCGGGCGGTGAGAAGCTGGCTTTCCAGGTTTTTCAGCTCCTCGGTGACGAAGCGCTCCCCGTTCACCAGGGTCTGCTTGCGGATGTAGTCCTCCGGCACCGTCTCGCTCTGGCTGCGGGGCATTTCGATGTAATAGCCGAAGACCTTGTTGTAGCCCACCTTGAGCTTTTTGACGCCGGTGCGCTCCCGCTCCTTCTGTTCGATGGCCGCCACGGCTCCCCGGGCGTTTTCCGTCAGGTCCCGCAGGCGGTCCACCTCCGGGCTGTAGCCCCGGCGGATCATGCCCCCCTCCCGCACGGTGACGGGGGGATCATCCCCGATGATCTCCGTGACCTGTCCCCGCAGCGCCTCCAGGGCGTCCATATCCCCGATGCGCCGCAGCAGGCCGCTTTTCATGGGCTGCAGGAGGCTTTTCAGCTCCGGCAGGGTCCCGGCGGAGGCCGCCAGGGCGTTCAGGTCCCTGGCTCCGGCGGAGCCGTAGACCACCCGGCTGATGAGCCGCTCCATATCCCCCACCTGCTTCAGGGTCTCCCGCACCTCTCCCCGCGCCACGGCGTCGTCCGCCAGCTCGGCTACGGCGTTGAGCCTCCCCTTGATGCTGGCGGGGTTCAGCAGGGGCTTCCCCAGCCAGGCGCGCAGCAGGCGCCCGCCCATGGAGGTCCTGGTCCTGTCCAGCACCCACAGGAGGCTCCCCTTCTTCTCCCCGCTGCGGAGGGTCTCCGTCAGCTCCAGGTTCCGGCGGGTCTGCCAGTCCAGCTCCATATAGCTGCCGGCGGTGTATTTCGTCAGGGTGTCGATATAGCTGAGCTCCGTCTTCTGCGTGCGGTGGAGATAGGTCAGCAGAGCCCCGGCGGCGGCCCTCAGGGGCGCGCTGTCCGTGCCGGAAGCGCCGAAATGCTGCCGGAAAAAGTCATCCGACTCCGCCGAGCCGAAGAAATCCGCCGTCTGGCACATGCACTTCATCCGCTTGGTCAGCAGCTCCCGGATGGCGCTGTCGGCGGCGGCGGCGTCATTGAGCAGCACCTCGCTGGGGGCGTAGCGCACCAGCTCGTTGACCAGGTGGTCCGGTGCCTCGGCCCCCGGAAACTCCGCCGCCAGGAATTCGCCGGTGGATAGGTCCGCGAAGCAGGTGACCCCCGTCTCCTCCGTCAGATAGACGGCGGCCAGGTAATTGGGCTTGCGCTCCTCCAGCATGCTCTTTTCCAGCACGGTGCCGGGGGTGATGATGCGCAGCACATCCCGCTGCACCAGCCCCTTGGCCAGGGCCGGATCCTCCATCTGCTCGCAGATGGCCACCTTGTAGCCCTTGCTGAGGAGCTTCGCCACATAGCCCTCATAGGCATGATAGGGCACGCCGCACATGGGAGTCTGCTCCTCCGGGGGCCTGGTCCGATCCCTGGTGGTGAGCGCCAGGTCCAGCTCCCTGGCTGCGGTGCGGGCGTCCTCGTTGAACATTTCATAGAAATCGCCCAGGCGGAAAAACAGGATGCAGTCCGGCAGTTCGTCCTTGATCCGGTGATACTGCTGCATCATGGGGGTGCCTTCTGCCATGCTTACGCCTCCTCTCCCGTCAGCTCCGCGCTGAGGCTCCAGGTGGTGCTGCCGGTGATCCTCGCATTCCGGAAGGAGCCGACGAGGGACTTGTCCCCCTCCAGATGGATGAGCCGGTTATGGCTGCTTCGGGCGGTGAGCTGCCCCGGCTTGTCCCCCTCCCCGTCGATGAGGACGCGGTAGGTTTTGCCCACGTGGGCGGCCTGCATCTCCGCGGAAACGGCGTTCTGGGCCGCCAGCAGCCGGTCGAAACGCGCCTGCTTTTCCTCTTTTGTGAAGGGGTCCGGCATGGCCGCCGCCGGGGTGCCCACCCGGGGGGAATAGAGGAAGGTAAAGAGCATATCGAAGCGCACCTCCTCCACCAGGCGGAGGGTGTCCGCAAATTCCTCCTCCGTCTCGCCGGGGAAGCCCACGATCACGTCGCTGGTGATGGCGATATCCGGCATCAGCTTCCGGGCAAAGGCGGCCTTCTGCCGGTAGATTTCCCCGGTGTAGCCCCGGTTCATCTCCTTCAGCACCCGGTCGTTGCCGCTCTGGAAGGGCAGGTGGATATGCTTTTCCACCTTGCCGCAGCCGGCCATGGTCTCAAACAGCCTTTCCGTGGCGTCCTTGGGGTGGCTGGTCATGAAGCGGATGACATATTCCCCCTCCATGCTCCCGATCTCCCGGAGGAGCCAGGGGAAATCCTCCCCGCCCCCCAGGTCCTTCCCGTAGGAATTCACGTTCTGCCCCAGGAGATAGATTTCCTTATAGCCGTCTTCAATGAGCTTCCTCGCCTCCGCCAGGATGGTCTCCGGGCTCCGGCTCCGCTCCCGGCCCCGCACATAGGGCACGATGCAGTAGGAGCAGAAATTGTTGCAGCCGGACATGATGGGCAGCCAGGCCCGCACGCCCCCGGCACGCAGCACGGGCAGCCCCTCATAGCGCTCCCCGTCGATCTGCCGCGCTTCGAAGATGCGCCCCCGGTGGGGCAGGAGCGTCTTTTCCAGAAGCTCCGGGAAGCGCCAGAGCTCATGGGTGCCGAAGACCAGGTCCACATAGGGGAAGGACTGCCGGATTTTTTCCCGCATGTGCTCCTGCTGCACCATGCAGCCGCACAGGGCGATCTTCTGGCCGGGCTTGGCCCTTTTCGTGTGGCTCAGAGCGCCCACGTTCCCCAGGGCCCGCAGCTCCGCGTGGCCCCGGACGGCGCAGGTATTGACCACGATCAGGTCCGCCTCCGCCTCGGATTCGGTGAAGCCGTAGCCCATTTCCCGGAGCATGCCCCGGATCATCTCGCTGTCGGCCTCGTTCTGCTGGCAGCCGTAGGTATCCACCCAGGCCAGGGGCGCTGCGGGCAGGGCGGCGTTGGCCTCCGCCAGGCGGTCCATGACGGCCCTCTGGGCGGCTAGTTCTTCTTCCGTTACGCTGCGGATGTTCGGCAAGTTCCGACTCCCCTTTTTGCTGATTTATAATTGTAAATTATATCATCCTTTTCCCCGGCTGACAACAAAAATCCTCGGCCCCGCCGGGGGACCGAGGACAGAATGGAGAATCCTCAATGGGTAAAGCACAGGCAGATGCGGCAGAGGACATTGGCCAGGCAGACGCCCGCGAAGAGCTTGCCGATGCCGCCCAATCCCTGGAGATTGACGTTCTGCCGGTAAGGGGCGCTGTTCTGCTGGATGCGGTTGAGAAGACTTACATAAATCAGGTTGCCAGGCTCCATATTCACCGCGGTCTGGGCATGCTGCTGGGCGGTAATGCGATTGCCCACGCCCAGGTTGGCCGCAGCGCTGATATAATACCACTCGGCGCTCCTGGCCGCGGGGGACACGCCGTCCAGCGCGTAAAGCGCTTGGTCAAGCTGCCCGGCCTCAAGGAAGCTGCGTGCCGCCCGCAGGTTCACGTCCTCGCCGCTCTGGCGCTGCTTCTGACGCTGCTCCTGGCGCTGCCAGGCGCTGTCGTAGCCCCAGCCGGTGAAGGGATTCCAGCCGCCGAAGGGGTCCTGATACTCGGCGTAGCCGGGGTTGGACCGGGCTTCCTGCCGGGCCTGGGACGCCTGGGCGGCCCGATAGGCTTCCGGATTCTTGATCTGGTCATAGGCGGCGTTGATCTCCTGCATCCGCCTGGCGGCCTCTTCGTCGCCGGGATTCAGGTCCGGATGGTATTTGTGCGCCAGCTTCCGATAGGCTGCCTTGATCTCCTCGTCGGTGGCCGTCCGCGAAACGCCCAGCACCTGCCAGGGGTCGCTCATAGACGGTCCTCCTTTCTGCTCGCTCCTCCGTGGGTGGTGTCCCTCGGGTCAGGTCATGTGCTGCGGGTGAAGCGCTCGCCGCACTGGCGGCAGGTGATGTTCAGCTTGCCCTTGCCTCTGGGCACCCGCAGCCAGGTGCGGCAGGAGGGGCAGCGGAAAAAGCGATAGTCTCTGCGCTGGCGGAAACGGTCCCGCGCGCCGCGAAAGCGATCCCGCAGATTGCGCGTCAGGCCGAGATAAGCTTCGTTCTCGCGCCGCCGCTTGGGGATATTGCGGGAAAAGGTGCGGAAGGAGCCCCAGACAAGGCCGGCCAGAGCCAGCAGCCAGATCAGGCTGCCGACGCCGCTCCTGCCGATGAACAGGCTCAGCACCAGAAAAACCAGCGTGGCGAAATTCAGGGCGCGGTTGAGCTGATCCGTGCCGTAGCGCCCGGCCATGGACCGCGCCAGGAAATTGCGAAACCTCATGCTCCATCTTCCTTCCGACATGCTCCGGCTTTCTTTGCCGGGTTTGAGAAGGTATTATAGCCTACATATGTGAATATACCATGAATTTTCCTCCTGTCCAGACAAAATCTCGTTTTTCTTCCGAAAGGGGCGGGTATTTTGCAATTTTTCTTCCGAAATTCACAGGATATTCACAATAACATGCTATTATGTTGAAATAATGAAAAATGTTTCCTTGGGAAGGCGGCGCGATATGCTGACATTAACGAACATCGTCAAGGACTACCGGCTGGGAGATACGGTGGTCCACGCTCTGAAGGGCGTCAGTCTCAGCTTCCGAAAAAGCGAATTCGTGGCCATTCTGGGCCAGAGCGGCTGCGGGAAGACCACCCTGCTGAACATCATCGGCGGGCTGGACCGCTATACCTCCGGCGACCTCGCCATCGACGGACGCTCCACCAAGAATTTCAGCGACGGCGACTGGGACGGCTATCGCAATCACTCCATCGGCTTCGTGTTCCAGTCGTATCAGCTCATTTCCCACCAGACGGTGCTGAAAAACGTGGAGCTGGCCCTGACCCTCTCCGGCGTGGGGAAGGCGGAGCGGCGGCAGCGGGCCGTCGCCGCCCTGGAGCAGGTGGGCCTGGGGGACCAGCTCATGAAAAAGCCCGCCCAGATGTCCGGCGGTCAGATGCAGCGTGTCGCCATCGCCCGCGCCCTGGTGAACGACCCGGAGATCGTGCTGGCGGATGAACCCACCGGCGCGCTGGATACGGAGACCAGCGTCCAGATCATGGAGATCCTGAAGGAGATCAGCCGCACGCGCCTGGTCATTATGGTCACCCACAACCCGGACCTGGCGGACGCCTACGCCACCCGGATCGTGCACCTGCTGGACGGGAACGTCATTGGCGACACGGACTCCTACGGCGGCGGGGAGGAGGGGGACAACCCCTACGACGTGACCGTCCGCGGCAGGCTGAAGAAGCCCGCCATGAGCTTTTTCACCGCCCTGAACCTCAGCTGGACGAACCTGCTGACGAAAAAGGGGCGGACGCTGCTGACCGCCTTTGCCGGCAGCATCGGCATCATCGGCATCGCCCTCATCCTCTCCCTCTCCAACGGCATCCAGAACTATATCGACCGGGTGCAGGAGGACGCCCTGAGCACCTATCCCCTCACCATCACCGGAGAGACGGTGGACATGTCCAGCCTGGTCACCACCCTGGCGGAAAAGCGCTCCGGCGCCTCGGCCCACGAGCTGGACGCGGTCTATTCCAGCACCGTCATGTCCGACGTGGTGGACGGCATGATGAACATGACCTTCCGCTCCAACGACCTGGCTTCCTTCCTGGAATACCTCCGAAGCGAGGAGAGCGGCGCCATGGAGCACATCAGCAGCATCGCCCAGGACTACGGGGCCACCCTGCATATCTACGCTGCCGACACCTCCAGGGGCGTCGTCCCGGTGAACCCCAGCCCCGTGTATGAGCTCATCATGGGCACCTTCTACAACACGGATGCCGTCGGCTCCCTGGGCACCCTGGGCAGCACCTTCACCTCCGGCATGGACATCTGGCAGCCGCTCCTGGAGGACACGGAGCTGATGGCTGCCCAGTACGACGTGATCGCCGGGCACTGGCCGGAGAAATACGACGAAGTAGTGCTCATCGTGGACAAGAACAACGAGGTCAACGACGTCTACCTCTACTCCCTGGGCATCAAGGACCAGTCGGAGATGCGGGACCTGCTCACTTCCCGGCTGGGGGGCGAAAGCCTGGACGCCAAGGTGGAATCCTGGAGCTATGAGGATATCCTTTCCCTGGAATTCCGCATGGTGCTGCCGGGGGATTTCTACAGCTATGACGAGGCTTCCGGCCTCTGGCTCGACCGCAGCGGCGACGAGGACTTTGTGAAGGCGGCGGTGGACGGCGGAACGCCCCTCCGGGTGGTGGGCATCATCCGCCCCAGTGAAAACGCCTCTGCCGCCGCCGTCTCCGGTGCCATCGGCTACCGGCGGGACCTGGCGGAAAAATACCTGGACATGATCGACGCCAGCGAGATCGTTCACGCCCAGCTCGACAGTCCGGACGCCGACATCTTTTCCGGTCTTCCCTTCGACGACGGCAGCTATACGCCCCCCACCCAGGCGGAAAAGGCCGAGGGCTTCCGGACCTGGGCGTCGGGCATCAGCCCCATCGAGCAGGCGGCCATCTATGCCTCCATCGCCTCCACGCCCTCGGAGGAGGAGATCGGAGCCATGGCAGACCTCGCCCTGGACAATCTGAGCCGGGAGGATCTGATCGAGCAGGCCATGCCCATGGCCACCGCCGCCGCCATGGGCGCTCCCGACGAGGTGATCCGCCAGTATCTGGAATCTTACAGCGACGAGGAGATACGCAGTCTCCTGAAGGAAGCGCTGATGGAGCAGCTGCGGCAGACCTATGCGGTCTCCGCCGCCGCGGGGCTGGAAAGCCTCAGCACCGCGGAGCTGGCGGCCATGTTCCAGCGGCAGCTAGACTTCATGGACGAGAAAAGTCTGGCCGCCCTCTACGACCAGTATGTCCCCGCCGTCGTCTCCGCAAGCAGCCTGGAGGCCAACCTCAAGGCCCTGGGCTACAACGACCGGAGCCAGCCCAGCGTCGTCAGCCTCTACGCCGCCACCTTTGAGGACAAGGACGCCATCGTGGAGATCATCCGGGAATACAACCGGCGCATGTCCGCGGAGGGCCACGAGGAAAAGGTGATCCGCTACACGGACTATGTGGGCCTGCTCATGAGCTCCATCACCACCATCATCAACGCCATCTCCTATGTGCTGGTAGCCTTCGTCTCCATCAGCCTCATCGTGAGCAGCATCATGATCGGCATCATCACCTATATCTCCGTGCTGGAGCGCATCCGGGAGATCGGCATCCTGCGGGCCATCGGCGCCTCGAAGAAGGATATCGCCCGGGTCTTCAATGCGGAGACCGTCATCGTGGGCTTCTTCGCGGGAGCCATGGGCATCCTGGTGACGGTGCTGCTGAACATCCCCATCAGCCTCATCGTGCAGCACCTGACGGGCATCCCCTATCTCCGTTCCTCCCTGCCCGCCCTGGCGGGGCTGATCCTGGTTGCCATCAGCATCTGCCTGACCCTGATCTCCGGCCTCATCCCCAGCGGCGTCGCCGCGAGAAAGGATCCCGTGGAAGCGCTCAGGACGGAGTAACTTTTGTCAAATGGGACCCGCTGCGCCGGGCTCCCATTTGAAAAGGAGGAGCGGCGGAGCGAGCGAGCTTCGGTCTTTGGGCCGAAGCGAACGATACGCAGCCCGCGACGACGCGGACCCCCCGGGGGGATTTTTCCGATTTCCGCTTGTATTTTCCCTCCGAAACAAGTATGATAGATAAAACAAATAAAACGAACAAGGAGGAACGCAAATGATCTGCAAGGATTTCAAGGGCGAACCCATCTCCCGCCTGGGCATGGGCAACATGCGCCTGCCCACCGTGGGCGGCGGCGGTCGGGGCGCCGCCATCGACTTCGACAAGGCGGCCGAGATCATCGACTATGCCATGAAGAACGGCATCACCTACTTCGACACCGCCTATGTCTACGCCGGCAGCGAGGACTTCCTGGGCAAGGTGCTGCCGAAATATGACCGCGCCAGCTTCAAGCTCGCCACCAAGTACATGGCCGGGGCCAACCCGGATTACAAGGCTGTGTTCGAGGAGCAGCTGAAGCGCCTGAACACCGACTACATCGACTTCTATCTGATGCACGGCATCATGAACGAGGACGGCATCCAGAGCTACATCGGCCGGGGCTGCCTGGAATACTTCATCGAGCAGAAGGAGAAGGGCAGGATCAAGCAGCTGGGCTTCAGCTCCCACGCCCCCGTTCCCGTGCTGGAGAAGATGATCGCGGCCTACGACAAATGGGACTTCGCCCAGATCCAGCTGAACTATCTGGACTGGACCATGCAGGACTCCAAGGGCCAGTATGAAGCCCTGACCAAGGCGGGCATCCCCGTCATCGTCATGGAGCCCGTGCGTGGCGGCCGGCTGGCCAGCCTCTCCCCCAAGGCCGACGCGGTGCTGAAGGAAGCGCATCCCGACTGGTCCATCGCCTCCTGGGCCTTCCGCTGGCTGATGCGCCTGGACAACGTGCAGGTGATCCTCAGCGGCATGAGCAACATGGAGCAGATCATCGACAACGTGGGCACCTTCACCGACGGCGGACCCCTCAGTGACGAGGACGCCGCCATTCTGGAGAAGGCCTGCGACATGTTCCGGGGCGAGATCAACGTGCCCTGCACCGGCTGCCGCTACTGCTGCGACGACTGCCCCATGCAGATCGACATCCCCAAGGTGCTGCAGGTCTACAACAAGATGAAGCTGGACGGCCCCATGCAGATTTTCGGTCTCATGGGCATGAATCCCGGCCCCAAGGACTGCGTCGGCTGCGGCTCCTGCGCCAGCCACTGTCCCCAGGGCATCAACATCCCCGAGCTCATGCAGGAGCTGGCAGACCAGCTCAGCAAGATGCCCGGCCCCGGCGGCCCCTTCGCGCCTCCCCCTCCCCCGAAGCCGTAAGTTAAAACTGATAAAGTGTCACGGGACGGTGAAGCGAAATCGCTTCACCGTCCCGTGAAGTTTTTTCTTTCATCCCGTAAATTTTCTTTGTTCACGCAAAGTTTTTCATTGTGCTCTTGTAAAAACTATTGATTTCGTCACATTTTTTTGGTACTGTTTCCAGGAGGTGATCATTATGATGATCCTGCGGCCGGATTATCTGGACGCGATCAGACCCTTTATGGGCATCCCCATGGTGAAAATCCTGACCGGTATCCGCCGGTGCGGGAAATCCACCATATTTCGCATGCTGCTGGAGGAATTAGCTGCGAGAGGCGTCCCACAAGAGCGTATCATCGCACGGCGATATACCGAAATGGAGCTGGACGGCTTTGATCAGCGGAGCATGTACGAGGATCTGAAAGCCGCTGTGGAGGGAAAAGACCGCTGCTGTCTTCTCCTGGATGAAGTGCAGGAGGTGAACGGCTGGGAAAAGGTTGTGAACAGTCTGCTGGAAAGTACAGGCGCGGATATATATGTGACCGGCTCTAACTCCAAGCTGATGAGCAGCGAGATTTCCACTTACCTCACCGGGCGTTATGTGGCGATCCCCGTTTTCACGCTGTCCTTTCGGGAGTATTTGGCTTTCAAAAAGGGAAGCGGCCTCAGTCAGGGGGAACTGCTGGAAGAATACCTGCGCAGAGGCGGTTTTCCTCTGGTGGCCTTGGGAGATTATGACGACCGGGCTGCCTGGCAGCTGGCAGAAGGCATCTACCATACCGTCGTGTCCCGGGATATCGTGAAACGTCACCGGGTCGCCAGGCAAGACCTGTTTGACCGCGTCGTCCGTTTCGTGATCGAAAACGTGGGCAAAACCTTTTCCGCCAATTCCGTCAGCACATTTCTGAAAAATGAGCATCGCAGCGTTTCGGTGGAGTCGATCTATAACTATCTGCGCTGGCTGGAGCAGGCTTTTATCATTTATCGCTGCAAGCGATACGATCTTCAGGGTAAAGCTGTTCTGAAAACCCAGGAGAAATACTACCTGGCCGATGTGTCCCTGAAATACGCGCTGTTCGGTTACAACGGTCGGATGCGTTCCGCTGTTCTGGAAAATGTCGTTTATCTTGAGCTGCGCCGCCGCGGCTACGAGGTTTACATCGGAAAGCTGGGAGAAAAAGAGATCGACTTCGTGGCCGACCGGCAGGGAGACCGGCTTTATGTGCAAGCCTGTGTGACCATTCCGGAGGATTCTTCCCGGGAAACGGACAATCTTCTGGCAATCCCGGATAATTACCCGAAGTATGTGGTCACGCTGGACCGTCTGGCAGTGGGAAATGAAAACGGTATCCGCATCGTGCATCTGGCAGATTTCCTGCTGGCGGATGCATGGTGAAATAATCCATGAACCTGGCTGCATCTATGAAAACCGCGCCTATTGTGATCTGCAACAATACAGCTGCTTTTTCACGGTCACCTCTGCGGAGTCTCCGCTGACGCCCAGATCGACCGAGGAAGAGATCGAAGCCGGGACCCGTCTTTTGCGGTGTTCTTTGGAGCAATTGATTTCTTCGATTGAGAATGGAAAACCGACAACGAATCAACGCATATACCTGAGAGTCCGCGATCTGGCGGCATTGAGAGCATATACTTCTTAAACGCGCTGTTTCGTTTGCCGGGACACCTCAATGCCGACGCCTCCGGTCCCGATTGAACAGAATACCGCATCATCCCTATGAAAAAACAGGGATGCACCGATGCGTGCATCCCTGTTTTTGCGCTAGATAATCACTTCTTCTCCATCAGTTCCTTGAAAATCGGCAGCGAGCGTTCCACCACCGCCGTATCCACGCAGTAGGCGATGCGCAGGTGGTTGGGGCAGCCGAAGGTGACGGCGGGGACCAGGAGCAGATCCCTGGCCTTGGCCTCCTCGCTGAAATCATTGCCGCTGCCCCGGGGGGAACGGAAGAAGAGATAGAAGGCCCCGTCGGGTTTTGCGCACTCGTAGCCCATGGCGGGGAGGGCCTCCAGCAGGAGATTGCGGTTGCGCGCATACACCGTCAGGTCCGGCATGGCGTCCACGCACTTCGCCACGGCTTTCTGCACGATGCTGGGGGCGCAAACATGGCCGATCATGCGGGAAGCTCCGGCGACGGCGGCAAAGACGCTTTTCCACTCCGTCACCTGCTCCGGCACCAGCACATAGCCCAGGCGGTCGCCGGGCATGGAGAGGCACTTGCTCCAGGAATAGCACACCAGGGTATTCTCATAGACGGAGGGCACGAAGGTCACCTCCGCGCCGCCGTACGTAAGCTCCCGATAGGGTTCGTCGGAAATGAGGAAGATGGGGTGGCCCGCCTCGGCGCTTTTCCGGCGCAGCAGCTCGGCCAGCTTTTCCAGTGTCGCGCGGGTGTAGACCACGCCGGAGGGGTTGTTGGGGGAATTGATGACCACGCCCCGGGTGTTCTTGCTGATCGTCCTCTCCAGGGCGTCGAAGTCGATCTGGAAGTTCACCTCGTCGGCGGGAACGATGCGCAGCTTTGCCCCCAGGGTCTCGGAATAGACCTTGTATTCGGGGAAATAGGGGGCCAGGGCGATGAATTCCGTCTCCCGGTCCGGCGTCAGGGCGCAGAAGCAGGCGGTGAGGGCGGCGGCAGCCCCCGCGGTGATGAAGAAATTCTCCGGCTTCAGAGCCATGCCGAAGCGGCGGGTCATGCTCTCCGCCAGGGCGGCGCGCAGCTCGTCGCAGCCCACGGCGCTGGTATAGCCGTGGGTGTCCATGGGGTCGGCCTTCAGCACGGCCTCGAAGGCGTCGAACAGGGCCTGGGGTGGGGGCACGCTGGGGTTCCCCAGGGAGAAATCACAGATTTTGTCCTTTCCCACGACGGCGGCGCGCTTGCGCCCGTATTCAAAGAGGGTGCGGATGGCAGAGCTCTGGTTGCCATACAGAAGGGCTTGTTCAGACAGCATAGCGTTCTTCCTTTCTCGGATATGTGCGTTTCTCGACCTCATGTTCCCAAGGGGCATGACCGCCCGCCCCAGGTGCGCAGATTGTGCAGTCAGATTTTTCGTCAGATCGTTCAAAAACCGCAGGGAATACTTTGTGTATTGGCGAGGATTTTCGGACGATATGGCGGAAAGTATGCAAGCAAGATGTGTGCCGGGGGCGGGCGGTCATGCCCCCTATATATCCCATTCCCCGCGGAATTTCAGGACCCTGCTTCGCAGGGCGTCCAGGGCGCGGCTCCACAGGTCCATGACGGGCTTTGCCAGCAGGGCAAAGACGATGAGCACCGCCGTGTCCCCTTTCCCCATGGGCGGCAGGGCAAAATAGGGCTTCAGAATGAGGAACGCCCCCACGAAGGCCACGACGACCACGGCGAGGAGGATTTTCCGGATCAGGGTATAGGGGCGGCTGCACCGGTCCACCATGAGGATGCCCACCACCCCCATGAGCCCGGTGGCCACGCTGCGCACAGCGTCCCCCGGCAGGCCCACGGCGTCGTAAAACAGGAGCATGCCCAGCACCACGACGAAATCCGTCAGCGCGGCGGGCAGGGCCCGGACGATGACCTTGGGCAGGAAGCGGCCCGACACCCGCTCCTTGTTGGGCTCCATGGCCAGCACGAAGGAGGGCAGGCCGATGGTGAGGGCGTTGACGATGCTGAGTCCTGCGGGATTGAAGGGCGCGGGGAGGGTCACGATCAGGGTGGTCAGGCTCAGGGCGAAGAAGAAGATGTTTTTCGTGAGATAGAGGGCGGCGCTGCGGCCGATGTTGTTGATGACCCGCCGCCCCTCGTCCACCACGTGGGGCATATTGGAAAAATCGGAGTTCAGCAGCACGATGTTGGCCGCCTGACAGGCCGCGTCGCTGCCGGAGGCCATGGCGATGCCGCAGTCGGCGGTCTTCAGGGCCAGCACGTCGTTGACGCCGTCGCCGGTCATGGCGACGGTGTGGCCCGCGGCTTTCAGGGCCTGCACCAGCTTCCGCTTCTGATCCGGCTTGACCCGGCCGAAGACGGTGTATTGGAGGGCCGCCGCCTGGATGGCGGCGTCGTTGGCGAGGGTCTGGGCGTCCACGAATTTGTCCGCGTCGGGGATGCCCGCCCGGCGGGCCACCTCTGCCACGGTGACGGGGTTGTCCCCGGAGATGACTTTCACCGTCACTCCCTGCTCACGGAAATAGCGGAAGGTATCCGCCGCCTCCCGCCGCAGCTTGTTGGAGAGCAGCACCAGCGCCGCTGGGCGCAGCCGCCCTGCGGGAGTCTCCCCCAGGGGGCCGTCCTGCCGGGCCAGCAGCAGCACCCGGCAGCCCTTTTCCGCCCAGGCCTCCACCGCTTCCTTATAGTCGGCATAGTTCAGCTTCAGCAGGATCTCCGGCGCGCCCAGGAGCCAGACGCCCTCCTCCCCCAGGTCCGCGCCGCCGAATTTCCTCTCCGAAGAAAAGGGCAGCACCGAGGCCGCCTTGTGCTTCGGGCTTCCGGCGAAGCTGCGGCGCATGGCGAGAAGGGTCTCGTTGTCGCCGGACATGGCGTAGACATAGTCCGCCAGGACCTGACGCACCGCCGGTTCCGGGAATGCGTCGGGATGGAGGAGCCAGAGGTCCTCCACGGTCATCTTATTCTCGGTGATGGTGCCGGTCTTGTCCACGCAGAGGACGTCCACCCTCGCCAGGGTCTCGATGGAGGCCATGTCGTGGAGCAGGGTCTTCTTTTTCACCAGACGCAGAACGCCCGCCATCAGGGCCAGGCTGGTGAGGAGATAAAGCCCCTCCGGGATCATGCCGATGACGGCGGCCACGGTGCCCGTGACGGCGGAGACCGCGTCCCGCCCAAGCCACAGGACCTCCTTGCAGTAGAGCACGGCGCCGAAGGGCACCACGATAAAGCCGATGACCTTCACCAGGCGGCTGAGGGAGCGCATCATCTCGCTCTGGCGGGGCCCCGCGTTCTTTCCCGCCTCCAGGGTCAGCCTGGCGGCGAAGGAATCCGCCCCCACCGCCGTCAGCCGGGCGCGGCCTTCGCCGCCCACCACGAAGCTGCCGGAAAGGAGGCTGTCCCCCGGATTTTTCACCACCTCGTCCGCTTCGCCGGTGATGAGGGCCTCGTTGACCCGCAGGCTGCCCAGGACCACCACGCCGTCGGCGGAGACCTGATCCCCGGCGGCCAGGGCCACGATATCGTCCCGCACCAGCTCCTCCGTGGGCAGGGTGACCGTCTGCCCGCCCCGGATCGCCCGGGCCTTGGGGGCTGTGAGGATGCGCAGCTTGTCCAGCGTGCGTTTGCTCCGCAGCTCCTGGATGATGCCGATGAGGGTGTTGACGGTGATGACCCCCAGGAACACCAGGTCGTTCCAGCTGCGGACCGACGCGACGCAGAGCCCCAGCAGCAGGAACAGCAGGTTGAAATAGGTGAACACATTGGAGAGGATGATCTTCCCCACGGTCCTGGTGCCCGCCTCCACCGCCTTGTTCCCAAGGCCCGCCTCGGCGCGGAGGCGCACTTCCTCCTCCGTCAGGCCCCTGTTGGGGTCCGCTTCCGCCGCGGGCACCGGCGTCTTTTCCGGCGCGCCCTTTTTCGCCATCCTCTCACCTCCCCGGCATTCGGGTACATTCATGATGAATTAGTATATCCAGCAGCGGAAAAAAAGTCAATCTTGACGCCGGCCTTTTGCATTCCGGCGATTGCATTCTCCGGGAAAACATGCTATAAAATGGATATCTGAAAGGGAGGTTTCGACCATGAACAAGATCATCACCATCGGCCGCGAATTCGGCAGCGGAGGCCGGGAGCTGGGCCGCCGCCTGGCCCGGGAACTGGGCTTTGACTACTATGACAAGCAGATCCTCAGCGAGATCGCCAAGCACACCTCCCTCTCGGAGGAATACGTGCAGCAGGTGGTGGAAAACCAGCCGCGGCAGCTGTTCCCCATCACCGTGGGCCGCAGCTTTATGTATGTGGACACCCAGCCCCTGCAGCAGGCCAGCGCCGTTTTCCAGGCCCAGCAGGAGATCATCCGGGAGATGGCCGAGCGCTCCAGCTGCATCATCGTGGGCCGCTGTGCGGACTATATCCTGCGGGACATGAAGCCCTTCCGCATTTTCGTCTATGCGGACATGCAGAGCCGCATCAACCGCTGCCGTTCCCGCGCCGCCGAGGGAGAGCACATGACGGACAAGGAATACAAGCAGCAGATCACCGGCATGGACAAGTCCCGCGCCCGGTATTACGATTTCTATACCGACATGAAGTGGGGCGACAAGCTGAATTACGAGCTGTGCATCAACACCACGAATCAGGATATCCCCACTCTTGTGGGCTTCCTTGCAAGGATTTTCAAGTGATCCGTTCGGCGGAGGCGGCAGCCTCCGCCGCTTTTTTCTTTTTCCTGATGACAAGTCCGAAGGACCGTGCTATACTATATGAATAGAAAGATATAACCAAAAGGAGGTCACTATCGTGTATTCGCTGAAACCCATGACCGACCGCGTGAAGACGACGCGGGAAAAATACCGCAACACCGTGCCCAGAGTGGATATCTCCCGCTACCGGCTCATCACCGAGTTCTACCAGAAGCACCCCGGAATGACCGGCCAGATCCTGCGCGCCAGCGCCATGAAGTACATCTATGAAAACATGCCCCTGCGTGTGGAGGACGAGGACCTCATCGTGGGCGCCCTGGGCACCACCTTCCGTGCCTGCTCCTACTACCCCGAATACGGCGCGGGCACCCTGGCCAGAGAGGTCAAGAGCGGCAACATCTCCAGCCGGAAATACGACCCCTACACCATCGACCCGGAGGACGGGGAGTATGTTCTGGAGACGGCGGCCTACTGGGACCAGAATTCCCTGGGCTCCAAGACCAACGCCTACAAGATGACCGGCTACCTGGAGCATGACGGCTCCAGCACCACCACCCAGAGCGCCTCCCATGCCGACGGCGGCCCCGTGGGCCACCTGTGCACGGGCTACAACAAGGCCATCCGCAAGGGCTTCGGCGCCATCAAGGCCGAGGCCGACGCCAAGATGAAGGAGATCGAGGACAAGGGCGCCTACGGCGACAGCATCGAGAAATACTATTTCTATCAGGGCATTTCCCTGGTGTGCGAGGGCATGATCACCTTCACCAAGCGCTACGCAAAGAAGGTGGAGGAGATGGCCGCCGCCGAGACCCGGCCGGCGCGCAAGGCCGAGCTGGAAAAGATGGCCGAAAACCTCAACTGGGTCACGGAAAAACCCGCCAGGAACTTCTGGGAAGCCCTGCAGGGCCTGTTCCTGTATCAGATCTGCCTGGCCCTGGAGGGCAACATGCACGGCATGAGCTGGGGCCGGCTGGACCAGTATCTGGGCGACTACTACGAGCGTGACATCGCAAACGGAACCCTCACCCCCGAATTTGCCCAGGAGCTGCTGGACATGTTCTACCTGAAGGTCGCGGAAATGAACAAGTTCTGGGGCGACAGCGGCGAATACGGCGTGCCGGGCTACACCTCCGGCCAGCTGATCACCATCGGCGGCGTGGACCCCAAGACCGGCGAGGACGCCACCAACGCCGTCACCTACATGTGCCTCCAGGCCTCCGGCCGGCTGGTGCTCCATGATCCCCCCACGGCCCTGCGCGTCCACAAGGGCATGCCGGAGGACCTGTGGGAGGCCGCCATCGAGACCAACAAGATCTGCGGCGGCGTGCCCAGCATGGAAAACGACGAGGTCATCATCCCCGCCCTTATGGACCGGGGCCTGCCTCTGGAGAGCGCCCGGAACTACTGCGCCGTGGGCTGCGTGGAGCCCGGCGGCTGCGGCGACGAATGGTGCTGCTGCGGCGGCACCGGCGGCGGCGACTTCTTCAACATGGTCAACGCCCTCATGGTGGGCATCAACAACGGCATGAACCCCATGCCCCGGCGGGACTGGATGACCGGCAAGACCCTGCCCCCGAAGCAGTCCGGCCCGGCCACCGGCTTCCTGAAGGACTATACCTCCTTCGACCAGGTGCTGGAGGCCTACCGCAAGCAGGTGGAGCTCTTCGTCAAGATCCACATCAGCCTCACCAACAGCTTTGAATACGTGGCAAGGCAGCACATGCCCCTGCCGGTGGTCAGCGCCACCATGGAGGGCTGCATGGAGAAGGGCGCGGACGTCATGTGGGGCGGCGCGAAATACAACTCCACCGGCATCGCCGGCGTGGGCATCGGCAACCTGGCCGACTCCCTGCAGATGATCAAGCGCCTCTGCTTCGACGAGAAGACCAAGCGCTGCACCCCCGCGGAGCTCTACGATGCCCTCATGAACAACTGGGAGGGCTACGACGAGCTGTATAACTACGTGAACAACGAAGCCCCCCACTACGGCAACGGCGATCCCGAGGCGGACGCCTGGGTCCGCTGGGCCTCCGACGTGTTTGCCGAAGAAGTGAAGAAGGGCGTGGGCCTCCGGGGCGGTGGCTGGAGCGCGGGCCTGTGGCCCGTCACCACCAACGTGGCCTTCGGCCTCAGCACCTGCGCCACCCCCGACGGGCGCAAGAGCGGCGAGCCGCTGGCCGACGGTGTGTCCCCCCGGCAGCAGATGGACAAGAACGGCCCCACCGGCGTGCTGCTCAGCGTGGGCGACATCGACTACCGGCAGTTCGCCAACGGCACCCTGCTGAACATGAAGTTCAGCCCCAGCTGCATGAACGGCGCCGACAGCATCGAAAAGATGACCCAGCTGCTCAAGACCTATTTCTTCGACATGCTGGGCATGGAGGTGCAGATCAACATCGTCTCCGCCGAGACCATGCGGGCCGCCCAGAAGGACCCCGCCTCCTACAAGGACCTGGTGGTGCGCATCGCGGGCTTCTCCGTCTACTTCGTGGAGATGCACCGCACCGGCCAGAACGACCTGATCTCCCGTACGGAACTGAGCCTGTAAGCAAAGGATACAGCAGGACCCCGGAGCATCGCTCCGGGGTCCCGTTTGTTCAGGGGCGAGGACTGATACTTGTTTTCCCACACGGTTACATTTTGCAGTTTCCTCCGTCCTGTTCCCCCGCAACTCCAAACGTGTTATGATACTTCCAAAAACAAAAACGAAAGGAACACCGCCATGACCCTTCTTGACCTTATTCGCAAGCTGCACACGGAGGGCAAGCCCGCTGCCGCCTTCGATCTTTTCATCTGTGAAAACTCCCTGATGGAGCCGGAGGAAGCCGTCAGCGTCGGCGACGACGATACCACCGTCCGCATTGTCGATCCCTTCATTCCACCGCAGTATCTGAGCCTGGGGGATTTCCCCTGCTATGTCTATGTGGAGGACGCCAAGACCTACAAGAAGCTGACGCGCCTGAAGGAGAAGATTCCCACCCGCTATCCCCGCCTGCTGGTGGCACTGGCCGCCGACCGCAACTCCGGTTTCTATAAGCGGTACAAAGGGAAGCACTGGAAGGACATTCCTCCCATAGAAGTCCAGTGGGCCACGGAAGACAATCTCGTGGAGCTTTTGCTGGATAAGGACGGAACTTCCGCGAGATGGCCTACGCCGGTTACGAGGGCATCGACGATGCCGTGACCTGTTACCCCGTCCGCACCCCCTACGGAAGCGTCTTCTCGTGGCAGGGCGATCTGACCCGCGACCCCATCCCTGACGGTTTGACCCTGATCTCACGCTAATAACATTCCCCGCTCCCCCCATTTTTTGCGAGGAACACCGCGACGTGGAAACCCGTTGCCTCCCACATATAAGAGCAATCTCTCAGGAGGTTGTATCTGACAATCCTATAAGTCAATAAAGAACCATGATTTGGTAGTAGGCTGCCCACAGGTTGAGCGGTCTGCCTCCCAATAAAACCGTGCGTACCGTTCGCACCGCTCCTCCCGGTTTACGCTATGACAGAATTACAGTACGTCAAAAACACGAGGAAGCTCGCCTTGTTGAACTTCGCAGGGCAGGGCGGCATCGGGTATAGGGCTGTCGGCAATTCGTCAGCCGCCTTTTCCCGAATTTCCCTGTTCTCCGGCATTTCTCTCGCTCGCCCCAGCTTCCGCAAATTCCTGTATTTTATGCGAATCCGCCTGTCTTGTCATTGTCCTGAACACAGGATCCCGTTCGTTCTTGCTTCTTTGCCGGATTCGGGGTATAATGTCCACAGATACCATAGCAAGAAAGGAAGTGAGCTCCATGCCGGTTTACACCATCGACGATATCCGTGAACGCGTCGTTCCCGTCGCGATCAAATATAACCTCAAAGCCGTATATCTGTTCGGCTCCTATGCGCGGGGAACAGCGACGGAGGACAGTGACGTCGATCTTTTGATCGACCTGTCCGGTTCGGGTGTAAAGAGTCTTGTGCAGCTCGCCGCGGTCCTCTATGACCTTGAAGCCGCACTTGTCAAACGTGTCGATCTCATCACCACCCGTTCCCTGGAGCAGCCCTCCCGGATGCCCAGCGAGCTTCATTTCCGGGAAAATGTTCGGCGCGAAAGGATCGAAGTCTATGCGGCAGCCTGATTTGCAAAGACTGGAGCATATTCGGGACTACTGTGCCGAAGTAGAGCAGACGATTTCCCGCTTCGGGGATTCTTTTGCGGTTTTCGACCTGGACGCCGACTACCAACGATCCGTCAGCTTCTGCATCCTGCAGATCGGTGAACTCTGCAACGGTCTGTCCAAAGAGTTTCAGGCGGAAACCGCCGACCGTACGCCATGGCGTCTTATCATCGGTATGCGGAACCTTGTCGCACACCATTACAGCAGCATGAGCCGTGATGTGATCTGGGAAACCGCACACAGCGATATCCCCATGCTGAAAGCCTTTTGTGAGGAACAAATAGCGAAGTGAAGAATCCGAAAGAATCTGACCCCGGAGCGATGCTCCGGGGTCCTGTTTGTTCTCTCGGACTCGCCCCTGCCAACTCCCGCAGGGCCGGGCGGCGGCGTCCGGGGCGATGATTCCGGCTCCCGCCGGAGGCGCCCCTTCAGAACTCAGGCACGAAATACAGCCAGATGAGGAACACCATGGGGAAAAGCAGCATCCCTACGCCCGCGGCCACCAGGGTCCATTTCAGGCAGGATGCACCCAGTAGCAGGACCTGCCTCACTATCGGCTTCCCCCGCCGCCTGTGCGCACGCACAAGGGCAGGGCCGGCCTTCGGCTGCGCGGCGGGCGGACCGCCCCGGCTTTCCCTGCGCTTCCGGTATTCCCTCCATATGGCAGGCAGCCTTTTTCCGGTGGACGGGGCGGCTGCTTCGGGAACGGGCACAGCCGCCTCCAGCCGCCGGGCCAGGGCCAGGACGTCGAGAGCCTCCCGCAGCTCCGGCCGGGCCAGAAGGGCGCAGAGCTTTTCCGCCTCCGCCCTTGTTTTCTCCGCCCGCTCCCGGACGCTTTCCACCGTCTCCGGGATCCGTTCCGGCTCCGACAGCAGAAGGGCGATCTCCTCCACCCGGAAGGAGGAACGCCGCAGGGCCGCCACAGCGCTCAGCAGCCGGATATGCTCCTCCGAATAATCCCGCCAGAGACGGTCGTAGCGCAGCTCCTTATGAGGGACCACCAGGCCGCATTCCTCATAATAGCGGATGGTCTTTTCCGTGAGTCCGGTCCTTTTGGCCGCTTCCTTGATGCGCATTTACCTCACCTCAGCAGCACCGTAACATATCCTGCGGCAGGATAAGCAAGCGTTTTTTTGAAAAAGTCCTTCGTTTTTTCGGAAATCCGTTGGGGAAAACGCCCCGTTCCCGCCGGAACGGGGCGTTTTCCTGGATGCGGGAGAAGGAAAGCGGATATTGGGCAGCTCTGTCAATGGGCCGAACCGATATCAAAGAAGACCCGCCGTTTTCTGTCCATGGAGGCTGCCTTCCGTTCGCGCCGAATGCCTCAGTCCTGCAGGATGGCGCAGAGCTGGGTGCAGATGGTCTCCGCCAGGAGGGCGTAGCCCTCCACGGTGAAGTGGATCTGATCCACAAACAGCTCCGGTCTGCCCTCATTGAAGCTGCGGGCGTCAATGACCGGAAGGCCCAGGGTCTCCGCCACGGCCTTCTCCTTGACCACCAGCTCCTCCAGCGTATCGTCATAGATGGTGCCCATCATCTCAAAGAAGGTGTGGGGCGGCAGCACCACGATCACCCGGGGGGCCTGGGGCAGATCGATATAGCTTTGCAGCAGGGCGGTGAAATTCTCCTCAAAGACGTCCCGGTTGGGGGACCAGAAGGCGTCGTTGGTGCCCAGCATCAGAAGCACCAGCTCCGCTTCCGTCTGCACGGAATCGGCATACTCGGGAGACGAAGAATAGGGATTGGCAAAAAAGAAGTCGTCCTTGGGGTCCACGGTCGCGCCGCTGCGCCCGTAGTTCTCCGTTTTGAAGTAGATCTCCCTGCCCACCAGCCCGGCCATGACGGCAGGATAGGACTGGGTGTCGGGATCGTCGCACTGGAGGCCGAAGGTGAGGCTGTCCCCGGCGCAGCAGACGGTATAGCTCCGCCAGTTTCCGGGAGGTACGACGGTCAGTCCGGCAGCGGCCGCCGCCTCGGCGTCAATGACCCCCTTGCCGATGAGCAAAGACAGCAGGCTTCCCTCGCCGCTGGCGCAGGGCGCAGTCAGGGCTTTGTAGCTCATAAGCACGGCGTCCCCGCGGGTGAACTCTTCTTCATAGCCCTCCTGGGGGGCGATGCCCAGTCTGGCGGCGGCATACACCGCCGTTTTATAGCGGAAATGCCCCAGATCTTCCGCATATTCCAGAGCGCGCAGCATAAAGGTCGCGTACATGTTTGCGCTGGCAATGCCATCCGGATCAAAGGCCGCGTCGCTGACGCCTTTGGTGATGCCGTGCGCATAAGCCCAGGCCACATAGGGGGCCATCCAGCGCCCGGCCACGTCCGACAGAGGGCAGTCGCCCTCGAAGGCCAGAGCTTCTTCCTCCCGGCCCAGGAGACGGGTCAGCATCACCAGGGCTTCGGCCCGGGTGGGGGCCCGGTCCAGCTCATAGCCCTCTCCGGTCCCCCGGAACAGGCCCAGGGCATTCAGGGCGTCGGCGGCAGCGGCGGCTTCGTCCGTCGCGGCAAGGACCGGCAGGGCTGCCAGCAGGGCCAGCGCCAGCACCAGAGCCAGAATGGATTTCACGCATTTCTTCATGGGATCATTCCTCCTTGTTAAACATGTCCTTCACCGGAAGGAAGGGAGACAAAACGGCCGGCAGCAGGGGGATGGCCCCCAGCATGAGGAAAATGAGCCGGTAATCGTCCCCGGCGATGGGGGCGATGACATAGCTGGGCAGCACCACGCTGGCCGCCAGCTGCACGGTGATGATGAGGCCCGTGGCGGTGCCGCTGTAGCGCTGGCCCACGCCTTTGAGGGAGAGGGGGATCGTCTGATAAAAGGCCAGGAAGCCCATGGCGCAGAAGCCGGAGAGGAACAGGCAGACCGGCAGCAGGACGCCGGGGGCCCGCCAGCCGAAGGCCACGAAAACCACCTCTCCCAGACTGTAGAGGCAGACCATGACCGTCAGGCGCTTCTTCGAGGTGCCGAAGCGGCGGATGATGGCGGGAGAGACGAAATTCGTCACGCAGTTGCCCAGGGTGACGGCCATACTGTACCAGCCCGCCTGCACCGCCGTCATGCCGCGGGAGATGAGGGCCTGGGGCATGAAAACGCTGACGGAGCCGATGGCGGCCACGCTGCCCAGGCAGAACAGGCTCACCAGCCAGACGCCCCGGTGCTTCACCACAGCCTTGATGCTCTCCCCTACGGGGACCGTCTCCGCCGCCTCGATCCCTTGCCCCTTCTTTTCGGTGATGAAGAGGCACCAGACAACCAGGATCACCACCGCCAGGATGGCGCTGAAGCGGAAGGCGGCGGTCACGCTGCTGAACAGGGCGGCGGTGCCGATGCCCAGGGCCATGGAGAGGTTGGCCACCGCCAGCACCATGCCCATATACTGGGTGGTCTTCTCCCGCGGGAACCACTGGCCGATGATCTTGGGGGCGGTGGTGTTGATGAAGGTGGCGGCGCAGCCGATGAGGATGCCGGCGATATACTGGACGGCGAAGGAGCCCATGGGCACGCGCATCACCAGGCCGATGGCGGTCAGTACGATGGAGGCGGTGACCACCTTGATGCCGAAACGGTCCATGAGGACCCCGGAGAGGAAACCGAAGATGATGCCCGCCAGCAGAGGCGCGGTGGCGATGGTGCTGTACTGGCTCTGGCTCAGGTCCATGGCGGCGCGCAGCTTGTCCGCCAGGGAACTCACCTGGAACTGGCCGAAATCCGGCAGGGCGATGCCCAGAAAGAGCATCAGCAGGATCACGAGGCCGTATTTGGGGTTGGATTTCAGTTTTTTGAACATGTTTTACCGCTCGATTCCGAATCAGTCTATCTGCAAACACACGCGCCAGGCGTCGTTCGTGGCGTCCCCGATGACGCCCACCTTATGGGCGTCGCCGATCACATAGGTCTCCGGCACCAGGTCCCGGAGGGAATCCAGCTCCGCCCTGTCCGCCCGGATGCCGAAGGCGGCGACCACGGTGTCCGCCTCCAGCCATTCCTCTGTTCCGCCGCGGGAGACGAGGACGCCCTTTTCGCCGATCTCCTTCACGGCGGTTTCGTACCGCAGCTCCACCCGGTTGTCCCGGAGGCGCTTCAGGAGGATGGGGAGGTTGAATTCGCTGATATTCTTATGCAGTTCTTCCTCGGGCAGGAGGTCCACCACCGTGACCTGCTTCCCCTCCCGGCCCAGGGCCATGGCGCACTCCGCGCCGGAAAGGCCGCCGCCGCAGACCACCACTTTTTGACCCGTGGAGACCCTGCCCCGGTCCACGTCCACCACGCTGACCACGTTGGGGCCGTCCGCGCCGGGGATGGGGGGCCGGAATTCCTTCGCGCCAAGGGCGAGGATCAGGGTATCGGGCTTTTCCTGAAGCACCAGCTCGGGGGTGACGGGGGTGTTCAGCCGCACCTCCGCGCCGCAGCTGAGGGTTTTCCGCACGGCATAGTCAAAGTATCGGCGGAAGCCGTCCTTGAGCCAGAGGGAGGAGGCCTCCGGCAGCCGCCCGCCCAAAGCGGAGGTCTTCTCGCAAAGGATCACCTCGTGGCCCCGCTGGGCCAGGATGCGCGCCGCCTCCATGCCGCCGGGGCCGCCCCCGGCGATGAGGACCTTTTTCTTTTTCCGCATGGGCAGGAAGCGGGGATAGCGGTATTCCCAGCCCAGGCGGGGGTTCACGGCACAGCCCCGAAGATGGGCCCCGCCCACGTTGCGCAGGCAGTACATGCAGCGCATGCAGGGGACGATGTCCGCCTCCTGCCCCCGCTCGCCCTTGACGATCATCCGGTCGTCGGCCATGAGGGCCTTGGCCATGGCCACGATATCCGCCTTGCCCTCCGCCAGGATGGCCTCCGCATGCTCCAGGGTGCTGACGCCCCCCACCACGCTGACGGCCACCTTGTCCCCCAGCGCTTCCTTGAAGGCGGCGGCGTGGGCCACGTTGAGGCCGGCTTCCGTGTAGTAGCCGGGCATATTGTAGCTGAAGCACTCCCCGTCGGTGTACATGAGGGTGCCGGTGGAGACGCAGAGCATATCCACCCAGCGGGAGGCTTCCTTCAAAAAGGCGATGCGCTCGGTGATGTCCGTGCCGCCGGGGATGCGCTCGTCCCCCACCACCCGCATTTCGATGGGGATCTTTCCCTGCGTGACGGAATGGATCGCCTCCAGCACCTCCAGAGGGAAGCGCCAGCGGTTCTGCGCGCTGCCGCCGTATGCGTCTCCCCGCTGATTCCACAGCGTCGAGAGGAAAGCGGAGACCAGGTTGCCGTGGGCGAAGTGGGCCATGACCATGTCGAAGCCCGCCTCCATGCACCGCCGGGCGGCGGCCATATAGTCCTCGATGACCTGGAGCATCTCCGGCCTTCCGATCTCCCGGTAGCGCCGGGGAGCCTTGTGGTATTTCTCCACCACGCTGGGCACCCAGGCCTCCTTGCCGTTGAGGGCGGCCCACTGGCCCGCGTGGATCAGCTCGGCGGAGAGATTGCAGTCCCAGCGGTGCACCTCATCCGCCAGGAGGCCCAGGCCGGGCACATCCTGATCGCTGGTGGCGGACAGACAGGAATAGAAGTCCCGCCCCTCCCGGAAGTTCACGGGAGTGGAGCCGATGGTCACCAGGCCGCAGCCCGTCTGGGCCTGGGTGCTGACGAATTCCAGCAGCTCATGGCCCACCCGCCCGTCCTCCACCCCGGCGTGGTTGGAGACGATGGGGGAAAACTGAATGCGATTACGCATGGTCATGCTGCCCACCTGGATGGGCCGGTAGATGTGGGGGAAACGGTTCAGCGCCATATCGTCACCTCATATGTATTTTTATAATCAATGTACCCCACAGACGGGCAGATTGTCAATGCGAAGAAATCTGTTTGCAAACAGGACCGCGGGAAGCAAAAAATCCATTGCAATCACCCCGCAATGGATGTAAAATAAATCGGTAACTATGCGCCCCTGTCGGAATACATAAAATCACAATACGCACCCACCCCCGGCGACATTCAGGAAAAAAGGAGGAACACACGCACCATGCCCAACACCAAAGTGGACATCAAGGCCGACAAACGGGTTTTGAAGGCGGCGAGCCTGATGGGCCCCAGCGCCGGTCTGCCCACCGTGGTCGAATCGGACAAGGACGGAAAGATCACCCGCATCCGCCCCTTCTACTACGACGAGAACCACGATTGGGAGAGCAAGAACCCCTGGAAGATCGAGGCGAGGGGCTCCAGCTTCGAGCCGCCCCGCCACAGCCTGCCCGCCAGCTACTACCTCACCTACAAGAAGCGGGTCTACTCCAACAACCGGGTCCGCTATCCCCTCAAGCGGGTGGACTGGGACCCCAACGGCGAGCGCAACCCACAAAACCGGGGCAAGAGTCGCTACGTGCGCATTTCCTGGGATGAGGCCACCGACATCATCGCCAAGGAGCTGCTGCGCATCCGCGACAAATACGGCATGTCCGCCGTGCTGGCGGAGGCCGATATGCACGGCGAGGGCAAGCACATCGCCCCCAGCCACGGCTGCATGAACCGGTTGCTCAGCCTCCTGGGCGGCTACACCGTGCAGATGCGCAACCAGGACTCCTGGGAGGGCTACTCCTGGGGCTCCAAGAACGTCTGGGGCGGCGAGCCCGTGGGCGAGATGCAGCCCTCTGGCAACCTCTGGCCCGACATCGCCAAGAACGCCGAGCTGCTGCTCTTCTGGGCCGGCGACCCGGAGGTCACCGCTGTGGGCTTCGACGGCTACATGGCCTCCCGCCTGAGCCAGTGGATCCACTCCCTGGGCATCAAGTTCGTGCACATCGACCCGGCGCTGAACTTCTCCGGCTGCTACCTGGCCGACAAGTGGATCCCCATCCAGCCCAACACCGACGCCGCCCTCTACCTGGGCATCATCTACCTCTGGCTGAAGGAAGGGCTCTACGACAAGGAATACGTGAAGACCCACGCCGTGGGCTATGAGGAATTCTTTGACTATGTGCTGGGCAAGGCCGACGGGGAGCCCAAGACCCCTGCCTGGGCCAGCGAAAAGACCGGCGTCCCCGAATGGACCATCAAGGCCCTGGCACGGGACTGGGCTCATAAGGTGACTTCCGTCACCATCGGCAACGGCGGCCCCGGCATCCGCGGCGCCTACTCCACCGAGCCCGCCCGCCTCCAGAGCATCTGCCTGAGCATGCAAGGCCTGGGCAAGCCCGGCCGGCACCAGGCCAAGTGGATCGAATGGAACCTGCACACCGACACCTTCCCCATGCCCCACCAGGGCAAGAAGGCCATCGATCTGCCCCACCGCTGCGAGATCGTGCGCCCCGCGGGCAGCCAGAAGGACCTGAACGCCACCGGCCTTCTGGGCCGCGTCAAAGAAAAGGAGCGTCAGGAAGCCCTGGCGAAGCAGGCTGCTCTCATCGCCGGAAAGGAATACAAGCCCGAGGACCAGGAGGCCAAGGAGAATAAGGAGAAGGCCGCCGCCGGCTCCAACGCCGCCGCCTTCTTCGCCAAGGGCAAAGAGGAGGGGCGCTACCGCCTGAGCGAAAGCGCCGCCGCCATTGAGGAGCTGGCGGAGATCTGCAAGACCACGGAGAATCCCCCCATGCAGAGCGTGCCCAAGTGCCTGGTGCACGACGCCATCCTGAAGGATCAGATCTCCTGGTACGGCCTTTATTCCTTCTGCGGCCCCGCCTCTGAGCAGTGGGAGGAGCATGTTTTCCCCGTGGAGGGCTGCTCCCGCATCCATGCCATCTGGACCGACGCGCCCTGCATGGTGACCTGCTGGAACGACGGCTTCAATTTCGTCAAGGCCGTGCGCAGCGAGGAGATCGAATTCATCATCGCCCAGCAACCCTGGCTGGAGAACGACTGCCTGCTGGCGGACATCGTGCTTCCGGTGCAGACGAAATTCGAGATGGACGATATCTCCGACGACAAGGGCGGCGGCGTCATGTGCACCGTCTTCCGCGAGCGGCCCGCCTGTCCTCCCGTGGGCGAGAGCCTGGACGACTTCGACTGCGTGGCCGAGGTGGCGCGGAAGATCAGCCCCGAGATTTTCAACGCCTACACCAACGGCGACAAGCCCAAGGAGCGGGTCATTGAGCTGTTCTGGCAGGGCTGCAGCGTCCACGATCTGGACGTGGACGACGAATTCCACAAATACGACATGTTCATCCTCCCCTGCGATCCCGACATCCAGGATTTCAAGCTCCATCCGCCGGGCCTGCGCCGCTTCGCCGAGGACCCGGAGAACCATCCTCTCTCCACGCCCACCGGCAAGCTGGAGTTCACCTCCACCGGCATCAAGGAGAACTTCCCCGACGATCCCGAGCGCCCGCCCTATCCCAAGTGGGTGGAGTCCAGCGAGCTCCATGACGAGCGGCTCAGCAGTCCCCGGGCCAAGAATTACCCCCTGCTGTGCATGTCCAACCACGGCCGCTGGCGCTTCCACGCCAACCTGGACGACATCACCTGGAACCGGGAAGTGGAGACCATGAAGATTCGCGCCAAGGACGGGTATCAATATGAGCCCGCCTGGCTCAGCCCCAAGACCGCCGAGGCCAGGGGCATCAAGCACGGCGACATCGTGAAGATCTTCAACGAGCGGGGCACGGTGCTCTGCGCGGCCTACGTCACCCCCCGCGTGGTGGACGGCGTGGTCTATGTGGACCACGGTTCCCGCTTCGACCCCATCGACGCGGAGAAGCTGGACCGGGGCGGCGCCATCAACCTCATTACCCCCCACGCCATCACCTCCAAGAATGCCACCGGCATGGTGGTCAGCGGCTTTTTGGTGGAAGTGGCCGCCGTCACCGACGAGGAGATGGAGGGCTGGAAGAAGCAGTATCCCGAAGCCTTCGCCCGCAAGGTGGACGAGGCCTGCGGCGTCTGCCTCGACGGCTGGATGATCGACGAGAAGAAGGAGGCTTGAGCATGGGCAGAAAGGCATTCGTTTTCGATATCGCCAGGTGCAGCGGCTGCTACTGCTGTCAGCTGGCCTGCAAGGATGAGCACTGCGGCAACGATTTCACCCCCATCGCCGCTCCCCAGCCCGACATCGGGCAGTTTTGGGTCAAGGTCAAGGACTATGTGAACGGCTCCGCTCCCAAGGTGGCGGTGCACTACGTTCCCGAAATGTGCAACCACTGCGAGAAATGCGCGCTGCTGGCCATCGCCAAAGACGGCGACGTCTACCGGCGGGAAGACGGCCTCATCATCATCGACCCGGTGAAGGCCAAGGGCCATAAGGAGCTGGCGACGGCCTGCCCCTACGGCGCGGTGTACTGGAATGCGGAGCTGGACATCCCCCAGAAGTGCACCGGCTGCGCCCACCTGCTGGACAACGGCTACAAGCTGCCCCGCTGCGTGGAAATGTGCGCCACCGGCGCCCTCCAGTTCGGCGACACGGACGACCCGGCGATGCAGGACCTGATCGAGGGCGCGACGGTGCTGAAGCCGGAGACCGGCTGCGCGCCCCAGGTGTACTACCGCAACATCCCCGGCAAGTTCATCGCCGGAACGGTGTACGATCCCGTGGAGAAGGAAGTCCTCATCGGGGCCAGGGTCCGGGCCATCAACGGCGGCAAGCTCTACATGACCCACACGGACGAATACGGCGATTTCTGGTTCAAGGACCTGGCCGTGGGCGTCTTCGACGTGTATGTGGAGGCCAAGGGCTACAAGACCAAGGTCTTCACCGGCCTGCGCACCCGCGAGTGCGTGAACCTGGGCGACATCGCCCTGGAGAAGGAATAAGCAATTTCGGGGCGGCGCCGCTTTCAGCCTTACGCGGCGCTGCCCCGCCGTATTTTCCCCCGCGTATGAAACTATAGGAGGCGTCCTGACGTGGCTACCCTCAACGACCGTGAGAAGAAGTTCAATCCGATTATCTGCCTGCTGGTCTTCGCTCTGGCCTATGCGGCCCCCAACTACGCCCAGTATCAGATATCCCCCCTGGGGCCCCAGATCATCCAGCGCTTCGGCCTCAGCGACACGCAGTTCCAATCCTTTTTCACCGCCCCCATGCTGCCGGCCATCTTCCTCGGCTTCATCAGCGGCATGATGGTGGACCGCCTGGGCTATAAGCCCGTGCTGGCCGTCTCCATGGCCCTCACCGCCATCGGGGCATGGGTCCGCTGGCTCTCCTCCGGCTATGGCATGATGTATGCCGCCATGGTCATGATGGGCTTCTCGGCGGCCTTTATCTCCGCCAACGGCGCGAAGATCCTCTCCAATTTCTTC
>JAEEGI010002255.1_pt1 | contig 47709 bp, 41 predicted proteins | sample 8958751 | NCBI WGS metagenome assembly JAEEGI01 (sample SAMN16246545, study PRJNA631951) | gut metagenome | biome: gut microbiome; feature: rumen; material: KS-attached | host: Bos | place: Iran: Karaj | collected 2018-10
GAGGCCCGGACCGGAGGTCGTAGTGACCGCGAAATTACCTGCATAAGCAGCACCGATGGCGGTGCAGATGCCGGCAATCTCGTCTTCCGCCTGCAGCGTCTTCACACCCAGATTCTTGTGGATGGCGAGTTCCTCGAGGATGGCGGTAGCCGGAGTAATCGGGTAAGAACCGCAGAAGAGCGGCCGTCCACTCTTCTCGGAAGCAGCAATCAGCCCCCAAGCCGTCGCCTGGTTTCCGCTGATGTTGCGATAGACGCCTTTCTCCTGTTTGGCCGGCTTCACCGTATAGGTGTTGGCGATGGCCTGGATGTTGGCGGCATAGTTGAAACCGTCGAAGAGTACCTTCTTGTTGGGTTCGATGAGCGCCGGTTTCTTCTTGAATTTCTTTTCCAGATAAGCGTAGGTGTACTCGAGCGGACGATTGAACATGTAGAAGCACATGCCGAGCGTGAACATGTTCTTGCAGCGCACGATAGCCTTCTGGTCCATACCGCTGTCCTTGAGGCTCTCCTTGGTCAGCGTCGTGATGGGTGAGTAGATGATATTCCGGTCTTCGATCCTGAGCTCGGTGACCGGATCCAGCGTGGCATAACCTGCTCTCTTGATGAGCGCTTCATCGAACGTGTCGGTGTCGATGATGACGGTTGCAGTCGGTTTTGCCCATTTGGCGTTGGCACGCAGGGCGGCGGGGTTCATGGCGACCAGCACGTCGCAGAAGTCTCCGGGCGTGTTGACTTCACCCGATCCGATATGGACCTGGAAGCCGGAAACGCCGGAGACCGTGCCGTGCGGGGCGCGGATCTCCGCGGGATAGTCGGGGAAGGTGGATATCTCGTTGCCGTACAAGGCCGAGGCGTCAGCGAACAGGGTACCTGTCAGCTGCATTCCATCGCCCGAATCACCACAAAACCTGATTACAACATCTTGGGTGTCGATTACTTTATGTTGCATAGGTTAAAAGTTAGGTATGAAGTTTTTTCGTTGAGTTCCTATTGCGCGTTGGGGAACTGGGTCGGGGCCACTTTTTCTGCAGGGATGCCGAGCTCCTTCTTGGCGAGCGGGAGCAGGTTGAGGCTCACGGCATCGTCAAAATAGATGAGCGCTCCGACCGAGGTGTCGAACACGTACACCAGATTGTTGGCTTTGGCCACCTTGGTAATGGCGTTCTGCGCCTTTTCGATGACAGGGGTCATCAGGGTCTGCTGCAGCTGCGCCATCTCCTGCTGGGCATTCTGCTGGAACTGCTGGATCCGCTGTCCCAACTCCTGGAGTTCACGCTGCTTGGTTTCGAGAACCACCGGCGCCCATTCGTTTTGTTTCCGCTGATATTCGTTCACCTTGTTGTTGTACTCGGTTCCCATTCCTTCCAGCGTCTCCTCAAGATCGGTCTGGTGGGCCTGCAGCTTCAGGACGGCAGAGTCACGCTCACTCATCAGGCTGATCAGTTCATTGGTGTTGAGGTGTCCGAATTTCAGGTTCTGCGCCTGGGAAAGGGCACTGAAAGAAAGAACACAGAAAGCAAGAAGTACAATCTTTTTCATCTTTTCTGATTTAAAGGAATACTAGTAATAATTATCGCTGATTTTCTTTATAACGGACCAGGACGAACTGCGTCAGGTCGAGTTTTTCATTTTTGTAAACGACGCCTTGCACGGCAGCCAGATCGATGATCAGGTCGTAGCCGCCCAGCTTGGCGACTTCTTCGATGGCCTTGCTTACTTCCTGACGGATGGGCGACAGCAGTTCTTCGGCCTTCTTGGCCATGATGCCATCCTCGCCGAAATAGATTTTCTGCTTCTCCTGGACCACGCGCTCCTTCGAGATGATCTCGTTTTCCGCATTCTGCCGCTGCGCGGCACTCATGGAATTGCGGGTCGCCTGGTAGTTCTGATAGAGTGTTTCGATTTTGCCCATCTCGGTCTCGATGGCAGCCTTGTACTTGTCGGACAGGGCATCGAGCTGGCTTTGGGCGGCCACATAGGCCGGAATCTCGCTGAGAATGGTTTCGGTATTGATGTAACCGATCTTCTGCGCACGGAGCAAGCCTGAACAGGCCAGGAATGCGACGAGCGCGATGACGATTTTCTTCATGATTTTTCTACGTTTAGAATTGTTGACCGATCAGGAAATGGAAGTGACTCTTGTCCTTTCCGGGAGCCGCGTCGAAACCGTATCCCCAGTCGATGCCGAGCAGACCGACCACGGGCAGGAAGACCCGCAGACCGACGCCGGCCGACCGCTTGATCTGGAAAGGATTGAAGTTCTTGATGTCAGACCAGCTGTAACCTCCTTCGAGGAAAGCCAGTGCGAAAATGGTAGATTGCGGCTGCATGATGAGCGGGTAACGCAGTTCGACCGTAAACTTGTCGTAAACGTTTCCGGCATAGGCATTGCCGATGTAGGGAGTCAGGGAATAGTTTTCATAGCCGCGGAGGCCGATCACCTCGTTGCCGTAGGTATTGTAGCCCGACATGCCGTCACCGCCGACGATGAAGCCCTCGAACGGAGAGTAGCCCCAGCGCTTGTTGAAATAGCCCAGATAACCGAACTGGGCACGGGTCATCAGGACGAGGTCGCCCACCAGGCGGGAATAAAGGGAACCCTTGAAAGTCCACTTGTGGTACTCGATCCAGCGGTAGTGGTCCTGGACAGACTGGCTGCTGTAGTCGATGTCGCGCCAGTTCTTCTTCATCATCGACCAGGGCGGCGTAATCTGAAGGCCGAAGGTGAAATCGGAGCCTGTACGCGGGAAAATGGACTGGTCGGTGGAGTTGCGCGACAGCGTGGCGGACCAGCTGATGTTGTGCGACCGGCCGGTGGAGTAGATGAAATAGTAATTCCAGTCCTGCAGGTTGTACGACTGCCAGTTGAGGGAGTTGTAGAGCACGAAGTAGTTGTCGGGCCACTTCAGTCGCGTGCCCAGGCCGATGGCGGCTCCGTAGATCTCCATGAACTGGTCGTCGTTGAGCACCTGGTAGTAATAGGTGGAGTAGGAGTTGGTCTGGCGGGTGAAGTAAGCCGAGATATTGAGCGAAGTCGGCTTCTTGCCGGTGAGCCAGGGCTCCACGAAACTGGCCGTGAAGGCCGTATAGTAAGAACCGTTTGTCTGGAAACGGATCGACAGGTTCTGCGCGTCACCCAGCGGAACGGGGCGCCAGGCCTCCTTCTTGAAGAAGTTGGCCGTCGAGAAGTTGTTGAAACTCACGCCCACCGTACCGACGAACATCCGGTTGCCCCAGCCGCCGGAAAGTTCCAGCTGGCTGTTGGGCTTCTCCTGCACGTTGTAGGCGATGTCCACCGTGTTGTTGTTCGCGTTCGGAATCAGGTTGTAACCCTTGGCGGGATCGACGGCGTACTCCGGATCGAAATGGCCCATCGAGGAAATTTCGCGGACGGAACGCTCGAAGTCGGTCTGGCGGTACAGATAGCCCGGCCGCGTGAATACGGCCCGCCGCACCACCTTCTCGTTGGTAATGGTATTTCCGTTGATGATGATATTGTTGAAGGTGGCCGGCTTCCCTTCCACCATGCGCATCTCCACATCCACGGAGTCTCCGTCGATGTTGAGTTCCACGGGGACTACGTTGAAGAAGAGGAAACCGTTGTCGCTGTACATCTTCCGGATGGAAATATCTCCCTCCTTCTCGCCGGAGTAGAGTCGCTTCTCCATGGTCACCACGTCATAGACGTCGCCCTTCTTGATACGGAGCACCTGATTGAGGGCGTCTTCGGTGTATTCGGAGTTGCCCGTCCAGGTAATGTTGCGGAAATAATATTTCCGGCCCTTGTCGATTACGAAATGGATGCCGAGCCGGCCGTCATCGGGATAGCGGAACAGCGAATCTTTGACGATCTTGGCGTCGCGATAGCCGGCTTCGTTGAAGACTTCGAGCAGTTTCTCCTTGTCGCTGGCATACTCCTTTTCCTGAAACTTTTTCGATGAGAAGAGGTTGTACCACTTGGCATCCTTGGTCTTCTTCATCGCCTTGTCGAGCGTGAACTTGGAGATCTCGTCGTTTCCTTCGTAGCTGATTTCCTTGATCTTGAGTTTCTTGCCTTTATTGACGTCGAACGTGACGCGGACAGCGTTGCGGATGACCGAATCGGCTGCCACCTCTACGTTCACATCGACATCCGCGAAGCCTTTCTCCTTGAAATAGTCCTTGATCGTCTTGACGGAAGAAGCCTTGACATACTCGGAGAGCTGTCCGCCACGACGGAGGTTGAGTTTCTCCTTGATGTCGTCGCGCTCGCTGTTCTTCACACCGCGGTAATTCCAGGAAATGACGCGGGGGCGTTCCTGAAGATCAAGACGGAACCACGCGGTATCGCGAGAGGCGTTGAGCGAATCGACGTAGAAACCCAGGGTGGAAGCAGCACCCTGCAGCCAGATGCGTTTGACGGCGGCGGAGATTTCGTCGCCCGGAACCGTCACGGTGTCACCGGGACGGATGCCCAGCACGGAGAGCAACTGACTTTCGCCCAGATACTTCGTGCCAGATATGCGGATACCGCCAACCACGTAGGTCTGCGGGCTGTTGTAGTCCACTTCCACGGAGGAACCCACCGGCTCCTGGGCGTATGCCGGAAGCTGGGTGAGTGCCAGAAAGGCCACAAACAGCGCTAAAAAATTTCTTTTCATCAAATCCCTTGCGAATAGACTTACAAAGTTATACAATTTTTCCACTTATTCTACCTTGCCATACCTTCTTTCACGACAATTGTAACTCTGTATGGCCGCTTCGAGGTCGGTTTTGCGAAAATCAGGCCAAAGTACGGGGGTATAATAGAACTCCGTGTAAGCACATTGCCAGAGCATATAGTTGCTGATGCGCTGTTCTCCGCTGGTCCGGATCAGGAGGTCGGGGTCCGGGATGCCGGCAGTCGCCAGATAGCCTGAGAATCCCGGCTCATCCAACGGCAGCGGCTTTCCGGCCGCCAGACAGTCGGCCGCATAACGGCGCGCCGCCTGAAGGATGTCCCATTTCCCGCTGTAGCTGAGCATGACGAGCAGGGTCAGGCCGGTACCTGCCGCCGTTTCTTCCTCCAGTTTATGGATGGCGGCCAGCAGCGATTCCGACAGGTGTTCCGTATTGCCGATGACCCGGAAGCGGACCTGGTTCTTGAGCAACGTCTCCCGCTCATTGAGCATGCTCTTGAACAGGAGTTCCATGAGACCCTTCACCTCGTCGGCCGGGCGGTCCCAGTTCTCCTCGGAAAAGGCGAACAGGCTCAGGTAACGTACGCCGATTTCGGCGCAATAGGTCGTCGCGTCGCGGACGGCCTCTACGCCGGCATTGTGGCCGAACAGCCGCCGCTTGCCCTGCTGCCGGGCCCAACGGCCATTGCCGTCCATGATGATGCTGATATGTTGCGGAATATTCATGCTGACTTCAATCGTTGTGGTTGGTATTGCGGCGGTCTTCGCCCCAGAGCAGTTTGGTCCGGAGCGCACCGATGAAATTGTTGTCCGACAAGGTGGCGTAGCGCAGGCCGTACCGGCCGCGTGCCAGGCTGACCGTCACGCCGGCGGCGAGTTCGAAGGGTCGGTTGTCCACGGCCAGCAAGGCGCTCCCGCTCCGGGACTCGAAACACATCTCCACGAACGAGGACATCGGTACGACGAGCGGGCGGACGTTCAGATTGTGCGGGGCGATCGGGGCGATGACCATCACTTCGGAAGAAGGCATGACGATCGGGCCCCCGACGCTCAGGTTGTAAGCCGTACTCCCCGTAGGCGTGGATACCACCAGTCCGTCCGACCAATAGGCAGGCAGTTCCCGCCCGTCTATCCGGACACGGACCGAAAGCATGCCTGCGCCGCGGCGCTGCAGCGAAACCTCGTTGAGCGCGAAGGGATAAAAGTGATCCGGCATGTCGGCGCAAGTGACCCGGAGGAGGCTGCGTTCCTCAACCTGGTAACGGCCTGCCAGCAGGTCGTCCACCCAATTGTCGGAATCATCTGCCCGTGCGGTGGTCAGGAAACCCAGCCTGCCGAAATTGATGCCGGCCACGGGGATGCCGCGATCCCTGACAAAAGTGAGCGACTGCAGGAACGTGCCGTCGCCGCCCAGCGAGAGAAAAAGCCCGGTATCGTCCGGAAGGTCCTCGTGGGAAAAGAAATCCTCTCCGTAGCAGGCCAGCGTGGCACCTTTTTCGCGCAACAGACGCTTCAAGGCTTCAATTCCGTCGCGGGGATCGCGATTGTACAAGGCAATTTTCATAATTGAAGTCAAAATTATTAATTTTGTATGTCATGACCAAATTAAGTGTAAACATCAACAAGGTCGCCACGCTGCGGAACGCGCGGGGCGGCAACGTGCCCGACGTCCTCAAGGCGGCCGTCGACTGCGAACGTTTCGGCGCCCAGGGCATCACGGTCCATCCCCGGCCCGACGAGCGCCACATCCGCTATGCGGACGTGCGGGCGCTCAAACCCATATTGACTACCGAATTCAACATCGAGGGCAACCCCGTGGCCAGTTTCCGGGACCTCGTCCTGGAAGTCCGCCCGACCCAGGTAACGCTCGTTCCCGACGCCGAAAACGTGCTCACCTCGAACGCCGGCTGGGACACCCGCCGGAACCTTCCCTACTTGAAAGAGGTATGCAAACTCTTTAAGGATGCGGGTATCCGCGTCTCTATTTTCATCGACCCGGTCGTTGAAATGATCCAGTATGCGGCCGAAACCGGGTGCGACCGCGTCGAACTTTATACGGAAGCGTATGCGGCAGGATACGCCCGCAACCGCGAAGAGGCCATCGCCCCTTATTACGCCGCCGCGTGCGAAGCCGTCCGGCTCGGACTGGGTCTCAATGCAGGCCACGACCTGAGCCTGGAAAACCTCTGGTACTTCCACCGCATCATCCCCGGCCTGGAAGAAGTTTCCATCGGACACGCCCTGATCAGCGATGCGCTCTGGCTCGGCCTGGAACAGACCATTGCAGCTTATTTGGGAGAGTTGAAATAAATTGCTTATATTTGCAGGTTGCACGAAAGTCCGATAATCAAATTATTTAACCATACAATGAAACACACTCCCCTTATTCTGAGCATCATCGCCGTGGCCGCAGCCGTGGCCGCCCTGATTCTGACCCTGACCGCCCCCAAGAACCACCACAACCCCGTCGAAAACTCCGACGGCATCCAGGCCGTGGCCGGTGACATCGTTTACCTGCGGTTGGACACCCTGATGATGCAGTATGACATGTACAGCGACCTCCAGTCGGCATTCGAGGCCAAAGCCCAGACCGTGGACGCAGACCTCAACAAGAAAGCCCGCAAACTGGAAAGCGACATCAAGAACTTTGAGAACCAGATCCAGAAAGGTCTGCTCACCCGCTCCGCCGCCGAACAGCAGAACACCTCGCTGCAGCAGCGTCAGGCCAACCTCCAGAACGAGGCCGCCCAGAAGCAGCAGGAACTGGCTGAAGAAAGCCAGGTCATGCTCAACCAGGTGATGTATGCCATCCAAACCTACCTGGAAGAATACAACAAGAGCCACAACTTCGCCGCCATCCTCACCACCACGGCCGCCAGCAATGTCGTGATGGTCGGTGCACCTGCCCTCGACATCACCCAGGAAATCGTGGAGGGGCTGAACGCGGAATACGTCAAGACCCGCAACACCACGCCGAAGACCAACGAATAGCCGCCCTGCCATGAAGCGCCTGCTGCTCATCCTGTCCCTCCTCGTGGCGTCGGCCGGACTCCACGCCCAAGGGTACAAAGCGCCCGAAGTGGTGATCTCCAACGAAAAGGCGAACATCGCGGGCAAGGTTTACTATGTGCACAAGGTGCTTCCCAAGCAGACGGTCTTCTCCATTTGCAAGGCGTACGGCATCAAGAATGAAGATCTCACCGCCGCCAACCCGGACATCAAAGACGGTCTGAAGGCCGGATCGATCATCTTCATCCCCGCCGACGCCGCACAGATTCCCGAAGCGGCCGAAACGCCCCAGAAGAAAGAAGAGCCCAAAGCAGCTCCGCCGGAGCCCGAACCCGATGAGACGGAAGTCTCCGAAAACGTGGTCCAGGTTGTGGAACGCGTTATTGAACACCGGGTACGCTGGTTCGACTCCCTCTCCGGTATCGCCCGCAAGTACGGGGTCTCCGAAAAGACGATCCTCGACTATAACGGGTTGAAAGCTTCCGATTCCATCCGGGGAAGAGTACTGCTCATCCCCGTGATGGGAGAAGCCGAGGAAGAGTCGCTCGAGCCCGACCTGAGCGAAAGCCCTTCCATCACAGAGCCTCTCGAGACGCCCGAGGCACCGATGCCTCCCGTACGGAAAGTCCGCTGGTTCTCGGCGAACGAGCCACTTCACATCTCCCTGGTCCTTCCTTTCAACACCAAGGGAACCGCCTCTTCTTCCTTCCTCAACTTCTACTGTGGCGCCTTGATGGCCGTGAAGGAACAAAAAGAGAAAGGCGCGCACCTGATCCTCAACGTCTATGATCTGGGGCAAGGTGCCGACGCCATCCTGACCGATCCCAAGTTTCAGGAAAGCGACCTGGTCGTGGGGCCTGTCGAAGCCGCCACGCTTGCACCATTCCTTTCCTTCTCAGACCAGAACGGCATTCCGCTAGTGTCGCCGCTCGACCATAAAGTCGACTCGCTCGTGGAATTCCACCCGTTCCTCTTCCAGGTTCCTGCCTCCACGGAAATCCAGGTTGAGAACCTGGTCCACAGCCTGCGGGCCCGCAGCGATGACGCCGTCATCCTTGTTTGCAGCACGTCCACGGGTGAAAGCAAACTGATTGAACGGATCGAAGCCCTGCTTCAGGCAGACGGCATCTCCTATCGGAAGGCCGCTTCCGGCGACCTTTCCGGACTTCTGGGCAACGGATCGCGGAGAACGCCGGCCAAAGTTCTCATCGGATCGGAAAGCAAGGCTTTCACCACCAACGTCATCCGCCAGCTCAACACACTGGCCAAGCGGAACATCCCCATCGAAATCTGGTGCACCAACCGTGTGCGCAATTTCGAGACTTCCGACCCGGACGCCCTCTTCAACCTGTCGGCCCACACGTCCGCGCCCTATTTCGTCGATTACTCGGATCCCCGGGACCAGAATTTCGTCCGCCAGTACCGGGCCCTCTTCTATGCAGATCCCGATGACTTCGCCTTCCAGGGCCACGACATCTTCACGTGCTTCATCTCCTCGATGATGAAGCAGGGGACGGCCTTCATCGACAACGCGTCAGAATATCCCATGCAGTTGCTCCACTGCAACTTCCATTTCGTGCGCGACCATGAAAAAGGCGGATGGCGCAACAGCGCCACCCGCAACCTTCTGTTCGAAAAAGAGAACTACTCCGTTACACTAACGAAGTAGGGTCCAGATTATTCTTCTCGATATCCTTGAAGTAGTTGACCGTGCCGACCTTCAGCTCCACGGTAGCGGCATCGTCGCATACGATGATGCCCTTGGGATGCATCTGCAGCACGGAAATCGTCCACATGTGGTTCACCGCACCTTCCACGGCATGATAGAGCGCCCGGGCTTTATTGTGTCCGTTGGCCAGAATCATCACTTCGCGTGCATCCATGATCGTACCGACACCGACCGTCAGGGCCCGTTTGGGAACCAGGTCGATGTTGCCGCCGAAAAAGCGGGAGTTGGCGATGATGGTATCGGTCGTCAGGGATTTCACCCGCGTGCGGGAAGCCAGCGAAGAGCCGGGTTCATTGAAGGCGATGTGTCCGTCGGGGCCGATGCCGCCCATGAACAGATCGATGCCGCCCAGCGAAGCGATCTTCGCCTCATAGGCCGCGCACTCTTTCTCAGGATCGGCCGCATTGCCGTCGAGGATGTTTACGTTTCCGGCCGGGATATCGATGTGCGAAAAGAAATTGCTCCACATGAACATGTGATAGCTCTCGGGGTGGTCCTGCGGCAGGCCGATGTATTCGTCCATGTTGAACGTCACGACATGCTTGAACGAGACTTTGCCCGTCTGGTAGAGATGGATCAGTTCCTTGTAGGTACCCACCGGCGTAGAACCGGTCGGCAGACCGAGTACGAACGGCCGCTCTTCAGTGGGTTTGAACTCGTTGATCCTTTTGGCGATGTATGCCGCAGCCCACTGCGACATCTTTCCATACGATTCTTGAATGATCAGACGCATATATCAGTTGTTTTTTGATTTGTTATCTTGTAACAGTACGGCCGCATTGGCCAGCGCTTCAGGTGTTATGGCCTCGCCGCTGAGCATGCGGGCGATTTCCCGGACACGTTCCGCACCGTCAATCCGGCGGATTCCGGTCCGGGCCCCTTCCGGCCCGGCTTCTTTATAAACCAGATAATGAGAGGCGCCTTTGCTGGCCACCTGGGGCAGATGGGTAATGGCGAACAACTGCATCCGCTCCCCCATCCCGGCAATCATGCGGCCCATCTTTTCGGCCACACTTCCGGAGATGCCCGTATCGATCTCGTCAAAGATCAGCGTCGGCATGCCTTTGTAGCGAGCCAGCAACGATTTGATGCAAAGCATGATGCGGGACAATTCGCCGCCGCTGGCACACTTCGACAGAGGCTGCAGACCGCGGTCGTTGGCATCGAACAGGAAGCAGACTTCGTCTTTCCCGTCCGGACCGGGCGCCGGACGCTCCGTCACTTGCACGGAAAAACGGGCCATCGGCATTTCCAGCGCGCGGACCTGCTCCTGCAACAAGTCGGAAAGTCCAGGGGCTGCCTGGACCCGGGCCGCATGAAGTGCTTCAGCCGAACGCATGCAAGCTTCCTTCAGCGACTCCACCCGTTTCTGCAAGCGGTCGCGTCCCAGTTCATCGTCAACGGCAGCGCCCAACTTGGCCGAAACTTCGTCCCGAAGAGCAATCAACTCCGCTACAGTCGCCACACCGAACTTTCGCAGCAGGCTGTAAAGCCGTGCCAGGCGCGCATCCACTTCCGCGAGCCGCTCGGGCGAGAACAGAATCCGTTCTCCACGCACGCCGACCTCGTCCCGGACATCTTTCAGTTCGATGCGGGCCGAATCAAGCCGGTCGCGCAACGGGCCGAACTCCGGATAGTGAACCGACACGCGGTCCAGTGCGGAAGCCATCTCTTTAAGACGGGCTTCCAGGGAGAGATCTCCCTCTTCGAACAGCTGCTCCACACGGGCCACTTGCTCCTTGACCGATTCTCCATGCGCGAGACGGTCCTGTTCTTCCTCCAATTCCTCCAGTTCTCCTTCCCGCAACGACGCTTCGTCCAGCTGGGAGAACTGGAATTCCAGGTAGTCGCGGTCGCGTCGGGCGGCTGCGATGCGGGCATCCAGCACCTCCAGTTCCCTGCCGGCCTCCAGCAATTCCTGCCAAAGGCGACCGTATCTTTCAACATCCGCCGTAATGCCGGCGAAATAATCGAGCACGCCCTGCTGAAAGCCTTTTTCAGCCAGGAGCAGCTGCTGATGCTGGGAATGGATGTCAATCAGGCGGGAAGCCGCCTCGCGAAGTTGCTCCACGCCCGCGGGTTCATCATCGATAAACGAGCGGGAGCGTCCTTGTGGCGATACGACGCGCCGGAACGGAATCTCACGCCCCTGCTCTTCGAAGACCGCTTCCACCACGCAATTGCGTGTACGGTCCTTGAGGACAGACACATCGCTCCGCCCGCCCAGCGCCAGGGAAAGGGCACCGAGCAGAATGGACTTGCCGGCACCCGTCTCACCGGTAATGATGACAAGATCACCCGGAAAAGTCATGTCCAGGTGATCGATCAGGGCATAATTCTCGATGAGCAGGCGCCGGAGCATCTGAAAGGGCTATTCCGCCTTCCGGTAGTAAATCTTGCCGTCCTGGAACTCCTTGGTAGCGATCAGGACCGGCTTGGGGAGCCGCTCGTAGTACTTGGAGATTTCAATCTGTTCGCGGTTCTCGAACGTCTCTTCCAACGTATCCGCATAGTTGGAGAATTCCTCCAGCTTATGGTTGAGTTCCTGCTTGATGTCGGCAGCGATCTGATTCGACCGCTTGGCAATGATCATCACGCTCTCATAGACATTTCCGGTCGGGGCGGCAAAATCCGCCAGATTCCGGGTGATGGTGTTGACAGGCACCTGGGCGATTTTCTGGTTATCCATCTGGATTATCTTTTTTCAAAAATTTCTGTACTTTGTTGTAGAGGCCTTCCAGTTCCTTGAGGTACTTGGATTCGGGGTATTCGCTCACGATATTGAAATAATCGTCCACGAAAACCAGATAGCGCTCCCGCTGCTTCGAGGGAACACTGTTGAAGGCGTATCTGTAAGCGGCCATGGCCGTATAGTAGAGGACCTCTTCGCGATAGCGGTTATCCGCATTGTCTTTGAGCACATTCTTCAAAGCAAAGTGGGCGGCCAGGTAATCCTCCATGTGGTAGTAGAGCCAGGCAGATTTGTAGGCCTTGAGTTCCAAGCGGTTGTTCAGGTCGTCCATCATTTCCACCACACGGTCGCGGAACTTTGATTCCGGATTCTCGATCAGGAAGACCTGCATCGCGGAAAGAGCCTTGTAGGTGGGCATCTGGTCCAACTCGTAGCGATAGGTACCGCGGTACAGGCAGTCGAGATGCAGGAACTTGGCCTCTTCGGTGAACGGGCTGAGCGGGAAAGTGCTGATGAACTGCTCGAGATTGCTCTCCGCCGTGATGTAGTCACCGTAGCGATAGTTGCTCAAACCCCAATAGAACTGCACTGTGTCGTCCTGCGCCGTGCCCCGCGTAGCCATCGTCAGCGATTCGAATGTCTCGGCGGCCTTTGAGTACTTCTTGGCCTCAAAGAGTTCGAAAGCCATCTTGTATTTGGCGGCAATGTCGCTGCCGTACAGCACGGCGTCATACTGCGACTTGCAGGACGAAAGGAGTGCGAGGGCAGCAAGCGCCGCAATCAGGAGTCTTAAACGCATGTTCTCTTATTGCTTTGACAAAATATATCTTTCTGCATCAAGGGCCGCCCGGCAGCCACTGCCGGCGGCCGCGATGGCCTGGCGATATTGCGGATCCTGGACGTCGCCGGCGGCGAAAACGCCTTCGACATTGGTCCGGGAGCTCTTGCCTTCGGTCAGGATATACCCGTTCTCATCGGTGTCAATCCACGCCTTGAAGAGATCTGACTGCGGATGGTGGCCGATGGCCAGGAAGAACCCGTCAACCGGTTTCTCAAATACTTCCCCACTCTTGCGGACGAGGCGCACGCCGGTGACTCCGTTCGCATCGCCCAACACTTCCTGGGTCTGGCATTCCCAGAGAATCTCGATGTTCTCCGTGTTCATCACCCGTTCCTGCATGGCCTTGGAAGCGCGGAGCACGTTGCGGCGCACGATCATGTAAACCTTGCGGCACAAATGAGCCAGATAGGAAGCCTCCTCGCAGGCCGTATCGCCGCCGCCTACCACTGCAACATCTTTGCCACGGTAGAAAAAACCATCGCAGGTGGCACAGGCCGAAACACCCATGCCCCGGAACTTGTCTTCGCTCGGCAAGCCGAGGTACTTGGCCGTCGCACCCGTGGCAATGATCAGGGTTTCCGCCAGAATGGTCTCCGTCTCGTCAACCGTCACTCGGAACGGACGCTGCGAGAGATCGACCGCCGTCACGTAACCGGGACGCACATCAGCACCCAGATTGACGGCCTGGGCCCGCATGTCGCCCATCAACTGATTGGCGTCCACGCCTTCAGGGTAGCCGGGGAAGTTCTCGATGACCGTGGTGGTAGTCAACTGACCGCCAGGTTGAAGACCTTCATAAAGAATGGGGTTCAAGGCGGCACGGGAAGCGTAGATCGCCGCGGTGTAACCGGCAGGACCGCTTCCGATAATCAGGCATTGGGTGTAATTCGGATCCATGGAAAAACGATTCAACCTGCAAAGGTAATTATTTTTTAGAAACAGTATCTTTAATATAGAACTCGAGCCGCTGCTCCCACACCAGGATGATCGACATCGCCCAGCGGGCCAGCAGCATGATCCACCACACCGCCCCGCAAGCCGCGAGGAGCAACAGGTCTTCCAAGTTGCTGTGCGAGATGCAGATGTGCGTATCGAGCAGCAACACGTCGCGCCGGCTCACGTCACCGTGCTCCAGCTCGTAGAGCATCGCCGCCGCACCGTAACCCAGTCCGATGATGTTGGCCACGAGCCAGAGAAAGACCGTGTTCACGGGAAGGCCGAACACCCGCATCAGCGGACGGAACACCTTCGCAATCTTCTCCATTACGCCGAACTCGCGGAGCAGCCGCTGCAGGATATTGAGCGTATAGATGATCGCGACCATCATCAGCACGAGCTTCAAGGCCGAGAGGAACCACTCCCAAAGCGTGACCCAGAAAGAAAGACGCTCCGCCGCATCCGCCTCGGCGACTTCCTGAAGAGAAGATCCGGGCAAGATGAGGTTCAGGACGATACCCAGGATAAAAGAGCACAGGGTACGCACGATCACCATCCGCACACCGCTGGCGCCAGTTTTCTTCAGGACCGCTGTCTCCAGAACCATCGAGTGCGAGCACATCACCATCGTACAGAGGATGGTCAAAGCACGCCAGTCCAGTTCCAGCGTCGTCATCACCGCAATGCAAGAATAGACATTCACGAAATAACCTGAGACATAAGCCAGGGCAGCCGCTCCTGGAAGGCCGAAAATCCGGAATACCGGACTGACGGCGTCGGAGATCCAGGGCAGGATCTGGAAATACTTGAGCAACATCATCGCGAACGAGACGGCCACCGTGATCTTGATGATCCAGATGCAGGTCTTGGTCGTGGAAGGCAGGACCTCCTTGACGCAGCGGAAAAACCGTTCCTTCGTTTCAGGATTCATGGGCATGGCAGAGAATCTGGATTTCCACCCGGTCCAGCTGCAGGCCGGGCGGCAGCTGCGCCCGGATCCGTTCTTCGACGCTGCGCTGCAGCACTTCATCACGGAAGTCCGTCATGGACAAGGTGTCTTGTTGATAGATATGACAATGGGCGTCCGGATGGACGTCGAAAAACATTTTGCTGCTGAAACTGGGACGGCGGATGAGCAGTCCGGCATCGGTCAGCGATTCCAGCACATTATAAACCGTCGCCAGGGTCATCTTGCCTTGGCCGTCACCCAGTTGATGGAAGACTGCATCGGCCGAGGCATGGCCGAGTTCGCACATCGCCTCATAGACGCGGACCCGCTGCGGCGTGGCCTTGAGCCCGCATTGGTTCAGCCGTTCCCGGATTTCCTCTTCCGTATATTGCTGCCTTTCTTCCATTTCAGATCGATGTCACAAAATTATTTATAATAATTCAAATTGACAAACTGCGGCTCCTCGATTCGTATTATTCGTTATATTTGTCCTATGAAACGCTTATTCCTCATTCTGCTGACAGGTTGCCTGCTGGTAGCCTGCGGTGAAGACGACGGGCCGCAGGTCGTGGCCCACCGGGGTTTCTGGAAAGCCGAAGGAGCCGCCCAGAATTCCATTGCCTCTCTCCTGGAAGCCGGACGTATCGGCGCCTACGGCTCCGAATTCGACGTCAACCTGACCGCTGACGGGCAACTCGTCATCAACCACGACTTCACCTATCACGGCCTGACCATCTACGAAACGGATTTCGCCACACTCCGGGATACGTCACTCCGACTCTCCAACGGCGAAATCATCCCGAGTCTCGACGAATACCTGGCCGCATCCAAGCAGTATCCGAAGATGAAGTTGGTTTTCGAGCTCAAAAGCAAGGGAGATCCTGCCTATGAAGCGGTTGCCATCCCGGCTGCCGTCGAGGCGATCCGCCGTCACGGCGTAGCGGACCGGGTGGAGTTCATCTCCTTCAGCCTTTCCGCCTGCCGCGAATTTGCCCGGCTGATGCCCAAAAACCGCGTGGAGTACCTGGAAGGGGACAAAACGCCCGCCGAGCTCCACGAAATGGGCATCAACGGCATCGACTTTCACTACTCTTATTTCAACAAGCACCCCGAATGGGTCGCACAGGCCCACGAACTGGGCATGGTCGTCAATGTCTGGACCGTCGACCGCCGGGAAGACATCATCCACATGCTGCAGTTGGGTGTGGACCACGTTACCACCAATGAACCGGAACTGGTGCAGCAACTGATTGCCGAAGGGAAATACCGCCTCACACCGGAAGATGTAACCCGGAACGTCGTGCTGGAAACCACGCTTGGCGACATCGAGCTCAAACTCTACGGCAACACCCCGCTGCACAGCAGCAACTTCCTGGCCTTGGTCAAAGAAGGAGCTTACGATTCCCTTTTGTTCCACCGCGTCATCCGCGATTTCATGATTCAAGGCGGCGACCCCGATTCGAAGCGGGCCGAAGCAGGCGTGCAGCTGGGCGAGGGCGACCGCAACTACACGGTGCCTGCTGAATTCCGGCTGGAAGAAGGGATTTTTCATCGGCGCGGTGTCCTGGCCGCCGCCCGGGAAGGCGATAACGTGAATCCGGATCAGCGCAGTTCGGCCATGCAATTCTATATCGTCTGGGGCAAGATTTTCGATGACGAGGGGCTCGACAAAGTCCAGGAACGGCTCGACAGCCGCACCGGCGGCCGGGTGAAACTGACTCCGGAAATGCGGGAAGTTTACAGGACTGTGGGCGGTACACCGCACCTCGATGGCCAGTACACGGTATTCGGCGAGGTGGTCAGCGGCCTCAACGTGGTCGATGCCATCCAGCAAGTCGCCACCGACGACAACGACCGACCGTTGGAAGATGTCAGGATCCTCCGCGCCTGGCTGAAATAAAAGTACCCACGATAAAAACTAAACCCTATGGCAAAAAAGAACATATTGGCAGCCGTTTTCATGGCCTGTCTGCTGTCGCTCCCGCTCTGTGCCCAGCAGCGGGAAATCAAGTGCTACATCAGCGACCCCGATATGGAAGGGAAGACCAACATCCGGGAGAAACCCGGCGGGAAAGTCGTTTACAGGGTCGATTCGCACGACGATTGTTATATGTTGACGGCGATTGTCCAGCCTGGCGGCTGGTGGAAGATCAAGAATGCCCGCCTGGATCGCCTGATGGAGGATGAGACCATCACAATCCCTTCCAGCGAAGTCTGGATCCACCGGTCCGTGCTGGGCCTGCGTTCTGTCCATGATGACGGTCATTTCAGGATTCTTCGGACGGAGCCGCGCGCCGATGCGCCCAGGGCCGGTATTATCCGGGGATTCAACGAGTTGCTCCGGCCATTGGATCTGTCACCCGATGGCAAGTGGGTGAAAGTGAGCTATGAACCCTTTGAGTCGGATAAACTGACGGGGTGGATTGAAGTGGAATGGACCGCCGATGACAGGTGGTACGAATCAGGTGACGGCTACGGCATCCCCATGCTGAATGTTTATACTGTATCCGATGAAGAGGTCTCTCTGCGCGCTGATTCCGGCAAGGGAAAGCAAACCAGTGTATTGAAAAAGGGAAAGGCCTATTGGATGCAAGTCGCGAAGCCTGCCGATGGCTGGTGGGAAGTGGTGGAAGATTGTGCTTACGACGGGTTCGAAGCAATCCAGTTCTCCGATTATTCCTGGGTTCCTGCTTCATCGATCCGCATGCGCATCATCAGTCCGGACAAGAAGAAAACCGTTCCTGTTTATAGCGCCGCAGATGGTAAAACCCTATCCGGCGATTTGAAGGTCGGTACGGAAGTGCATCCGCTGGATTTGAATTTTGACGACCTGCCCATGGTCCGGATTGCCTCGACCATTCAACCCGGCCTGACCGGTTGGGTGAACTGGGAGTGTCTGAGTGCTGCCCCCGCACAAACCCTGGCCTTTGCCGACATCGCCGGAACATATGAGACCCAGGACGGCCAACACCGCATCGTACTACGCGAAAACGGTTCGGGTTCGCATGGCCTGGTCGGCTATTACGATTCGGAATTCGAAACCTATTTCGTCCAGGGCAACTGGATTTACGTATATTACGTCCCGATGGACGAAGTTGCCGCCTACATCAAGCCGACCTACATCTACGATCCTGACAAGAAGACGCTTGTCGATCAGGACGGCGCCACGTTCTACCTGCAGGCGAAAGAACGTTGACGCTGCGATTGCCGTCAACGATGCAACAAGTCTTGAAGCTGTGCATCCAATTCTTCGACCGTAGGATCGATGGCCAGGATCGTGCCGTCCCGGTCTAGCAGGAAGGCCTTGGCATGGTTGGCCTTCAGGGAAGGCGGGGCATCGAGGGCCAGCAGGTTGATCCACGGATAGCCGTCTTTGTCAAGCGCCTTGCGCCAGGCCGCATCGTTCTTGTATTCCAGCGCTACGCCGACAACGGTAAAATCCTCTCCGGCGTATTTCTGGTAAATCGGAATGAGCGCCTTGCTCCGAATCCGGCAGGAACCGCACCACGATGCCCAAAAATCCACGACGGCCACCTTCCCGGCCGTCAGATCGGACAACGTACGCTGCACCCCTTTTGCATCGGGCAGCGTGAAGTCGCGGATCGGGTCGCCGACCCGGTTACCCGTCAGCGACAGGATCATCGCGTGATAGGGATGATCCGGGAAACGATCCGCATAAGCGCGGTCATACAGATCAATCCACGGCTGCAGATCATTCTTGAAGTCGAATGCCGACTGCACGTGCTGATAAACCAGGTAGAACGAACTCACACTCGGGTGCTCCGCCAGAAATGCTCCTGCCAGGCTGTCTATCGTGGCCCTGATGGCATCCCGCTCCCGCTTGACTGCCAGACCTGCCGCCGAATAACTCTCATCCAGTTTCTGCAACCGGTTGATCTCCGCCCACAATTCGAGACTCCGCTCCCGGGAAGTCGTATCAGCCGTGGCTTCGGCCACCAAAGCATTGACCGCATCATTGTACAAAGCGTTTTCTTCAGCCAATTGCCAGTATTTCTCATCGAGCGGACCGGTAAGCGGAGCCATGCTCCGGCCGATATCAGCATATCGATTGAAGTTCTCGTTCTCTGGAGAGGCCGAGACCAGTTCGATATTCTCCGCTTCCAGACTCTCGGGACCGACAATTTTCACACCCACCGCCGTTGGCACAAAGGGACGGACCATGGCCATGCCGGATTTGGGAACAGAGAAAACCAATTCATAGACCAGTGTCGTATCCAACCGGGCAGCGCCCGCTAAGCGGCCCTTCTTCACCTGGAAAGTCGCAACCGGATCATCCCTGAAACAAGACTGGTCAGGCCGATAGACCGCTACTTTCGCAAAGTCTTTCGTGACGTTTGTCCCGGAAATCGGACAATCCGTCATAAATTGTTCCCTTTCAACGGGCAAAGTGTCTGAATCCGGAATGGACCCGCCGGGGTTTCCGTTACACGCCGTCAGAAAGACGGAGGTCAGAATCAGGAAGAACTGTTTTCTCATAGGGTTGCTGGGTTTGCTGGAATATCAGAATCGTTTTTCAAAAATACATTCAATATTTCAAAAAAACAATTACGGCCTACCCCACCAGCACATGGGGCGTGGACTGCCGTCACTTTGTGAGAATCAACGGGGACCGGGCGGAGGCCGAGCGCCAGCTGAGAGAGCTTCATACGGAACTCTGCATGAAACTCGTTAAGGTGTTCATGTTGCTGAGCCTGCTGCTTTCCGTATTGGGCCTGACCGCCATGAGCAGCTACTATGCGAACGAGAGCGCGAAAGATATCGCCATCCGCAAGGTATTCGGCAGCACGATGCAGGATGAGGTTCGCAAGTCGGTCCTGGAGTACCTGATTCAACTGGCGATCGCGGCAGTCATCGCCGTTCCGCTCGCCATCTACCTGGCCGCATGGCTGCTGGAACCATATCCGTACCGGGTGTCCGGCTGCGGCTGGGTCTTCGCCGCCTCCGTTGCCATCGCAATCCTCATCGCCTTCGCTTCCGTCCTCTGGCAAACCTTGAAAGCCGCAAAGACGAATCCCGCGTTGGAGTTGAAGAAAGAATAGTCTGCACGCAAGAATGATGTGCTGTCCGGCGAATCAAACGAACGCAACGGATATTACATGTTGGATCTTGAAGAGAAGAACAGCATCACCTTCAACCCGATGATGTCGGACTTCACGAATGTCACCTACCGGATTGTCAAACTGACTTCTCGAGAGATGGAATGGCAGAAGGTTGGGACAGCCCCCAACCCGGGTACTTGGGCGTCCGACTACCGGCACTTCGTGAGGGTCAAGTAGCTGGCGGCAGGCTATCCTCGCCTTTTTCTCCCTGTAACTCTCTTGCAATCAGTATGGAACGGTTAAGTTTATCGATGAACCATTGCTTCTCCGGCAGGACGGTGAGATACTGGGCGACTTTGATATTCTGCTCATCGAGCATCAGCAGTTCGATGTGCTCCGTATTGCCCTCACTGCAGAGCAGCAAACCCAGCGGCGCCTCTTCGCCAGGCTGCATTTCGTATTTCTTCAGGTACTTGAGGTAGAGTTCCATCTGACCCTTGTATTCCGGCTTGAACTTGCCCAACTTCAGGTCGATGGCGAACAAGCGATGCAGTCGGCGGTGATAGAACAGCAGGTCCAGCTTGTAGTCGATGGAATCGATGGATATCTTCTTCTGGCGCTCCAGAAAAGCGAAGTCCTGGCCAAGTTCCATGATGAATCTCTCCAACTGTTCCACTACGGCATCTTCCAGTTCTTCTTCGGAGAATCCGCGGTCCAAGCCCAGGAAGTCTACAACGTAACTGCTCTTGAGGATGACATCCGGGGTGATATCGCTTTTTGTGACGGTGGTGAGGACTTTGATCTGTTCGTCTTCCGGCTTTGCGGCGATGAGGCTCCGCTCGTAGGCCATGGCGTCTTCCTGATCACGGAGCTGCCGGACGCTCCAGCCGTTGACAATTGACATCTGTTGGTAGAATAGGCGTTTGGCAGGCTGTGGAATGGTAACGAGTTCCACGAAATGACTCCAGGTCAATTGATGCGACAGTGTCGCAGCAATCTCTTCATCAGGGTATTCTCGTGCCACCTTGACCATGCGGATGATGGCGGTACGGGTATAGCCTTTCCCGAACCTCTCTGTCAATTGATGCGACAGTGTCGCGACAATCTTGGAACCGTACTTCTCTTCTCCAATTGCATCCAGTTCTCCGGCGATGTATTTGCCTATGTGCCAATAGGTCATAGACACTTCGCTATTGAGATAGACGGCGATTGTATGCTTGGATTGCTCAATAATATGTCCAACCCCTTCAGTAATACGAGACCCAATCTGTTCGAGTTCAGATGAAGAAATCTGTTTGATCATCTCTTCCATAACGTGACATATTCTTAATGGTTTCAAAATTACGAAAAATCTTCTGAAGGTAAAGAGGGTTTCTTCTCGAGCATCCGATAGAAAGGTGCCGGGAAGTTGTTTCCGAGAGTTACTTCTGTTCTATTGAGTTATTGTAATCTGACTTGACCAGACGCAATCTTGCACACTTCTGCAAATCTTGGTAACAAGTTTCGTCTATAGGGATAAAACATCCACGTGCAATATGAAACTATTTGTCTTTATCCTTTTCGTTTTGGTCATGCTCTTTCCATCCTGCAGAGGGCATGGCTCTTTGTTATCTGATAGTCATCTAACGGCATATCAATTGGATAGTTTGCTCGGTGAAGGAGGTAATCATTATGATGTAGCTTCTTTACTATATCGTAATCCGGATTTCTTCTACAACAGCCCAAGATCATTCCGGGAGGGCGGGCGGTTATCTTACGATACTTCTTTGGACGGTCAGTTCCGGGTGTATTCTATAGAACTTCAAGGTAACTATCCCTTTATTGATAATATTATTCAATGCGGAGATTCAAGATCCACTCCTTTGCTGATGATGGAGGCAATAGAAGACAAGGGACCTATTTATAAAATCGGGATGCATAATGATGGACATAGGACAATTTATCTTCCGGTATCTTTTCAGTATTTCTGCTGCGGGGGAGAGTATATATCAGCCGCCATACGCTCTTTCTCCATAATCAGGGACTCATCTGGCTTTAGTATTCTATCTGAACCTATTTTTAAAACCAAACATGGTAGGCTGCTTGATTCTATTGAAGTAGATTGGGATGACAATTGTGGAAAGGAGCCGTCAAACAATATATTCTGCATAGATTGGGACAATCCTGATAACGTCAATGAGATATATATTCAAGTAATTGACGCCGATACCGGTATTGCTTTAAATAAGGCAATTGTATACAGATGGGATGGTATTTTTTTTAATTATGCTGGCATCGTTTCAAAAACATATGAGAATTATTCAGAATAATTCCGTCTATGTGAGAAAAAGGGGAAGAAATGGAAACAATACGTTTAATCATGAACCGTATCTGGCGAATGATCATACTACGGACGGAAGCGTTACCAGACGCCCTTTTTAGGGGATTCCGTAATATATTATTCGGTTACCGAGCATTCCTTGAAGGCCCCGTCTGGCGTGATTATGCATGAAATACTTCACTTTTTCGGCGCAAAAGACCTGTATGAAGGTCAGGGTAATCCCAATTCGGATGTTGCTGAACCCGTCAGAGCGAAATGGCCGAACGAGGTTATGAATGGCGGACAGAACGAGGTGGAAAACCTTATCATCAGCCCGTTCACGGAATGGCGACTGGGACTGACGGAAGATAAAGAAGATTGGTATGATGATTTCGTGTAATATAATGCAAATCTGGAAGCAAATAATCGTCTATGTTAATGAACAAACAAAAAACACTTTAGGATGAATACTTTTACCATCACTTTTGCCAAGATGGGCGTAAGCCTCCTGGCCCTTTCATTCCTTCTGGTTTCTTGCGGAAGCCACCAGGGCGTCCAAAGCGATCTCACAAAGAACGACAACATCGAGACTATCTTTAACGAGAATGGTTCCGTTTCCTTTTATGATACTGAAACGGGAGAAATGACAGCCAAAAACCTTATCATTGACTGGACGCAGAATTCTCCTCATGATTCATTGTCGGTTTTCTGTAGTCAGGATCTTCGTGGGTATTTTAGTGCTTATTCAGGGCGTGTTGTAATTCCGGCTCAATACCGTCGCGCCTGGATTTTTTCTGAAGGGTTAGCCGCCGTGCAGAAAGATGACCGGATCGGGTTCATTAACCACCAAGGTGAAACGGTGATAGATTTTATCTTCTCTTACTATGGCAATCCTCTGACAGATTTCGTTTTTCATAATGGTGTCTGCGTTGTTGCCAACAACGAAGGGAAATGTGGCGTTATCGACAAGACGGGCAGATGGCTTATTCTACCCGAGTGGGATTATGTGGCGGCCTTTAAAGAGTATGCCGTGGTGACAGCTGAAGGTGTCCGAAAACAAATGACCTATGATGGCCAGGTTATGAACTCTTTCGTGGTGGAAGATGTTCAAGAACTGACATACATCCGAGAGGAATATAGCCAATATGTGGTTGGCCATATGGAAGAGAAGAATATGATTTACTATACTGGACTATATGCCTATCGAGTCGGAGGCCGCTGGGGATTGATGGATTCACAATGCAATCGATTGACTGAACCTCTCTATGCCGACATTACCGCTGTTGGCAACAATATCTTCCGTGCTGAACTGCTTGACGGATTCTCGGAAGTCATCCTGAATTCAAAAGGTGAAGTCATGAATAGGTTTCCATAGATTTGTGTAAATTTGCAGAAATAGCAGAATGAGAAAGCAGATGAAACCAAAATTCTTCATAATACCATACTTTTTGCCCTTCATATTGATAGTGATAGGTCTAGCCCTCCCGGTATCTTGTAACGAGGAGTATCAGTACTCGCACGGCAATATTTTCGGGACCATATCGGACGCCACTACGGGATTGCCAATAGCCAATTGTAGTATTACGGTGAGTAATAGCGAAGGAAGTATTGACAATGGGCAAAAAACAGATTCCTTAGGGACTTACAAAACGAAGGATCTATCTGAAGGGATTTATACTATTTCCGTAGAAAAAGAAGAGTATTATTCGGGTGCCACAAAAACAGTACAAGTCAAGGCAAGTGAATCTACTCGGTGTGATATCATGCTAAGCCGTTTACCGGCAAAGATTACAGTGGATCCCGAGGAAGTCGATTTCGGGAGCAACGAGAGTGGCACATTCAAATCGTTTATGATTGTCAACCGCTATCTCGATGATTTGGAATGGGTTGTTGAGCATAAATGTGAATGGATCGTGTCTGTCGCTCCCAACAAAGGGACGTTGAGTCATGGAAAAACTGAAACCATCGGCATCACAGTTGATAGGAATAAACTGGCCAGCGGAGAGAATAAAACCTATATAACTGTTAAATCTCCGAGTGGTCAAGGAGGTGTCATTATTACTGTGAAGGCTATTGGCGCAGAAAAAGAGCCGCCTTTGTTAAATGTCACGGGCGTTAGTGATATTGACAAGAGCACGGCAATCCTAAAGGCAGAAATCGTCAAGCCCGGCATACCGGCATATTCTCGAAGAGGTTTTACTTGCAGCCTGGCGGCAGGAGATAATAATGCGACTGAACTTCCTGCCGAGGTTAACGATAATACCTCTTTCTCATATTCTGTTTCTGGCTTAACGCCTGGCAAGAAATATTATGTGAGAGCGTTCGCGGTGAATGAATCTGCCGGCAAGGTATGGAGTGCCAATGAGGTTTCTTTCACCACGATTGAATCCTATCCGCAAGTCCGAACTGACGATATCTCTGGTCTGAACCTCGCAAATGGAACGTGTACCCTTAACGGTTACATAGAGCAAAGCGGAAGCCCCGCTTATTCCGAAAGAGGTTTTTGTATCAGTGACAATGGAGAACCCACGCTGGACAATACCAAACTCGCGGTTTCGGGCAATGGCACAGGTTCATTCAGTTCCGCCTTAAGCGGACTCGTTAATGAACGAACCTACCGAGTCCGGGCATATGCGATTCAAAGTGAGAGGATTTTCTATGGTTCAACTGTTTCTTTCTCAACGGCCATAACCCCTGCTAGTGTCGCGACTACCGGAGCTTCTTCGGTCACGCACAACTCTGCCGTTCTGAATGGATCTATTTTGAATGAGGGGAATCCAAAGTACGCTGAAAGAGGCTTCTGCTTCTCAACCACAAACAAAACGCCAACAATTACTGATTCAAAAGTTGCTGTCTCTAATTCATCCTCAGCAGACTTTTCTTATCATTTGTCCGGTCTGGAACACAATAAGACATTCTGGTTCCGTGCGTATGCGATTCAGAACGGCCAGCCGACCTATGGTGATGTCTCATCTTTTGAAACCACCTGGGCAGAAACGACCATTCTCACTCTTTCTGCCAATGAAATCAAGTACTATGAAATGACCTTGAATGGCCAAATCAATGTTGTGGGCGTGCCTGCTTACTCGCAAAAAGGATTCTGCTATAGCATGTGGTATGAAGAGCCGACATTGGACAACTCTACGAAGGTAACTGTGGCAGGTACTGCCGAAGGTGCGTTTAAATATCATCTCACTGATTTGTCTTCCCATACCAAGTATTATTATCGTGCTTTTGCCATTCAAGATGGCGCAGTCATTTACGGCGGAGTAAAATCGGCCAGTACATACTCACCGCCACAAATTATTACGTCAGATGCCTATGCGACCCCTGATGAAGGGATGATGTTTCTTTCGTGGACTATAGAGCTTACAGGTATTTACGGATTCAAGGGTGATCCGGAGTGTAGTGATTTCGGATTTGTATATGGTCCCGGAGATAATCCCACGGCTGAAAACACCTATGGCTATACTGTCGTGCAAGCAACGAAAGTCGAGCCTTTCGCAAATGGCCAAGGTACATTTTCAGTTGTCTTGAAAGAAATGGTAGGATATACCAAGTATTATTACCGTGCGTATGCTAAAACTGCATTGGGCTATACATACGGGGATGTCAAGGCTATTAGCACTCAGCCGTAGAAATCAAAAATTGTAAACCAGCGCTAAACCAGCCCCGTTGTCGTAGGCAACCGGGGCAAACTTCACTTTCATTTCTTTCTTTTGATAGGTGTCCCTGTTCGTCAGGGCATTAACGACACCATAAATGTATGATCCAGCCAATAGAACCGCAGAAGCTATTTGCCCGCCCCTGCATAGATCCATCTTTCCTTTGTAGTAATTCCTGGCTTTTTCTGCCTCTGCCAAATCGACCGACACGTTGTCGAATCTGCGTTTATTAACGTTGTATGAAGTGGTGCTCCAAATGAAACCGCCAATGGAAAGGGCGTAGCCCGAGATAATTGCAATACCATTGGCCGTGCCTTTGGAAGTATGAGAGCCAAATTGGTTAACCGGAGGCAGGAAAGACAAAGCCGTATAATGGCCTTGAGATCGCTTTTCCACATCCTTGTATTCACTCTCCTTCTGTTGAAGAAAATTCAGCTTCTCCCATTCGTCACCGGTCAATTGATACTTGTAGGATTTAAACATCTCATACGCGATTAATTCTCTCATCTCAGGAAAGTTAACAAGATGTTTCATCTTAGTTATCCCTCTTTCCCTTTCAAATTCCGCCTTCGTCTTTCCGATCCTACGGCTCCATACAGTATAGGAGTCATTGTCCTCAGTTATCCAGAATTGATATTTATAGTCTATTGCGGTATCGTCAGGAATAGTATAATTGCCATCCAAATCATTATAATTTTGGGTGTTCATCTCATTCATGGCCACTCTGACGTCCAAATCTGTTGTTGAGACTGTGACTCCATGGGCTTCGACCAAATTAGAAAAGCTCTGTCTCACATCTAGAAGAATCGCTTGATGCGCTGAGGTCGAGTCTGTAATCTCTATCGTACACATGACCTTGTTCTCCTCCTGCGAGAAGGCACTTAAACTAATGCAAATAAAAACAAGGCAAAGAAAAGCTCTATTTCTCATCTTATGTAATCTGAAATAACATCAATAATTTGAGGCACCGCAGTGTCTCTGGCTTTAGTCCTGGCGGCCTCTATTCCACTTGGGCTTTTACCCACGGTTTCGACTATGGTTTTCTTCGTGGAAAGTGTGCCAGTGGCATCAACGATACTTACCACGAATCGAATTTTTACCTTGTCCCAATCATTGGGCGCGGTTTTAACAAAAATCTCTTCTGCCGTATTATCTTCAGTTACGGTTATTATCCATCTGGGATTATCTTCTATTTCGCTGATAGATGGTACGCTTTCTTTGATACCGTCAGATAAGGAGGCAGCAAATCCTGACGGATTGGCTTCTACTCTAAACGCATCAAGAGCAACGGCGGGCTTTGTTATATTGGGGGTATCATTCTCCTTGGAATGGTTATTATGATGCCCTGTTCCTCCACGGTCTATGATGCGCTCTGGGGAATTAGGTGTAGAGACACTATCGCCATGGACAACGACAGTTGATGTGTCAAACCCTTTGATACTTCCAGAATCACCGCCCGGATCTCTTGGCCCGAATTTTAGGAGGGCGAAAGCAATACCAGTTAACACAAGGGTTACAATAATTGTCCATATAAACCACTTCAACCACTTCGGGATCTTTTCCCCTCCATTGGATTCTTCAGCCAAATCCGGTTGAGGCTCGTTTGAAGGAACCCTTTTTTTTATCTCATCTTCCAAATCGTCCCATAATTGGGAAAAAAGCAAAGATGTCTCTGTAAATGGCCAATAATGCTCAAGATTGGGTTGTGGTAGCTTCCTATAAATTTCGTCTTTTTCGTATTTGCGAAACTCTTCTTCTGTCATGTCAGGGGATATTCTGACATAGATAAAATACGTTGCATAGGGCTTCTCCTTGTCCTTTTGTTTTTGGTGGTATTTCCACCCCGCCACTTGTCGTTTGCTGATCTCTTTATCTATGAGGAGAATGATAATGTCTGCCTTCTCCCCAAACTGTTTTGCTTCTTTTTCGGATTTGTGTTCCTTTTCCCAGTCAAAAGATTCTAAAACAATCTTATTTTGATATTTAATTGTTAGGTTATCTATTACTTTATGCACAGCATCGCAGTCACTCTTTTCGCAGCGCTTAAATGAGCCACCGGAAGCGCAATGTGAAAAACCGATTCGAAGTGTAGGGTTTGACATTTCTGTCTAGTATTAGAGAGTTGAACCCAAATCCAAAAAACGTTGATACAATTCCTTACTTAAGAAATAGGTGCGAGATACGGAGGGGTCTTTTACAAGGAAGCCATTATTTATGAGGAAATGAACGCCTCCCGTTGGATCTTTCCACTGATATGTTTCTTCTTTAGTTCTCTCTATAATGCGCTCAATTATTTCATTACTGGACAGCCCCTTAATGGCAATAGCCTCAAGCCCCTTTTTCTTTGCGGTAGCAACGAGTTCTTTTTCGTTCATTGCGGATAGCTTCTCCACAAGTTCGTCGACTTTGAGTTCTTTTGCTGTCTCTTTGTCAAACAGATTCTGGCGGATGGAGGGATCAAAGCACTTGACGGCATCGCGTACTCTTTTGAAATAGTCGAAAGAAATCGCGTTGGCTGCGCAGTTCCAGGCACTGTCCCGGGAGTCCTTGATGATGAAATCTGCAAGAATCGTGGATGTGAAGGTTTTATTTTTGATTAATTCCAGAGCCTCGACGATCACATCACCATGGTGACCGTAAATCTCACGTTCTGGCGAACTCTTTTCCATTCGTTCTGTCCTATCGCTGCTGGCATCCTGATAGTGATCTATAAGAAGACGACCGTTATCCAAATAAGCGTCGGAAAGATTGCAATCGTAAGAAAGCAAGAAGGTCCCTTCTTTCCCGTCAATTTTAACGGCGTTTTCTTTATCAACCTGCCCCAGTTCTTCAAATACAACCTCCTTATTCCGCAGTAAACGTCTGTGAATCGGGAACCAGCGTAACCCTTGAACATATTTACTGGTATAGACATTACTTTCAAACACTTTATAGTCTGGTACTATAGCAAGGAATGCAAAAGAAACAATAGGGGCTCCATCAGAAACGCCATGACGTGGATTGGCCTGTACGGGAGTGTTAAGAGGATAGAGAGGAGTTCTATCAGGCAACACTATCCCAGCTTTCTTATTCAGGAAATCAAGTGCGGCTTCTTCCAAGACACTGTGTCCCTTTTCGATGTTATCCAAATACTCGCCTTTGTTGTCGTTCCCGAATTCGAACGGCTCATTGGGGACCCACCCGGCGCGGATATAATGCTCAAACTGAACAAAACCTCCAGGCAAGCCCCAGGAGCCAGAACCTCGCTCCGTATTAGCTTTCATTGCTAAAGGGATGACCAATTCTCCTTTGTCATTAACAGCCAGAACGACAATGTCGACGGTAAGATTGGGATGCATATAATTGTATGCCCACTTCCATGCTCCTTTTTTTTCGTCTGGAAGGTCTTCTCCCTTCTCGATCTTTTCATAATCAAGTTCTTCGAACTCGGATACAAGCCTTTCGTCAAGTTCTTCTTTTATTTTATCAGAAGGATAGTCTGACAACTCCGAAAGAGCGGATGAGTCAACGCCAAGGCACTTGATTCTTTCCAGCCACTCGGACTTCCTGGTTTCAGGCATCAGTGTATTCCATAGTTTCGTCTGTAATTCCGGACTTAAACTGGTTGTCTGAGAAAAAGGGGCTACAAGCGTATTGACTATGGTATCCAGCGCCGCCTTGATGATGCTATTGTGATTATAGGCCAACTCTTCTGAAATCGTTCCTTCGGGAGAGACAGCAATCCAATTGGTTCCCTTGGGTCTGCCAGGCCACTCCGGAAGGACAGCCGTATAGACAACGGCCTCGTCTTCAATTATGGGAACTTGCAAAAGTTCATCGGCAGTAATGGAGATGCGACCGCGTTCCTCGTCCACCAGAAGTGTACGGGCCACAACTTCACGGACATCCTTATCGGCGGATGTGATCATTCCTATGGGCAATTCAAAAGAATCGTTTTCTCCATCAATGACAAGAACCGAAAGAACCTGCTTGTCTCCAATATCCCTGAACGCGAATACCGCAGCGATAACTATGTTTGAAGTACTCATATATATAATTATTATCAGACACAAATATAGTGAATCCCTGAATACGAAACAAGCCAAACGCACACATTTCTTATTTAATTGCATTAATTCATTCCTTTTTGCTCTGCGTTCGCAATTTTGTCTTCACTTATCCGTCTATGTCGATAGAACCAATTTATAATAGAACCATGAAACTTTTAGTACTTCTTGGCCTCAACCGCGACGGGGCATTTGATTACAAAATTATGGTAGATTATTTTCGCAAACTTCTTAACAAGTATGTTAGACGCCGGCCGAGCCTACCAGATGATGTCAGGCTTGGCATCTACAGGCCGCTTTATGAAAAAGAGGGGCGATTTATCGTGGCGGGACTTTGCAACGTTGTGAACAACAAGGCCCACAATCTGCACGAGCAAAACAAAAGCCTCACTAAAAACAAGCAAGTATATATTCCGTCTCCTATCAGAATTCAGATTGACCCGAATGACAAGAAGGAGGTTGGCGGGTTCCTGAAAAACATCAGTGTTCAGCTTGGCATCTCTAAAGAAGTATTCGACAAAGAGGAGGGAACCATCACTATCTCGGATAGCCCCATGGGAAGCCGAGTTCTAAGAAAAATGGCCATACCCGATGATGTCCTTCTGGAACAGATTGACGAGCAGGGATTCATGCTGACTTTCAAGTGGCTGGATAACAGCCGATTCGAAAGGACTCTTCGCTCTTTCGAGATCCTGGGTAGCAATTCGGAGCAGAAAATAATGATGGTTGGAAACCTTTGCTTGGGGACTAATTATATTAGCGGGCCCAACGGTGGAGACCCTTCGGATGCTAACCGAATCAGGTTGTCATCGGACGAGTTTCCTATGGATTTTCTCCGGGTCGATGTCTTGTCGAACTCGAATGTGACCATCACTCTTATGGATTCCCATCTTGACGCTGATGTGGATGGTGTGCCGCTTGATTCTGGTCGTTCTGTTCCTATTCGAGTTGGGGCAATCTTGAATCTCGGTCTGTGTACTTTAAAGCTTGCTTAGAATGACTATTCTCCACCATTATTCATTATCCCAGAAAGGTTCCGGGCACATCGTGAACGAAGACAGCGTCATCGAACCCCGCGAGTTGACCGGCGGTCTGTTCGTTGCCGGCGTACTTGACGGGATATCCAGTAAGGGAGGAGGCGCAATAGCTTCGTCCCAGGCCTCAAGACTGATTACTGACCGCGCCGATGAGATAGTACGTACTGCGACCAATTATCGAGAAGCCCTTATTCAACTAACCCTCCTGGCGAATCGGGCAATACTGGATTTGCAGAAAGAAACGGATGGTAAAATGGGTACGACCATGACTCTGTGCCTGATTGATCCGTCAGAAGATCTTCTTCATGTCGCCCATATTGGAGATAGCGTCCTGTATCGAATCCGCAGAGGGATCGTGAGCAGACTAACGGCTGAAGACACGGACAGTAGCGGGCGCCTGTCAAAGTGGCTTGGGCAGCCGTGGCCGCTTGACAAAGAAAGTATCTATTTCAAATGCGGACTTGAGAATGGGGATCAACTCATCCTTGGCAGTGACGGCTTCATCAAAAATCGCCCTATCCAGGATTACGTGCCTGAAATAGCCGAGACATGCCCAGAATATGCTGTTAAACAAATGGTGTCTTTGGCTGAGAAAAGCAGCAATGACGATATCTCCATTATCTTCATGTGCTACCATAAACCTGAAGGACTCCGTAAGGAAACTGAAAGTGACATATCAAACCAGAAAGAAAGAGACTCCACATCAGAAAGTACATCCCCGGTAACCCCGGGACCCATCAACAATTCGGCGAACTGGATGGTAACAGCATTACTTGTATTGCTTGCTTTTATCGCAGGTGCGATCCTTTCGCCCAGAAAATATGTTGACCTATACGTTCAAGGAAGTCAACCAACTGAAGATACAACCGTAACAACCATATTTCAACAAGATTCTACTAACGCAATTCATCATGAATACGAATCCCAGAATTAGAGGACTGCTTTGCCTCCTGTTTGTTTTGGCTCTTTCCTCCGTCGCTTATTGTCGTTTGTATAACATTCAAAAGCAAAAGTTTGCTGAAGCCGAAGCCTTGAACTTGAGCTCCGAGGTCCCGATTTCCGCTTTGGCCGATCATCTCAATCGTCCGGGGCGCATCGAAGATTACAAGGAGGCCAAAAACGTTGCCGGACACATCCTGTCACGAATGCCGTCCCAAAAGTCGCTCCCTGCCATTTCTGTACTGTCGGTCCGCAACGCAGATCACGATTTTGCCATAGAACTCGACTCTGCCGGACGCGCCTTTATCACAGGGAATCCATACCTTGAATCCCGTCTTCTCGCATACGAACAGTCACATGGCGTTCTCGATATCAATTCTGCTGATTATACCTCTGCTGAATCACTGGTTGAGAAAGGAGATGGAAAACATCGCAACTTCAGAATCAGAATTCGTGAGAAAAGCAAAATGCCGTTTGTCAAACGGCCCGTTTCTGATACCGTTACCTTACGAATCACGCAGCATTGGCGGGAGTTTGGAGAGCCTGGCGAGAATGGCAAAAGAGATTGCCGGGCACGCGATTCTGTCTATTGCTACACCCAGGTCACGGGCGATGATTCGAATGTCTCCCTCCCTATCAAGGATTCTACCGGCGTTGCGTTATATTACTCCATCCTTCCTATCCAAAAAGGTTATTCATTCGGACCTGACCAGGGGACATACAAGAATTCGTTCGGACGAATGACTTTCGTCCGGTCACGATCGTACTTGATGCCCCTCGGAAATGATATCATACGAGATATAAAAGAACAAGGAGACATTACTGTTCGGACGCCAGAACAGTACAAAACAACATTCTTTGGCCTCCTGTTTATATTAATCGGTGTATGGCTTGCTGTCTACCTGATTGTCCTTTCAAGAGATGCACGAATTGGAACGAGCAGCAGCTATGGTTTGATCGTGGCAACGGCCGGAATCACAATGATGGGCGTCCTGACCTTACTAAGTATCCCGGCACACCCGCTTCAAGACAACATCAGGGCTGTCAGTCAAATGATCAAAGGAGTCATTCCCGGGATTGCGGCTCTTGTTTTAGCATCCCGGATTAATTGGCAGCGGTTCTTTGAGCGAGACAGGAAAGTGTACAAAAAAGAAGAGAACCAAGGAGCTGTCCTTGCCGCTACAGCTATAATGATTGCGACTCTTCTCTTCTTCTTTGGGAGTGGGCCCGGAGGAGCGAAAGTGAATCTGGCTTTTTTTCAGGGGCAGCCCATTATTAAGTATGTCACGGTGTCGTTCCTTGCGATCTATTTTACCAACCGCCACGATCTGATTCCTGCTTATGCGGCTCGTGACAACAAATACGACCGGAAACGTCATGTCAAGGTAATCTTAAAAATGGCCACTCTCCTCATCTTGCTTCTGGTTTTTCAAATCGCGCTTCTCGGAGATATGGGTCCTGGAATCGTGCTGACATTGACAGCCTTGTGTATGTATTCAATATGTCGCAAGGACACTTTGCCCATGCTGATCGGGACGGTGGCATTTATTGTTCTTGCATACTTTTGGAAATTATTCATCGGCACGAGTTGGACCATTGTCGTCCCCATTCTGTGGGTAATTATTTGGGTGGGCGTATGCCGGTATGTCAAGGGGCAGATCTATGAATCAGCTATCTTCATGGCGATCATTATCTCAGCCCTCCTTTATGGTGGCCAATGGCTTGATGCCGTAGGATTCCATCATATGGGAGAACGGTTGGCTAACCGTATTGAGATATGGCAGTCGCCCTTCGACAACAAAACTCCTTCTGATCAATTGGCATTAGCCATTTACGAGTATGCAGAAGGAGGGCCGTTCGGGCGAACCGGAACGAGCATGGCTTATCTGGTGCCAGCATCTCATACGGACTTCATCTGGGCCTCGTATGTGTCTCATTGGGGGCTCCTTGGCGGAGTTCTGCTGCTCGCTCTCTTTGCGGTCTTGTTCCGCAGTGGCTTGAATACAGCGGCCCGGAGCAGCAACACCTTTAGTTACTATTTCAGTCTTGGGATTATGGCGTCCATCGCTACGCAATCTACTTTTCTCTTGGGTTCAAATACCGACCTGTGGCCATTATCCGGCGTGCCTCTTTTCGGAATGAGTTATGGTTCAACCTCATTAATGATGGATCTCGCAGCTATCGGTATTCTCATAAGTCTTTCTCGTGATACAAGTCCCGAGGGCGAAACGTGGAATGGGAAAGGAAACGCGGTCAAGTTGCACACCATTCTTTATTTGACCTGTATTGGTTTTCTCAGTCTGATTGCTGTAAAGACTGCGGAATACGCATGGTTCAAACGGGATACGTATCTCACAAAAGCAACTATCGTTCAATCGAAAGATGGCGATCGCGTCATGGAATACGCCCCCACCATTGAAAGATTTGTCAAAACAGACCTGAAGGCAGGCGAAATTTTCGATCGAAAGGGTCTGCTCCTGGCCACAAACGATGCCGACGGCCAGCGTTTGTACCCAGCAAAGGACCATACTTTCTTTTGGACGGGTAGCTTAAATACGATGGTCCTCTCCTCCAGAGTAGAGCGATTTACGGCAGGCGTTCTTGCCGATCATCGTTGGGACGCTATGATAAGAGGATATGACGTTCATCCCAGGCGAAAGACATATGTCTCCAACAAGCTACAGGCGCCCTATCTTCCGGATACTGATATTTATAGATTAGACACTTTGGTAACATATGATTATTCCGCAGTGTTGCCCTTGTGGAAATCTCCGAAAAAGACTGCGGCTTGGAATGCCAACGTTGCTGAACGCAATATTACTCTCACGCTCGACAGCCACCTTCAGGAAGCTATAGTGCAAGCTGTAGAAGAATTCTTTACCAGCCAGAAGGCCCTCACGTCAAGATCGCGGTTTTCCATCGTTTTTGTCGATGCAAAAACAGGAGACGTGTTGGTATCTGCTTGTTATCCTGAATTTGACGAGAATCGCGTCAGGGCAATGGCCGAGGCCCATATCAATGTCTATAAAGATGACTACTCTTTTGATTTTCATGCCTTCCCCGACATGGACTTGGCCTGCTGCTATGCCACTAACCCCGGCTCGATAATCAAACTTGCAACGGCTGTAGCCGGATTCAGGAAGATTGGCGGCGCAATGGCGGGGCACAAAGAATATGTCCACCCTGATGAGACAATCTACTCACATGATCCTTCCGGTGTCATTAGCTTGCCTGTGGCACTCGGCGTCAGCAGTAATAACTACTTCATTCACGCATTGAATACGCTTGACCTCTATGCGGAACTAGGGAACATATACTGGACATGCGGCTTGAGTTTTAACAACAGATTACCCTATAGTCTGTATCCGTCAGACTCCCACACGAATCACAGTGTTTTTTATTCTGACATTCTAAATGCGGGGAAAAATGGACGGATGCGGTATGCGGAATACCGCGAGTCTGGAAAGCACTTCAAGATGAATTCGCCCGCATGGTCCATGGCGTGGGGCCAAGGCCCGGTAACGGCCACACCTTTAGCCGTGGCCCGTCTTCTTGGTGCCATCTCCAATGATGGTATTCTCATGAACTCCAGATTCAAAAGCGATGATCTGGTGTCAATCCGCGACACCCTTCTTTCCTCCGACAATGCGAATCTGCTACGAAAAAGCATGAAGTCTTTGTATGGAGCAGGTATAGATATTAAGGGTAAGACAGGCACGCCTGAAAGGCAGGACAGATTATCGCCTACGAAGAAGAGCAATGATGCATGGTATGGCTGCTACATTAATGGCCAGTACAACCCGGAGTCCCATCACCCGCTTGCGGTGGTTGTGAGATTCGAAAGGACCGGATCTGCCACTTCCCAGCTTGCCGTGCGGTTTGTCAAAGAAAAATTGATGCCCATTTTGCAAAATGAGGGATATCTTTCCCGTCTATAGGGTTGAACCACAACAACACTGATAATGGAAACGTTCGAAACGCTGATAGACATAAAAGGCAAGGCTGTCATCGGCAACATCCTGAACCCGAGATTCGTGGTTCAGGATGTAAACTGGGTGTACAAGGGATTCCAGACGGAATACAAAGCCGAGTTCGAGAAGGAAAAGGATATCCTTCGGGCTCTTGAACTCGGTGGCTGCTCCCATCAGTGCCGGATCGAAGCCTTTGGCTATGCCCGGCGGGGAGACAAACAATACTATTGTATCAAGATGCCCTGGTATGGCAAGAATAGCCTTGATACCCTCCTTGCCAACTTCTTGGCCGCGGACCTTTCAGAAGATAATGTCGTCCGGCTGATAGACAAGATGCTCGCGCCATTTCTTGAGCTTGAGGACATGGGGTTTCGTCACAACGATATCGCCCCGGAAAACATTTTCATGAAAGAGAACGGCGACTTCGTTCTGATCGACTTCGGGGCCGCATGCCGCGTGGACGATATTGCAAAGGGAAAGATAGGCGAACTCGAGATGCGAGGTCATGCTGAGTATAATGCTCCTGAAAAGCAAGGTCGGCGGCTTTTACCGAGCAGTGATATCTATTCCTTCGGGAAACTTCTCGGCAAAGTGATAAAAAGAGGCGAAGATTTAGGGGTGAAGTATTCGGACAGGCTTATATCTATTTGCGTCAAGTGCAGAGAACACGAGTCGGGCAAACGTTATCAGTCATTTCAAGATGTTGCCTCTGCTTTCTCGGAGTTGAGGGAACAACTTAATCCAGCGCAAATAGATGCGCCTAAAACGCACCATCCTACGAAAAACAAAGAAAGGAATGCGCCCCCGAGAACAAAGAATAAACTGGACTTGCGGATCGTCGCAGTGAGGATCGTTGCGGTATTAGCCATCGTAGTCTCTTTTTCCTTTTTGACAATGGAGATATACCTTACGTTTTTCCGGACCTATGGAGAGTCAACACTGGAAAAAACAACCTTGGAAAAGCGAACCGTCGGCAACGACGTTAAACTTACCATATATGACATCATGAACTTCAAAAATTATAAGCACAATGGCAATGAAACGATTGATTAGTTTTTGGAAAAGGCTGAAGGAGATCTTCAAAGGCCCTGAAACGGACCCATACAACAAAATGGGCCTTGGAATTGCGATCGCAAATGGCATCCTTGCGTATTTGGGCCATGGGGATCTTGGTGGCAATCTTGACTTTTCCCATTTTTATGCGGATGATCCAAGGATAATAGATTTCCTCTCGAGTGACGAGGCACTGTCCATTTTGGCAGCACAACTTGAAAAAGAACGAATCCCGGAACGGAAAAGGCTCGCCGATGGTATTCGACGCGGTGGAATAATGGTAAGCCCGCTCTCGGAAGCTCCGGAAAACAGAGAGTGCGTTAGTCAAATCTACGGTCTTCCCGCGACAGTTTTATTTGAGTTGTCAACACAGAGATCAGACTCAGACTGCAAAATCACGATTGAAGGAATGGAACCCTTCCTTCTGTCCGAGAAAGAAGCTATTTGCGGCCAGTATCTTTTCGGTCGTGAAAGCCAGCGCCCGCAACGAGAGAACAGTTTTGTTCTTCCGGCGAGCTGGACCAAGGCATCAAGAGCACAAGGGGCGATTTATAAAGAACACGGCAACTGGTATGTCATACAACAAAACAGCCATACTTGCATGAAGGTTAACGGGGAAACGCTCGATTCAGATGAAACGGAGGAGCTGACCGAAAAGGGCAGGATTGACATTGAAGGTTACCGAATTATGTATGAAATTGTTGAACTTTAAGCATAAAGATATGACACAGACTTTGTTTATCGGAAAAAAGAGTACGGTAGATTTCATCAAGAATACGCATTTTGATGAAAATTTGGCAGAAGAATATGAGTTTTATTTCTACTCCAACAGGGCGTCCGAATCACTTGTCCAAGGTAAAATTGAGGACAGTCTTATGTTTGATCTGGAATATGCTATCATGCATTTCAAGGATTTGCCGGTCGAACAACGCAAGCAATGGAGACGACTCAAGAACGCACAGATAGAGGTTGGAAGCGAACTGTGGATGAACTTTTTCCTCGACCATTTTGAAGAAGCTGTGGATGAATACTGCAAGGCCAGAAGGATGGTCCCGGTAGTTTGTGAACTTCATACTTTATTATTAAATGTATGGTGTGGGAGAATCAGTGAAACAAAGTTGCGATTCGTTCGAAAGTGCTTGAAAAAATCGGACACTCGCATAATGAGTCTTGGCGCAGACAATAGGAAAACCCGTCGCCAAATACTCCTTCATTTGTTGATTTCCTTGTTTCAGTATGCTCCTCGTGTTAACAAAGACAAACTCAAGTGGTTTAATTTATTCAGTACGGCCGAACAGGAGTTATCCCAAATGTGGGAATTTGCAGAAAAGATTCAACTTTCCGAGATGCTCAGTAATGCAACAAGAGCCATGATCGGCCTTACTGCCCATGATCTTCTGCTGTTAATTGGCGATAACGACAAATATGTGGATAAGGCCATTTCGCTCTGCAATCTTGCAATCAGGCTCTTGGAAGGGGACATCATGATAGAGGAAGAGATTATTGGTAATCTGTATCTGATTGGGGCTTATTACTATGACCTGAAGGGCAACAAGGATGCTTGCATCGAATACCTCCAGAGGGCTATCCAGTATGTCGACGAAAAGCGACTCAAGAAGCTTCATGTTCTTGATACCATACAGGCCATCAAAAAAACGATTGACAAAAAAGAAGCTGATCAAAATGCTCTCTCGGCCCTTTTCTTTGATGACTGTAAAGAAAGTGCGGACATCTTCTTCCCGAGAAAAAAACTATTGAACTAACATACTGCTTGTTAGGTGCGATGCGTGGTGGAGTGGAGAAGAAAACCTAAATAATCACATTGCGAACAAATTTCTTAATTAATTTCAAATATTCAGACAGAAATATTTGGAAGCGTCATAATTATGTACTACATTTGCATCGAAAAGCACGGTTGGATTATTTACAATAATTAAATAGTGACATTATGGAACGCTTCGATTATTCTGCATCCCTGCACCAAGTTGCCAAAGACAAGTATGATAGAATCAAGAACAACTATGGGAAAAATTCGCGTGCCCCTTTCGGGAACATCTGTCCGACTTTTGACGAAGTCCTGAACTACCTGATTGTCGTTCTGTATAGACTGAACTATATAAGCCAGAAGAGTTTTGACTTGATGATTTACAAAGTAATCTTGGACTTCTTCCGGTCGCTCTCCGTTACTAGGGCTTTAGTCGACCAAGACAGGTACCACACTAGCATTTACTTCAATACTTTCAACCCTCACAAGCTTTCCTTCTACTATGATGCAAAAAGGATCCTCCAAGGCAGGTTTTCGCGTTGGACCAAGAAACTTGCAGATGTCGGCGTGGATGAGACAAGCCTTGTTGATAATGTTGCCTTGAAACTTTTCAAAAAATGTGTTGATTCAAGGGGCGGCGAAATCTCAGGAATCATCGGACTTGTCCACAAATCGATGATCCATGATATCTACGATGGCCTTCGTCTATTGGGGGTGTACGGTAAAAGCAAGCAAGTTACCCAGGAAGATGGCCTGAACACCGAAACCACAGATTCACCAAAAGCCATCGGAAAAAAACGTATTCCCGCTGACATCGTAGACAGTATCGATGCACAGGAATCACCTATTGAAATGCCGGAGAAAAGAGAGGAAGAAGAGTATGATCTGTTTGCCGGGATTGATGTTGACGGCTTTGAAATTGACATGTCACTCCGTAGGTGTATTAATGACAACCCGGTTAAATTTTATGATACCTTGGCCTCCGTTGCGAACGGTATCAGAGGATTCTGGCCCGAGTTCGCAGATATCAAAAAATACAGGTATGCTGACAAGCTCAAACCCCTGACCCAGAAACAGGCTATTGAAATCGTGGCGCGGAGTAAAAACGCCTCCATGGCAACTATAAGTTCCCGTCTCAAACGTAGCCGTGATGCCCTCGAGGCCATGGGTTCCCAAAAGGCGGACATGCTCATCAAGAAATTGCACGAAAGGTATGGCCAAACTTAGCAGTTGCCATAGTTGCTTGTTAATGCTAGTTTCCAAATTCTCAAAATATTAAACGAAAAAAACACCATGCTTAACCACTTGTTTGATATCCTAAAGGACTATGATTTCCCCGGTCATAACTTGATGAATTATCTCTCGTTCAGGGCGATGCTTGCTGCTGTCATCAGCATGCTCATCGCCTTTCTGGCGGGAGGCCGTATAATCGAATGGCTACGAAATCACCAGATTGGAGAAATGGTACGCGATCTAGGACTCGAAGGCCAAGGCCAAAAGAAGGGAACGCCCACGATGGGAGGACTTATCATCGTAATCTCTTTGCTGGTCTCAGTGCTACTTGTATGCCGCCTGGACAGCATCTACACCATACTGCTGCTCATTACCACAGTCTGGTGTGGAGGCATCGGCTTTGCCGATGACTACATCAAAGTCTTTAAGCACAACAAGAACGGACTTAGTGAAAAGGCAAAGCTTATACTTCAGTTCGGCCTTGGACTCGTAGTGGCCCTGACAATTTGCCTCAGTCCCGATATCCCTACCGACAAGCTGATCACCACTATTCCTTTTGTTAAGGCGCATGAATTCGACTATTCCTGGCTCTCTCCATTCAAGGGGCAACTCGGCGTGTACTGTTCCTGGGGCATTTACATGCTGATGATTATCGTCGTCGTCCTTGCCTGCAGCAACGGAGCCAATCTGACTGACGGTCTGGACGGACTTGCAACGGGCACTTCAGCCACGATAGGCGTAGTTGTCGGAGTAATGGCGTGGCTGAGCGGTGATGTCCTCGATGCGGAGTATCTCAACATCATGTACATTCCCGGCACCGGCGAAGTCGCAGTCTTCATGGCAGCTTTCGTAGGCGCTCTCATCGGGTTTCTATGGTATAACACCCACCCGGCATTGGTGTTCATGGGCGACACGGGGAGTTTGGCCATCGGTGGTATCATCGGCGTCAGCTCCGTGCTTATCCGGAAAGAACTTATTTTGCCGCTTCTTTGCGGAATCTTCTTCGTGGAATGCCTCTCGGTATTGATTCAGAGATGCCATTTTAAATATACCAAACACAAGTACGGGAAAGGTCGCAGGGTATTCCTCATGACCCCCATTCACCACCATTACGAGAAGAAAGGTCTTCCAGAACCAAGAATTGTGACACGTTTCTGGATTGTTGGAATCATACTTGCATTGATGACCCTTGCGCTCCTCAAAATCAGATAAGCAAAACCAAATTCCATGGAAAAAGAATACGAACTCTTTGGGAAGAACATCCTCCTTCCGGAGAACCCTAGTTTCGACGCTCATGTCTCTAACTTGAACGAATTGTTTCAAACATATACCAAATATCTTAAGGATGAGGGCGAAGTCTTGAAAACCATGGCCTACAACCTTGTTTGCCGGAGACACTATATCGGCGCAAATGGAGATGTAAGCTATTGTACAATAACGGCCCTGGGAATTGAACATACCTTCAATGCTTCTGAAAAGGAACTCGCATACTATAAGGAATCGGCAAAAGAGGTAGACCGCCTTTTCATGGAGTATGCCCCTCAGGAAGAAGACGAAAAGAAGGTTCTGCCTTTTTTCCTCCTGTCTCTTGCAGATAACTTTGAGATTGATACTATCAACTATAACATTGAGAGAGCAAATGACTTTATTGAATCCCCTTCAGGAAAAATGGCCATGTTCAAGTATCTTGACGAAGCCCTCGATGCCATGGAAATATGGGCGCAAAGGGGATTTGATGAGAAAGAGCCGCGCCCATGTTTCGGCCCATACAGGGATTACCATCGCCAAGAGCAAGTCATCACGACACTGAATCGTTTGTATGATGCAATCAGACTTGCGCCACAACGTTTGGCGTCCGACAAACGATATAGAGAGATTGATCTGCGAATAGCGCGTTTTGGCTACATCCTTACCTCCGCGCCGGTTGGATTCTACAATTACAGCCAGGACTCGCTTTGTCTCCGAGATGCCGTATTCTGTAGCAATTTTGAGCAATATCGCCTCCAAAGATATCTCGTGGAGTTTGATACAATCTGTGAAAACATCCATGACAAAAGGTTCGCAACAGGAATCAAACAAAGGCTTGATTATTTACTAAGTGGTGCAGGCAATCTCGCAAACACAGGTAGCGATGTCACAAGGTCCACTGTAGCCAAATACCTTTTGGACCTCGCATTTAAGCTCGAAGATACAGAACGGTATGACTATGCACGTAAGGCCTTTCACAAACTTACTGCGGTCTTAAAGCGAAGCAACCGCTGGATGTCCAATCAAGTAGAGCTGCAAGGAATCGCTTCCATCGGTTATAAAGCCATGTGTGAGTGTTGTCGAAAATAAAAAAACAGCGTATCTTTATACGGGGAAGCGCTAAACATATTTACTCATTCATCATCGCAGAATCATGAGTACCGATAAAAAAACCTCATTAATATCACTCGTACAAGACGTCTTGAAACGACATAATTGTCTCTTTGATGTTATTAACGAAAACACCATTCATCTCGATTCGTTCGACAGTATGAGTCCCATCTTTGAAATAACAGGTAGTAGAGTGGCTCTTACTTGCCCAGTAGCATATTACGAGACAGAAGAGCAATGTAATGCAATACTGAAAATATGTGAAGAGAATAGACAGTTGCTTGATGATTCAAGTTTTGGTCCCTTCTCGGATGAGAATGACAATCCTCTGCGTCAATATTTGCCCGAGGATGCCAGATTTGAAAACCTATGCGAGCAACGATTAATCAATGTCTCGTCAGTATTTAGTCGAGATTCAATTATTGAGAGTCCCGAAACTTTTTATTCTGTCGTATCCTCGATGCCAAGGTATCCAAAGGCTTTATACGGAAAGATCAGCCCGGCCATCTATGGCAGAATGCCGAAAACAATTGTGAAATCCACAGAGGCAAGAGCATTCTTTTACAGTTCAATGTTATTACAATATCGTGGCGAAGAAGCCAGTTCCTGGAGGATGGTGGATTATAACGACATTAGGACCGCTATTCGACATAGCGATTTCCTATACTTCTATCCATCTTTAACTTACGACTCATACGAGGGCCTCGTAAAAGAAATTGAGAAGTCATTTAGAAAAGATATTTCAACGAATGAACCCTTTCAGATGGTCGTATCTCTAACTCTCCCACAAAAGTTCTTTTCAGAAAGCTTCAAGTCACAGAATCCATATACTCTCCGAGAAAAGTTTAGAGCAACCCATATACTTTTCAACATATATAAAGCTGATGACGGGCATCCGTTCACAGCAGAGACAATACTTCTAGAGATGAACAAGTAATAGTATGGAAGAATTACACTATACCTCAAAACGCATATATCTGGGCGAAGAAGATGTTGAAGTTCATGAACGGGGAGTATTCGTTAATGACGAGAGTAACGATGGCAAGCCTTACCTCTCATATGAAATCTGTGTTGAAAATATCTGCCGATACAAGTAGGCCGTGATCCTGAATATTCAATATAAATTTCTCGGTACGCCTGAAAACGGGGCTTTCTTTATCCATGATTTGTTTGTCAATGAGATAGCCATTTCGAGGAAGAAAGAGGATCAAGATAAAGATTATCGTTGGGAGTATGAGGTATGTGCGACAAAGGAGATGCTCCCCTTTGTCCGGAAGACCATAAGAAAGCAACTTAAGGACGCTGGACTGGACCACCACTTCAAATGCCGGATAAACTTTATCCGAGCATTTGCTCAGAAACTTAAAGACGAAGAGCATTACGTGTTAAGCGTAAAAGAGATGACAAGGTCTTCGGCCGAGAACTATCTTCCCGAGGTCTTTGCTCACGAATTGTTTGGTCTAAAAAAGGAAGATTATTCTGAGATGCTTTCCGGAGCGGAGAAGGTTGTTGTCTGCGAAGTGCCTCCAGAGGGCTCTGCCTACGATGTTTACAAACGGATGAGATATGCTATAGACTCTCTGGAAGATAAAAGCAAAGATGTTCTATACTATATTGAGGCCGGGAACTTATTGAAAGCCAGGATCATCAACCCTGATGTTAGCACATTGATAAATCATATGAGTGAGCGCTACAAAGTTATAAGAAGCATCTGGGGCACGAATACGGAAGAGGCAAAACGCTATACCAAGGCGGTGGCTGTTGTATTATTTCGTAGATAATACATACCGAAAAAAAGAATAATAGTAAAGAGAATCGGGCCAAACATGAAAGACGAAAACCTCAAATACGGATTTGAGCACTGGATGAGTCTCCAAAATTTGGGAAAGGCAATAGAAGCCCATATGGTTGAAGTTCCAGGAGGAATTGCCACTATCGGAGATAGGGTTTTCCAAGTTGGAACCTTTAAAATATCCAAGTCACCCGTGACAGAGTTGTGCTGGGGGAAAGTTATGGGGAACGACACTCAACTCTCTCGAAGGTATGTCACAGATGTTTCATTTACTGAGATTTCTGACTTTCTGCAGCGCATAAGGGTTCCATGGAAAGGACATGGCTACTTGACAATACCGACAGAGGCGCAGCTTCTTTTGGCGCAGGACGGTATCATTCGCCCTTGTAGGAAACATAAGGAAATCTGTCTTACGCAATTTAGGGAGCCCGATGACATATGGGGACATCACTTCTTTGACAATCTTCCCAAGGAGGAGCCTTTCGATTTAGTAGTAAGACAGGGCAATAATCGCCACCCCCTGTCATACAAACAAACTGACAAGGACACGGGATTCCGCCTGGCGCTGGTCGATTATTATATGACTAGGCGGCAAATATTTAACGCAATCGTAAGCGCGCTTGAGTTTAACGAATACCGTTCGACCTATAAAAAAACAAAAGATGGCATTGAGTGCCGCATTGACTTCGAATACTCTGGGAACGAAGCTAAGGTTTGTCCTCCCAACCCACAAAACGGTTGCTTGATGATGTTCCCAGATCAAGTAAAAGATGACACCATCGTTGTTTCAACCGATGTCATTCGGCTACCGCAAGAGATGGATCCCGACGACATCCGGAAGAGAATTGTGGAGATGAATGCTCAAGATAAGAATACTGGGATTCGCTACGAAGTCCCTTTCCTATATCACGAAGGTTCAGGGATTAACAAAGCCGTATTGGTCATCAAAGAGTTCCGGGCGATTAGTGAGGATAATGTGATAAAGTCTTTACCGATAGTGATCGAAGAAGTCCTTAACGCCACTGGAGAGTTTATGGTTCGATTCTTTCGTTGTATCTAATAACGTACACAATACTAACAAGATAAGGAAATATGAGCGCTGATGAAATAGTCGCTTTCTTTGTGGAAGAAGTGGCGCCCAGATACAATAGCCTGAAGAATCAAGAAAAGAAAATCTACTACGCCATCCTGCAATCGCTTCCTCCAGCCCTTTTTGAGGATGTCGCTTCCCAACTGTCATGTGAGAGCCGAATCCCCTGGGACCTTATGAGGTTCATTGACTGGATGCGAAAAGTGCGCCCCAAGAAAACGGATCAGCCCAACGAGCCTATCTCCACCCTTCTCCGCTGGTATCAGGACAAAAGCAGCAAAAAGGTCAGCTATGCCTACGAGCGTTTGGTCAAAAGATTCGACGCTCAGAGTTTTACCGACCAGAAAAAGATTCTCAGTGCGTTCTTAGCTGGTGGGAAGAAATCGTCCGAGTGGGCTGCGACAAAGTTGCGCCGCAATTGGATTCCCGGGGTTGAGGATGAGATAGAGGCAGCATGGAAAACTTACAAAGGCCCTTCTATGGCGAGAACCATCATCTATATGATGCCAGAAGAGTTCGTTATGAAAGAACAAAACGAACTTGTGGAAGCGGTTTCTGACCTTCCTGATGCATATTCAATACTATGTGGCAGGCTTGGCAAGACGCCCGGTTTCACGATTGATGAAAACAGGCTGAGTATTCTTGGCTGGTTCTATGTGGTGGGAAAACTCAAACTGTCAGAGATGATTCCTAAAGTGGACGGTAAGGTTGGCCTGTACATTCGTAATCCAAAGGCAAAAAGCTTCGGCAGATATGAGGACACACCCAGTAATGATCCGTCTTATATTAGGGGTAAGAGTCTTATCATCTGGGCTATGAAGCAGTTGGGCTATACAGAAGGGCTTGTAGGACTTGCACGGCTGGATCAGCGTGCGGTTGAATATACTAAAGATTTTGGCGCTAGTGGAAGTCGGGCTTCTTCTACCATGGACAACTTGAAGTCTTTGGTGAATGATGACCTTCCTGAATAATATGTGATTATTTTGTTCTTATGTTTCTGTTTTGTAAATTTGGAACTACTATACGATAGTGCCGACATTGGGTATTTGCAATGAAAAAGATATCTGAAATAAACCTGGTTATCACACATAAATGCAATTTGAGTTGTATCTATTGTTATGAGGTTAATAAAGACTCTTCCGAAATGAGCTTAGAAATGGCTAAAAGCCTCATTACTAAATATCTTTCTTCAAAAACATGTGATGAATTAGCTATCAATTTGTTCGGTGGAGAGCCACTTTTAAGGTTTCCGTTCATCAAAGAATTATGTGAATGGACATGGAGTCAAGAATGGCCGCAGGAGTATCTATTTTATGCAGATACAAATGGTGTGAATTTAAGCAAGGATATTAAGGAGTGGGCTTCTGATAACAAACGACGGTTTATTATGCTCCTTAGCCTTGATGGAGCCCCCAAGACACATAACTATAATAGAAGCAATTCTTTTGACTTGATTGATCTAGCTTTTTTTAAAAGAAACTGGCCAGAGCAAGGTGTTAAGATGACAGTTTCTGACAAAAACTTGGAACGGTTGGCTGAAGACATCATTTTTCTTCATAGGGAAGGCTTTAGAATTAAAGGGTCTAATTTGGCTGAAGGTTTTTTGATTAATGATTTTGAGCAAAAGTTTGAAATAATTAGGGAACAGTATATGGCTTTAGTGGATTGGTATAGTATGCATCCCGACACTAAGGTCGCGCAGTTATTTGATTTAGACTTGTCTTTATGTGAATCGCATAAAAAAGAACCCATCAAACATTGCGGTTGCGGTAGCGATGCTATAAGGGTTATTGATGTTGATGGGGTTGAGTATCCTTGCACTTATTTTTTCCCCTTATCAATGAGTAAGAAAGAACTGCATGATTTTCAGTGCCTTGACCTATCTGATAATAGTCTTTTCATAGATGATAACTGTCGGGAGAATTGCTACATTTATCCAATTTGTAAGGGATGTTATGGAGATAATTATTCGGCCACTGGCCTTCTTTCCAAGCGTTCCTATCAAAAATGCAAGATAGCAAAGCTCCGGGCGTTTTCTGTCGCTTCATTACAAGCACGAAGATTATTATCATTAAAACACGATACGATTACTCAAGACGAGAAGAATACAATCGTTGCAATACAGAAGATTCTTTCTTTGATTTCATTTCCGGAGAAGCCGATAGCCGAAAAAGTGGAGGCATAACTATTATCATTCTGCACTATGTTGACAAATGAGCAAAATAACGCACTTGCCGCTCTGCTAAAACTCCCCGTAGTTCCGGGTAGTTCAAAGAATGAAGTAGTTGTCGGATGTGGGGGATGTACGAGCCTGCATCACAACAACTAACTGACACTATCTACAAACAATGAGGCCAACAACTATGTTAGCCTCATTGTTTGTAAATGATACTAAGTGTTGGAGGTATATAAGATTATTAATGATGGCGGATATCAAGCGGGTCGTCCTGAAAGGACGCAGGGGCTTGGGGGCAGAGCCCCCGGTAGAAATGGTGCTTCAGCACCACAAAAAAGGAGACTTGCTGATGCAAGTCTCCTTTTTTGTGGTGCTGGGAAGAATCGAACTGCCGACACATGGATTTTCA
>JAEEGI010002256.1_pt1 | contig 47690 bp, 40 predicted proteins | sample 8958751 | NCBI WGS metagenome assembly JAEEGI01 (sample SAMN16246545, study PRJNA631951) | gut metagenome | biome: gut microbiome; feature: rumen; material: KS-attached | host: Bos | place: Iran: Karaj | collected 2018-10
CTTGTCTATGGCAAGGAAGATCGCCTTTACCAAATCCTTAACATACACGAATGTGATGTCTTGCCTTGAATATCCGACGGAGAAATCGATATGCTGCTTTATGCTCTTTGCCATGATGAAATAGTCCTTCTCGCGCGGGCCGTACACTCCCGTAGGGCGCATGATGACGTACGGCACATCGGCAAGGCTCTTGATGTACTGCTCGCTCTGCAACTTGCTTGCGCCGTATGCCGTGTTTGGTTTCGGAGCATCGGCGGAAGAGATAGGAGCATAATCTTTCTCGTGTATCGCGCCGAAGACGCTGAGCGTGCTGATGTAGATGAACTGCTTAGGCATCATGCCAAGCGACTTGAGGGCATCGACAAAATGCTTTGTTCCGTAATAGTTTACCGCATAAAAATCGCGCTTGAACCTGCACTTTGTCGCTCCGGCAGCGTGAACTATGTAGTCCCACGTTCCGTGCTCCTCCTTAAAGTTCTGTAATTGTTGACGAAGTACAACCTTATCGGCAAAGTTCAGTTCCACAAAATTTATGTCGGCATCCTTCAGATACTCTCTGCTGCTGGTGCCTCGCACTCCAGCCCAAGTATCAAACCCTTTCCTTAGTGCCTCTTCTACCAAAAAACTTCCAATAAAACCGCTGGCACCTGTAATCAAAATCTTCATAAGCCAATGTTGTTTTTGCAAATATAACATAAAAACTCTGTAACACGCTTATTTTTTCTTTTTTGCTTTCGGAGTGCGCCAAAAATTGTAAAGCCAAGTTTCATTTTTACAGATGCCGTCAGCAAAAAGAATGTCAACAACGAAATGTGAATAAAAGTTAAAAAGGCAGAGTTTAAACAAAATAAGGAAAAAAGATGTTGCAAGGCATAATAAAAACTTTTGTATTTGAATATAAACACGTTATATTTGCAACCGTTATCCTAGGACAATCTTTTTGCCTTTAACACTGGTACAGAATAAAAAGGAAGTCGCCGTGAGGTCACTTCCTTTTCTGTTTTATCCAGCACCCCTATATTTGAACTCTGTAAATTTGCAGCAAAGATGTTTTTTACTTACTTTTGCATATATAAAGGATTTGTTATTCGGATAAGATTTCCAAATTTTTTTTTTCGAAATTCAACTTTAAACAAAAACATTTTACTAACAATGAAAGATATAAGATGGTCAAATATGGAACTATGTCGCATTTTTGCAATTATATGCGTAATGCTTCTTCATTCTACATTTTCTTCCCTTGGCTATGATGTATCTTTTGGTGTATATCTTCTTGCCGGATTTTCTATTATCGGTGTAAATACATTTGTAATGCTAACAGGATATTTTTCTGCTACTCCGAAAAAATCTTCTCTTATAAGCATTGCATTTATGTGTCTATTCTGGACAATTATCAAAGTTATTTTTCACTATTCTTTTAATGAAGAACTTAATTATAAAGACTTCTTCTTCATTACAAAATCAAATTGGTTCATACCATCATATATTTTTCTATTGTTTTTCTCTCCCATACTCAATGTTTTTTGTGATTCAGTTAATAAAAAAACATTATTACATTTAATAATATCATTATTGATAATTATCACTTGGTTCGATTGGCTTCCCCCCTATCCAGATATTAGTCTTGGTTCGATTTCAGCCTTATTTTTCTTAATCATCTATTTATTAGCCCGTTACATACGTTTATACGGGCTCCCAACATGGTTTAAAAACGCTAGCCTTATTATCTATATAGTGTGCTCTCTTTTTCTTGGAATTTTGGGATATTCTGTAAAAGAAAATCATAGCTTTGTTGCATTGATTATATATAATGGTGACCCTATTGTCATTATCTCGTCAGTAGCATTCTTGACAACATTTTCACAACTTAATTTTCATTCTAAAATCATTAATCACTTAGCAAAATCAGTTCTTGCATGTCTACTTGGTCACGTTGGGATATATTTCTTATATACTAAACATTTTAAACACCTCTACTATAACTATTCGAATTTTAAAGTGATTTTTTATTGGATATTTACAATTGCAATATTATTTATAACAAGTGTTCTTATTGATCAAATAAGAATTTATCTATGGACTCACATAAAAATACATTTAAAGACTTTTATAAAAAATGATAAAATCTTCGAATTGCCAAACACCTTAAAATAACATTTCTGTCAATGATAAATACAAAACGCATGAAAAATAAAAAAATATATAATTATATACTACTTGGAGTACTCTTTGTTCTATTACTCATATTACCTTTTTGCGTAAACATATTCTTTTCGCAATCAGATGATCAAAGATCACTTTTTATCTCTTCTGGAGCATACAATGGTACTCCATGTCCCTACCTTGTTTTCGAAGGATACATATATGGCGCGATAATCTCTACACTATACAAAATCAATAACAACATTGAATGGTACAGCGTGGTGTCGTGGACTTTGTATCTGATATCATTTCTAACCATTGGATTTTCTATTGTCAGACTGAAAATAAATGAAATGCTAAAGGGATTACTATTGCTTACATTCTCTTTTATACATTTCTACATGTGTATACATCCGCAATTTACAATTCTGGCTTCTGAATTGGCATTTGCATCGTTTGCACTGCTGATACAGGCAAAAAACAAGAAGTATTATGCTACTGCATTTGTTTTGTTTTTTATATCAACACAGATAAGAACATCGGCAGCCCTTTTGCCTTATATGATTCTGTTCCCGATATTCTTTTTAAGCAATAACTACAAAAAGGCTATCGGAAGTTTATCTTGCCTATGCATTATCGGGATTGCAAGTTTTGCCACAGACAACATAATGTATAATCATTCAGACGAATGGAAACACTTCAATACTTATAATGATGCAAGAGGACTGATCGCAGACAATCCACAATCAGCCAAACTGCTTTCCACAATAGAAAATCCAAATCAGAAGAAAGAGTATGAACTACTCGTTAAGTACAGATTTTTTGACACTAATATTCTGACTGAAAAGGAAATTGTAGACTACGCAAATACTCTAAAGCAACAACGCTTAGAAACAATAAGAATAAACATACATAACTACTATCAGATGTATAAATCCTTAGGTGGAATAACTCTGATTATAACAATATTATGGCTGTTATTTGTCTCTTTAAAGAAAAGACATTACAGTACTGTTTTCTTTATAATTTCGTGCCTTATAATGTTTATTATCGCAAACATAACGATTATGAGCATGAGTTTTCCAAAAGAAAGAGTTCTGATTACACTAATCGCCGCCCTGCTATTATCATGCCTTTACATTGGATACACAAAAAAGATTGCATACTTGAACACATTTTTATGCATTAACGCTATTATTCTGATGTTTTATTTCGGCAGAACAAATTACCAAACTGCCAAAAACATAAACGAACCATTGAAACAGAAAAATGAAGTTGAAGGAATGCTGAATAAGAGCAAGAGCGAAAAAGTGTTGATGCTGGTTCCAAGTTGCTTGGATGTTGAAATATTCAGCGCATCAAAAAGTCCGATAGCATACAAAACGATATTTCAAGGTTGGATGTACCATTGGCCTCTTGCTCCAAAAGGCTATGGAAACTTCAAGACCTTAGTCGATGGAATCCCTATGCTCGTAAACAAATCGGCTGTTGAGCAACTCGACATCATCAAAGACATGATTCGGCAGAATTACAAGATTAGCGTGGATAGACATGCAATAGCAGAATCTGAAAACTATTATCTAATTCAATTTACAAGCAAATGAAAAAATACATCTTCTATGCCATATTCACGGCAAGCATTATAGCTAATATTATCTTCTTTCTATCCGACGGAATTCTATATCTGAGAGTTAGATGGAACAGGCATATAGAGAATAATTATTCGGAAAAAAGCAAGGATATAAAAGACTTCCGAGACAATATATACAAAGCCGGACTCGACATTATAAAAAATGGAGAATCGGTAGTTGTACCAACAAGAGTTGGACTTTTTACTGAAAATCTGGAAGATAACATCAGCCTTAAGAAACAAGATGCAGCAGATAAATATCAATGGGCAGAGATGAACTATCTCATTCTGTATTCCCTCGAATATGCCATAAAGACCAACGATGCAGAAACTCAGAAAGATATTATTGAAGTTTTCGATAAGTATATTATCAATCAGAATTTCAAAAAGGTAGACCAATGTGTTGCCGGATGCGTTGCCATTGAGCTGTACAAACTCACAAAAAATAAGAAATACAAAGAATATGCCGACAAAGAGTACAATTGGCTGAAGCAACAGAACACAACCGATTTTGGCATCAAATATATGGACTGGCCGGGAAACGCAGTCGATGGATTAGGAATGCATAACCCGTTTCTTATTCTGTATTCAAAAACATTTAATAAAAGAGAGGCTTATCTGCTGGCTGTAGAACAAGTAGAAAAATGGAACAAATACGGAATAGACAAGGACACAGGGTTGCCTGCCTATTTCTACCGATACAAATACCCTAATGTAAAAATGGGCAATATTAACTGGGGAAGGGGAAACTCGTGGTATGTGCTGGGACTATGTGATATCGACATAAACGATTACAGCGTAGAAACCGCTGAAAATGTTAGAAAATTCATCCTGACAACAAAGGAACTTTACAACCAGAACAAATGCTTTCATCAATACATCGGACAAGTCGACAAGATTGATTTATCAGCAACACTTCCTATAATCTATTTCTGCAAAAGATTGGAGAAATAAAGTTGAGCGACAACGACTTGCTCGAATACAGCATATACATGCACAACGGATTGCTTTACAACAGCAGCGGCAGTCAGAGCCAGATGAATAGCGGATGCCCATTTTCTGGTCCAAACAGAATATCGCAGGCATTTATGCTGAAACTGCTTATCGACAGATAAAACATTCTGTCAAAATAGCCACTTTACGCATCAAAAACTAAGCAATGCCGACAGATTGGGATATTGATTTTTTTATTATTTTTGCCGCACTAAGTTTTCATAACCTACGAAACTATAATGAAAAAATTAATTTATCTTCTAACTGCGCTATTATTTCCGGCTGCAATTACGGCAAGCGAAGGCAGTAAAACAACAGGCAAAATAAACAGAGTGGCACTATTGCAACGCAACTCGCCTATAGTAACAAAAAACGACAGTCTTTCATCGCTTTCTGTTGGCAACGGAGGATTCGCCTTCACCGTTGATGCCACCGGATTGCAGACTTTTCCTGAGAAATTCAGCAACGGCGTTCCGCTCGGAACAATGAGCGACTGGGGCTGGCACAGCTTCGAGAACACGGGCGATTACAAACTCGACGATGTTCTGAAAGAATTCAACTTTCACGGACATAAAGAATTGTATGCTTGTCAGTTTAAAGAAGGCGGACGGCAGCAAGACGCATGCAACTATCTCCGCGTAAATCCTCATCGTCTGCACCTCGGAACATTGGGTTTCGACGCTTCTGAAATGAAAGGTGCGATGCCCGAGAACATCAAACAAAGACTCGACCTATACTCGGGCACGATAAAGAGCGAATATAAGTGGAACGGTCAGAAATACAGCGTAGCCACGGCGTGTCACCCCGATGATGACATGGTTGCTGCACAGATTTCAAACAAGGCTCACACCCCGCTGTGCCTGCGTTTTCCTTACGCAACAGGCGGTCATTGCGACGATGCCAGCAACTGGAATGCCGACGACAAGCACAACACGGAAATCATAGAGCAGAAGTCGAACTATGCCGTTTTTGAGCGCAGCATCGATGCCACAAAATACTTCGTCACTCTGAAGTGGACAGGAAATGCTGAACTCTCAAGAAAAGGCAGAAACAAGTTCATTCTTTCTCCAAAAGATGATTCTTTCAGTATAACATGCGAATTTTCAGAGAAGAAACCCGATGCAAAATCTGACGACGCAAAGCAGACTTTCGCAAAATCTGCCGAATATTGGAAAGATTACTGGCAGAAGGGAGCAATGGTCGATTTCTCGAAATGTACCGACCCTCGCGCAAAGGAACTTGAACGTCGCGTCGTCTTGAGTCAGTATCTGCTGGCGATAAACTGCGCTGGCGATACTCCGCCACAGGAAACAGGACTGACATATAACTCTTGGTACGGCAAATTCCATCTCGAAATGATTTGGTGGCACCAGGCACAGTTCGCACTCTGGAATCACCCCGAGAAACTGGCACACTCGCTTCATTGGTATCACAAAGTTGCGCCGATAGCAACCGAGATTGCCCGTCGTCAAGGCTTTGACGGACTGAGATGGATGAAGATGACCGACCCAGACGGTCTTGAAGCCCCAAGCAACGTCGGAAGTTTCCTCATCTGGCAACAGCCGCACCTTATCTATCTTGCCGAACTGCTCTACCGCAACAGCAAGGACAAGGCAATCAAGGACGAATATTACAATCTTGTTCAGGAAACAGCAAAATTCATGTATTCGTTTGCCGATTACGACAAGGCTCACGACCGCTACATTCTGAAAGGTTGCATCCCGGCACAAGAAACACTAAAGGCTGCCGTAACAGTAAATCCTCCTTTCGAACTGTCTTACTGGCACTACGCAATGCAGGTTGCCAACCGCTGGAGAGAAGAGAACGGCGAGCCTCGCGTAAAAGAATGGGACAAACTTGTTGAGAAACTCTCGCCTCTGGCATTCAATAGCGACAGCCTCTATCTCGCAGCCGAAAGCGCAACAGAAACTTATTCAGACATCAGATGTACATCCGACCACCCTGCCCTTCTCGGCGCTGTTGGAATATTGCCAATGAACAATCTGATAAACAAAAATTGCATGCTGAAAACGCTCGACTGGGTTATTGCCAACTGGAACTGGAACAAGACATGGGGATGGGATTATCCGATGGTTGCCATGAACGCAACACGATTGGGAGAGCCAGAGAAAGCCATAGAGGCAATACTTCTCGACAACCGTACAAACACCTATCTCGTAAGCGGACATAACTATCAGGACGAACGTCTGAGAATATACCTTCCGGGAAACGGCGGACTTCTTACAACAGTAGCGCTGATGTGCGCTGGCTGGGACGGCTGCAACACCGAGAATCCGGGATTCCCGAAGAACGGAAAATGGAACGTAATGTGGGAGGGCTTGAAACCTATGCCATAAGAAATAAAAACGCTGAGTCGCAAATTTACGGCTCAGCGTTTATTTTTTCCTATTTCTTCTCCACAATCGATACTTTCAGCGGCGTTACAAGTCGGCGGTTAAACTGCCTTATGTGCTCTACCCATTCGTCGAACGACTTTAATCCGTATTTGCTCCACGAAGCCCCGAAATAATACACAAAACTATCGCCCGGAGTGTATTGCGAGATGGCTTGCAGATAGCCGAAATTGCCATCGTGCTCTGCCCTCTGCTTGCTTGTCTTAAACAGATTTTCCTCGATGCTCAGAACTGGGTGAACAAAGATTGCACCAGTATAGATATCGCCCGTCTTCGGATAATTCTGCGTGCGATATCTGAAAGCCATGAATCCGTCGTCAACGCTGCCCTCAATTTTGTTTCTGCGCCTTCCGTTAAGCACAATTCCCGTGCAGATGTTCTTCACTTCCTTCAGATTTCCGAACGAAAGTTGAACCTTGTTGAAATAGCATCCTGCATCGAGCGAGATAATTCTTTTTTCGACGATTGAAGAATCTCCATCAACCTTAATAGGAGGATAAGTAAGCGCAACGGTGAATCGCAGCGGACCATTATCAAGAATCTCGTAAGTGCTGTAAGCATTAGACGGAATAAGAGTAACCGAATCTGCCATCAGAGCCGTGCCAGCCAAGCCGAGCGTGCGCCCAACCTTAAAACAGTCGAGACCATCGCCGTGGTCGTGATAGAAATCCATCGAATCCTTCAGAGCCTTTGCCTTGCGAATCTGTCCCTTCGTTTCGAGCAGGTCGATACGGCTTTGCAGTTCGGGGTCTGAAGCCCTTATATACCTGTCTTCGCTCACAAGGTCGGTCGTATCCTTGCACCAATAGTCGTAACCATATTTCGGCTCCTTCGTCATCTGCTGAGTAGGGCCGAAGCATCGGTATATCGCAAGTTCATTCTCCCAAGTTATGTCGTCGTTTCTGAAGGCATAGAAATGCCCCTGAACGCGCGGTTCTATTGTCTTCGGAACACCGTGCCTGATGGTATATACAACCGACGAATTCGCTCCGACACTAACCGGAAAGATTACATTCTCATCGTACGAAATTTGGTACGGCACCTCCTTTCCGTCCTTGTCAACGATGACAAACTGAACGGAATCGCTCTCTCCAAACTCGTCTATAACCTGCTTGAACGGAATCTCAACCAGTTCGTTGCTGCGCAGAGTGTCTAACTTGTTCGTAATCTTCACATCTATTGATGTGCGAGGTTGCGAGCACGCTGCAAACATAGCGCCCACAAGCAAGAATGAAACTTGTACCTTCATAAATTCAGAAAAGCAAAAAAGCGACAACGGAAACATCAAATCCCCGCTGCCGCCTGTATATAAAAAATATCTTTTTTTAGACTTTTTTACTTAGGCTGCTTGCCGATGTATGCAAGGATACCGCCATCAACATAAAGGATGTGACCGTTCACTGCATTTGAAGCCTCAGAAGCCAAGAATACAGCAGGACCTGTAAGTTCCTGTGGATCCAACCAACGGCCAGCTGGAGTCTTTGCGCAGATGAATGAGTCGAATGGGTGACGGCTGCCGTCAGCCTGCTTCTCGCGAAGAGGTGCAGTCTGTGGAGTAGCGATGTAGCCCGGGCCGATACCGTTACACTGGATGTTGTACTCGCCGTACTCTGAACAGATGTTACGAGTAAGCATCTTCAAACCACCCTTTGCTGCTGCATAAGCAGAAACTGTCTCGCGACCAAGCTCAGACATCATAGAGCAGATGTTGATGATCTTACCAGCACGCTTCTTCATCATTGAAGGAAGAACTGCCTTTGCTACGATAAATGGAGCATTAAGGTCGATATCGATAACACGACGGAAATCAGCAGCCTCCATCTCGTGCATTGGGATGCGGCGGATGATACCAGCGTTGTTTACAAGAATATCGATAGTGCCAATCTCCTTCTCGATTGTAGCAACCATCTTCTGTACAGCCTCCTCGTTTGTTACGTCGCAAACAAAGCCGTGAGCGTTGATGCCCTTCTCCTTGTAAGAAGCAAGACCTTTGTCAACCAACTCCTGATTGATATCGTTGAAACAGATTGTTGCACCCTGCTCTGCAAATGCAGATGCAATGGCAAAACCAATACCGTAAGAAGCACCAGTAACCAAAGCTACCTTACCTTCGAGTGAAAAATTCAAAAACTTATTCATTTCTATTTATTTTATATAAACATTGTTTGTTGCAAATATATTAAAACAATTTTGAAACGCAATAAATTTTTCTCAAAAATTGGCAAGTATAGATTACATTTTTAGTTTCGTGTGGGCACAAAAAAAGTCAATTTGTAAAAACAAACTGACTTTTTCTGAGGTTGTGCTACCAAGATTCGAACTTGGACTGAGAGAACCAAAAACTCTAGTGCTGCCATTACACCATAGCACAATCACTATGAACTTCCCTTTTTTGGAAGAATCGGGTGCAAAAATAATACTATTTCTTTATATAGCAAAATATTCTTGCCTATTTTCTTTTATTTCGCAATGAGCAGGAAGTAATTCTTCTTACCCTTCTGAACAAGCAGATACTTGCCGTTTAGAAGGTCGTCCGAAGTAATTGTCTGGTCGAACGCTGTGAGTTTTTCCTTGTTCAAAGAAACACCGCCGCCCTGAACCATCTTTCTCATCTCGCCCTTTGATGGGAAGCACTGTGTGTGCTCAGCCAAAAGGTCAACAGCCTTAACGCCTGCCGAAATCAAATCCTTAGAAACCTCGAACTGCGGAACGCCGTCGAACACAGAAAGAAGAGTCTGCTCGTCGAGTTTCAGAAGGCTGTCCTTTGTTGCCTTGCCAAACAAGATGTTGCTTGCCTCCAAAGCAGCCTCGTAATCTTCCTGAGAGTGAACCATAACGGTGATTTCCTTGCCAAGTCGCTTCTGAAGCTTACGCTGACCCGGATCCTCGTCGTGCTCTGCAATAAGGGCATCAATCTCTTCCTTGCCGAGGTTTGTGAATATCTTGATGTATCGCTTTGCGTCCTCGTCGCTCACGTTGAGCCAGAACTGAAGGAATGTGTAAGGCGATGTATATTCGCGGTTAAGCCAGATGTTTCCGCCCTCGGTCTTACCAAACTTTGTTCCGTCAGCCTTTGTTATAAGCGGACAAGTAAGAGCGAAAGCCTCAGCCTCTGCGCCAAGTGTACGGCGGATAAGTTCTGTTCCGGTAGTGATGTTACCCCACTGGTCCGAACCGCCCATCTGAAGCTTACAGTTCTTCTCCTTGTAAAGGTGAAGGAAATCGTAGCCCTGAAGAAGCTGGTATGTGAATTCTGTAAAAGACAAGCCGTCGCGAGCCTCGCCGTTAAGACGCTTCTGCACGCTGTCCTTTGCCATCATATAGTTTACGGTGATGTGCTTGCCAATCTCGCGAGCAAAATCGAGGAACGAATAGCCCTTCATCCAGTCGTAGTTGTTTACAAGTTCGGCCTTGTTTGGAGCATCGCTGTCGAAATCCAAGAACTTTGAAAGCTGCTTCTTTATGCACTCAACATTGTGGCGGAGTGTCTCCTCGGTAAGCAGGTTACGCTCTGTGCTCTTGCCCGAAGGGTCGCCAATCATACCAGTTGCACCGCCAACGAGGGCGATAGGCTTGTGACCAGCCTTCTGGAAATGACGGAGAATCATAATACTGCAAAGGTGACCAATATGAAGAGAATCGGCAGTAGGGTCGAAACCTACGTAGCCGGCTATGTTTTCTTTTTCAAGAAGTGCGTCTGTACCCGGCATCATTGTATGGAGCATGCCTCTCCACTTTAATTCTTCAACAAAATTCATCGAATGAGTTATTTTATTTTTATTGTTTTTTACATTATCACGTGCAAAAATACGACTTTATTTCTTCACTTCCAAATAATTATGTGCAATAAATTGAACGAGAGTTTCTAACGGAATATGCGTTACTTCCGAAGCCTTGCGATACACGTCGAGAACGCTCCCGCCGTATTCGTCAGTCTCGAACAGAATTTTGTCTGTCGGGCACAAGGAAAGGCTTTCGGCATTGAAATTTATTCCGAAACTGATATACATTCCCTTGGATATAAGCTGATTCATCTGCTGCGGCTTTCCTCTGAACCCGTGAATAATCCACGGCACCGACGGCTTTATCTGCTTATGAACGGCAAGAAGTTCGGAAAAAGCCTTTACACAATGTATTATCATCGGCTTACCCATACGTTCGGCAATCTGCGCCATCTCTGAAAACAGAAGAATCTGCTCGTCTATGTCAAGATGCGAGCGCAGTTTATCCAGTCCGCACTCACCAATGAAGGCGGACTTCTCAATCATGCCAGTGTTTTCTTCCAGAAGTTTCTTCCAGTCGCGACCAACATACCACGGGTGAACAGATGCGCTGTAAAGCATCGGCAACTCGGTTGGAATGCTGTTCGAAACAAATACATTGCGTACGGATATAACATTCTCATAATCGCAGTCGTTATGGGTATGTATATCGTATAAAACATTCATAGTCTTTAACTTATGGCACAGGGTCGTATCCGCTGCCTCCCCAAGGATGACATCTCAAGATGCGTCTGATGGCAAGATACAATCCGTAGAACGGACCATGCTTGCGTATAGCCTCGACGGCATATTGCGAACACGTTGGCGTGAATCTGCACGAAGGTGGCAGAAGCGGCGATATTGCCCTTTGGTAGAAATATATAGGATAAAGAAGGCACTGTGACAGTACCTTCTTTACTATTCTAATTACCTTGTTCATCCTTATTTTTCTCGTCAAGGCTGTATTTCTTTGTAACCTTTTCTGCCAATATCTGAAGCACCAGCTTCATCTTGTTCATAACCGCCTCGGTGTCGTATTTCTTATCGTCTTGCCAGATGAAGGAAATTATCATGCGGTCTTCGGGATGCGTTTTGAATGCCTTCAGTAAAACAGACTTTTGCAGTCGGTACGACTCGCGCAGTTGTCTCTTAACCCTGTTGCGGTCTACGGCATTGTGAAAATGCCTTTTCGATACCGACATCATTACAGAGACCGTTGCATCAGACGAATATCTGCCTATCCGATACACAGCCCGTATCGGGTGAACTGATACAGACTTGCTGCCACTCGAGAACAGTTCTTCTATCAGTTTCTTGCTGCAGAGGCGTTCCTCTTTACAAAATCCGTTAAGTTTGTTCATCAAACTACTTCAGTTCTGACAAGAATTTGTCGAGCGCTGCAGTCATTGACGGACATTCCTTTGTTGGAGCCTCAACATCAACGCGAAGGTCTGAATCCTTTGCGTGCTTTGCCGTTGTAGGTCCGAATGTTGCAATGGCTATATCGTTCTGCTTGAAGTCTGGGAAGTTCTTCTTCAGAGAGTCGATTCCGGCAGGGCTGAAGAACAGCAGCATGTCGTAGTCGAAAGCCTCATCCTCGGTAAAGTCGTTGCTCACGGTGCGGTACATAACGGCTTCGGCATGGCTAAGACCATTGCTTTCCATCATGTTGGCAATATCGTCGGTGTGAACAGTTGACATAGGTATAAGGAATTTCTCTGTCTTGTGCTTTATCATAGATGGAAGAAGGTCGTCAATCTTTCCGGTTTTTCCGAAGAATACCTTGCGCTTGCGGTACTGTACATACTTCTGGATATACAATGCTATGGTTTCTGTAATGCAGAAATACTTCAGCGTTTCGGGTACTTCAATACGCATTTCCTGACATAGTCCGAAGAAATGGTCGATTGCATGACGTGAAGTAAAAACTATAGCAGTGTAGTCGGGTATGGAAATTTTCTGCTGGCGGAACTCCTTCGGAGTAACGGCCTCTACCTTAATGAAGGGGCGGAATACAATCTCGACCCCGTGTTTTGCAGCAATATCGAAGTAGGGTGACTTCTCCGAAGTTGGTTTAGGCTGCGAAACAAGTATCTTACTTACTTTCATTTAATTTTTTATAATCAAACTATTATTTGCTAACACCAAAGCCTGCCACAAAAAGGCAGCCGGCATCAGTTCGAGTGCGCAAAAGTACATAATTAAATACAAAATACCGCCTTTTTTGCTAAAAAAGATGCTATAAGCCTTGTAAAACAGCATCATTTTGGATAAAATCCAACTTATCGACAGGTATATAAATGCATTTTTAATCGAGAGGTCGAAATACACAATAAGAAGCAGGAGCGGGAACATTACGAGTCCAGTCAACGACACTACGAGCCAGTACGACTCAAGCCATATTCTTCGTCTCTGACGCTCGAAGAAAACCCAGTTAACGAACGAGTAAATTGAGAACTTGAAGAAGAAATACGCAATGCATACTCCCGTGTTTATTCCAAGAAGAACGTATGGCGATGTATTCTGAAACACCTCGGGAAAACTGTCCATCGTGTAGTCGAAGAACAGAACAGCAAGGATGAATATCGTCTGGCAGGTAAGGAACATCTGGAATCGTAGTTCCGAACCGCTGTGTATTGAGAAGATGCTCGATCTCTCTCTGACAACATTAAATTCCTTTATCTGCTGAAGCAGAAAACGCTTTCCGTTGGCAAAAACGAGCGACAAAAGGAAGAAACACATCAGAACAATAGTCGTTATGGCATCATCGGCCATAAGATGATAGTGCACAGGGTCGCCCGACATTCCGTCGATGTTCGAAGCCTTTGCCTCGGTATAGAACTCGCTGTTTGAGAAGTAGTTGTCTTTGTAATAAGTCTTCAGTTTTCCTACCTGAACGTGCAGATTCTGAATGGAATCGTGCTTCTCGACAATGTTAATCAGCGGACCTGACGACGGCAGGTTTGCCATACTGTCGCGATAAGCCCTGTCTTGCATAGCCTTTATGTATGCAAGCTCAGCCGAATCGAGGCGCTCCAAATGGTGTGCGCCAGCCAGACTGTCGGTTTCTATGTTAGGATTTAGACTGTTCATACAAAAAAATCTCGGCAAAGATAGTGCAATTTTCAATTTTATTTTATAATTTCACTCGCAAAATTTGAAAACTAAAGAATAAAACCATTTTATTGATGAACCGTAATATTAAAATCCACTGCGTTAATAACGGCAAAACTTTCGAAGTTCCGATTTGCAGCAATCTGATGGACATATACAAGGCAACTGGTCTGAATATGGAATACGGACCAATAAGTGCCATAGTTAACAACAAGGAAAAATCGCTTGTTTACGAGTGTTACAAAGACAAACTCGTAAGGTTTCTCGACCTTACCAACCCTTCGGCTCTGCGAACATATACTCGCACCGTGCTGATGATTCTGTGCAAGGTTGTTTCGGATATTTTTCCAGACGGACGTATAATTATTGAAAACCCAGTTTCGAAAGGAATTTACTGCCGACTGGTTATCGGTCGTGCCATTACCGAAGACGACATCGCCACAATCCGCACCGAGATGCAGAAGGTTATCGATGCCAACATTCCTATCGAGCGCATAGAATGTACAACCGAAGAGGCTATAAAGTTGTTCGAGGAGCGCGGACTGATGAGCAAGGTAAAACTTCTGAAATCAATAAAGAGCGTTATGTCAGCCTATCACAAGTTAGGCGACTATGTCGATTTCTACTACGGCTCGCTTCTGCCTTCAACCGGAATGGTGAATCTTTATGCAATAGATTCGTACTACGACGGATTGCTTGTACGCACTCCCGACCCAAAGAATCCGAGCAAGCTGCCAAACATCATCAGACAGGACAAGATGTTCAAACTGTTCAATGAGCATCACGAGAGGCAGGAAATCTTTAACATCAGCACAATTGGCGATTTTAACATAGCCTGTGAACAGGGCTTTACAAGTCAGTTAATAACCGTGAGCGAGGCTATTCAGGAAAAGAAAATCTCGCTTATTGCCGACCAGATTGTTGAGCGCGGAAACGTTAAGGTTATACTCATCGCCGGTCCGTCATCAAGCGGAAAGACAACATTCAGCAAGCGTCTTAGCGTGCAACTGGCAGTAAACGGAATAATCCCGATAGCAATATCGCTCGACGACTACTTCGTGAACCGCGAGCAGACTCCGAAGGATGAGAAAGGCGACTACGACTTTGAATCGCTCTACGCACTCGACCTGCCATTCTTCAACAAGCAGTTGCAAGAACTTATTGACGGTAAGGAGATTGAAATTCCGACATACAATTTCGAGAAGGGAGAACGAGAGTTCAAGGGCAAGAAAATAAAGATGAACGAGAACAACATCCTCGTGCTTGAAGGAATACACGGACTTAATCCCGAACTGACATCGCAGATTCCAGAGGAGAACAAGTTCCGCGTATATGTGTCTGCCCTTACATCAATCCTGCTCGACGAGCACAACTATATTCCAACTACCGACAACCGTCTGCTGCGCCGCATCATCCGCGACACAAAATACCGCGGCTGTCCGGCTCAGGAGACAATACGCCGCTGGCCGAGCGTAAGAGCAGGCGAGGACAAGTGGATTTTCCCTTATCAGGAGAATGCCGACGCCATGTTCAACAGCGCACTTCTGTTCGAACTTGCCGTAATCCGCAATCAGGCAATTCCTGCGCTCATCAACGTGCCGGAAAACTCTCCTGAGTATGCCGATGCGTTCCGCCTTTTCAGATTCTTGCTTAACATCCGAAGTATCGAAGGCAAAAACCTTCCTCCTACATCACTTCTAAGAGAATTCTTAGGCGGCAGTAGTTTCAATTACTAAAAATTGCACTATCTTTGCACATTGTATGAAACAAGGAGCAGAAATAAGGCAAGGGCTGGTACAGAAACAGACTACGATTCTCAGCCCACAGCAGATTCAGTTCGCCCACCTTCTTGAAATACCGTCGGCAGGTATGGAAGAGTGGGTGAAGAACGCTGTTGATGAAAACGAAGCTCTTTGTAATCAGAACGATAACGACAATGCGCCCGACAACTACGGCGACACGGTTAGCGAGGATATAAAGGAGAAGGACGACATCGTTGACGAATACATGAAGGACGATGACGGCGAACCGCTGTCGAAGGGTACGACGGGCGACTCGGAAAAGAGTTCATATCGCTCTGAGCCCGACAACGAGAACTCGAAAATAGACCTCCTAGTTGAGCAGATGGGCGAATACAATCTGACAGAAAAAGAAAGCACTATTCTGCGATACATCATCGGCTCGCTCGAGAATAACGGACTTCTGCTTACGCCACTCAACAAACTATCGTACGAACTTAATGTTGAGCAGAACATAAACGCTTCGGAAGACGATATTCTCGACATGATTGAAACTCTTCAGGAGTTCGACCCTGCCGGTGTTGGCGCGCGGAGTTATCAGGAAAGTCTGCTTATTCAGGCACAGCGAATGCACGCCGACACCGCCGAGAAAGAATCTCTGCGAAAATACATCATCGCAATATTCGAAAAGATGTACGACGATTTTCTGCATCAGCGATGGGACATCATTCAGCAACGCCTCAAGATTGACGACGAAACGCGCAACAAAATCAGACAGCACATCACGCGCTTCATTCCCGCTCCGCTAAGTTCTGAAGAAGGACTTGCCGACCACGGAAGCGCACTTGCCGAGCCCGATTTCATCATAAAAGAAAACTCGGAAGGTGAAGTTTACGTCGTGCTTAACGACAGTCACATTCCGCAGGTTCAACTTAATCCCGAAGTTCAGAGAGAGATTAAATACATCGAAGAAAAGAAGGAAAAGAGCAAGCAGGACAAGCAATGGCTCAACAACAAAAAGCAAAAGATTGAGAACGCGCGAAACCTCATAGAGATGCTCAGACAGAGAGAGTTAACTCTCTACAAGACGATGAAGGCAATCTTCGACCTTCAGAAAGATTTCTTCGTTGAATGTGACGAAACAAAACTGAAGCCGATGATTCTGGAAGATGTGGCAAAACTTGCAAATCTCGACATATCAACCGTTTCGCGAGTAAGCAACATTCGTTTCGTTGAGACGCTCGATGGTCAGATTCTTCCGCTAAAATACTTTTATTCACGCACTTATACATCAAACGACAACGAGAGCAAGACTATTCAAGATGTATTCAGCGCGATAAAAGAAATTATTGATAATGAGAACACCGAAAATCCTTACAAGGACGAAGAGATTGTTGAAAAATTAAAGGAAAAGGGCATTGTACTTGCTCGGCGCACTGTGGCAAAACACCGTACACAACTGGGTTATCCTATTGCCAGCGTACGAAAAAACATAAAAAGATGATGAGCGACAAACACTTAATCACAACAGCAAAGTTCGTATCAACGATGTTCACACCACTGTGTGTGCCGTTGCTGGCTTTTGCAATTTTATTCACATTCAGTTATCTGAGCCTGCTTACGCTTGGCTTCCGCCTTGTTGTACTCGGCATGGTTGCAAGCTTTACAATAATTCTGCCAAAATTCGCCATTCTTCTATACCGAAAGATGAACGGATGGACTCTAAGACAGGCAAGCAAGCGCGAAAACCGCGTTGTACCTTATCTGCTTACCATAACATGCTATATTGCATGTCTTTACCTGATGTACAGTTTGGCAATGCCACGCTTTCTGAGCGCAATAATAATGGCAGGACTGATTGTTCTTGTAATCTGCATAACCATCAACCTTTGGTGGAAAATAAGCACACACATGGCTGGCATCGGCGGACTGATTGGCGGACTTATTCCACTCAGCATGTCGTTCGAATACAACATGACGTGGTGGATGTGCTGTGCAATAATATTTGCAGGTATGTTGGGCACAAGCCGAATGATTCTGCGCCAGCACTCGCTTGGACAGATAATCGTAGGCTTCTTCGTGGGATTTTTTAGTGCGTTTTGTATAATCTATAAATATACGTTAATTTAATAAATATGAATGCAATTGTAAGTATTATAATGGGCAGCACTTCCGACCTTCCGGTTATGGAGAAGGCTGCAAAATTCTTGGAAGAGATGCAGATTCCTTTCGAGATGAACGCTCTTTCGGCTCACCGCACTCCAAACGAGGTTGAAGAGTTTGCACGAAACGCCAAGAGCCGCGGCGTAAAGATTATCATTGCTGGCGCAGGAATGGCTGCTGCTCTTCCTGGAGTTATCGCAGCAAGCACTACCCTTCCGGTTATCGGCGTTCCAATAAAGGGAATGCTCGACGGACTCGACGCTATGCTCAGCATCATTCAGATGCCTCCGGGCATTCCGGTGGCTACCGTAGGTGTGAACGGAGCACAGAACGCTGCTATTCTGGCTGCCGAGATGCTTGCACTTTCCGACGAAAATCTAGCAAAGAATCTTGCCGAATACAAAGAAGGACTGAAGCAGAAGATTGTAAATGCCAACAAGGAGTTGAGCGAAATAAAATATAAGTTCAAGTGTAACTAATGGAAACAGATTTTTTTAACTACTCGCGAAGAGAATCTGTAGAGGTTCATGTAGGAAACACGTGTATTGGTGCCGGAAATCCCGTAAGGATTCAGAGCATGACAAACACGTCTACTATGGATACCGATGCTTGCGTTGAGCAGAGCAAGCGCATTATCGATGCCGGCGGCGAACTTGTCCGTCTTACAACTCAAGGCGTAAGAGAGGCTGAAAACCTAAAGAACATCAACGCAAAACTGCGTGCACAAGGTTATAATCAGCCTTTGGTTGCCGATGTTCACTTCAACCCTCACGTTGCCGACGTGGCTGCTCTCTATGCCGAGAAAGTGAGAGTAAATCCGGGCAACTATGTCGATGCCGCCCGAACATTCAAACATCTTGAATATACCGAAGAGGAATACGCTCAGGAACTAAAGAAGATTGAAGAAAAATTCGTACCTTTTCTTAATATATGCAAGGAGAATCACACAGCCATCAGAATTGGTGTAAACCACGGCTCGCTTTCCGACAGAATAATGAGCCACTATGGCGATACTCCCGAAGGCATTGTTGAAAGCTGCATGGAGTTCCTTCGCATCTGCGTAAAAGAAAACTTCAACGATGTGGTTATCTCGATAAAGGCGAGCAACACCGTAGTTATGGTTCAGAGCATGCGTCTTTTGGTCGAGGTTATGCAGAAGGAGAATATGAAATTCCCTCTCCATCTTGGAGTTACCGAGGCTGGCGACGGCGAGGACGGCCGAATTAAGAGTGCCGTTGGAATTGGCGCGCTGCTATCCGATGGTATTGGTGACACCATAAGAGTTTCGCTGAGCGAGGCTCCCGAGGCAGAAATTCCTGTAGCTAAGCATCTTGTTGAATACATCGGCAAGAGAGCAGGACATCAGTATATTCCGGGAATTGCCGACAAGAACTTCAACTTTACGAAGCCATCGCGCCGCGCTACTAAGGCTGTCCGTAACATTGGCGGAGACAACCAGCCGGTGGTTATTGCTGCCGACATTGAAGGAAAGCGAACTTCGGTTGCAAATGCCGACTTCACTCCCGACTATGTTTACTGCGGACAGAATCTGCCAGCACCAGAAAAGCGCATTGCCAAGGATTACATTGTAGATGCCGACAGATGGGACGGCGAGGCTAACACATGGCCAGTGTTCCGTTACGATCAGTTGCTTTACATAAGCGCATGTCAGGCACCACTTAAATTCTTATTTTTGCCTTACATGGCTTGCACCGACGAGGCTATCGCTTGTCTTAAATATCACCCGGAAGTAGTGGTAATCTCGCAGAGCAATCACCAAAATCGCATAGGCGAGCATCGAGCCCTCGCTCACTTGCTTATGAGCGAAGGTTTGCAAAACCCAATTGTTTTCTTCCAGCATTACAACAAAAGCCAGGAAGAGAAGGGCGATTTCCAACTTGAGAGTGCCGCAGACATGAGCGCGCTTCTGTTCGATGGTTTTACCGATGGAATAATGCTTCTTAATCTTGGCAATCTCTCGGCTGATGATGTTGATGCCACAGCATTCGGCATTCTTCAGGCGGCACGCCTCAGAACCAGCAAGACCGAATATATTTCGTGTCCGGGCTGCGGAAGAACGCTCTACAATCTCGAAGAAACAATAGCCAAGATAAAGGCTGCAACATCGCACCTAAAAGGCCTGAAGATTGGAATTATGGGCTGCATAGTTAACGGTCCGGGCGAGATGGCTGATGCCGACTACGGATATGTTGGCGCAGGCAGAGGAAAAATTTCGCTCTACAAAAAGAAAGAATGTATTGAGAAAAACATTCCGGAAGAAGAAGCCGTTGAGCGTCTGCTCAAATTCATTGCAGAGAACGAAAACAAATAATAAAAAAACGGGAAATGAGTTTATTTTCATTCCCCGTTTTTTTTATTTAAAATATTAGCTGTGCAAAATTGTAAAGTCCGTATTTCCAAACAACAAAATCGTGCTTTCCTCCGGGATATTCGATAAGCGTACATGGAACTCCGTTCTTTTCGCAGAAATTCTTAAGGCGCGAACTGTTGAACATCAAGCCGTCTTCATTTCCGCATACCATCCACAAAAGTTTGTTCTCCTTCTTAGTCTTTGCAACATCAGGAATAAGCAGCTCGGGCATCTTTGTGTTTGGTGCTGAAGAAAAACCTCCAACATAGGCAAATGTATCCATGTGGCCGAGTCCGAAGTTAAGCGACTGTCCGCCGCCCATCGACAATCCGGCAACGGCTCTGTGCTCTCTGTCGGTATAAACATTAAATTTACTTTCTATATAAGGTATAAGGTCGGTCAAAAGATCTCTTTCAAAAATCTCGAAGCCCTTAACTTTGTCTGGGCTGAAAATATCGCCCTCAGCCTTGTCGTTAGGAATGGCACGTCCGTTAGGCATCACAATTATCATCTCCTTAGCCTTTTTGTTGGCATAGAGATTATCCATTATTATATTAGGTACGCCGAGCATCCACTCTTTGTGGTCGCCGCCAATTCCGTGCAGAAGATACAGAACAGGATACTTCTTTTTCTTTGAATAATTTGGTGGAAGATAGATTGTAGCCTTTCGCGTTGTTCCAACGGTGAAAGACTTGTATTCAATCTCCTTGATTGTGCCTCGAGCAATGTTCGCCATCTCCTTGTCGAAGTAGTATGGCGCAGCCAGATACTTGTCAAAATGACATTCAATTTTAGGAGCATCAGGCATTACACCAATCTCAGGCTCCTGTGCTTTTGCATACAACGATACAAACAACAGTGCTAACAGAAATAATTTTTTCATTTTAATGCTGTTTAGTTTTTATGATAATAAATTAAAGACGAAGCAAAGATAGTAATTATAGTTTAAAAGTGGTTAAAAAGTAATTTAAAACTTATTAAAAGAAAAAAACAACTATTCTTGCCGATTTCGAAAAATATTATATACAGCCATTGGCACAACATATCCAAATAAGTTAGAAGAAAAATATAAATGAAATTTAAACCCAAAAATATTGGATTTTTATTAGCCTCTTTCTACAAAAGATTTTAACTTTGCAGCGTATTAACACTATGTTAAAAATAGGGAAAACATCAGCCTTATGCCCCATCACAAGGCACTTTAGGCATGTTGAGAATTATTTTATAACTCTCGCTCCCTAAACAATAACCGAAAAAGCAACTTTAACGCTGCTTTTTTTTAAACCATATAAACAGACAATCATTATCATCATAAATTTTTCTTTAAAATAAAATAAATAAAATTATATAATAATATGATTAAGGAAGAATGGTTGAAAAGTGGTTTTGTAAACGAACCCGTCAACGAGGGAACAGATATAAAGGCTGAAATAAGAAAGATGTGTAAGGAGAAGAATGCCGTCATCTTGGCGCACTTCTACACCGAAGGCGAGATTCAGGACATTGCCGATTTCGTGGGCGATTCTCTGGCATTGGCTCAGTGGGCTGCCAAGACCGATGCCGATATCATCGTGATGTGCGGTGTTCATTTCATGGGCGAGACAAACAAGATTCTCTGTCCAAACAAGAAGGTTCTTGTGCTCGACCTTAACGCTGGCTGCTCTCTTGCCGACAGTTGCAAGGCTGAGGATTTGAAAAAGTATAAAGAAGAGCATCCGGGATATAAGATTGTTTCTTACGTCAACACAACGGCTGCCGTAAAGGCTCTCACCGATGTTGTGGTTACATCTTCGAACGCAAAGCAGATTGTTGACAGTTTTCCTGCCGACGAGAAACTCATCTTCGGCCCCGATTACAACCTCGGAAACTACATCAACTCCGTTACTGGCAGAAACATGCTTTTGTGGAACGGCGGATGCCATGTTCACGAGAAATTCAGCGTAGAGAAAATTCTTAAACTTAAGGCTGATAATCCAGATGCCGTTATTCTTGCCCATCCTGAATGTAAGGGCGCGGTTCAGAAGTGTGCCGATGTTATTGGCTCGACTGCTGCACTTCTTAAATATGCTGTTAAGAGCGACAAGAAGACATTCATTGTTGCTACAGAAAGCGGAATTCTTCACGAGATGCAGAAGCAATGTCCAGATAAGACATTCATTCCTGCGCCTCCCGATGATGCTGGTTGTGCTTGCAACGAGTGCAACTACATGCGCCTTAACACTCTCGAGAAACTCTACAATACCCTCAAGTATGAGTGGCCTGTAATAGAGGTGTCAGAAAGCGTGGCAAAAGAGGCAGTAAAGCCAATCCAGAAGATGCTTGACATTTCTGCAAAGTTAGGAATTTAAATAAAATTTTCACCATGAAGAAGAAATTAATGAGGTCTAACGATAGAATAATCGCTGGCGTTTGTGGCGGTTTGGGCGAATATCTTGACGTAGATGTTTCTATTGTGCGTATAGGTTATGTTATTATAACTTTTGCATCGTGTTTTACGGCATTGCTGCTGTATATTGCAATGGCTATTATTATTTCTGATAAAAATATGTAAAAAAAGAGCGCAGAAAATAAAAATCTGCGCTCTTTTTTTATTCTGTAAGAATCTGGCACACACTGTCTTGAAATCTGTGCCCGATGAAGGTCTTCATTATTCCTTGGTTAATAATGCAGAATGCAAGCAGATGACCGTTTTTTGCAGTGCAGAAACCAGCCAGACTGCTGATGCCTGTTACCGTTCCGGTCTTTGCTCTTACGTTCTTGAAAGCCGTGCCCGATTGCATTCTTTTTGCAAGCGTGCCGTCAACTCCGGCAATAGGAAGCGATGGATAAAGATGTTGATAAATATCGGTGTGCTGATATGCGTATCGCAAAATTCCCACCTCAAGTTCGGGAGATACATAGTTGTATAACGACACGCCGCTTCCGTCTGCAATTCGGTAATTCTTAGGATTATAGCCTGCCAGAGTTATTGTGTGCTCTATGGCTTTCTGCGAGTCTTTGTAAGAAATCTGCTTCTTGCCGCTTGTCTTGCCCAGATGGTAGAACATTGCCTCGGCATAGAGGTTGTCGCTTTTTTTCATCATTTGCGTAAGGATGTCATCGATAGAGTGGCTGCATCTCTTAACAAGAATCATGCTACTGTCTTTTGGACAAGTTCCGTATTTAAAAGAGCCTGAGAATTCTATTCGTTTCTCCCTCATCTTGCTTTTGAACGAAGGCAGGAAATTGTCCTTTCGGTTGTAAAGAAGCGGAACAAGACGAGGCATATTGTCGTCCCAGCACCAGCCTTCGCCCCAGTACAGAGTATCTTTCATCGTGATGTCGCCTATTATTCTGCCCTTCACCTTTGTTCCGAGTGTTTTCTGAACGGCAAGAACCATCGAGTTTAACTCCACGTCGCCAAAGGCTGGATCGAATCCGCCTACAATATAAATGTCGCCGTTGAACGAGTTTCCCGAATGGATTCCTTTTCCGTAGAGGGTGGTGTCGAAATGATAAGAGCTTCCGAGTTGCGAGAGAGCAGCAACGGCTGTTATAACCTTCTCGGTAGATGCCGGGCGGAAAAGTTGTCGGCTGTTAACGCTGAAAAGCAGCGAGTCAGAATCGAGGTCGTACACGCATATTCCTATCTGCGATGTTTGCAGATAGTCGCTCTTTATAAGTTTTGCAAGTTTGTATTGCAAGTTCTGAGGCCACTTCAGGTTGCCGTCGCTGTCAATGCGGTCGATAAGCGTCTCGATGGTATCGGCTGTGGTCTCGTAATCGTTATATGGATTATTATGTTTAAGTTGTGCAAATGTATTACCTGCAAATGCTAAAAAGGCAATAAAAATGCTAAAGAATCTCTTTATCATTATCTTTGTTGAATTTCTCTATCATTCTTATAAATTCGTCTTCCTTCAGCGGCGTAAGTCCTATATGTTTGTTGTAGTCGTAGTGCAGAACCACTACGCTGATGCCATATTTTCGTATCCGCTCTATTTTTGTTACAGACTGCAAAGGTAATATAATTTTGCTTCTAAACGTGCCTTGATATACTATTAAATTGCCGTCGGTGGTTATTGTGTATGTGCCTTTTATGGTTTTGTCGATAATAATAATAAGCATAACGGCGAGAGGTAATGCTATTAAAGGTTTCTTGTGCCATAACATTGCGAAAACTAATATTGCAAGTACTATAATGTATATGTAGACGTAAAAATTAGTTTTAATATGAAATATTCTGTTCATATAAGTTCTTTATAAGTGAATTTTGGCGGGCAATTTACAAATTTTCCAACTATTTTTAATAGTTTTGCACCAACTTTATATTATCATCATGATAAAAAAATACGATTTTCTAATTATCGGTTCAGGTGTAGCCGGTATGAGCTACGCTTTAAAAGTAGCACGTTCTAATAAAGGAAAAGTAGCCATCGTATGTAAGACTACACTTGAGGAGGCAAACACCGCTAAGGCACAGGGAGGCATTGCCTCGGTAACAAATCTTCTGGTAGATGATTTTGAAAAGCATATTGAAGACACAATGGTGGCTGGCGATTACATCAGCGACAGGGCTGCTGTCGAGAAGGTTGTGAAGAATGCACCTTCGCAGATTGCTGAGTTGGTTAAGTGGGGAGTACATTTCGACAAGAAGGAAAACGGAGAGTTCGACCTTCATCGCGAGGGAGGACATTCGGAATTTCGTATTCTTCATCATGCCGATGATACCGGTGCCGAGATTCAGCGCGGACTGATGAACGCCGTTCGTGCCAACGAAAATATAGAGATTCTCGAAAATCACTTTGCCGTTGAAATAATAACCCAGCATCATCTGGGCGTTGAGGTAACTCGCCGCACTCCTGATATTGAGTGCTTTGGTGCTTATATCCTCAATCCTGAGACTGGCAAGATTGATACATACCTCAGCAAGGTAACTCTTATTGCTACAGGCGGAACAGGAAGTGTTTATTCAACAACAACAAATCCAAATATTGCAACAGGCGATGGTATTGCTATGGTTTATCGTGCCAAGGGAACTGTTCAGGATATGGAATTTGTTCAGTTCCACCCTACTTCGCTGTTCAATCCGGCTGAGACTCATCCTGCATATCTTATTACCGAGGCTATGCGCGGATACGGCGGCATTCTCCGTCTGCCTAACGGCGAGGAATTCATGCACAAGTACGATGAGCGTCTGAGTCTTGCTCCGCGCGACATTGTTGCCCGTGCCATCGACAACGAGATGAAGATTCACGCACTCGACCACGTCTGCTTGGACGTAACCCATAAGGATCCCGAAGAAACAAAGAAGCACTTTCCTAACATATATGCAAAGTGTCTGAGCATCGGCATTGATATTACAAAGGAATATATTCCGGTTGCTCCGGCTGCTCATTATATGTGTGGTGGTATAAAGGTAGATTTGAACGCTTGTTCAAGCATCAAGCGCCTGTATGCCGTTGGCGAATGTTCATGCACAGGCTTGCACGGCGGAAACCGTCTGGCTTCAAACTCACTTATCGAGGCTGTTGTTTATGCCGATGCAGCTGCAAAGCACAGTATCGAGCATATCGACGAGTACGAATACAACAACCAAGTTCCTGAATGGAACGATGAAGGTACTCTTACAAACGAGGAGAAAGTTCTTATAGCTCAAGATGTTAAGGAAGTTGGCCAGATAATGAGCGCATACGTTGGCATTGTCCGCAGCGACCTTCGTCTTAAGCGAGCATGGACTCGTCTCGACATTCTTTACGAAGAGACAGAGAATCTGTTCAAGCGTGTAAAGGCAACAAAGGATATCTGCGAGTTGCGTAATATGATAAATGTTGGCTATCTCATTACCCGTCAGGCTATTGAGAGAAAGGAAAGCCGAGGCTTGCACTACACTCTCGATTATCCAAAACATGCTTATGATGCAAAGAAATAAGTAAGATAACGGCAAGCATATTTACTTAATATTAATTGGGTAAATGTGCTTGCTTTGATTTTAACTTTAAGTTTATATATGAAGCGTATTGAATACATTGATGCCTTGCGTGGTTTTGCAATATTCTTGATGGTTGTAGGTCACGTAATTCCTAATTTGTATCTGAATAAGCAGATTGTCCTACCTAATTTACAAACTTGGATATATGCTTTTCATATGCCATTGTTCTTTACAATCTCTGGATACTTTATTTATAGAGACAGTAAAATAACAGCCAAAGAGGCTATGAATCAGATATATAAGAAATTTTTGCAATTGCTTCTTCCTGCATTTGTAATGTCATTGTTGTATTCATTTATATGGAAAACTGATTTTTCGAATAATTATTGGTTTTTGTATGCTTTATTCAAATTCTATTTGTTTTGCGTAATTATTCAATATATAAACAGCAGACTTTCTATAAAGAATGATTATATCCTCTTTGCCGAATTTGTGTTATTGTATGTTTTATTAAACATGTTAACTTACGTTAAGCTGTTATATGTATTTGGCGATTATTGGATATTAACTGATAATATCGGTTATTTACCTTTCTTGGCGTTAGGAGTTTTCTTAAAGAAGTTTAATAAAGTAAATAATTGGTTTAAAGAAAATTATGTATTCTACACTTTACTTTTGTTGGTAGTATTATTTTCGTTGAATATTATTTTTGATGTGCCATGTATAATCAAAGATGAATATTTTGATTATCTTGTAAAATTTAGGACTTTTGTTTTTATTTTATTCTTCTGGAGTTTGTTTATGAAGTATTTGCATAAAATTCCAAAGAAGATAAATTCTTATTTAATAAATATAGGCTCGCAAACAAAGGAAATATACATTTTGCATGCTTTTCTTCTTTATAATGTGCCGTTTGTAGGATATAAAATTGTTGGGATTGAGTCAATTATACCATATTCATCCATTTTTATGCAGTTGTTGATAGCATTACCATTAAGTGTTCTTGTTGTGTACGTTTCGCTTTGTATAAAGAAAATTTTAAATTTAAATAAAATAGTGGCTCTGCTAACTTTAGGTGAGTACAAAATAAAATGAGTTTCAGAATTCTGAAACTCATTTTATTTTTATAACTGTCCGTTTTCAACCAGAAGAACAACTCGTTCTGTGAGTCTGTCGTCTGTTTCGGATTTGTATTCTTTCTTCAGACTTGCGCCGAAAACCGAGGCAAATGCCTGATAGCATCCCGATTTGAAAGGTCCCATAAACGCCTTTATAAGTTCGTATGCTGGCTGATTGCACTCTCGGTCAACCAGTTTTATAAGCAGTTTGCCTTGCGCGTATGTAAGTTTTTTCATTTGCGGAGTGTACTGCTCTTTAATACCTTTCTCAACGCGTTTTATATGAGCGTCCTTTGCTTTTTTGTTTGGCAGAGTCTCCAAAATTTCGTATGTTTCTTTTACTGTCTGATTCACCTGCTTGGCTATCGGAAGTGTCTTCTTTACGTTTCGCACAAGCTTGTAGTACCGAGCCATTTCTCTATCGTTCTTAAACACAAGTTTAGGATAGATGTAAATGTTTTGTAACTCTACGTATGCAATAGTATCGCCCCTATACAAGCACTTGCCAATCTTTATTCTTGGTGCGGCAATAGGTTCGCCGGGGTCGTATTTATCCTTATCGCTCTGTGCCGTAGCCGGCAGGCAGAGTGATAAAAATACTATAAGCACTATATTTTTAATAAACTCACGCATTTCGTTGCAAATGTATAATTTTTTAGCGAGAATAAAACAATAAATAGTTATTTTTCTAAAACTTATACATTACTTGTACCTGAAGATCTTGCTTGTGATTGGAATCTATTTCTTCCTGACTGCTGCCTATTTTATCTTTGTTGGTATACCTAGTCATTCCAGCCTTAAGAAGAATGCTGATATTTTTGTGCGGAGTGTATTTGCTTGTAAGTGCATAGCGCATGCCGTGCGAGTAGAACGACGGATAAGAGAAAGTATAAAGCAGATTATGCTCGTATGCGTAGATTCGGCTGTCGTAGTCGTCGGTATTAAACCAAGTTACATCGAGATTTGTCCTGAATTTGTTGTTCTTAGTGGCATAGTTTACGCTCTGCTGAACAAGAAAACCTCTGCTCGATGTGTATTTAGACCTGTAAAGGCTGTACGAGCCAGTTGTCTTGAACTTAAACTGACTTACATTCAGCGTGCCTTGAAGTCTGGCTGTATGAAGCCAATAGGTTGCAAGAACCTTTTCGTTTTTGTCAATCTTATAGTCCTTCTGACTGCGTTTTCCTCTGTATCTTGCCGACAGACTGAAACTGCGTGTTGGCTCCCATGTTGTGAGCGAATATACGTCTGTTCCGTGCGATGAAGCGGTAACCAGATATTTTGGCTTAGGAAAATAATACCAGTCGCCGTAAAGTTCTTGCTTTAAGTATCTGTTAATGTCGAATGTCGTGCCCAAATATAATCCTCTCTCGTTCTTCGCCTTGCTTCCTGCCGAGAATGAGTTTGAGTAGATTGCATTGTATCTGTACGAGTAAAACCGAGGGATGCACACAATGTTCCATCCCAGAACCGGAGAGATGTTGATATAGTTTATTGCGGCTATTCCTCCGCTGTTTGAAGTTGCTATCTCTGCCGAATAATTAACAAATCTGTTAACATACTCAATATTAACACTACCGTTATAAAAAGTGCTTCCAACAGGGTCGAATTCCTTATAATATAAGGTCGGTTCTTTAAACGCCGTGTTGAAATGGTTGTAAACAAACGTTGCTCCAACCTTAAAATTGTTGAAAGTAAATGTTATGTTGCTGCCTGCAAGTGTATTATATATGTTATGTTTTTTGTCAATTTCTGATTTGGTTCTGTGAAGTCCGTCATCTTTTATCGTACTTATCAACGAGTCGTTTGTCAGCGTAGCGTCCATAGGTTGATAACTGTAATAAACAGTCTGTTCATAGTGTTTATTGTTAATAGTAACTGCCGCGCCTGTGAAAAATCCGTATTCGCTTGTCGATGAGTGTTTCTTTATTCCGCCGTTGTTGTTAAGCGAGTGTAACGCCGAACTTTTTCCGTACTGAAAGCCAGAGTTCAGAACCAATCCTTGTCCGAACGAGAGTTTATATCTGCCAACTATTGCTCGCTTAACAATTCCGATGTTCTGAAGCATCAAGTAGAACGAATAGAAGTCGAACGTCTTGTTGCTGCCTTTGAAGAATGGTTCTCCGGCATCCTTCTCTGCCGTGAAACCAAGGTAAAGATTGTCTTTGTAATGGAAGTTGTACCTTATGCTGTGATAAAGAGCATTTCCGTTGTACTTTCTGTTCGGATATTTCTTCAGAATACTATCCGAATAGTGTTTGTATCCAGCCTTCTTGTATCCTAACGGGATGTCGGTGCGAGCCACCAGTTCGCTTCTTCCGTATTTTAGAATCTGTCTGAGCGAAGGGTAATTCACATCGGTAGTGGTATTGTTAGAGGCAGTCAGAAATAGTTCGAGAAAGGTTCGTTTCTTGTAGTCGAGTTTGTTAACAAGTTGAAGTTCTGACAACGATTTCACAGGACCATACACATAAACGTACTGCAAAATGTTCTCAATGTCCTTCTCGTCGATGAATGGAAGTTGTCTCAGGTCGTTCTGGGTAGCCTTGTTTATGTCAATCTTGTTGTTGTAGATTTCATAAAGTTGTTCTACCAATGTTTCAACTCCTTGTGTTTCCGATTCATCGTCGTCAATCAGTTGTTGTACAAATTCGTCCCATGTTATTGTATTTGTCTGTGCTTTAATATTCACACCTTTTAAAGCGCCAAATAGCACATTAAATAAAATAAAATAACGAATAACTTTTACAATTCTATCCATTGTTTGTTCAATTATAGTTTATTTAAATATAAAAACTGCTACAAAAATAAGTAATAATAACATAAATAATAGGATTTTTAACGCATAAAATTGGTAAAATCTGTTCAAATATTATATATGAATCGATTTTACTAATTTAATGATTCGATAATATTGTACCAAAAATTTCAAATAGTGTAAATTTGCACCGACAAAGAAAAAGGTTCTAAACCCAATCTTGCTTTACCTTATAATACCAATTAAATTTAAGAATTTAGAGATTTTATGAAGAGAAACATCATGTATGTTGCAGCATTTGTTGCTGCGCTTACAATCACTTCTTGTGCCAATGATGAGTACACAGAAGTAAGTTATGAAAATGAAAAACAGACGGCAGAAGCAGACGTGATGTCTGGACTTGATGACGTATTTTTCGAGGTTGCTGATTCTGCGTCTTACACTCCTGAGGAATTTGCCGAACATCTGTACGGCAATAGTAATAAGGTTACTCGCCTTACTCAGGAGGAGCAAGATGTAGAGCAACTGAAGAAAGAATTTCTTCAGAAGAGTGCCAAATTGGGCGAGGAGATATACTCTGAACTTGATAACGCAAACGTGAAGACAACAAGGGGCGTTACTTGGAGATACGAAACTTATACACTATATTATAATAGTGTCGATGCTAATGGAAACACAATCAAACTTTCTTCCAAGATTGCTTATCCAAAAGGTGTCTTCTACGGTTATCATGACCCAGACTATATCTGCTTGGATTGTCACTACACTATGTGCGACAATTCGGAGTGTCCATCACAGAAAGACCCTTATTCATTAGGTCTGTGCAGTGGTGACGCACTTGTGGTATGTCCTGATTATATTGGTTACGGTTACACATCTAACCTTACTCATCCTTACCTTTGTGAAGAACTTACGGCGCGTAACAACGTTGATTGCGTTAAGGCTGCCCTTGCCTTCATAAAGACTAAGAAGATGAAGATGGAAAAGGACTATTATACTTATACAATCGGTTACTCTCAGGGTGGCGCGGTAGCCCTCGCCACTCAGAAGTACATCGAGAACAATTGCGACTATTCAACAAAGCAGCTTATTAAGTTAAAGAAGACTTATTGCGGTGGTGGTCCTTACGACCCAACGGCAACAATGGATACTTATGTTCAGCAGGATGAGATTGCTTATCCATGCGTGTTGCCGCTTATCGTAATGGGTATGAAGGCAGGCTATCCAACTTTGATGAAGAATGTTAAGGTTGAGGATTATTTTACTTCTGCTTTCCTCAATGCTGGCATACTTCAGGCTGTGGCAAGCAAAAACTATACGGTTGACGAACTTAACGAGATGATTGAGAAGAAGGTCGGCTCACGTCGCTTGTCTAAGATTATGAGCAGCAAGTTCTTCGACCATAGCAGCACAGAGTACAAACTCATCTCTGAATGTCTCGAGAAAAACAACCTTACAAAGGGTTGGAGTCCTACAACTGTGGTGAAGTTCTACCATTCAAAGGGCGACGATGTTGTTCCTTATGTTAATGCAACGAATGCTTACAACAGATTGAAGAATTCGAAGGTAGATGGCTTGACAAATGCTCTTGGAAGTCCTAAGCACACAACAACAGGTACAATGTACTACTTGGGCATACTGAAGGGCGAAGTTGTATTTACTTTGATAAATTAAAAAATCTATAGAACCCATTAGAAACTACAATTATATTACTCGTGAATAGAAACGTTCAAGAGACTTTATTCTTGGACGTTTCTGTTTTTTTATGCAGCTCTTCTAATATGTTTTGATTTTAAACAAAATATGTTGTTAGGATCTTCTTTGTAAATATCTGAAAATGAGTTTTTTTTGAAAATGGTATTTTCTAATGACCACCATTTATACATATCTCATTTTTCATATCTTTATCAGGTGTACTATTTTATGGCTTCTAATGACCTATTATGTTTGGCTAAATTTTACGTTATCTTGTAAAGGAATTAATGGCTTTTTATTAGCTATGGATCGTATACCTTTGCTAAATAATAGTAAGCAGGTATGGCTTATATGTGGCTTGCTTCCTCGTACCTTGAACGTACCTTGAACGTATCTTGGACGTACTTTGCCCGAACCTACCCCGTAGCTACTCCGTTCCTACCCCGTATCTTCTCCTTACTTTCCGGCTTACTATCCCCTTGTTACCTCCTTGCTATCGGCTTATTTGAAACTTACTACCCCGTAGCTTGAAGTTTTTTTAGGCTTTTTCTGCATAATGATTCTTTGTTTTACATGTTATAGATGAATTACTTATGCCGAACTTGTGTATTATAAATAAATGTGTACGGCGCAAATATTCTTCTGATTAGTATTCCTAAAGAAAAAAATTTTAGGTCTTAGGTTGTTTATAAATAAAAATCCCTCCGTTTGTTTTCTCAAACGGAGGGATTATCATCTTATCTTGTAAAATAATTTATTGCAAAAGTTTACTAAGATCGTTCTTCTGAGTGTAGTTTACACCATAGCAATCTTCGTATGCTTTAACGCTTGACATAATGTATTTGTGAGTCTTTGCAAACTCATATGATGGGAATGTAGCGTATGAGTTCAACCAGTCATAGTCTTCCATCGTTCTTAGATAACTTGCAGCATTTTCTGGTGCAATATTGGCAAGACCGTAAACAAGGAATGGAGGATAGTCGAGCTGTGTAAGACCATCGTTTGCTGCACGGCGGTGAATAAGACCGCTTGCGCGACCAATAAGAGCAGTTATCTCGCCCTCATCAGACTTCTTGGTCAATGCAACTTCACCGCCAGTCTTTGTTGTATATTTCACGCTCAACTCAAAGCCTTCTCTGCCATAAGGTACTTTTATGAACTTGCTGTATGCAAAGTAATGATCCATATACTCCTTTGTATATGTTGAGTTGTTAGTGTTAAGATAAACTGTCTCTATCGTATTCTGAGACAATTCGTTAGTTATTGTATCCTGTCGTCCGCTGCCGATAATAAGATAGAATACATTGCTGTTTTCGCTGCGTTTGCTTATTCGCTCAGTCTTGGTAACAGTCTTTAGCGATACAGAGTCGAAATCAACGTATGTAAATTCCAAATCCATAAAGTTAAGGGCATCATCTGGACATGCAACATCATAGACAAGGATACCTTCGTCTCCCGACAATTCTCTTCCCGAAGGGAAGTTATCTTCATTCATGCTTACGCAGGCAGTGAATGTGGTTGCCACTATGCCCGTAAGCAAGTAAAGCAGTTTTTTCATATCTTCTAAAACGTTATTATATAATATATTATATCGGTTGCAAAGATAGATAAAAAAAATGGAAGATATGTATAAAGTTTGATAAAAATGATGTATATTTGCAGCCGCTTTAGAAATGTGGACAGATTTGGGCTGCTTGCAACCACGAAAAAAAATGCTAAAATCGTAGCGGGATTTATCTGCTATGTTGCATTTCTCCCCAATTTCTCTCCCCATGTAATAATTATTTAACGATTTTAAATTTTATTGTAATGGGATATTTATTTACTTCCGAGTCGGTTTCTGAAGGTCACCCAGACAAGGTGGCTGACCAGATTTCAGATGCAGTTCTTGATGAGCTATTGGCGTTCGACCCAACATCAAAAGTTGCATGTGAGACACTTGTAACTACTGGTCAGGTGGTTCTTGCCGGCGAGGTGAAAAGTGATGCGTATGTCGATTTGCAGGATGTGGTTCGCCGCACCATTACCAACATCGGCTATACAAAGGGTGAGTATATGTTCGAGGCCGATTCTTGTGGTGTACTTTCTGCTATTCACGAGCAGAGTGCCGATATTAACCGTGGTGTGGAGCGCGAAGAGCCTATGGAGCAGGGCGCCGGCGACCAAGGAATGATGTTTGGTTATGCCACAACCGAAACAGAGAACTACATGCCTCTGGCTCTTGACCTTGCACATCTTATTCTTCGTGTTCTTGCCGACATCCGCAAGGAAGGCAAGATTATGACTTATCTCCGCCCAGATGCGAAGAGTCAGGTAACTATTGAATATGATGATAACGGCGAGCCAAAGCGCATCGACACAGTTGTTGTATCAACTCAGCACGATGAGTTCGACAACGACGAGGCAATGCTTGCAAAGATTAAGGAAGATGTCATCGGTGTCTTGATGCCTCGCGTAATTCAGAAGATTAAGAACAAGAAGGTACAGTCGTTGTTCTATGGCGACATCAAGTATCATGTAAATCCAACCGGAAAGTTCGTTATCGGCGGTCCTCACGGAGATACTGGTCTTACTGGCCGTAAGATTATTGTCGATACTTATGGAGGCAAGGGCGCTCACGGTGGTGGAGCATTCTCAGGAAAAGACCCTTCGAAGGTTGACCGCAGCGCAGCCTATGCAGCACGTCATATCGCAAAGAATATGGTTGCTGCCGGAGTTGCCGACGAGATGCTTGTTCAGGTTAGTTATGCCATCGGTGTTGCAAAGCCAATTAACATATATGTAAACACTTATGGTCGCAGCAATGTTAATATGACCGACGGCGAGATTGCAAAGAAGATTGACGAACTGTTCGATATGCGTCCAAAGGCTATCGAGGAGCGTCTTAAGCTGAGAAATCCTATCTACACAGAAACTGCTGCATACGGTCACATGGGACGTCAGCCAGAGGTTGTGAAAAAGGTGTTCACCTCAAGATATCTTCCAACAAAGGAGATGGAGGTTGAACTCTTTACATGGGAAAAACTTGATTATGTTGACAAAATAAAACAGGCTTTTGGCCTGTAAGCTATAGCTAATAATCAGTAATACAGTCGTTCGCTCTTAGTTGGGCGAGCGACTTATTTTTTATCAGAAATTAGGCATAAAAAAAGGGTGCACGCCTGCACCCAACCTTGTTAACCTTAAATCTAATACTATGAAAAACACGATGCAAATTTACGTATTTTTTTGATATTTGCAATATTTTTACGAAAAAATCTTCAAAAAAGTTGGAAAATTTTTCTTTGCCAAGTTCCTTTTTTTGAAGATTTTTTTCTTTTTGTTTTTATTGATAGTTATAAGCTTTAAATCTGATATTTGGCTATCTTTAATTATCGCCGAGTTGTTTTTCTATCACATCGAAAATGTCAAACAATTCCTTTACGGTTGCTGCGCGAAGCATGGCGATGCGTGTCTGGCGAAAATCGGGAATGCCTTTGAACAACGGAGAGGCTGCAAGATGACGACGGATGTGAAGGATTCCACGAATCTCGTCGAGGCGGTTTACACTGTCGAGAACCTCTTCGCGCAGAACATTCAACTTCCAACTGAATGAGAGTGGCTCGAGATGTTCGCCTGTGTCGAGAAAATGGCGGATTTCTTTGAAAATCCAAGGATTGCCGAAGGTGGCGCGACCAATCATCACGGCATCGACGCCATATTTGTCGAAACATTCCTTTGCTCTCTCGGGAGTGGTTACGTCGCCGTTTCCGATAATAGGGATATGCATTCGCGGATTATTCTTAACCTCGCCAATCAGAGTCCAGTCGGCCTCGCCGGTGTACATCTGGGCGCGCGTGCGTCCGTGTATTGTGAGTGCCTTAATTCCGCAGTCCTGAAGCTGCTCGGCAAGATTTACAATAATTTTGTGTTCGCTGTCCCAGCCAAGTCGGGTTTTTACGGTTACGGGCAGATTCACGGCATCTACAACCGCCTTGGTTATCTCGAGCATCTTGTCGGGGTGCTGTAGCATACCGGCTCCTGCGCCCTTTCCTGCAACTTTTTTTACTGGGCATCCAAAGTTGATGTCGATGACATCTGGCTTTGCCTGCTCAACTATTTTTGCAGCCTCTACGATGGCGTCTTTCTCCCTTCCGTAAATCTGAATTGCGACGGGGCGTTCCTCGTCGCTTATGGTGAGTTTGCGCATGGTTGAGTTTACCGAGCGGATTAGTGCCTCGCTCGATACAAACTCGGTATATACCATCGATGCTCCGAACTTCTTGCATTTCAGGCGGAAAGCGATGTCGGTAACATCTTCCATCGGTGCAAGAACAACGGGCTGTTCTCCCAAATCAATATTGCCTATTTTCATTTTTTATTCTGTTATCCAATTTTTGTTGTGAGCCTTTGTCTTCTGCGGATTGTAGTAGATTGACTCTCTTGTTGGTATCAGCACCTTGTATTTTTTTGCCGATGGATTGCTTGTTGTGTCAACCTCGGCTGTTATTGTTGAGACCGACTCGCTAGTTGATGATGAAACATTGCTCACATCGTCGAGTTTCTTGCTGTGGCGGCTCTTTCGGTTGCGGCTGCGACTTTTCTTGCTGCGCGACTGTTTGTGGTGTCGGTTTTTCTTTGCTGATGACGATGACTTTTTCTCCTGCTTCAGATAAATATTTCTTATCCAAGGGTTTGCCTGACGAAGGTCGGAATAGTTGATTCCCTGTCCCAAGGCAAAATCAGCCCAGTTGTCCATCTCCGAAACATACTCCTCTGTATATTCCATTGGCGGATAAAGGTCTATATTTCTGATTTTGAAGCCGAATTCCTTCGGATTCTCGAAGAATTTCTTCATTACAAGAATGCGGAACATGTATCTAGAAGTCTCTTCGTTTATGTGAAGGTCGAGTGCCGTCTTACATTGCTGGCGTTCAAGTTGTTGCGTGATGCGAGCCATTCCGGCGTTATAACTTGCCGCCACCGTCAGCCAGTCGTGATATTTGTCGTAGGCCTTGTGAAAATAATCGCATGCCGCCTTGGTCGATTTTTCAATGTCGTATCTTTCGTCAACCATCTCATTTACTGTAAGTCCGTGCTCCTTGGCTGTGGCTTCCATAATCTGCCACAAGCCGCATGCGCCTACGGTTGAGCGTGCAAAGATGTTGCAACTGCTTTCTATGCACATCAGATACTTGAAATCGTCGGGAATGTTGTTTTCGGCAAGGATAGGCTCGATTATCGGAAACAGGCGGTTGGCGCGTTTTATGGTGAGCATCGTGTTTGTGTGTCCGTACTGGAATGCAAGCAACTCACGGTCAAGACGTTCGCGCAGGTCGTATCTGCTCATGCTTATCTTCTCGCCGCAAAACTCAAGAGTGTCTAATGGGGGTATTCTGAAATCATTCTGCCAAGGGCTTACTTTCATGGCAATGGCATTGTCTACAATGCCAATTACGGCAGCCGAGTCGAGAAACTCGTTGTTGCATTTCTGCGATGTAATGATTTCGGATTTTATAGAGTCTTTCTTTGCCTTTTTCTTGAACGGATTCCACGGAATTCCGGCGTGGCATACCATCGTGCTCAGTAAAAGCAAAGTTGCAAATGTATGTCTTGATTGTCTTATAGTCATGAACAAATAGGTTTTAGTGGCGCAAAAATACGCCTTTTATTCAAATTATGCAAGCGTAGAAAGTTGATTTGTACATTATAATATGTCGATTATCAAAGAATTTGATTAAATTTGCAACGTTATTTGTACATGTATGATTCGTAAGGACTTTGAAATTATGGCGCCGGTTGGCTCAAGGGAGTCATTAGCAGCGGCAATAAAAGCAGGAGCAGATTCTATTTATTTTGGTATAGAAAACCTGAACATGAGATCGCATTCTGCCAGCACTTTCACGGTTAACGACTTGAAAGAGATGGCTCAGATTTGTGAGGATAATGGATTGAAGAGTTATTTGACTGTTAATACTATTATCTACGGTGAGGATCTTGTGCTCATGCGTCAGATTATTGATGCTGCAAAGGAGGCCAAAATTTCGGCTGTAATCGCATCGGATGTGGCAGTGATGGCTTATTGCAACAAAGTTGGTCAGGAGGTTCATCTTTCTACCCAGCTGAACATCTCGAACATCGAGGCACTTAAGTTCTATGCCCAGTTTGCCGATGTAGTTGTTCTTGCGCGCGAACTGAACCTGAAGCAGGTTCGCGAAATTTACGATCAGATTATCGAACAGAATATCTGCGGACCGAAGGGCGAGCTTATTCGCATCGAGATGTTCTGCCACGGAGCATTGTGCATGGCAATCTCGGGCAAGTGCTATCTCAGTCTGCACAACATGAACCGCAGCGCAAACCGAGGCGCGTGCATGCAGGTTTGCCGACGGGGATATATCGTAAAAGACAGAGAGAGCGATATTGAACTCGAGGTTGACAACAAGTACATAATGAGCCCTAAAGACCTGAAGACAATCCGCTTTATGGACGAACTGATGGAGGCTGGCGTCAGAGTTTTGAAGATTGAAGGACGCGCCAGAGGTCCGGAATATGTCCACACCGTTGTCAGTTGCTACAACGAGGCTATCAACAGCGTTATCGACGGAACTTTTACCGAAGAGAAGAAAGACGCGTGGGACGCCCGTCTCGTAACCGTCTTCAACCGCGGATTCTGGAACGGATACTATCTTGGCCAGAAACTCGGCGAATGGAGCAGACACTACGGCTCTGAGGCTACCGAGAGAAAAGTATATATTGCCAAGGGAATCAGATATTTCAGCAAGATTGGAGTGGCTGAATTTAAGGTCGAGGCAGGCGAACTAAACAAGGGCGACAAACTCCTGATAACTGGTCCTACAACCGGAGCCGTGTATCTGAATGCCGACGAGTTGCGAGTAGATCTGAAGCCTGTTGACAAGGCAACGAAGGGACAGCACGTTTCGTTCGTCGTACCAGACAAGATTCGCCCAAGCGACAAACTATACAAGATTGTAAGTGCCGAAAGTCTTAACATAAACAAAAACTAAGATGGACGACAGCAAATATATTGAGATACTCGTAAAAAGCGTGGAACAACTGAGCGATATGAACTCGCTCAAGGACTTGTTCCATCAGCACGAGGACGGCACTCCCCTGCCGTCGGGAAAAATTCTGAACGAGATTATTGAGCTTGCAAGAGCCATCATCTTTCCCGGATATTATGGCGAGAACTCGGTTAACAGCCGCACGGTTCAGTACTCGCTCGGCGTGAAGGTTGAGCGAATGTTCGACCTTCTGGTTGAGCAGGTCGAGGCAGGACTGAGCTTCAACTGCAAGACGTGCGTTCAGTACAACCGCGTGAAGGCAAAGGAGATTGCTTCTGAACTGATTGCGCGACTTCCGGAGATAAGACGAGTGCTTGCAACCGATGTGATTGCGGCATACAACGGCGACCCCGCAGCCGAGGATTACGGCGAGATTATAAGTTGCTATCCGGTAATAAAGGCGTTGGTAAACTATCGGCTGGCGCACGAACTGTTTTTGCTGGGAGTTCCGCTCATTCCGCGAATAATCAGCGAGATGGCTCATTCTGAAACCGGAATCGACATTCACCCGGGAGCAACCATTGGCGAGTACTTCACCATCGACCACGGAACGGGCGTGGTAATCGGCGCAACCTGTATCATCGGAAACAACGTAAAACTTTATCAGGGCGTAACGCTTGGTGCAAAGAGTTTCCCGCTCGACAAGGACGGAAATCCTATAAAGGGCATTCCGCGCCACCCAATTCTCGAAGACGATGTGGTTGTGTATTCAAACGCATCAATCCTTGGACGAATAACCATAGGACGAGGCGCGGTGATTGGGGCAAACGTGTGGGTTACGCAGGATGTTGAGCCCGAAGCAAAGAGAGCAAATAAAATCAAATAACGAAAATACGTAAAAGCAAAATAGAAAATGGAAGAATTTGAAATGATTGCCAAGACATTTGAAGGTCTGGAAGAAGTATTGGCTAAGGAGTTGACTCAACTTGGTGCCAACGAAATTGAGATAGGCCGCAGAATGGTGGCTTTCAAAGGTAACAAGGAACTTATGTACCGTGCCAACTTTGCTTTGCGTACGGCAATCAGAATACTCAAGCCTATAAAGCATTTCAAGGCAAAGAGCGCCGAGGATGTTTACGATGCTGTTAAATCAATAGAGTGGAGCGACTTTCTGAACAACAAGACAACATTCGCCATCGATGCCGTTGTCTTTTCTGAGGAATTCCGCCACTCAAAGTTTGTTGCATACAAGGTTAAGGATGCCATTGCCGATTATTTCCGCGAGAAGACGGGCGACAGACCAAACGTCCGCCTGAGCAATCCGGATATTCAACTTAACATACATATTGCCGAAGACAAGTGTACTCTCTCGCTCGACTCATCGGGCGAAAGTCTGCACCGCCGCGGCTACCGTCAGGAGGCTGTAGAGGCTCCTCTTAACGAGGTTCTTGCTGCCGGAATGTTGATGATGGCAGGCTGGGACGGATCAACCGATTTTATCGACCCTATGTGCGGTAGCGGAACTCTCCCTATCGAGGCTGCGCTCATCGCTCTGAATATTGCTCCGGGTGTGTTCCGCAAGGGATTTGCGTTCGAGAAGTGGCCTGATTTCGACAAGGAACTCTTCGAGAGCATTTATAACGACGATTCTCAGGAAAGAGAATTCAACCACCATGTTTATGGCTATGATATTAAAAATCAGGCTGTTGAAATTGCAACCCGAAACGTTAAGGCTGCCGGCCTTAGCAAGTACGTTACAATTATGCAGCAGGATATAGCCGACTTTGAGGAACCAAGAGAAAAGGCTCTGATGGTTACTAATCCTCCTTACGGAGAGCGAATTTCTTCGCCAGACTTGCTTGGTTTGTACAAGACTATCGGTGAGCGTCTGAAACACGAGTTCAAGGGCAACGACGCTTGGATTTTGAGTTATCGCAAGGAGTGCTTCGACGAAATCGGACTGAAAGCCTCAACACGTATTCCGCTCTTTAACGGCGCGTTGGAGTGCGAGTTCAGAAAATATCAGATGTTCGACGGCAAGATGAGCGACTTCCGTGGCGAAGGCGGCGACATCAAGACCGACGAGGAGCGTCGTCGCAACCGCGAGCGCAAGTTCCGCGCAAAGCGCGATTTCAACCGTCGAGACGATGATAATCAGGAAGAGACTGAAGGAGTTCACGGACATCATCTGCGCGGCAGAGACAAGGACAGCTTCCGTCCGCGCAAACTAAGATACAACAGCGAGGAAGGCGGCGACCGCAAGTTCTCGAGAAACAAAGACAGAAAGGGCGGATTCGACCGTAAGGGAAAGTCTGACTTTAAGCGCGGAGGCGGCTTCAAAAAAGATTTTAAGAAAGATTTCAAGAGAGGCGACAGAAAGTCATTCGGTCGTGGCAGAGAGGACGAGGATTAAATTAGTGTTGTGATGATGAAAAAAGTAGCGATAATTCTATTCTGTCTCATGGCTTCGATGAATGGCATGGCTCAAACAAAAAAGGCGATAACTCTTAACGATGTTATTCCCGGAGGAACAAATTTCAGAAATCTCCGGCCTGAATACGTCTACACCGCTTGGTGGGGCGACGAATGTGTTGAACTGACGGTTGATGCGTGCAGCAAGGTTGACAAGAAGACCGGTGCGCATTCTACCCTCTTCGGAATAGACAAGATAAACAGCATTCTTGAGAAGAACAAGACCGGAAAAATCCGCAACTTGCTCTACGCTACTTTCCCTTACGGAAAGAAGACTCAGGTGCTGGTTACTAACGGAAAGTTCTACGCCTTGGTCGATTGGACTAAGGAAACCGTTGTTAAAGAAATGATTCTGCCGGCAGGCGCATCGGCTTTCGAATTCTGCAAGGAATCGGGCTGTTTCTCGTACGTTAGCAGCGACAATATCTTTGTTGTAGACAACGGCGGAAATTCTCATCAGGTAACAACCGATGGCTCGCACGACTTGGTTTACGGACAGAGCGTTCACCGCAATGAGTTCGGCATCGAGAAAGGCACGTTCTGGAGTCCGAAGGGCAACTTGATGGCATTCTATCGCATGGACCAGAGCATGGTTCCCGATTATCCGCAGGTTGATATAAGCACACGCATTGCAACTCTCGTTCCCGACAAGTATCCGATGGCGGGTTGCAAGAGTCATGTTGTAAGCGTTGGAGTTTTCAATCCGGCAACCGATAAGACCGTTTATCTGAAGACGGGCAACGGCATAGACCGATATTTTACAAACATCAGTTGGAGTCCCGACGAGAAGAGCGTCTTTGTTATCGAACTTAACCGCGACCAGAATCACGCTCAGTTGGTTCGCTACAACGCATCTACGGGCGACAAGGAAGCCGTTCTTTTCGACGAGAAGCACGAAAAGTACGTAGAGCCATGTAATCCAATTGTGTTCCTGCCTTGGAACAATGGTCAGTTCATCTATCAGACAAGAAAAGACGGATACAATCATCTTTATCTGTATAATGCTGATGGTAAGTTTGTTAAGCAACTTACATCTGGCAAGTTCGAGGTTAAGGAAATCTGCGGATTCAACAACGCGACAAAGGAAGTCTTTTATGTAAGCAACGAAATCAGTCCGTTAAAGCAGAATGCTTTCGCCCTTAACGTGAACACTTTGAAGAAGCGTTCGCTCGGTGATGCCGAAGGAATCCACACCGTGGCTTTGTCGGAAAGCGGAAAGTTCATCACAGACAAGTATAACTCGGCAAAAGTTCCTTTCAAGGCAGATATCATCAATACAGCTACAGGCAAACAGCGTAACATTTTCACCGCTGCCGAGCCGATGAAGGATTACGAAATGCCTGAAATTAAGGTTGGTACGATAAAGGCAGCCGATGGCGTTACCGATTTGTACTATCGCATCGTTCTGCCTGTCGGATTCGACGAGAGCAAGAAATATCCGGCAGTTGTTTATGTCTATGGCGGTCCTCACGCTCATCTTGTTGATGATTCGCGCTTCTACGGCGCTCGCGGATGGGATTTGTATATGGCAAGCAAGGGCTACATCGTCTTTTCGGTTGATAACCGAGGCAGCGAGAACCGTGGACTCGAGTTTGAAAACTGCACGTTCCGCAATCTGGGCGTTGAGGAGATGAAAGACCAGCTGAAGGGTGTCGACTATCTGAAGTCGCTTCCATACGTCGATGCCAACCGCCTTGGCGTTCACGGATGGAGTTTCGGCGGGTTCATGACAACGAGCCTCATGACAACATATCCCGATGTTTTCAAGGTTGGTGTTGCCGGCGGTCCGGTTATCGACTGGAAATACTACGAGGTGATGTACGGCGAGCGTTATATGGATACTCCAGAGGCAAACCCTGAAGGCTATAAGAATACAAGTCTGCTTAACAAAGCCGCAAACTTAAAGGGCAGATTATTACTTATTTACGGAGGCAACGACCCAACATGCGTGCCTCAGCATACGCTTTCGTTCATCAGAGCGTGCATCGACAACGGAACACATCCCGACCTGTTCGTATATCCAGGACAGGAACACAATATGCGAGGTCTCGACAGAGTTCACTTGCACGAACACATTACAAGATATTTTGACGACTTTTTAAAATAAAATACTATTTCAGAAAAATGAGAATATTACTGTTAGGAAGCGGTGGTCGCGAGCATGCAATCGCTTGGAAGATAGCACAGAGCAAGAAGGTAGAGAAACTGTTTATTGCCCCTGGCAACGCCGGAACAGCCAACGTGGGAGAAAACGTGGCTATAAAGGCCGATGACTTTGCGGCAATCAAGACATTCGTTCTGGAAAATGCCGTAAACATGGTTGTCGTTGGTCCTGAAGACCCATTGGTAAAGGGCATCTACGATGTGTTCAAGAACGACCCTCAACTTGCAGGAATCCCAGTTATCGGTCCTTCAAAGCAAGGTGCCGTGCTCGAGGGAAGCAAGGATTTTGCAAAAGGCTTTATGCAGCGCCACAACATTCCGACAGCAGCATACAAGACTTTCAACGGAAATACAATCGAAGAGGGTTTGAAGTTCCTCGAAACGCTGAAAGCACCGTACGTTCTGAAGGCTGATGGACTCTGCGCAGGCAAGGGCGTACTCATCGTTCCTACTCTCGAAGAGGCAAAGAAGGAATTCAAGGAGATGCTTGGCGGAATGTTCGGAAATGCTTCTGCAACGGTAGTTATCGAGGAATTTTTGAGTGGTATCGAGTGCTCAGTCTTCGTTTTGACAGATGGCAAGAACTACAAGATTCTGCCTGAAGCAAAAGACTACAAGCGCATCGGCGAGCACGACACAGGCTTGAACACCGGCGGAATGGGAAGCGTTTCTCCTGTTCCATTCGCAACAAAAGAGTGGATGCAGAAGGTTGAAGATCGCATCATTCGCCCAACTGTCGAGGGCTTGGCAGAAGAGAACATCGACTACAAAGGCTTCATCTTCTTCGGACTGATAAACGTTGAGGGAGAGCCGATGGTTATCGAGTACAACGTTCGCATGGGCGACCCTGAGACAGAGACAGTTATGCTTAGAATAAAGAGCGACCTCGTTGATTTGCTCGAAGGCGTGGCAGAGGGCAACCTCAACGAGAAGAATCTCGAGATTGACGAGCGTTCGGCTGTGTGCGTAATGCTCGTATCTGGCGGTTATCCAGAGGCTTACGAGAAAGGCTTCCCAATCACGGGAATCGAGAATATAAGCAACAGCATTGTCTTCCATGCCGGCACAACGGTTAAGGATGGCGAGGTTGTAACAAATGGCGGTCGCGTAATTGCCGTAAGTTCATACGGAAAGGACAAGGCAGAGGCTCTGGCACAGTCAATGGAAGGTGCCAAGAAGATTAAGTTTAACAAGAGTTATTATCGTACAGACATAGGACAGGATTTGTAATATATGTCGATAAAGAGAATACAGAACGAGGTGGCAGCAAGCAGGTTTACCCTGCCTGTTGTCTGCTTTGTGTCTGCGCTTGTGTGGTTCGCTCTCTCGGCAGAGACTACAACCACAGGGGCAGAATGTAGCAGATATTGGAACTGGCTGTCGAGGCGTTTTGCTTCGAACTGGATGTTGGGCAACGCCTTTATGCTGATGCTCAACTATTTGTGTGTCTATCTGATTATGGAACTCAACAATCGGTATAACATAATCAGAACGCGCACACACATGGCATCTGCTGTATTTGTATTGCTCGCATCTTGCAGCGTTTTTCTGCATTCTGTTCAGCCTTACGCAGTTGTTGCCGTATTGCTTCTGCTGTTTTATCATTGTCTGTTTCCGACATACCAGCAATACAATGCCGTGGGATGGATTTTTAACGCTTTCATGGTTTATGGAGTGGCGTTGCTGTTCTTTCCGCCGTTGTTGTATTTGTTTCCATTCCTTCTTGTTGCAATGTTTTTGTTGCAGAGCCTTACGCTTCGCACATTCTTTGCAATGCTAATCGGAATCATTGCGCCGTTCTGGTTCGTCGGGGCTTATGAGATTGTCTTTGGCGATGCGTATGCCTTGGCTGAGATGTTCACCGGGTTGTTTGTAAAGCCTGATTTCGACTATTCTGTAATCGACAGATACCAATGGATTTGTTTGGGTGTGATTGCGTTCGAACTCATTATTTCGTGGGCGCACTATCTGCACAATATCTTCTTCGACAAGATAAAGACGAGAGTCCTCTTTGCAATATTGATGACTAATGTCTTTGCTATGCTCGTCTTCATAGGGCTCTACCCTATATACTTTAATGTATGGTTTGCTGTTCTTCTGCTAAATGCCAGTCCGATGATTGCACATAACATGGCATTGAACTCCAGCAAGATATGCGTTTATTTGTTTTACATTTCGATAATAATAGTGTTGCTTATGGCAACTTATTCAATATGGAAGCCTTTACTCAATTCTTTTTAGACCACGGATATTGGGGCATGGCTGTGGCAGCCTTCATTGCCGGAAGCGTGTTTCCGTTCAGTTCGGAAGCCGTGATGCTTGGTCTGCTTGCCATCGGTCTCGACCCTCTGAAGATTGGCATCTTTGGAACTGTTGGAAATGTTCTGGGCAGCATGTTCAACTATTGGGTTGGAACATTCGGGCGAGTGGAATGGATTGAGAAATATCTGCACGTCAAGCGCAAAAGCCTCGAAAAGGCGCAGCGTTTTGTTGGAGGACACGGAGCGTGGATTGGCTTCTTCTGCTTCTTGCCTATCTTGGGCAGCGGAATTGCCATCGCCCTCGGAATGTTGCGCTCTAACGTGGTGCTTACAACAACATCGGTTTTCTTGGGCAAGGCTATAAGATATGCCATTGTTATTGGAGTTTATGTAATGTTTAAAGTTGTATTGTAAATGAAGCATTTTGCATTAAACATATTTGTCGTTCTGCTGATGGTTTCGTCGGTTGCGCTTGTTGGCTGTGGCAATGCTAAACTCGACAGGATAAACGTTACCGTAACCATCGAGCCTATGCGCTATTTTGTTGAGCAGATAGCCGACAGCCTCGTTTCGGTAGAGGTTATGGTGCCTCAGGGAAGCAGTCCCGAGACATACGAGCCAACGCCTCAGCAGATGGTTTCGCTGTCAGACAGCAAGGCTTATCTGCAAACAGGTGGGTTGGGCTTTGAACTAAGTTGGATGGATAAACTTGTGCAGAATGTTCCTTCTATAAAGGTGTACGACACGAGCAAGGGCATCGACCTTATCGCCTCTCACTCTTCGGACAAGCATCATGGCAGTACCGATCCGCACATCTGGACATCGCCCCGAAATGTAAAGGTTATTGCCGAAAACATTTGCAATGCTCTTATTGAGATTGACAGCATTCATGCCGATGAATATCGGCGGAATCTGGATAGATTCATCGTCCGGATTGAGAATGTCGACCGTCAGATTCATGCTTCGCTGAAGGACAAGACGAGCCGCTCGTTCCTCATCTATCACCCTACTCTTACTTACTATGCGCACGATTACGGGCTTATGCAGTATGTTGTAGAGATTGACGGAAAAGAGCCGTCACCGCAGCAGTTGCGTTCGCTAATCGATGTGTGCAGAAACGAAAAGATTTCGACAATCTTCTTGCAGGAAGAATTCAATACCCGAAACATCGGCCTTATAAGCCGCGAGACAAAGACAAAGCCTCATCGGATAAATCCTCTTGCCTACGATTGGGAGAAGGAAATGCTGAACATTACAAACATTCTTGCCAATGAGTAGCAAACTTCCGTTGATTAAGCTTGAGGGAGTGGATGTTAGGTACGATGCGCGTTCGAGATATGTGCTGAAAAACGTAAACCTTACCATCTACGACAAGGATTTTCTGGGCATCATCGGTCCAAACGGCGGAGGAAAAACGACTCTGTCGAAGACTATCTTGGGCCTTATAAAGCCAACTGCCGGAAGAATCCGATTCTTCAGGAACGGCAAAGAAGTCAGGAGCATAAATGCCGGTTATCTGCCGCAATACACGCAGATTGACAAGCAGTTTCCTATTTCGGTCTACGATGTAATTCTGTCGGGGCTGAGTAAGCAGAAATCGCTCTTCCGCCCTTATACAAAGGAGCATCACGCGCGCGTTAGCGAGATTGTTGCCCAAATGGAGTTGCATGGCTTGGAACAACGTTCTATCGGAACGCTCAGTGGCGGCCAAATTCAGCGGGTTTTGTTGGGCAGAGCCATCGTTAGCAAGCCCGATGTGGTTTTTCTCGACGAACCGAACACTTATATCGACAAGCATTTCGAGGGCATTCTCTATCGTCTTCTGAAAAAGATAAACGAGGATTGCGCCATCGTGCTTGTGAGCCACGACATCGGAACGGTTCTTCAGAACGTAAAGACGATTGCGTGCGTAAACGGCGAGGTATGCTATCATCCCGACACGCAGATTTCTGCCAAGGAACTTGAGGCATACTTCGACTGT